>Ga0167615_1000202_pt1 | contig 20510 bp, 20 predicted proteins | sample BED_Mat_host_9_1_FD_111800 | JGI IMG/M metagenome (GOLD analysis project Ga0167615, IMG submission 111800) | Extremophilic microbial mat communities from Yellowstone National Park, USA - BED_Mat_host_9_15 (v2) (version 2) | ecosystem: Environmental > Aquatic > Thermal springs > Hot (42-90C) >... | reverse complement strand
GGGCGGGACCGGCAGCGAGAGCGGTTCTGCACAGCAGTAAGGCGACCAGAAGCGGCAACACAAACCCGCCCGCCTTGGCGCCCGCTCCAGTTGCCCCCACTTGCCTTCCTTTCCGCTTTTCCGTCCCGCTTACTAAACCCGGAAGGCAAGGGCTCTACTTCGCCTCCACACCGCTGCCTCCCAGTCCCCTACAACCTACCACATCCCAGCTTTCTAGCCAACAAGCAGGGGGAGGATCGCCCCAAGCTTGATCTCCGTCTCCGCCAGCTCAGCCGCTGGATCGGAACCCCTAACGATCCCGTTCCCGGCAAAGCAGCGGCCCTCCCCACCGCTCAGCAGCGCGCACCGCAGCGCGACGCAGAACTCCCCTTCTCCGCTTGCGGTCGCGAACCCAACCGTCCCTGCATACCACCCCCTATCAAACCCCTCCAGCTGGGGGATCAGCGCGTAGGCCGCCTCCTTTGGCTCCCCGCCCACCGCCGGCGTCGGGTGGAGGTGGCCAGCCAGCTCGATCACGTTGAGGGGCCCTGGCAGCTGGGCCCTGATCGGCGTTGCCAGGTGCTGGACGTTTGCCACCTTCACCAAGGTTGGCTCCCCTGGGGCGGTGACCCACAGAGCAAGGTCCTTCAGCGCTGCAACGATCCGCTCCACCACGATCCCATGCTCTTCCCGGTGGGAGGCTGAGCGAAGCAACTGCTCGCCAAGGTGGGCGTCGACAGCGGGATCGGCGCTTCTTCTAGTCGACCCGGCAAGGGCAACGGTCGTCAGCCGCTGCCCCTCCCTGCGCACCAAAAGCTCGGGGGTGGCGCCGATAAACGCCTTCTCCCCCTTGCAGATACAGAAGCAAAAGCAGCTTGGAAACCCTTCCCGGAGCGCCCCAAAGAGGGCTGGGGCCGCAAACGGCTGGGGGCTGTGGACCAGCACCTCGCGGGCGATCACCAGCTTCTTCGCCTTGCCGGCACCGATCAGCTCCGTCGCCCGCTGGACAGCGGCTTCGTAGTGCTCGGGGGCAAGGGCGCTTTCCACCCGCGGGTGGGCGGTAGGGAGCGGATCGAGGAGGCCCAGGCCCTTCCGTTCCAGCCGCGCCACCCTCCTTGCAACCGCCCCAACGGCCTCGCTGGGCCGCTCGCCCGGCTCCACCCAAGCGCTGAGGACCAAAACCGGCCGCTCGCCGGGGAGATGCAGGAAAGCGATCTCGGGTACGGTCAGCGAGCCGGAGCCAAACCCCTCCCAGGCCACGCTCTTTCCCCCCTGCGGGGCAAAGGCAAACCCACCCATCGCAACCGGCACCGCTACCTCGACGCCCTCGGGCGGTTGGGCCACAACCGCCTCCGCGGCGGCCACCTCCCACCGGCGGGCGCAGCTGCGGAACCGCTCCAGCCCCCCGCCATCGATCCGCAGCGCGCTCCCAACCCCTGCTACCACCAAACCGCGATCGACGACCTGAAGCAGGAAAAGGTCCTCTCCCTCCCGCTTGGCGGAAAAGGCGAGGTCGGCGAGGTCGGCCTCTACCTCCAGCGGAACAACCGCACAGAAAAGCCGGCCTTCCCGGCCCGCAAGAGGGGTATGCGGCAACCGTGCAACCGCACCGAGGACCGCCTGCTCCTCCAGGCCAAGCGGGGCGCCGCCGGCCACCGCCGGCTAGGTCTCCTGACGGCCTCGGGAGATTGCGATCTCCCCAGTTCGAACCGTCTCCACCAGCCCAAACTGACGGGCTAGCTCCTCAAAGGCCTTCACCTTCTCCGCACTTCCGGTCACCTCAACGACCAGCGCTCGGCGGCCGACATCGACCACCTTGCCCCGGAACACATCGACGATCTGGAGCAGTTCGGAGCGGTGGTGGCCGTCGGCAGCGACCTTGAACAGGGCTAGTTCCCGACAGACCGACTCCGCCGGCTCTAGGTCGCGAATCTTGATCACGTTGATCAGCTTGTGCAGCTGCTTGGTGACCTGCTCGATCGGGTGCTTCGCCCCATCTACGGTAAGGGTGATGCGGCTGTAGGCGGGATCGTCGGAGGGGCCGACGGTAAGGGTCTCGATGTTGAAGCCCCGCCTAGCGAAGAGGCCGGCGATCCGCGTCAGCACCCCCGCCTTGTTCTCAACGAGGATCGAGAGCACGTGCCGCCGCCCGGTCCGCCTGATCCCCGCCGCTTCCAGCTCCTCGAGGCTGATCAGCTCCTTAGTGCCGGGCTCTCCCATCCCTATCCCACCATTTCCCGCGCCGCCTTACCGGCCGGGATCATCGGGAAGGTGTTCTCCTCGCGGCTCACCCGCACGTCGACGACAACAGGGCCGTCGGTTTCGATCGCGCGGCGGAAGTCCTCGACCAGGGTCTCCTTCCGTTCGCACCGCAACCCTGTGGCGCCGTAGGCTTCAGCAAGCTTCACGAAGTCCGGGAAGCTACCCAGGTCGACGGCGCAGTACCGCCTGTCCCAGAACAGCTCCTGCCATTGGCGGACCATCCCGAGGTAGCCGTTGTTCATGATGAAGACCTTGATCGGGATCCCTTCCTGGGCGCAGGTCGCAAGCTCCTGGGCGTTCATCTGCACCGAGCCATCGCCGGTGACGCAGCAGACAAGCTCCCCCGGCCGGCCAACGGCAGCCCCCATCGCCGCCGGAAGGCCAAACCCCATCGTCCCCAGCCCGCCAGAGTTGATCCACCGCCGCGGCTCCTTGAAGTGGTAGTACTGCGCCACCCACATCTGGTGCTGGCCGACATCTGAAGTGACGATCGCTTCCCCTTCGGTCGCCTCGTAGAGGGCCTTGACCATGAACTGGGGTTTGATCTCCGAATCGGTGGTTTCCTCGTAACGCAAGGGGTGGGCGAGCTGCCAACCCCTGATCCGCTCCCACCAGCCGTTGAGCCGATCGGGATTGGTGGAGAGCCGCTTGTACTCCTCGACGAGCCTTGCCAAGACCCGCTTTGCGTCGCCGACGATCGGGATGTGGGCGGGAACGTTCTTGGAGATCTCGGCTGGATCGACGTCGATGTGGATGATCTTTGCGTTTGGAGCGAACTCCGAGAGCTTGCCGGTAACGCGATCGTCGAAGCGGGCGCCGATCGCGCAGATCAGGTCCGCCTCATCCATCGCGTAGTTAGCGGTCCTGGTGCCGTGCATCCCCAACATCCCCAGCCACTGGGGGTGGGGAGCGGGGAAGGCACCGAGCGCCATCACCGTTGCGGTCACCGGGAAGGGATCCAGCGCAGCAAGTTCCCGAAGCTCCTTGGACGCGTTGGCTGAAACCACGCCGCCGCCGACGTAGAGGACCGGCCGCTTCGCTGCCGCCAGCGCCCGCGCCGCCTGGCGGATCTGCTTGGCGTTCCCCTCAACGGTCGGCTGGTAGCCGGGGAGCCTGACGTCGGTAACCGGCTTGTAGTCGATCTCCGCCCGCGAAAGGTCCTGAGGAATGTCGATCAGGGTCGGGCCTGGTCTCCCGGTGCGGGAGATGTGAAAGGCCTCGTGGATCGCCCGCGGGATTTCCCGAGGGTCTTGGATTAGGAAGGAGTGCTTGACGATCGGCATCGTGATCCCGATCGTGTCGGCCTCCTGGAAGCCGTCGGTGCCGATCAGCTCCGTCCGCACCTGGCCGGTGATGAAAACAACCGGCACGGAGTCCATCATCGCGTCGCAGATCGGCGTCACTAAGTTGGTTGCCCCAGGGCCAGAGGTGGCAAGGGCCACCCCTACCTTTCCCGTCGCCTTGGCATAGCCCTCGGCGGCATGGCCGCCACCAGCCTCGTGGCGGACGAGGATGTGACGGATTGAGGCGTCGTAGAAGGCGTCGTAGGTGGGAAGGTTGGCGCCGCCCGGTAGACCAAAGACCACCTCAACCCCCTCGGCCTTCAAGCACTCGACGATCGCATCGACGGCGCGCATCAAGGCGAGTCTAACAGGGAAGTGCAGTGCTCAACGGGGCATCTAAGCCCCCTTGCGCGGCCAAAGGCGGACAAGCCACCCCACCCTGCACAGCCCGCTCCAGCCGACTTGGCCGGCAGGCCAGCCCGCTCGCCCCACCACCAAAAACCAGCCGCGCCCAGCCTTTCCAGCGAAGCCGCCGACCGTAGCAAGGCCGCTCATGGAAGCGGCGTTCCAGCTCTGCGGTGGACAACGGGACCGCCAGCCTGCTTACCAAGCCCCGGCAGCAGCGGCCGCGCTTGAGCGACAGCGGTCCACAACCTACCTCTGCCGCCATCTAACCGCTAGACCGTTGGCAGGCCTGCTGGCGCTCCCGAGGCCGAGCACAGCCTGCAACCGGTTCCTCACCGCTGCGCCCGTTGTTGCTCGAGCCGGATCCTGATCAGCTCGTTTTCCGAGGGAACGATCTGGGTGGGGAAGTAGAGCTCCTGGCCGCAACGGGTGCAAACGGTGTCGTGGATCATGCACAGCTTCCTGCAGCGCGGGCAGACCTGGCGCTCCACCTCCCGTTCGTTTCGGTAGACGATCGCTGCCAACAGGCCAAGGACCGGGACCGCCCCGGAGATCATGAACCAAACCCAGAACGAGCTGCCCTTGATCTTGCCCACAATCCCCCCCGCGATCCCGAAGAAGATCGCGATGTAGATGTAGGCGTCAGCAGCTGTCCCCGGCAGCATTACAGGAGCACGTGCAACGCCCAGATCACCGCTGCGATCGCCAGCAAAGCGAGGACGATCGTCGCCAGGAAGGCAACCAAACCGATCACCACGTGCAGCAGCACGTACCCGGCAACGATCAGGATCAACCCCGCCAACGCGATCTGCCCTAGCGGCCTGCGTCGAGGCTGCACCGCCCGCCTTGTCGTTCTGCTCGCTCGAGCCATGCTATCCAGTGTACGACCCCGGGCTCGAGAAGGCTCCACCCCTAGACGCCCAGCTGCTCCTTGATCAGCTCCTGAACCGCTGCCCCGTCGGCGCGCCCTTTGGTGGTGCGCATCACGTGGCCGACGATCGGCCCGATCGCCTTCAGCTCTCCAGCCTTCACCTTCTCCGCCGCCTGGGGATTAGCTGCGATCGCTTCGGCCACCAACTGGCGGAGCCGCTCGCCGTCGCCAAGGGCTTCAAGGCCCTCTCTGGCGACGATCTGCTCCGGGTGACCACCCTTTGCAACGAGCTCCTCAAGGACGGTGCGGGCCGCGGCGGTGGAAAGCCGCTTCCCTTCCACCATCGCCACCAAGGCGGCAAAGGCGGCCGGCTTGGCCGCTCCCTGGAGCGGCTCCACACCCTCCCCAAGGCGGGGCGCCAGCTCCTCGACAACCCAACTGCCAAGCCGAGCTGGCCCAACGCCTTCGGCCTCTGCAAGCGCCTCCTCGAAGTAGGCTGCAAGCTCCGGCCGGAAGCCAAGGGTACGGGCGTGGTGGGGGGCAACGCCAAGGGCTTCGTAGCGGCGGATCCGCTCAGCAGGGAGCTCCCCAACCGCCGCCCTAGCCTCCTCGATCAGCCCCTGGTCGATCTGAACCGGCGGCAGGTCCGGCTCCGGGAAGTAGCGGTAGTCGTGGGCCTCCTCCTTGCTGCGCATCACGGTCAGCCGGCCGCTCTCGGGGTCGAAGTGGACCGTCTCCTGGGAGACCTCCTCCCCTTCCTCGAGAAGCTTGATCTGTCGGGCAATCTCCGCCGCAAGGCCCCGTTCGAGGTAACGGAAGGAGTTGAGGTTCTTGAGCTCGGTTTTGGTACCAAGCCGGTCGCTGCCGACCGGCCGCACCGAGACGTTGGCGTCGACGCGCAGCGATCCCTCCTCCATGTTCACGTCGCTTACCCCAAGCTCCTTGAGGGTCGCCCGCAGCAGCCTCAGCCACTGGCCTGCCTGCTCGGGCGAGCGGAGGTCGGGGTGGGTAACGATCTCGACAAGCGGCGTCCCGCCCCGGTTGAAGTCGACCATCGAGAGCTCGGAGCCGTGAATCCGGCCCGAACCGCCGTAGTGGATCAGCTTTGCCGCGTCCTCCTCGAGGTGGACCCGCTGGATCCGCACCCCCTCCAGTTCCCCGCCCCGGCACAGCGGCAGGTCGTACTGGGAGATCTGGTAGCCCTTAGGCAGGTCGGGGTAGAAGTAGTTCTTGCGGTGGAAGACGGAGCGCTCGGCGAGGTCGCTCCCTAAGGCAGCGCCGATCATCAACGCAAACCGAACCGCCTCCCGATTGGCAACCGGCAAGGCGCCTGGGAGACCGAGGCAGACCGGGCAGATGTTGGTATTCGGCGGATCGCCGAAGGCGTTGCGGCAGCCGCAGAAAAGCTTGGTCTTGGTCGCCAGCTGGACGTGAATCTCCAGCCCGATCACCGGCTCGAAGCGGCCCTCCCCTATACCCATCCCTGCCTCCCGGAGAAACCAAGGGCTTGCTCGAGGGCGTAGGCTGCCTCTAGGAGCAGCTGCTCGCTGAAGTGGGGGCCGGCAAGCTGCAAGCCCACCGGCAGCTCCTTGCCCTCCACCTCGACCAAGCCGCAGGGGATTGAGATCGCAGGGATCCCGGCCAGCGACATCGGCACCGTGAAGTAGTCGTTCATGTACATCGCCCACGGATCGTCCCGTTTCGCGCCAAGGGGGAAGGCAACCCCTGCTGCGGTCGGACAGACGATCAGGTCGACCTCGCTAAAGGCCGACCGGAAGTCCTCAACGATCAGCGTCCGCACCCGCTGGGCCTGAGCGTAGTAGGCGTCGTAGTAGCCGGCGGAGAGTACGTAGGTGCCGAGCATGATCCGCCGCTTTACCTCCGGCCCAAACCCCTCCGCCCGGGTCCGCTCGTAGGTGTCGACCAACCCGTCCCCTTCCACCCGCAGGCCGTAACGGACGCCGTCGTAGCGGGCGAGGTTGGAGGAGGCCTCCGCCGGGGCGAGGACGTAGTAAGCGGAGAGGGCGTGGGGGGCGTGGGGCAGCGAGACCCCTTCGACGATCTGGGCGCCCAGCTGCTCCGCCACCGCGAGGGCCCGCTCGAAGGCCGTTTTCACCCCCGGTTCCACCCCCTCACCGGCCAGCAGCTCCGCGGGGATGCCAAGCCGCAGCGGACCGTTGCGGCCCAAGCCGCCAAGCCCCTCAGCGGTGGGCAGCGAGATCGGCTCCGGCAGTCCAACCGAGGTCGCGTCCCGGGGGTCCCGGCCGGCAAGGTGGGAGAGCAGAAGGGCAGCGTCGGTGACGGTCCGGGTCATCGGGCCGGCCTGATCGAGGGAAGAGGCGAAGGCGATCATCCCGTATCGGGAGACCGCGCCGTAGGTGGGCTTCAAGCCGACGATCCCGCACAGCGCAGCCGGCTGACGGATCGAGCCTCCGGTGTCGGTGCCCAGGGCCCAGGGGGCAAGGCCGCCGGCAACGGCTGCCGCCGAACCCCCGGAGGAACCGCCTGGGACCCGGGAACGGTCCCAGGGGTTGCGCACCGGCCCGAAGGCGCAGTACTCGGAGGAAGAGCCCATCGCGAACTCGTCCTGGTTGGTCTTGCCAAGGAGCGTTGCCCCAGCCGCTTCCAGCCGCGCGACGGCGGTAGCGGTGTAGGGGGGGCGGTAGCCGGCCAGGATCCGTGAGCCGGCCTGGCTGGGGATCCCCTCCGTACAGAAAAGGTCCTTAACGGCCACCGGCACCCCAGCCAGCGGAGCGGCTGAGGGGTCGTTCCCCTCCGGCAACCGCTCGGCAAGCCAACAGAAGCAGTTCAGCGGCTCCTGTCCTCCTTCCTCCTGCGCCGCCCGGTCCCTGTAGAAGGAGAACAGCTCCGCCGCGGAGAGCTCCCCCCTTTTGATCGCTTCAACCGCCTCGAGGGCGGAGAGGGCTAGGAGGTCCTCGGCCATCGCTAAGCCTGGGGGCTGGGGACGAGGAAGAACTCCCCCTCCCGGGCTGGAGCGCTGCCGAGAGCCACCTCCCGGGAGAGGCTGGGCTGCGGCTCGTCTGCCCGGAGGGGGGCTTCGGCAAGGGCGACATGGGCCGTTGGGGGCACCTCAGCTGCTGCCACCTCGCCGATCTTTGCAACGTGGCTGAGGACCTCGGAGAGGTCCCGGCGGAGCGCCTCGACCTCCTCCTCGGCGAGCTTGAGGCGGGCCAGCCTTGCTACGTGCAGAACCTCTGCGCGTTCGATCATCGCCGCGATTCTAAGCCCCGTTCTGGGGCTGGGGCGGCGGACGGTGCTCTACCTCCAAGGGGCGGTAGATATCGGTCCGCTCGTCGGCCATCGCCCGCCAGCAGCCAACCAACAGAAGCACCGCCCCAGCGAAGGCGAGGTAGGTTCCGCTGCCGAGGCCGGTTGCGTGGTCGGGCCGCTCCGCAAGCCGGACCGCCGCACAGACCAACCCTGCCAGCGCCGCCCAAGTCCCCCAGACCACCGTTGTAATCGGCACCGCGCTCGACCGCTCGAAGGCAGCGGTAAGGACAACCGCTAGGCCGGCCGCGGCAGCGAGGATCAAGAACGCAACCGTCGGGCCGAAGGTGGCAAAGGCAGAGAGGTTTTCGTGGTGGCGGGCGTAGGCGGGCAAGCCCAGGCCAACCGCTACGGCAACCACCCCGAGGAGGGCGATCCGCTCCCCCCACCGCACCTTTTCAAGCAGTCCAACCCCTTCCTTAACCATCACCCCAACCTTAGGGAAGCGGCGCGGATCGTGTTGTGCAGGAGCATCGCGACCGTCATCGGCCCAACCCCCCCTGGGACCGGGGTGATCGCCGCTGCCACAGCTGCCGCCTCCTCGAACTCGACGTCGCCAACCAGCCCGCTCTTGTTGCCGGCCTCAGCGGGGTGGATCCGGTTGATCCCCACATCGATCACCACCGCCCCCGGCCGGATCCACCCCCCTTTCACCAGCCGGGGCACCCCCACCCCAACCACAAGCAGCTCCGCCCGCTTTACCACCTCCGCCAGCGCGCGGGTCCGGGAGTGGCAGACCGTGACGGTTGCGTTTGCGTTTAAAAGCAGCGCTGCCATCGGCCTGCCCAAGAGGTTTGAGCGGCCGACCACCACCGCCTCCTTACCGGCGGGATCGAAGGAGATCGAGGCCAGCAGCTCCATCACGCCAAGCGGCGTGCAGGGGGCAAGCTGCGGCCTTCCCTGGGCAAGCAGGCCGGCGTTGGTGACGGTCAACCCGTCTACGTCCTTAGCGGGGGGGATCAGGCCAAGCAGCCGCTCCGCCTCCATCCCAGCGGGAAGGGGCAGCTGAAGGAGGATCCCGTCAACGGTTGGGTCAGCGGCAAGCCGTTCTAGCTCCCGTGCCACCCCCTGCTCGCCGACGGCAGCCGGGAGCCGCAGGTCGATCGGCTCGATCCCAACCTCCCGCGCCGCCTTCTGCTTGTTGGCGACGTAGATCTGGGAGGCCGGATCCTCCCCAACCAGCACCGTTGCAAGGCGGGGCTGTCGGCCGAGCCGTGCTGCCAGGTCCCGAGCCTCGCCGGCAACCCGCTCCCTCACCCGCGCTGCAACCGCCTTGCCGTCGATCAGCTCCGCTGCCACCGCCGCGATGCTACAGCCGCCGCAGCTTGGCGTACTCCAAAAGGAGGGTGCGGACCGCGCCGTCCTCGAACCTCACGCGGACAACCCCCTCCCCTTCGAAGCCACAGACCGTCCCTGGGCCGAAGAGGTCGTGGGCAACCCGCTCGCCGATGGCAAAGGAGGAGGTTTGGGTCCGTCCCACCCCCACCCCGTCGAGCTGGGGGTCGACCACGACCCCGCGGGGGAGCTCCTCCAGGAATCGGCTGGGGAGTTGGTCCTCCCGCCGCTTGCCGAACCGGAACCGGCTGAAGGCGTAGGTGAGGTAGAGGCGGCGCATCGCCCTGGTGATGCCGACGTAAAGAAGGCGGCGCTCCTCTTCCACCTCCTCCTCCCCTCGGCAATTGAAGTGGGGGAGCAGCCCTTCCTCTAAGCCGACGATGAAGACCAGCGGAAACTCGGTCCCCTTTGCGTTGTGGAGGGTGGTAAGGGTGACCGCCCCCTCAGGCAACCCTTCCTCCCCCTCCCCTTCGCTTAACGAGACCTGCTGGAGGAACCCCTCCAAAGAGAGCCGTTCCCCCGCCAGTTCCCTTTCACGGTCCCTGGCGACCCCTACAAGCTGGTCAAGGTTCTCCAGCCGGGCCTCCCCTTCCACCCCTTCCTCGCGCAGGGCCTGCCCCAGGCCGCTCTCGGCGATCACCGCCGTGATCAGCTCCGCTACCGGCATCCCACCGGACCGCCGCTCCTGGAGGGAGCGAAGCAGCGTCGCAAAGGCTTCAAGGCCCCGGGCCGGCTTTCCGGAAAGCCCCTCCAATCGCTGGGCTTCGCCGGCAAGGTCGAGGGGGGAGCGGCCGTGGAGCACAGCAAGCTCCCCGAGCTTGGCAACGGTCGCCTCCCCAACCCCTCGCCGCGGCGCGGCAACGGCGCGGGCGAAGGCAAGACGGTCCCAGGGGTTGACCAGGAGCCGGAGGTAGGCAAGGACGTCCTTGACCTCGGCCCGTTCGAAGAACCGCAGCGCGCCAACCAACCGGTAGGGAATCCCCAGCCGGGTGAAGGCCTCCTCGAAGGTCCGCGAGAGGGCGTGGGTGCGGTAGAAGACCGCCGCTTCGGAGAGGCTGCCCCCCTCTTCGAGGAACCGTTCCAGCTCTTCGGCGACGTAGTAGGCCTCCCGGCGGTCGTCCTCCAACCCGATCAGATAGACAGGCTCCCCCTCGCCGAGATCGCTCCAGAGCCGCTTTTTCAGGGCACGGCGGTTGTGGACGATCAAGCCGTTTGCCGCCTCCAGGATCAGCTGCGTGGAGCGGTAGTTCTGCTCCAGCTTGACCACCTTTGCCTCCGGGAAGTCCCGTTCGAAGCCGAGGATGTTGCGGACATCGGCGCCTCGGAAGGCGTAGATCGACTGGGCATCGTCGCCGACCACGGCGAGGTTGCGCGGCCCTGGCCGGCCCTCCATCAAAAGCTGCAGGAGCCGGTACTGGACCGGGTTAGTGTCCTGGTACTCGTCGACAAGGACGTGGAGAAAGAGCCGGGAGTAGTGGTCGCGCAGCCGGTCATCCCGTTCCAGGAGGCGGACGACGTGGAGGAGGAGGTCGTCGAAGTCGACCGCGTTCGCCCGCAGCAGCGCCGGTTCGTAGCGGGCAAAGACCCTGCTCACGACCTCTTCAAGCTCCCCTTCCACGCCCCGCGCGCGGTAACCAGCGGCGTCAAGCAACCGGTTCTTTGCCGCCGAGATCTCCCCCTGGATCCGGCTCTCCGGGAACCGCCGCGGGTCGTAACCCTCCTCTTCTAGGAGGTCTTTGATCAGCCGCCTGGAGTCGGTTTGGTCGTAGATCGAGAAGCTTTGGGTGAGTCCAACCCGCTCCGCGCAGCTGCGCAGGATCCGGGCGCAGGCGGAGTGGAAGGTGGAAAGCCAGGGCAGCCCCCACCCCGCATCCCCCAGCAGGGCCCGGACGCGGTCCGCCATCTCCCTTGCCGCCCGGTTGGTGAAGGTGATCGCCAGGATCCGCTCCGGGGGCAGGCCGGAGTAGACGAGGTGGGCAAGGCGGTGGGTGAGGACCCTGGTCTTGCCGCTGCCGGCGCCGGCAAGGATCAGAAGCGGTCCCTCGGGGTGCAGGACAGCCTCCCGCTGAGCAGGGTTGAGCCCCTCGAGCAGCTGCTCGAGGGCCGCTGTGCCACTTAGGGTCCCGCTCGGCATCGAGGGAAGGATAAGGAGCGGGTCGGCGTCAGCCACCGGCAGGATCCCTGCCCCGGGTCCGCCGCAACGGCCTGACGTTGTCGGGTGCGGGCTCCTCGCCGGCGAACGCGGCGACCTTCCGCTCCAACGCCTCGATCCGTGCCGAAAGCTTTTCAAGTGCCTCGGCGATAGGGTCGGGTAGGTGAATCCAGTCGGTGTCGGGCCCCTCCGGCCGCCTCCCCTCTACCCGGACCGGGTGGCCAGGGTTGCCGACCACGGTGGTGTTCGGCGGCACATCGGTGATCACGACCGAGTTGGCCCCGATCTTCGCCCCGTGGCCGACGGTGATCGGCCCAAGCAGCTTCGCGCCAGAACCGATCGTCACGTTGTCCTCTACCGTCGGATGGCGCTTGCCGGTTGCAAAGCCGGTGCCGCCTAGGGTTACCCCTTGGTAAAGGGTGACGTTGTCACCCACCTCCGCGGTCTCGCCGATCACCACGCCGGCACCGTGGTCGATGAACAGCCCCCTCCCCAGCTTTGCTCCGGGGTGGATCTCGATCCCAGTCAAGGTGCGGCTGAGGTGGGAGACAAGCCGGGGCAGGAGGGGCACGCCGGCCTCGTGCAGAGTATGGGCAAGGCGGTGGGCAAGGACAGCGTGGATCCCGGGCCAGGTAGCAAGGATCTCCAGGTCGGAGGCTGCCCGCGTCGCCGGGTCCCGGTCGCGGGCGGCACGGAGCTCCTCCCGCACCTCCTGCCAAACCTTGCGGGCAACGGAGAGGCCAACCGGAACGCCCATACCGCTCCAGCCTAGCGGGAAGGGGGCACAAAGAACGGTTGGGAGATGTACCGCTCCCCGGAGTCGGGGAAGATCACGACGATCCGCTTCCCTTTGCTCGCCTTGCGGCTGGCAACGGCAACGGCGGCGCACAGCGCAGCCCCTGCAGAGATCCCGATCAACAGCCCCTCCTCCCGCGCGCACCGCCACGCCCACTCGATCGCCTCCTCGTCGGTGACCGGGATCACCTCGTCGATCAGCTCCCGATTTAGGACCGGCGGCACGAACCCAGCGCCGATCCCTTGAATCCGGTGCGGCCCCGGCCTGCCGCCCGAGAGGACCGGCGATCCCGCCGGCTCCACAGCCACCACCCATAGGCCGGGGTTGTGGTGGCGCAGGTATTCGCCGGTACCGGTGATCGTCCCCCCGGTCCCCACTCCAGCGACAAGCACGTCCACCTCCCCTAGGGCGCGGTGGATCTCCGGCCCCGTCGTTCGCCGATGGGCTTCCGGGTTGGCTGGGTTGGCGAACTGGTTGGGCATGAAGGTCTCCTTCCCTGTCGCCAGCTGCTTTGCCGCATCCAGCGCCTCGTTCATCCCCCCCAACGACTCGGTGACAACCACCTTTGCGCCGTAGAGAGCAAGCAGGGCCTCGCGCTCCCGGCTCATCCCCTGAGGAAGGGTGAGGATCAGCTCGTACCCCTTTGCTGCGCAGACGAAGGCAAGGGCGATCCCGGTGTTGCCGCTGGTGGCCTCGACGATCGTCGTCCGGCCCGGCTCGATCCGGCCTTCCCGCTCCGCGGCCTCGATCATCGCCACCCCAATCCGGTCCTTCACCGACCCCCCAGGGTTGAAGGCCTCTAGCTTGGCGAACAGCCGGACGCCGTTTTCAGCAGCCGGCCCGCCGACGATCCGCTGCAGCTCGACGATCGGGGTGTTGCCAACCAGCGCGGCGGGGTTGGTGGCAACGGCAGGCGGCCCAGCCGGCTGGCCCCCGGCAAGGACAGCGTTGCCTACTTGGCCTGAGCTTCCCGTTCCTTGGCTTCCTGTTCGAATTCCTTCGCCTGCTGAGCCGTTTCGTTTGCTTCCGAGCTCTTCCCTTCCTTGCGCAGGCGGGCCGCTTCTTCGTTTAGTTCCTTGGCTTCCTTGCGGTCTTCTTCCGCCTGCCGAGCCGCCCTGCGGTGCTCGATCTGTTCCTTCTGCGCAGGGCTTGCCTTTGCTTCTTCAGCAGCTTCCTTTTCCGCCTCGCTTGCCTTTTCCTTCAGTTCGGCTGCTTCTTCTTCCGCGAGCTTGGCTTCTTCGCTCTTGCCTTCCTTCTTCAGCTTTGCCGCTTCTTCGCTAGCTTCCTGGGCTTCTTTGCGCTTTTCGCTTGCTTCTTCGCTTGCTGAAGGAAGTTTTCCAGCCGCCCCGCTTTCAGTTGTTTCACTGATCGTTGCACTGGACTGCGCAGAGCCGCTGTGGTGTGAGGAGCCGCAGCCGGCAACCAGGAGCGCCGCAACCACCGCGCCCCCCGAAACGAATAAACGGCTCCGCTTGTGCAGGTCGAAGATCACGTTCGGTAGCGTACACGGTTGGATCGGCGGAAGCGGAGCCGCAACCCTGCCGGTTGGGAGGGGTTATCCTTAGTGGAAAGGAGCGCAGACATGAAAGGGCGGCTGTTTCGGGGTTTGCTAGGAGGCGTGGCGTGGGGGGGGTCGGTGTGGCTTCTTGCCTGCGGGGTTGCCCAGGCAGCTACCACAGCTGAAATCAAGCCGGAACTGCGCCCCGCCACCCCCAACAGCCGGACGACCGTCTACTACACCGCCCGCTTCAGTAATACCAACGGGGGGCTACCGGCCCCGCTGAAGAGCGCTACGGTCTTCCTCCCAGAAGGCCTTACCAACGAACGGTTTTCCTGGCCCCGGACCCTTGGCTGCGGCAAGGCGACCCTATTGCGCAAAGGGCCGAACGGCTGCCCGCCCCGGTCCCTAGTCGGCAGCGGTACCGCCCTCCTCGGCGTTGAAACGAGCGGCGCTGTCGAGAAGGTGCCGGCAAAGCTGTTCGTCTTCGTCGGCCCTACCAACGGCGCTTACGTCCTTGAAGTGCTTGGTGAAACGGCAACCCAGCCGGTCCGCAGGTTCGTCTTTACAGAGCAGCTTTCAGCGCTCAGCTCGCCTTACTCCTCCGGTTTGGAAACGACCTTTGAACCGATCGTGGTCGCTCCCGCCCTGCCGCCCGCCTCGATCATCGAATACTCCCTGGCCGTCGGGGAACCCGCAACCGCTGCGAAGACAGCGGCCCGGCGCAAGCGGCCGCGCCGGGCCACGGCCCACCGCCGCCGCAAGCAAGACCGACACCGCCGCGGCAAGCACAAGGGCAAGCGGCGGCCGGTCAAGCACAAGGGCCACCGGGTCCGGGCGGCGGGACTGCACGGCGAACTTGAGATGTTCACGCCCCCGCACTGCCCGGCCGGCGGTTACCACTGGCTTGCCCAGTTCACCTTCACCGACGGCTCCCATCAGGAAATTGCAACGACCACGAGCTGCCCGTAAGTTGGCAAGACGGTGGCTGTGGTTAGGCGGGGCTGTTTTGCTTGCCTGCGGCTGCTCCCTACCGGCCTTTGCCGCGACGCCTAGCTCCAACCAGACCGCGGTGCTGGAACCGGCGCTGCAGCCGTCCAGCCCCGGTCGGCGCACGGCGGTGCTATTCAAGGTTCGGTTCCCTACCGTCCCCCGCCTGCCAGCCCCGCTTCAGTTCGTCCGCGTCTTTCTCCCCGAAGGCCTTACCAACCTCCGCCTCGCCTGGCCAAACACCTTAGGCTGCAGCCGGAAAAGGCTCCTTGAAGCCGGTCCCAAGGGGTGTCCGCCCCGCTCCCAGATCGGCTACGGCAGCGCGCTCTTGGGCCTTGAAGCAGGGGGCGCTGTGGTCCGCAAAAGGGCGAAGCTAACCGTCTTCGTCGGCCCCACAACCGGCGCTTACGTCCTCAACGTGCTAGGCGAACTGCCGGGCCAGCTGGCGGTTCGGTTCGTCTTCAGCGAGCAGCTCTCGGCGGTAAGCAGCCCGTACTCCTCCGGAGTCGAAGTGAACTTGGCCGGCTCCTTTGTCTCCTCCCTTCTCGAACTAACCGAGGTTGTCGGCCGGCCCACCCCCCGCCACCACTCCGTGCAGGACGGTGAACTCAAGCTCTACACCCCCCGCCACTGTCCCCCCGGCGGCTACCGCTGGTTGGCTTCCTTCACCTACCTCACCGGCGCCAGCGAAACCCTGGAAACGGCAACGCCCTGCCGCTAAGGCCTTAGATGTAGTACATCGCTGCGCCGGCTTCCCGCGCTTCCCGCTCGACGACATCGGCGACCGTCTGCGCCCCAAGGACCTCCCGGACAGCTTTCGCGGCGTCGGCAAAGACGCCCGTTGCGTCGGCGCCAACCGGGCCGTCGAGGAGCTCGACCACCTCCAGGACGGTGATCTGGTTGGGGGGCTTTGCAAAGTAGTAGCCGCCCTTCACCCCCCGTTGGGAAGCGACGATCCCGCCCCGCCGCAAGGCGGCGAAAAGCTGCTCTAAAAACTGGGAGGGCAGACCGGCCCGGCGGGCTAGCTCAGCGATCGGCACCGGACGGTTCGTGTTGTTGCGCGCGAGCTCCGCAAGGGCCCGCACGGCGTATCGTGACTTGGCGGTGATCGAAAGCATCGGCGGCGTCGGCGCCGCCAGCTTACCTCAACCCCACCGCCCTACAGCCAACCCCGCTCGGTGGCGATCAGCACCGCCTGGGCCCGGTCGACAGCACCGAGCTTTCCGTAGATGTTGTGGAGGTGGGTGCGGACGGTGGAGGTGGAGAGCATCAGCTCCTGGGCGATCTGCTTGTAGACCTTCCCTTCCGCCAGCCGCTGCAGGACGCCAAGCTCCCGCTGCGAGAGGGGGCAGGGGTCGACGTGGCGACGGCGACCGTTTGTCGCCTGCGGCAGCTCGTACATGATCGACCGCAGCTTGGCCGGCCCAAGGCCAACCGCCCGCGCCCCAGCCAACATCTCGACCGGCGAGACAGGGGTTCCTTGGCAGTAGTGGGCAAGCATGTCGCCAAGCCGCACCAACGCTGCCTCGCCCTCCACCTCAGGGTTGTGGTGGCGCTCGATCGCCGAGGCGATCGACGCCGGCAGCCCCCACCGCCGGGCGAAGACGCCGCCCATCAAGGTGTGGTCCACGCCAAGCTCTCTGCGCTCCTGATGGACCCGCTGCTCCGGCGTCCCGCCGTTCTGCTGGACCATCGAGGGGTAGCCGGGATAGGCGTGCATCAGGACCAGCTTGCCGACATCGTGGAGGAGGCTGATCGCGGTCAGGCGGTCGCGGTGCTCGTAACCGATCTCCGCAGCGACGCAGTCCGTTGCCTGCTGGGTGGCAAGGGCGTGGAGCCGGAACCGCTCCGGGGTGGTGTCCCAGACCCCGGAGTGCTCGAAGAAGTCGAAGGTGCGCAACGAGTTGGCAAGGGTCCGCAACGCCTCGGGCGTGAGCAGCTCCACGGCTTGAGGAACGGTCTCCACTCTGCCTGCGGTCGGGGTAGGCGCTTCGTTGGCGACGTGGAGGACCCGCAACGTAAGCGCGACGTCGGACTCGATTGCCTTCACCAGCTCGGCGTTGGAGACCCGCTCGCCGTCCAGCAGCCGCAGCAGCCGCTCCCGCGCCTCTGCCAAGGCCGGGAAGGCCTCGATCGCCTGGAAGGCCTTGGTCAGCCGCTGCGCCCGTCCGGCGCCGTAATGGTCGCCTGGGGCGGGCTGGGCGTCCTGGGGCCGCAGCGGGGTTGCAGCCTCGACCGCGCGAAGCCGTCTGCGGTCCTGACCCGATGATCCAACGGTGCGGGCAAGCTGAGCTGGTGCCAATTCCGGCTGTCCTCCGGTTTTCTTCGCGACGTCCATGGTCAACCTACCGTCCACCCCATCGGCATCCAGGGGCGGCTCCGCCGTCACTATCGGCAGCGCTCCAACGGCGGTTGACACCCGCCGCAGCCGCTGCCGCCAAGCGGCGCCAACCCCTCCTCCCCAACCTCCGTAACCATCGCCAAACCTGGCCATAAATCCCTGGAAAAACGGGCTAAACGGGTGGTTGAGTAGCCGCTCAGGGCTCGATCATCCGTCCAGGGGCGCGCCGCAACCGGCCTTGCAGACCGCTCTCAAGGAGCGGCGACGGCGCCCCAGCGGGCAAGGGCCTCCCTGATCCTCGCCAACGCCCGCTCCTTGCCCAAGGCGGCAAGGCTCTCGAAGATCCCAGGCGAGACGGCCGTGCCGCTGATCGCGACCCTTATCGGTTGGTATAGGGCGGCCGGCTTGATCCCCCGCTCCTTGACGATCCCCTCCAGCACAGCGGCAACGGACTCCCGGGTAAACGGCTCCACTCCAGCTAGCCGTCGCTCAGCCTCAGCCAACAGCGCAAGCCCCTCGCCGTGAAGGTGTTTGCGGACCGCCCGCTCATCGAAGGTCCGCTCCTCCTCGAAGAGAAAGCCAGCAAGCGGCCAGAATTCATCGAGCCGCTGGATCTTCTCCTGGCTGATCTCGGCCGCCTCAACCAAAAGCTCCCTCCTCCTTTCCAACGCCGGAAGGTGGTCAGGCTGCTGGAGCGCGATGTATTGGTGGAGCCGCTCGGCAAGCTCGGCAGGGGAGAGGTTGCGGATGTAGATCCCGTTCAGCCACCGGAGCTTTGCCTCGTCGAAGCGGGCTGGGTTGCGGCTCACCCGCTCGAGGGTAAACCGCTCGATCAGCTCCTGGCGGGAGAGCACGGTCCGGTCGTCGCCGGTCCCCCAACCGAGAAGGGAAAGGTAGTTGCAGACCGCCTCCGGAAGGTAGCCGGCTGCGCGGAGCTCCTGGACCGAGCTTGCCCCATGCCGTTTCGAGAGCTTCTTGCCGTCCGGTCCATGGAGGAGCGGAAGGTGGGCGTAGCGGGGGGGTTGGCGACCTGCCCCAACGCCAAGCTCCAGCAGCGCTTCGATCACCAACAGCTGCTTAGGGGTGTTGGAAAGGTGGTCCTCCCCCCTTACAACATCGGTGATCCCTTGGTCGAGGTCGTCGACGGCGACGGCGAAGTTGTAGAGGACCGTGCCGTCGGCGCGGGCGATCACCGGATCGTCGAGGTGGCGCCTTTTGAAGACCGTCTCCCCCCGGATCAGGTCGTGGAAGGAGATCTCGCCCTCGTCGCCGACGCGAAGCCGGACCGCCCCCTCCCCTTCCTCCTGCCCCCGGAAGCCACGGTCGGCGCCGTAGCGGAGCTTGAACGCCTGGACGTCCTCGGCGGTCGCCTTGCTGCGGTAGGCCTTTCCTTTCTCCAGCAGGAGCGCGAGCAGCTCCCGGTGGCGGTCTTCCCGGTCGGTCTGGAAGTACGGCCCCTCGTCCCAATCGATGCCAAGCCAGCCCAGAGCGTCGAGGATCTGCTCGACGTTCTCGGCGCTGGACCGCTCCCGGTCGGTGTCCTCGATCCGCAGCACCAGCTGCCCCCCTTCCCGACGGGCAAGGAGCCAGTTGTAGAGGGCGGTCCTTGCCCCGCCGATGTGGAGGGCGCCGGTAGGTGATGGCGCAAACCGAAGCCGCATATGATCCCGACCATGCTAATCGGAGCCCACGTCTCGGCGGCGGGAAAGGTAGCAGCAGCGGTTAGGCGGGGTGCAGAGCTCGGCTGCGAAGCGATCCAGATCTTCAACCAATCGCCCCGCAGCTGGCAACCCCGCACCTACGCCGAGGAGGAAGCGGCTGAGTTCAGGGAGGCCTTTACCGCAAGCGGCATGGGAGCCTGCGTGATCCACGCCATCTACCTCCTCAACCCAGCCAGCGCCGAACCTGAGCTGCGGGATAAGTCGCTCCAGGCGTTGGTCGGCTCGCTGCGGGCAGGTGACCAGATCGGCGCCCAGGCGGTGATCCTCCACCCCGGCTCGGCCAAGGGTGAGGAGCCTCAGGAGGCGATCGTGCGGGCCGGACAAACGATCGCCCAAGCCCTTGCCGAAAGCGAGCGGTGCGAGCTCCATCTCGAGAACACCGCCGGCGCCGGGGGAACCCTTGGCCGCTCAATCGAAGAGCTTGCCCGCCTCTACGAGGCAGCGGGGTCCGATCGCCGGTTGGGGATCTGCCTCGACTCCTGCCACCTCTTCGCCTCCGGGTTCGATATCCGGGAACCGGGCGTGGTGGAGGGGGTTGTCGCCGACCTGGAGCAGGCGATCGGAAAAGGTTGCGTCCGCTCCCTCCATCTCAACGACTCCGTCTTTCCCCTCGGCTCAAACAAAGACCGCCACGCAAACCTCGGCGAGGGGGAGATCGGCACCGAAGGGCTTGCCAACTTCCTGCAGGCCCGCCCCCTCCAGGGGCTGCCCTGCATCCTTGAGACCCCCGGGGCAAAAAAAGAGGGCGCTTCAGCCGCGGAAGTCGCCCTCGCCCGCCGGCTGCGGGACGGTCGCTAGGTTGGGTTTTGCGGTTCGGGTCCCGGCGGGGCATAACCGGCTGCGGCATCAGACCGGCACGCCGGCGGCAGGTTAGGGTCCAACCGGTGGTGAGGCGATCGGGATGTTCTGTCCGCAGGAGGAGACAAGCGCACGCGCCGCCATCTAGCGAAAGGCAACGACCGGATCCTCTCGAGGGTCCTTGCGGAGCCGCTACGTGGCGGTACCCCTCAACCCGCTAGATCGAGGAGGGACCCTTCCGTCGGGTTGGAGCCCCGCTATCCAGCGCCCTTGGTTGAAGTGGACCTAGGGCTTTGCAGCCTCCAGAGCGCGGCTGACACCCTCGGCGGGGTGACGACGCTACCCAACCGTGCAGCTACGCGCGCGGCAGCGGGGCGCTTCTGCGGAGCTCTCAACACCGTCGGCGCGGCGGCCCGCTAGGCGGCGTTTCGCAGGCGGCCGGGGTCTGCCGGCTTGCCGTCCACCCTCGAACTGGCCCCGGTCTTGGTTGTCGGCGCGCCTTAGCGGTGCTCCCAGGACCCTGCGGTCTGCCTCGTCGTGACGTTAAGGCGGTTAAAGAGGTTGGTGGTGGCGATCATCAGGACGATCGCGGCCAGCTGGCGTTCGTCGTAATGGCTTGCGGCCTGCTCCCAGAGCGCATCGGGCACCGGATCGGGTCGATCGCTTAGCCTTGTAACCGCCTCGGTCAGGGCGAGCGCAGCGCGCTCGGCGTCGCTGAAGTACGGGGCGTCGCGCCACGCAGCGACCGCATGCAGCCGCTCGTCCGATGCGCCCGCCTGCTTGGCCTGCTT
>Ga0167615_1000192_pt1 | contig 21014 bp, 16 predicted proteins | sample BED_Mat_host_9_1_FD_111800 | JGI IMG/M metagenome (GOLD analysis project Ga0167615, IMG submission 111800) | Extremophilic microbial mat communities from Yellowstone National Park, USA - BED_Mat_host_9_15 (v2) (version 2) | ecosystem: Environmental > Aquatic > Thermal springs > Hot (42-90C) >... | reverse complement strand
GGAGGCGGCGTAGCCGCCGACTCGCTGAGCCCCGTAGCCTCGGGTAGGTCCGGGATACAACTCAGCGGCTGGAGAGCGAATACAAAAGGAGGACCTAGGAATGCCTAGGTTTTCTGGAGCGGCACCTGGAGCAGCGCAGGGCAGAGAACCGCTAGCTGCACACAACCGCCCTAAGATCATGGCGATGGTCAAGGCTCGGTTGGCGGAGCGGCACCAGGAACCGTACTGCGGGCGGCGAGGGGAAGGCGATTGGCGGGGTTGGATCGCGGCGGCGCAGGGCCGGCAGCCCTGCGTATCGAGCGGGCCACGGTGCAACGGTGCGGTGGCAGAGCGCCGCCTCCAGGCAGCGGAGAGCGCTGTTCAACGGTTGGACCGACGCTGCGGCGATGGCTGAGCAACCGACCCACGCAAGCGAACTGGCGAAGGCGCTCGAGCATGAGAGCGAGGCCCAGCGGCTCCTGCTCGCCGGCGAAGCAGAGGCAGCGGCAGTCCGGTTTCGCAAGGCGGCCGACCACTACAAACGGTCTTGGCAGCTTGCTGCTCCAACCAGCTACGGCCGGCTGATCGGGATGACGAAGGCTGCGATTCTCGCTGGGGGAGGGGAGGAGGAGGGTCGCTACGCCCTCAAGGAGCTTGAAGCGGTGGAGGAGCTCACTCCAACCGCTGCCTACGCCCTTAGCATCGCTAGCCTCGCTGCGGGCCTTGACCCCGAGGCGGCTAGGTACCTGGCGGTGGTCGAACGGGGCGGGCCCCAGTTCGAGCGGGCGGCGAGAGCGATCGCTGCGATCTGCAACCGCGACCAGCCGGCGTTTGAAGGGGCGCTAAAGGCGATCGTCGCCGACTTCGAAGCCCGCAGCACCCACCTCACCGGCGTTCCGATTGCCGACACCGCGCTGATGTTTCAGCGGCTCGGTGCCCGCCGCGGCCTCTCTGTAGCGCTCTCTGGACCGGTGGTAGGGGCGGCGGGGTGAGCGGGCGGTGGCAGCTCGCCGGTCGGTGGGTGATCCTCACCGGTGGAACCGGCGGGATCGGCCTTGCCGCCCTCGAACAGCTGGCAGGCAGCGGGGCCAAGCTAGCGGTGGTTGGCCGCAACCCCAGCCGGCTGGCCGAAGCCACGGAGCGGTTGAACCGGCTGGGCGCCGATACCGTGCTTGGTTTTCAGGCCGACCTCACGCTCCTTTCCGAGGTCCGCACGCTTGCTGAGGAGCTGGCGGAGAAGGTCCCCGACCCAGCCGTCCTGGTGAACAACGCCGGCGCGATCTTCGCCCGGTTTGCCCTCACCGCCGAGGGCCACGAGCGGACCTGGGCGCTTAACCACCTTGCCCCGTTTCTCCTTACCAACCTGCTCCTGGAGCGCCTCAAAGCGGTAGCGCCAGCAAAGGTGATAACTACCTCCTCCGACGCCCACCGCGGCGCCCGGCTCGACCTCGAGCGGATCGACGGTCCCGACGGGTTCGGCTTTGCCGGCTTCGGTCGCTACAGCCAGACCAAGCTAGCCAACATCCTGTTCACGGCCGAGCTGGCAAGGCGGCTTGAGGGGAGCGGCGTTGGCGCCTACTGCTTCCATCCCGGCTTTGTCGCAACCGGCTTCAACCGCAACAACGGGGCCCTCGCCTCCCTGCTGATGACCGCCGCCAGGCCGTTCGCCCGCTCCCCACAGGACGGCGCCCGCACGCTCGTATGGCTGGTGGAACGGCCCCCCGAGGAGCTGCAGAGCGGCGGCTACTACTACGACCAGCGGGTTCGGGAGCCCGCGCGCGCGGCCCAGGACCGAAAGCTGGCAGCGGCGCTCTGGCGGCTTTCGGCGGCGCAGGCTGGGCTCGGCTCTCCGGAGGGGGGCGACGGCCGCTAGCCTGCCCGTTGATGGTCGAGGTCACCTTGCCGGATGGAAAGCGGCTTGCCCTTCCCGACGGGGCGAGCGGTCGTGACTTGGCTGAAGCGATCGGGCCTGGCCTAGCCAAGGCCGCCCTGGCGGTGGTGGTGGAGACAGAGGAGGGAGAGGAGGTGCGGGACCTCTCCGCTCCCCTGCCGGACGGCGCAAGGGTGAGGGTGCTTACCCCTGCCGACGGCGACCAGGCCCTTGCCTTGATCCGCCACGACGCCGCCCACGTCCTTGCCACCGCGATCGTCGAGCTCTATCCCGGCACCAAGCTCTCGATCGGCCCGCCGATCGCCGACGGTTTCTACTACGACTTCGAGTTCCCCCCTGGGGTGTCCGTCTCCGAACAGGACTTTCCCCAGATCGAAGCCCGGATGGCCGAGCACATCAAGGCAGCGGAGCCGTTCCTACGCCAGGAGCTGCCGATCGCCGAGGCCCGTCGCTACTTTGCAGAACGGGGCCAGACCTACAAGGTCGAGCTGATCGAGGAGATCGCCAAGCGCAGCGGCAACGGCACGGCCACGGTCTCCCTTTACACCAACGGGCCGTTCACCGATCTCTGCCGCGGTCCCCACGCCCCCGACACCTCCCGGATCAAGGCGTTCAAGCTCCAGTCGGTTGCCGGCGCATATTGGCGTGGGGATGCCAGAAACAGGATGCTGACCCGGATCTACGGGACCGCCTTCTTCTCCCGCAAGGACCTGGAGGCGTACCTTGCCCGGCTAGAGCTGGCGAAGGCCAGGGACCACCGGCGGCTCGGGCGGGAGTTGGGGCTGTTTTTCTTCTCCGAGCTCTCCCCTGGAAGCCCGTTCTGGACCCCGAAGGGGATGGTGGTGTTCAACGCCCTTGCCGATCTGTGGCGCCGGGAAAACCGCCGCCGCGGCTACCAGGAGGTAAGGACGCCGATCCTCTACGACGTCGCGCTCTGGCAGCAGTCCGGCCACTGGGACAAGTATCGCGACAACATGTACTTCACCGAGGTGGAGGGGCGGACGATGGGCTTGAAGCCGATGAACTGCCCTGCCCACATCCAGATCTATCGCAACAGCCGCCGCTCCTACCGCGAACTTCCGCTCCGGCTGGCGGAGATGGGGCTGGTTCACCGCCACGAGGCCTCCGGAGTCCTCCACGGCCTGCTCCGGGTCCGCCACATCACCCAGGACGACGCCCACATCTTCTGCGCCGAAGAGCAGGTGGAAGCCGAGGTGCGGGCGGTCCTTGCCTTTGCCTTTGACCTCTACCGACCCTTTGGTTTCGAGGTAGCGGTGGAGCTCTCCACCCGGCCGCCGCAGCGGATCGGCGACGAGGATTTGTGGGATCGGGCGGAGCAGGCATTGTCCGGTGCGCTTGAGGCGGAGGGTCTCTCCTTCAAGGTCAACCCCGGTGACGGCGCCTTTTACGGCCCAAAGATCGACCTCCACATGACCGACTCCCTTGGCCGCTCCTGGCAGCTGGGCACGGTGCAGCTCGACTACGCGATGCCCGAACGGTTTGACCTCCGCTACGCCGGAGCCGACAACCGGGACCACCGGCCGGTGCTGATCCACCGCGCCCTGTTCGGCTCCTTCGAGCGGTTTATCGGGATCCTCCTCGAGCACTACGGCGGCGAGCTGCCGCTGCCGTTGGCGCCGATCCAGGTGGTGGTGGTGCCGGTCGCGGAGGCCTTTCTCCCTTACGCCGAGGAGGTTGCCGCCCAGCTGCGGGCAAGCGGATTGCGGGTCGAGGTGAGCGGGGGGGAGGGATCCCTGGCCCGGAAGGTGCGGGAGGCGGAGCTGGCCAAGCCCCGCTATATCGCCGTCGTCGGCGAGCGGGAGCAGCGGGAGGGGACGGTCTCCCTCCGCCACCGCCCGGTCGGGGGCGGGAAGCGGGAGGAGCGGTCCGTGGCCGTCGAGGAGTTGGTCGAGGAGCTTGGAGCGGAGTTGGCGCAGTTCCTCGGCAGCAACCAGCGCCAAGCTGGCGGTATACTGGAAACCCCTTGAGGTTCAGCATCTTCACAACGCGGGGCGGATAGCAGCCGCTTGTTGCGCAGCCTCCAAAACTGACCGTGCCGGTGCCACGTAGGCTAGACCGGCGTCCTCCAGAGCAGGACCTGACCCGGGTGAACGAGCGGATCACCGCACCCGAAGTGCGGTTGATCGACGAGCACGGCAAGCAGGTCGGGGTAGTGAAGCTTGCTGATGCCTTGAAGTTCGCGCGGCAGCGGGAACTTGACCTTGTGGAGGTGGCGCCCCAGGCGAAGCCCCCGGTCTGCCGGGTTTTGGACTACCCGAAGTACCGTTACGAACAGGCGCTCAAGCAAAAGCAGGCCCGCAAGCACCAACAGCAGATCACGATCCGGGAGATCAAGTTCCGGCCGAAGATCGCCCCCCACGACTACGAGACCAAGAAAGGCCACATCGAACGGTTTCTCCGCTCCCGCTACAAGGTGAAGGTGACGATCATGTTCCGCGGCCGGGAGGTGGTCCACCCGGAGCGGGGGGCTGCGATCCTGGAACGGCTTGCCGAGGAGCTGGCAGAGATCGCTGTCGTCGAGCAAGCGCCGACGCTGGACGGCAGGAACATGGCGATGCTGCTCGCGCCCTCGAAGGCGATCTTGAGTGGTCAGACCAACCGGCCCCGCCCCCAGGCGGAGCCGGTGGCTGAGCCGGCCCCTGACAGCGCCGCTAACGGCGCAGGTGAACCGTAAAGGACCAGCTGACCGACTCCCCTGGTGGCTGGGCCTCCGTTGCCGTGACGGAGATCTCCGCCTGGGCTCCGTGGCGGGCAGCTACCCTAGCGGCCAGGCGACGTAGGCGCAGCCCAACCAGCCGCAGCGGGATCGTCCGCACTCCGGAGAAGGTGACCTCCTTCGGCGCCAGGGCGGCCAGGGCGTAGCCGTCGGCACCGACCAGTCCCCGTAGGGAGAGGGTGCAGGTGACCGTGCACCGGAACCGCACCAACACCGTGCCGTGCTGCTTGAACGGGTTCTGGCGCCGGCGGGTCCCTTCGTTGAGTAGCCGGAAGGCGGTGGGGATCGACCAGGGAGCAGGTCGGGGAGGGAGGAGGAAGGGGGGTGCCGGCGGCTGGTTGAAGTTGAAGTCCTTGATCAGGTTGCCGAGGATCGGCAGTTCTTCCCGGACGTCGGGGCGCGAGTCCGGTCGGCCGTCTGTTTTGGGGTTCAGCCTTTCCCCTTCAAGGAAGTCGTCCTCGATGAACTTCAGGTAAGCGTCGTGGCTGAGGATCTGGTGGTCGATGTAGCCGTAGCGGGCGTAGGGGCTGATCACCAGCCCCGGCACCCGTAGGCCGTAGCCGTTCTGGTCGACGTTCGGGGGAACGACGTTGTCGTAGAAGCCGCCCCAGTCGTCCCAGGAGATAAAGATCGCCGTAGACCACCAGTCGGGGGAGCGCATGATCGCGTTCACCAGCGTGGTGACGTAGGCCTGGCCGGCAGCGATCCCCGCCGGCGGGTGTTCGGAGACGTTATCGTCGGGAGCGATCCAGCTCACCGACGGCAAGGTGCCGTTCCGGGCGTCGGCGAAGAAGGAGTTGATCGATTCGATATCCGGCAGCTGGCCGTCTTCCTTGACGTCGACGAAGTAGGGCAGGGGGCTCCAGATCTCCGGTGTAGGCGGCATGTTGCCGCCGGCGGAGCAAGGCACTTCTTCGTTGACATCGCATTCCGGTTCGCCTCCGGTAAAGACGAAGTACTTCCAGCTCACGTTGTGCTTGTGGAGGAGGTAGGTGAGGTCGGTCCAGTCGTAGTTCGGTTCAGCCCCGGTCGGGCTGAATTCCGGCACCGGTTCGGGGTTTTGAAGGGCGTTTTCGCAGTCCATCGGGTTTCCAAAGACCGGGCAGCGGGCCGACCAGGCGGAGACCTCGAAGAGGTGGGCGGGGAGGCTCCAAGACCGATTCGGCTCGAACATGTGGTCCTGGAGGACGAAGTTCTTGGCGTAGGCCCAGTAGTTCGGGATCTGGTAGCCGTTGTGGTAGCCCATCACTTCCAGATAGGCCCCTTCCCCGGTCACGCAGTTCGGTTCCAGGGATGTGTTCTTGCAGTGGGCTTCGTGTTCCTGCTCCGCGGCCCGGACGAAGCCGTCCATCCTCCCCCCGTCGATGTCGGTCTGCGCCGCTTGGAAACCGTGGGGCCCGCCTTGGTTGGAGTCCTTGAGGTTGAGGTTGGGCTTGATGCAGCCGCCGTGGACGGGGTCCGGCACGCAGACCTTTGGTTCCCCGTTTTCCATCGGGATCCCGTCGGCACCAGGGTAGGTGCCGAAGTAGGTGTCGAAGGAACGGTTCTCCTGCATGATCACGACCACATGCTGGATCTTGTGGATTTCCGGGGGGATTTCCGGATCCCTGAAGGAGGGGTGAAGGAGCGGAGCGGCCAGCAGCTGGACGCCGGCAGCCAAGGTTGCGGAGACGAGCTTCACGAACGGGATAAACGTCATCTCGGCGGAAAACCTTAGGGGTGGGGACGTAAACGGTTGCCACCTTTCTGTTAGGGAGGGGTTAGGGTTCGGCTCCCTCGAGGCTCCGGCCGCTGGGGGTTTTTCGATACCCTGCCAGCGATGCCCAAGATGAAGACCCACTCCGGGGCGAAGAAGCGGTTCAAGGTCACCGGCCGGGGGAAGTTGCGTGGCCGCCACGCCTTCACGAGCCACCTCCGCGAGAAGAAGAGCTCGCGCCGCAAGCGGGCTCTTGACGCGCCGGCTGAGATCGCTCGCCAGGACTACGGGCGGATCCGCAAGCTGCTCCTAAAGGGGGTCTCCCGGTGAGGGTCAAGCGGTCCCTGCACGGCCGCAAGAAGCGGCGGGCAACCATCAAGCTGGCCAAGGGCTACTACGGCGAGGCACACGCCAACTACAGACGGGCTAAGGAGGCGTGGCTAAAGGCGGAACGGTACGCCTACCGCGACCGCCGCAACCGCAAGCGGGACCTGCGCCGGCTCTGGATCGTCAGGATCAACGCCGCTGCCCGCCAACACGGCCTCAACTACTCCCAGCTGATCAACGGCCTAAAGGGTTCAGGGATCGACCTCAACCGCAAGCTCCTTGCGGAGCTGGCCGCGACGGACCCTGAGGCCTTTGCCGCGCTTGTAGAGCGGGCGAGAGCTAGCGCCTGACGGCAGCGGCCGTCAGGACCGTAGCTGGGCAGGCCGGCTAGGCCCTGCTCCTCTAGGATCGACCCTCAAGATCGGTGGGCTTTGTGGAGATGGACGGTTTAGAGACAGTTGAAGCGGTGTTGGCAAAGGGCGTTGCCGAGATCGAAGCGGCAACGGCCAGCGAGGAGCTGGAGCGGCTGCGCGTCGCCTACCTAGGTAGGAAGGCGGAGCTCCCGCTGCTGTTGCGCCGCCTCCGGGAGCTGCCCAGCGACCAGCGGGCGGAGGTGGGGCAGCGGGCGAACGCTGCCCGTCGCCAGCTTGAAGAGCTGCTCGAGCGGCGGGCGCGGGAACTTGCTGCAGCGGAGCTGGCAGAGCGGCTGGAGCGGGAGCGGGTCGACGTCACCCTGCCGGGGGACCCCCCTCCCAGCCGCGGCGCCCTCCACGTCCTCGACCGGCTCCAGCGGGAGCTTGAGGAGATCTTCGTTGGCTTGGGCTACTCGGTCCTGGAAGGGCCGGAGGTCGAGACCGTTCACTACAACTTTGATGCCCTTAACCACGCCGAGAACCATCCCGCCCGCGCGGAGACCGACACCTTCTACCTCGACCTGCCGCTGCCGGCAAACCCGGGAGAGCGACTGCTGTTGCGCACCCACACCTCGCCGATGCAGATCAGGGCGATGGAAGAACGGCCGCCCCCACTGTTTGTGGTGATCCCCGGCCGCGTCTTCCGCCCCGACTCCGATGCCACCCATACCCCCCAGTTCCACCAGCTCGAGGGGCTTGCCGTCGACGAGGACCTAACCCTTGCCGACCTTAAAGGGACGTTGCTTGTCTTCGCGCGGGCGATCTTTGGCGAGGAACGGGAGGTGAGGCTCCGTCCTCACTTCTTCCCCTTTACCGAGCCTTCCGTCGAGGTCGACGTTTCCTGCTTTGCCTGCGCCGGCAAGGGTTACCGCGCCGACGGCAGCCGCTGCACCCTGTGTAAAGGGGAGGGGTGGCTAGAGGTGCTTGGAGCCGGCCAGGTCGATCCGAACGTCTTCGCAGCGGTGCCGCTCACCGACCGCAACGCGCCGGGGTACGACCCCGACCGGGTGCAAGGGTTCGCCTGGGGGATGGGGTTGGAGCGGATCGCAATGCTGCGCTACGGGATCCCCGACCTGCGGCTGTTCTTCGACAACGACCTGCGGTTCCTCTCCCAGCTGGGGTAACGGCGATGCGGATTCCGGTCAGCTGGCTGCGTGCGTACTGCGATCCAAAGCTTGGCCTCGAGGAGCTTGCGGAGCGGTTGACGATGACCGGCACCAAGGTGGAGGCGGTGGAGCCGCCCCTTGCCGAGGGGTTCAGCCGGTTTGCGGTCGGGAGGGTCGAACGGGTCGAGCCCCACCCCAACGCCCAGCGGCTGCAGGTCTGCGAGGTCGCCCTTGGCAAGCGGACCGCCCAGATCGTCTGCGGGGCGCCAAACGTCGCCGCCGGCCAGCTTGTAGCGGTTGCGTTGCCGGGAGCTCTCCTCCCCGATGGTCGGCGGCTGGAGGAAGCGACGCTGCGCGGCGTCCGCTCAGAAGGAATGATCCTTTCCGCCCCTGAGCTTGGCCTTGGTGGTGATGGGGAGGGGATCCTGGTGCTGGACGATACGGCGTTCCTGCAGGAGGACGGCGGTCACCAACGGGTGGAGGCCGGCCACTCCCTCGCCACCCTCCTCGGCGGGGAAGGGGTACTGGAACTGGAGGTGACCCCAAACCGGCCCGACTGCCTCTCCCTCTACGGGGTTGCCCGGGAGGTCCATGCTGCAACCGGCGCCCCCCTGCGCCCGGAGCCGTGGCAGCAGGACCGGGGCCGCCTTGGACCGCTGGAGGCCGTCTCCGTTACCGTGGAGTGTCCAGACCTCTGCCCGCGGTTCATGGCCCGGCTTTTCACCGGCGTCCAGGTCCGGCCTTCCCCGCTTTGGCTGCAGGTCCGGTTGCTGGAAGCCGGCCTCCGGCCGATCAACAACGTTGTCGACATCACCAACTACGTGATGTTGCTGTGCGGCCAGCCCCTCCACGCCTTCGACTTCGAGCGGATAGTTGGCAGGGAGCTAACCGTCCGGCGCGGCCGAGCCGGCGAGGTGGTGGAGACCTTGGACGGCCAAAAGCGGTCCCTTGACGAAGAGGTGGTGGTGATCGCCGACCAAGCCGGCCCGACCTCGATCGCAGGGATCATGGGCGGCGCCCGCTCCGAGGTGGGGGCTGGGACGACGACGGTCCTGCTGGAGGCGGCGACCTGGGACGGCCCGAACATCCACAGCTCCTCCTTCCGGCTGGGGATTCGCAGCGAGGCTGCCAGCCGGTTCGAGAAGGGGCTCCCGGTGGAGAGCGCCCGCTGGGGCCTTGCGCTCGCTACAAACCTGCTGATCGCCCTTGCCGGCGCCGAACAACAAGGGGGGACGGTTGACGCAAGCGCAGCTCCAGAGCCCCAGCCGCCGCAGATCAGGCTCCGGCCCAGCCGCGTCGGGCGGGTATTGGGGGTTGAGGTACCGAAGGAGCGGCAGGTGGAGCTGCTCCAAGCCCTTGGCTTTGCTCCCCGCGAGGAAGGGGGGGAGCTGCTGTGCTCCGTTCCCCCCTGGCGGCGGGGGGATGTGACTAGGGAGGCCGACCTGATCGAGGAGCTTGCCCGGCTAGATGCGTTGGAGCGGCTGCCGGCCACGTTGCCTGCCAACCGGCACGGCGGGGCAGCTTTGACCGCAGCCCAACGGCTCCGGCGGCGGCTTGCCGACCTTCTTGTCGACCGCGGTTTCTACGAGGTGTTCGGCTGGACCTTTGCCTCTCAGGAGCAGCTTGCGGAGCTTGGTTTTGAGGAGGGTCAAGCGGTGGCGTTGCGCAACCCGCTCTCCGCCGAGCAGCGGTACCTCCGGCCGACCCTGCTCGTCTCCCTGCGGGCAGCCTGCGCCTACAACGTCGACCGGGACCAGGACGAACCGCAGCTGTTCGAGCTCGGGAGGGTGTTCAGCCGCGAGGGGGCAGGGGTTGCTGAAGGGGAGCGGATCGCCGGCCTTGCCTGCGGCCGGCTGACGCGGCCTGGTTGGCGCAAGGGCGGGGAGCGGCGGTGGGATTTCTTTGCGATCAAAGGGGTTGTCGAGGAGCTGCTTGGCTTAGCCGGCGTAGAGGCCGGCTTCCGGCCCGCAAAGCGGCTCTCCTTCCTCCACCCCGGCCGGGCAGCGGAAGCGATCGGCTCGGGAGGCGAGCCGCTTGGCTGGCTGGGGGAGCTCCACCCCCGGCTGGTCCCGGACGGTCTGGAGCGGGTGGCGGCCTTCGAGCTCTCCCTGCCGGCGTTGTTGGGGCGGGCCGACCGCCGCCCGGTCTTCGCCCCGCTGCCGGCGTTCCCAGCACTGCGCCGTGACTTATCGCTGTTGGTGCCCCGGGCCGTCGAGGCTGCCGGGGTGGTGGCTGCGCTGCGCAAGGCCGGTGGTCCGCTGCTAGAGGAGGTGCGGGTGATCGATCTCTACGAAGACCCCGCCCTTGGCGAGGCGTTCCGTTCGCTTACCTTTGCCCTCACCTTCCGCGCCGCCGACCACACCTTGAAGGAGCGGGAGATCGATCCCCTCGTCGCAAAGATCGTCGCTGCCGCCGGCGAGCTCGGCTGCAAGCTGCGGGGTGGCGGGGATGGCTAACCGTCCCCAGCCTCACCTTCCCGGCGCGCCAACGGTGGCGGTGATCGGCGCCACCGGCTTTGCCGGCGCCTTAGCTGCATACCTGATTTGGCGCCACCCCCGCTTCGAGCTGCGGTTCCTGACCGGCCGGTCGGAGGTGGGCCAGCTCCACGCCGACCTCTACCCCCGCTACAGGGTGCCGTTGGTGGTGGAGGAGCTCGACCTCTCCCGCCACAGCGAGGTGGAGGTGGCGGTTGTTGCCTACCCCCATGGCGCCTCCGCACCGGTGGTCGCTGAGCTGCGCCGCCGGGGCCTGGTTGTGCTCGACCTCTCCGCCGATTGCCGGTTCCGCTCCCAGGAGCGGTACGAGGCCTACTACGGCCCCCACCCCCACCCGGAGCTGTTTGGCGCCGCCGTCTACGGGATCCCCGAGCTCTACAGGGAGCAGCTGGAGGGGGCGAAGCTGGTTGCCCTGCCCGGCTGCTTTCCCACCGCAGCCCTGCTTGGCCTTGCTCCCCTTGCCCGGGCAGGGCTGATCGCCGACGTGGTGATCGACGCCAAGACCGGTGTTTCAGGGGCGGGCCGGCAGCCGACCCCCTTCACCCATTTCTCCAACGCCGGCGAGAACGTCGTTCCCTACAGGGTCGCCAACCACCGCCACACCCCGGAGATCGAGGAGCAGCTTGAGGCGCTTGGGGCGAAGGTGGCGGTCCAGTTTCAACCCCACCTCGTGCCGCTCGACCAAGGGGAGCTCCTTACCTGCTACGTGACGCCGGCCAGGGAGGTTTCCGAGCAGGACCTAACCGACCTCTACACCGCCGCTTACGGCCCCGAGCCGTTTGTCGAGGTGGCGACGGTGCCGCCGACGCTGCGGGAGGTGCGGGAGAGCAACTTCTGTCGGCTGTTCCCGGTCCTCGACACCCACACCGGGAAGGTGTTGGTCTTCTCCGCTCTTGACAACCTTTGGAAGGGAACCTCCTCCCAAGCCGTCCAGTGCTTAAACCGGATCTTCGGCTTTCCCGAGGAGGAGGGGTTGGCTTGAGCCCGCCGCTGCTGCGCTCCCGGTGGGTTGAGTTTCCGGAGGGGGTCGAGGAGCTGCCTGCCAACAGCCTTGCTCCCGGGTTCGCGGCGGCCGGCGTCTGCGCGGGGATCAAGCGGTCCGGCAAGGAGGACGTTGGCCTGCTGCTCTGTCGATCCCCACAGCCGGCAAGTGCTGCCTTCTTCACCGCCAACGCCGCTGCCGCAGCCCCGGTTATGGTGAGCAGGAAGCGGTGTGCTTTAGAGCGGCTGCGCGCGGTGGTTGTCAACTCCGGCTGTGCCAACGCCGCCACCGGCCAGCCAGGCGTTGCCGACGCCGAAGCGATGCAGGCCAAGGGGGCTGCAGTCCTCGGTTTGGCCGTTGAGGAGGTAGCGGTCTGCTCGACGGGGACGATCGGCGACCGGTTACCGCTTCCCAAGGTGCTGGCTGGGATCGAGGAGGCGGCGAGGTCGCTGGGGGGCGATGCCGCGACCTTCCAGCGGGCGATCGAGACCACCGATGCCTTCCCCAAGCAGGTGGCGGTTGCCTGCCAGCTGGAGGGGCGGCAGGTGGTGGTGACGGCCCAGTGCAAGGGAGCAGGGATGATCTCCCCTCGGTTCGCGACGATGCTGTGCTTTCTGGAGACCGACGCTGCGATCGAGCCGGCCCTCTTCAGCGAGCTGGTCGGTCGGGCGGTCGAGCGGTCCTTTGGCCGGATTTCCGTCGACGGCCAGCTCTCCACCAACGACACGGTGGTCGCGATCGCCTCCGGTGCAAGCGGGGTCGTGGTCGCTGCCGGAAGCCCTGCGGCGGAGCGGTTCAGCAGCCTGCTTGATGCGGTGCTCCTCCAACTGGCGTTGCTGGTGGTGAAGGACGGAGAGGGAAGCAAGCGCATCGGCCGGGTGGTGGTAGAGGCGGAGAGCGGGGGGGAGGCGGAGGCCGTTGCCAGGGCTGTCGCCAACTCGCCGCTGGTAAAGGCAGCCCTCTACGGCGGCGACCCGAACTGGGGGCGGATCCTCCAGGCGGCCGGCCAGGCCCTTGCCGGGAGCGGGGAGCGGCCGATCTCGGTGGCGATCGAGGGGGTTGAGGTCTGCCGAGCCGGGGAAGCGGTTGCGGTTCCGCAGCCGGGCCTTGAGGAGGCGGTATCGGGGGAGGAGGTGGAGTACCTGGTCCGGGTTGGCGAGGGCAACGGGGGGTACGCAGAGCTCTACTTTTCGGACCTCTCCCACACCTACGTAACGATCAACGCGGAGTACAGGACCTAATGGCAGAGCAGCCCCCCGCAGCGATCGAGCGGTCGGTCCACACCCTCCTCGAGGCACTCCCCTACATCCGGGAGTTCCACGGCAAGACGATCGTGATCAAGTACGGCGGAGCAGCGATGGAGGAGGAGCGGCTGCGGGAGGAGTTCGCCCGCGACGTGGTGCTGCTGAAGTACGTCGGGATGAACCCGATCGTCGTCCACGGCGGCGGGCCGGAGATCACCTCCTACATGCGCCGCCTCGAGCTACCGGTCCGCTTCGTTGGCGGTTTTCGGGTCTCCGACCAGGCGACGGTGGAGGTGGCGAAGATGGTGCTGGTCGGCAAGGTGAACAAGGAGATCGTGATGCGGCTCAACCGGCACGGCCAGCCGGCGGTTGGGCTCTGCGGCGACGACGGGATGTTGTTTCGCTGCCGGAGGCGGAGCGGTCCGGCGGGTGAGGACATCGGCTTCGTCGGGGAGATCGAGGCGGTGAACGTCGACCTAATCCACCACGTTGCCAGCGACTACATCCCTGTGATCGCCTCGGTCGGCGTCGATCGCGCGGGCCGCTCCTACAACGTCAACGCCGACGAGGCTGCAGCTGCCGTCGCCGGGGCGCTCGAAGCCTACAAGCTGATCTTCCTCACCGATGTGGCCGGCTGGCTGCGGGACCCAGCTGAGGAGCAGAGCTTGGTCGTTGAAGCGACGGCCGACCAGGTGCGGGGGGAGCTGGAGCGGGTCGGCGGCGGGATGCGGCCCAAGCTTGCCGCCTGCCTCCAAGCGGTCGAGGAAGGGGTTGGGTCCGCCCACATCATCGATGGCCGGCTGCCCCATTCCCTCCTCTTAGAGCTCTTTACAGACGCCGGGATCGGCACCAAGATCGTCCGATGAGCACCCCCTCCTCCCTCCCTCCCCAGCTCAAAGCCGATGCGGAGCGGTACCTGATGCCGACCTACAAGCGGTACGGCGTGGCCTTTGTGCGGGGGGAAGGGGCGCGGCTCTGGGATGCAGCCGGGGTGGAGTACCTCGACCTCTTCGCAGGGATCGGGGTTTGCAACGTCGGCCACTGCCACCCCCGGGTCGTCGCTGCCGTCCGGGAGCAGGTAGGCCGGCTGATCCACGCCTCCAACCTCTTCTACAACCCACCCCAGGTCGCGCTTGCCCGGCTGCTCTCAAGCCGCTCCCTAGGCGGGAAGGTCTTTTTCTGCAACTCCGGGGCCGAGGCAACGGAGGCGGCGCTCAAGCTCGCCCGCCGCCATCGTCCCCGCGGAGAGATCGTCGTCCTCGAGCGGGCCTTCCACGGCCGCACCCTCGGCGCCCTCTCGGCAACCCCGCAGCCGGAGAAGCAAAGGCCGTTCGAGCCGCTGGTGCCGGGGTTTCGGGTTGTTCCCTGCGACCCCGCAGCGGTCTTTGACGCGGTTGGCCCCGACACCGCAGCGGTCCTGCTCGAGCCGGTCCAAGGGGAGGGCGGGGTCTGGCCGCTGGGCAAGGAGCTCCTTGCCGCGGCCCGGGAGGCCTGCGACCGCCACGGCGCCCTGCTGGTCTTCGACGAGGTCCAGTGCGGGATGGGGAGGACCGGTACCCTCTGGGCCTTTGAAGGGCTTGGGGTGAGGCCCGACCTGCTTACCACCGCGAAAGGGCTGGGCGGGGGACTGGCGATCGGGGCGGTGGTGGCTAGCCCCCGCTACTCCGACCTCTTCCAGGTCGGCGACCACGGCTCGACCTTTGGCGGCTCGCCCCTTGCCTGCGCAGCCGCCCTTGCTGCCCTCGAGGTAGCCAGCGACGGGAGGCTGCTCGAGCGGGTAAAAAGGGTTGCAAAGGTGTTTCAGGAGGGCCTTGCCGCCGTTCCTGGGGTGAAGGAAGTACGGGGCCTTGGCCTGATGGTTGGGGCGGAGATCGACGGCGATGCCCCGGCCGTGGTGGAACGGGCCCTCTACGAGGAGCGGTTGGTGATCAACGCCCCCCGCCCAACCACGTTGCGGTTTCTGCCCCCGCTGGTAGTGGAGGAGGCTGAGGTGCAGGAGGGACTTGCCCGACTGCAACGGGTCCTTGGCGGATAGCGGCCGGCGCCGACAACCGCTAGCCTTGGCCGCCATGGCAACCCCAGAAGGCTTCTTTCAAACCGCTTCTTACGAGGCGGACCCCCAGCAGATCAAGCGGGTGCTGCTCCTCTACTCAGGTGGGCTTGACACCTCGGTGATGCTGCGCTGGATCCAGGAACGGTACGGCGCCGAGGTGGTCACCTTAACGGTTAACCTCGGGCAGCCGGGCGAGGACTTCGCGGCCGTGCGGCAGAAGGCGGAGGCGCTGGGCGCATTAGAGGCGCTGGTGGTTGACGCCCGGGAGGAGTTTGCAACGGAGTTCGTTGCCCGGGCGATCAAGGCCAACGCCATCTACGGCACCGGCTACCCGCTCTTCACCGCCCTAGGGCGGCCGCTGATCGCCAAGCTTGCCGTCGAGCACGCCCGGCGGCTTGGCTGCGACACCGTTGCCCACGGCTGCACGGGGAAGGGCAACGACCAGGTCCGGATCGAGGCCGGGATCGCCACCTTAGCCCCGGAGCTGAAGGTCCTCGCCCCGGTCCGTAGCTGGCAGATGGGTAGGGAGGAGGAGATCGCTTACGCCCGCGCCCACGGGATCCCGCTCAAGGGGGGCAACGAGCAGACCCCTTACTCGATCGACGACAACCTCTGGGGCCGCTCCTCGGAGGGGAGGTGGATCGAGGAGCTCGACCATCCCCCTGAGGAGGACGTCTACGGCCTGATCACCCCGCCCCACAAGGCCCCAGACGAGGCTGAGGAGCTCGAGCTCGAGTTCGAGGAAGGCCTCCCGGTTGCGGTTGACGGCCAACGGCTGGACCTGGTGGCGCTGCTTGAACTGCTTACCGCCCGCGGCGCCCGCCACGGCGTCGGCTTTGTCGACCAACTGGAGGACCGGATCGTGGGCTTGAAGGTCCGGGACATCTACGAGGTCCCGGCTGCCCAGATCGTCCTTACCGCCCACCGGGAGCTGGAGCGGCTGGTCTCGACCGGCCACCAGAACCAGCTCAAGCCGCTGCTTGAGCAGCGGTGGTCGTACCTGGTTTACGCAGGGCTTTGGTGGGAGCCGCTTCGGCTGGACATCGATGCCTACATGGAGGCGGCGAACCGGATGGTTACCGGAACGGTTGGACTGCGCCTCTACAAGGGGACGGTCCAGGCGGTAAGGCGGTCCTCCCCAAACGCGATCTACGACGCCGCGCTCGCCTCCTTTGCCCCCTCCGGCGGCCTTTTCTCCCAGGCAGCAGCGCCGGGCTTTATCGAGCTGTTCACCCTCCAGTCGCGGATGGCTTGGCGGCTGCGGGAAGCCCGGGAGCGGTAGACCTTTTCGGGCAATAGAGCTAGGATTGTTAGTAGAGGCCGTTATGGACGGCGCTGAAAAACACCACGTCCTCGACGAGCTGTTGGCCGAGAGCGTTGGCCGCCTGAAGGAGCAGCGGGGGCCGACGGTCCGCAAAGGTCCCGGCTGGGAGCAGCTCCCTGAAGAAGACCCTTACGTCCCCGAGGTCCGGGCACCGGCGCCACAGCGGGGGCGGACGGCAGAGCAGGGGGGCGCTGAGGCGACCAGCCAGCCTGAGGTCGCCAGCGTTGAGCTGCGCGCCCGCCTCACCCGGCAACGGCGCCGTAACCTGCGGCTGGCGCGGGAGCTGGAGCGCAGGGAGGCCGAGCTTGCCAGGGTCGCCCAGGAACGGGACCAACTGCGCAGCCGGGTCGCCCGGCTGGAGGAGGAACTGGCAGAGGCTGGCCGGCGGGAACGGGAGCTTGCTGCCCGGCTCGAGGAGGAGCGGTTGCGCCGGGGCCGGGCGGAGCTTGAGCTGGAACGGCTGAAGGGGCGGGTTGCGGTGCTGAAGCCGCTCCTCGACGGCCTTGCGAAAGCTGGGGAGGAGCTGGGGCTTGCTGGGCGGCCGGGGGAGCGGCCGCCCCTTGCCCCCGAGCCCAGTGAGCAGGAGCCTCCAAAGGGGGGCCTGATGCGGGCCCTTGCCGGGGCGGTTGAGCAGTGGCGGGGTCCCGGCCCACGGCCGGTGCGGTAGCTCGGCTCCGCCGGGCACGGCCGTAGGATTGGCGGCGGTGAGCCATCAGAGCTGTTGCCACCTGCACGTCCACTCCGAGTACTCCCTGCTCGATGGAGCGTGCAAGATCGACGCCCTTGCTAAGCGGGCGGCCTCGTTCGATCAGCCGGCGCTAGCCCTTACGGACCATGGCGTGATGAACGGCGCCGTTGAGCTTTACAAGGCCTGCAAGCGGGAGGGAATCAAGCCGATCATCGGCTGCGAGGTCTACCTCCTTTTGCCCGACGAGAAGCGGTTGGGCGCCGGCGGGAGGCGGAGGGAGCGGTACCACCTCACCCTCTTGGCGGCCAACGAGGACGGGTACAAAAACCTCGTCAAGCTTTCCTCCGCCGGTTTTCTGGAGGGGATGCAGAAGGGCAAGCCGGCCGTTACCCTCGACCACCTCGACCGCCATCGGGAGGGCGTGATCTGCCTCACCGGCTGCCTTGCCTCCCGGTTCTGCCAGCTCCTGTTAGAGGAGCGCCGCGACGAGGCTCGTGCCCACGCCGGCCAGCTCCAGGAGATCTACGGCAAGGACAACCTCTACTTCGAGATCCAGAAGAACGGCCTCGCTGCCCAGGAGCAGTGCAATACCGGGATCGTGCGGATCGCCGGCGAGCTTGGCGGCAGGATCGTCGGAACGGGGGACGTCCACTACCTGCGCCGCGAGGACTACGAGATGCACAAAGCCCTGCTCTGCGTCCAGACGAAGAGCACCCTTGCTGCGCCGAAGCTGACCTTTGAGACCAACGAGTTCTACCTTCGCGACAACGCCGAGATGGCAAAGGCCTTCTCGGAGTACCCAGAGGCCCTTGAGACAACCTTGGAGATCGCCGAGCGGTGCGACCTAGAGCTTGTCCTCGGCCGCCAGCTGATTCCCCGTTACCCGACCCCTGACGGCAGCGACGCCACCTCTTACCTGCGGAAGCTGGTTGAAGCCGGCCTCCGCGAGCGGTACGGCGATCCCCCGCCGGCCAAGGCCCGGGAGCGGATGGAGCTGGAGCTCTCGGTGATCGACCGGATGGGGTTCTCCTCCTACTTTTTGATCGTCTGGGACTTCGTCTCCTTCGCCAAGCGCAACGGGATCGCCGTCGGCCCAGGCCGTGGTTCGGCTGCCGGCTCCCTGGTCTCCTACTGCCTGCGGATCACCGACGTCGACCCCCTTGCTTACGACCTCCTCTTCGAGCGGTTCCTCAACCCGGAGCGGGTCTCGATGCCGGACATCGACATCGACTTCTCCGTCCGCGGCCGGGAGCGGGTGATGCGGTACGTCACCGAGAAGTACGGCCGGGAGTGCGTCGCCCAGATCATCACCTTCGGCAAGCTCTTCCCGCGAGCGGCCACCAGGGACGCTGCCCGGGTCCTTGGCTACGACTACCAGACCGGCGACCGGCTGGCGAAGCTGATCCCTGAGCCGGTGATGGGCCGGCCGCCCTCCTTCGAGGACTGCCTCAAGGAGGGGGAGCCGCTCCGCGCCGCCTACGACCAGGACCCCACCGCCCGCCAGATCATCGACCTCGCTCGGGGGTTGGAGGGGATCGTCCGAAACTCCTCGATCCACGCTGCGGCGGTGGTGATCGCCGACCGGCCCCTGACCGAGATCGTCCCCTTGCAGCTTGCCGACGCCGGCGTCGGCGAGGACGGAGAGCGGCAGTTCCGGACCGTCACCCAGTACTCGATGAAGCCACTCGAGGAGATCGGGCTGCTGAAGATGGACTTCCTCGGCCTGCGCAACCTCGACGTGATCGAGGACACCCTCGACATCATCGAGCGCTCCGGTCAGCCCCGGCCGGACATCACCAAGATCCCCCTTGACGACCCCAAGACCTACGAGATGCTTGCCCGCGGCGACTCGATCGGGGTGTTCCAGTTCGAGTCGGAGGGGATGCGGGATGCGCTGCGCAAGGTCCAGCCCGATGAATTCGACGACCTGATCGCCTTGGTCGCCCTCTACCGCCCCGGGGCGATGGACCAGATCCCGGTCTACGCCCGCAACAAACGCCACCCCGACCAGATCAGCTACGCCGACGAGCGGCTGCGGCCGATCCTCGAACCCTCAAAGGGGGTGATCCTGTACCAGGAGCAGGCAATGCAGATCGCCCAGAAGCTGGCCGGTTTCTCCGCTGCGAAGGCGGACGACCTGCGGAAGGCGATCGGCAAGAAGAACCGGGAGGCGATGGCTGCCCTCAAGCCGGACTTCGTCGAGGGGTGCAAGCGGTCCGGAACCAAACCGGAGGTGATCGACTGGCTGTGGCAGACCAACGAACGGTCCGCCGACTACTCCTTCAACAAGTCCCACGCCGCCTGCTACGCCCTGATCGCCTACCGCACAGCCTGGTTGAAGGCGAACTACCCAGCCCAGTACATGGCGGCGCTGATCTCCTCGGTGATGTCGACCAAGGACAAGGTCCCGTTCTTTGTCTCCCGGTGCGAGGAGATGGGGATCAAGGTCCTTCCCCCCGACGTCAACCGCTCCGACCACGAGTTCACCGTCGAGGGGGGGAACATCCGCTTCGGTCTGGACGCGGTCAAGGGCGTCGGCTACCAAGCGGTCGAGGCGATCAAGCGGGCGCGGGAGCAGGGTGGACCGTTTACCTCGCTGTGGGACTTCTGCGAACGGGTCGACTACCGGGCGCTAAACAAGAAGGCGCTGGAAGCGCTGATCAAGTGTGGCGCCTTCGGCTCGACCGGGGCGACCCGGAAGGGGATGTTGATGGTCTTGCCCCAGGCCCAGGCGGCTGGCCAGAAGGCCCAGCAGGACGCCCAGGCCGGACAGATCTCGATCTTCGACCTCGTCGGCGGGGAGCGGAAGGCCGCCAAGCCGGCTGCGCCCCGGCCACCGATCCCAACCGAGGAGGCAGACCAGGCAGAGCTGCTGGCGATGGAGAAGGAGGCGATCGGCCTCTTCATCTCCTCCCATCCCCTGAAGCGGATCGCCGCTGCCCTGCGCAGCAGGACCGACTGCACCTTGCGGGAGCTCCCCAGCCGACGGGAGAAGGAGGTGGTAACGGTCGGCGGGATCATCACCGAGACCAAGCGGCTGCGGACCCGGACCGGCCAGCCGATGGCGTTTGCCACCCTTGGCGATCTCGAGGGGTCGATCGAACTGCTGATCTTCGCCGACGCCCTTGCCGGCAAAGAGCAGGTTGTCGCGGTCGACCGGGTGGTGCTTGTCAAGGGGCGGGTTGACCACAAGGAGGCCGGGGAGTGCTGCCTGGTGGTCAGCGAGATCGAACCCTTTGAGCCGGCGGAGGCAGAGGTGGTGGAGGCGCAGCGGGCCGAAGACGGGGAGGATCCGCCCGGCCCCAGTAGCGGGGCGGGGAAGGGGCGGCCGGCCCCGCCCGAGCCGGTAGGGCCGCCGCCGGTGGAGCTGGAGCTGGACGCTACAGCGCTTGAACCGAAGGCGATCGAGCGGCTCAAGCAGACCCTGCTGCGCTTTCCTGGCGAGCAACGGGTAATCGTCAACCTCCTCACAAAGGCAGGGCTGCGGCGGTTGCGGATCGGCCCCAGGTACACGGTCAAGGACTGTCCAGCGCTGCACCAAGAGGTCGACCGCTGGGTGGTGGGCAAGGAGCCGCTCCTGGCTGGGGAGGTCGCCTAGCCCTACCTTCTGCGCCGGAGGCGTAGTAGGGGGTTCCACGTGGCGTTGGCAGTGCGGGTGGCGCTCATGCCGGATCGTCCGGAGGTCTTGGTGCGGTCGGTATCGCTGCAATCCACTGGCCGGTATTGTCGGTCTAACCGATCCCAGGGAAGCGAGGGCAAGCAAGGTGGTCAAAGCAAGCGCAACCCCGCAGCCGCGGATGAAGAACCCGGCGATGGTGGTTCCCGAGGCGATGAAGGCGATCCAGGCGCTGGTCGGCTCCATCATGCAGAGCGGCGTGCCCGAAGAGACCCTCCACCTCGTTCACCTGCGGGCCAGCCAGATCAACGGCTGCAGCGTCTGCGTCGACTCTGGCTCTAAGCAGGCCAAGCAGGCGGGCGCATCGGACGAGCGGCTGCATGCGGTCGCTGCGTGGCGCGACGCCCCGTACTTCAGCGACGCCGAGCGCGCTGCGCTCGCCCTGACCGAGGCGGTTACAAGG
>Ga0167615_1000190_pt1 | contig 21291 bp, 18 predicted proteins | sample BED_Mat_host_9_1_FD_111800 | JGI IMG/M metagenome (GOLD analysis project Ga0167615, IMG submission 111800) | Extremophilic microbial mat communities from Yellowstone National Park, USA - BED_Mat_host_9_15 (v2) (version 2) | ecosystem: Environmental > Aquatic > Thermal springs > Hot (42-90C) >... | reverse complement strand
TTTCAATCGCCTGCGGATCACCGTGCCGCGCTCGGCGTATCAGTTCGAGGTCCGCTTGTTCCAAACGGGCATCACCTCCGTCGGCGAGCGTCGGTCCGCCCCCAAGCCAGGCGCGCCATGGACAGAGCCGCAGCGATCCGCACGATAGACGCCTCCCACCCCGCCGCGGTTCATCGAAAGGATGGGCCCTGCGAAAGCCGCACGCCCCTCTCGCCTCCATTGTACCCGTGTCCACGGCGTACAAGAAGCTGGAAAGCAAAAATCGGCCGCTCCGCGCGTGGCGGAACAGCCGATTCACTGCGCCTGTGCGTGTTCAGGCAGCGGGCTCAGCAGTTGCCTCCGGGGCAGCCGGGATCGACCGTCACGTTCTTCGTCTCGGGCTGCACGACGTAGCGCGGGACGTTGACGATGAACTGGCGATTGACCCGCACCACGGGCTGAATGATGGGCACCTCCCGGCACACGTAGCAGTCGTTGTACTCGTAGATAGGCGGACATACAATCGGCGGACACGGCTTCATCATGGCGTGTATCCTCCCTTTCGACCCTGAGTATTCGCGGGATACTACAGGATACTGGGCCGCCGACCCTCTTGGCGCGGCGCGTGTCCCGGATAAGGCCAGCCCGCGCAAACTTCCCTGTGTGAAACGCCTAGGACACGCCCGGGACGTCGATGGCGTGATCGGCCGTATCCTTGGGGTACCAGCGGATCCCGATGGACGGGTGGACGCCGTCGGAAGGGTAATGAACGACCATGGCGGGATCGATGGGCCGGTCGCCGAGCTCCAGCACCGTCCGGCGCGGGTTGTCCGTGTAGAACGTGATCCCGCGCACCTCGTCGAGCGTCGGGACATGGCGGCCCAAGACGGGATCGTCCACCGCTCGGATGTGGATGTACGTGCGGCCGAAGGCGTGCGTCACGTCGTACCGGAGGTGATCCCGGGTGACGTTGTAGTGAAGCAGGCGGCTCGTGCGCGCCACGAGCAGCCTGCCGCTCTGCTCGTGCCGGGCGAGGCGCTCGAGCGCTTCCACGGCGTCCCTCGGCAGGACGCCTGGGTACGGCGTGCCGCACAGATGCTGCGCCACCACGGCAAACCCGCCGTCCGCCTCAAGCCGCGCCAGGTGCGCCTCGGAGAGCTGCTCGTCGAGCCCATACGGGGTCCAGTTCCACACGACCGCGCCCTGTGGCGTGTAGCGCTCGTTCGTGTAGCGCCAAAATCCCCACACGCGCCGCCCATCGGCCAACCGCAGCGGAAACACCACCGACGGGCGCGAGAACACGTTGCTCGAGATGTCCGGCCAAACAAATCGGATGCCATAAGGAATCGTCAGATCCGTGTGGTAGTAGGGCGATCCCGGCAGGTCTCCCTGCTGGTACGCGTAGAACTGCCCGCGGCCGCGGGCGCCGAAGTTGTCGACGTTCGACCGATTGCCGTGGTCCGTCCAGACGTCCACGACGTCGCCGTTCGCCTTGAGCGCGGCGACGGCTTGTGCGGCCAGTTGCCGGCGAAACCGCGTGGTGTGCTGGTCGACTTGGCTGAAGTCGCCGTAGGTATGCAGGGTGTCGATCCAGCCGTTCTGGATGTACACGTGAATGGCCTTCGCCCCGTAGGGCGACTGGCTCGTCCCGAGGAAGTACGAGAGCTCACGCTGGAGCGGAACGCGCCCCACTTCGTCCACGATGTGGCGCTGGTCGTTTGCCGTATACACGAAAACCGAGTCCGCGTAGTCGAGCCCGAGCCCTTTGCCAATGGGCGTCGCTTCCTTCGTGTTGATGAACCGGTGCACGAGGTTGAACTTGCGCAGCGTCTGACTGTCCGCATCCGACGAGAGCGCCAGCATGGCTCGGTACGGATAAGGAAACCGGCGCAGGCCGTAAACCATCGGCGCGGCGGAAGTCGACTGCCACGCCACCGCCGCCGGGTGCAGACTGCGATCGGCGCGCGGACCCTCGACCGCGCGGACGGCGCTCGGCAGCGCCGCGGCCGCCGCGCCCATGGCTGCGCCCGTGATTGCAAGCAGGCGAACCCACCTGATCAACTGCAATCACCCCCTCTTCCTCGTGTTCCCGGAGGAAGAGGGGGCTATGTGGCCCACGGCGCGCAGGTTGCAGGATAATCAGGAAATGTGACCCATTCCACTGCCACGCCCGTCGTCACGTCATCTCCGCGTCTTCGGTCGAGCTGTAGGCTCGATCCGCCTCATCCACATCGGCGGCAAACAAGCCCATGCCAAAATGGCAGTTGGCGCCGAGCGCAATGGGCCCGTACACCGGCTCGGCAAACTCCAGGCGCCAGAACGACCCCCACCGGCCGGGGATGTTCTGTCGCTTGCCGTAGCGCAGCCGACGGAATTTGTGCGCGGGCACGGGCTGTCCCGCGACGTGCGCCACCGCGAGCGGCGTGATGGCCACGGGTTGCGGCAGGCCACGGAGCTTGAGTTCCTTGCGAATCTGCTCGACGGGCCCGAACTTGGTCCCGCCGTGCTTGGCGTGCCAAGGGTGGAGATACGGCGTGATGGACGCGAAAATGCGCGCGGGGCCTATCAGGTGATCTTCAGGCATCGGCGCCAAAGCTTCGCCGGCCCTCGGGACGCGCCACAGGTCTTCGAGCGAGACGCGCCACCTTCGCTTCGGGCCCGGCCACCAATCCGGCGTGACGAGCGTGCGGATGCGCTCGAGCGCTGCGATCACGCCCTCGGGAAACGGCTCCTGCGCGTAGATGAGGACGTGATCCAGGAGGCCGTCGTGATCGAGATCTTCCGGCAGCACAAACACGTGCTGATGGCCCCGGCGGCTCACCGCCCCCGGCTCGTTGGGCTCATGGCCCGTGATGATGAGCGGAGCCGGCTCCTCGCGGTCATCGTAGCGGCTCAGGATGGACTGGTGAAACACTTCTGAGATGTCCAGGGCATCCGTCACACGCGGGCGACTCGAAGCCGCAATGCTGTAGCGAGCGGCATTCACCTGTTCTCGAGCGGCCAACAGGCGATACGAGCGCCGCGCCCGCCGCGATCCCCGCGCCGCGAATCCCTCCACAGCATAGGTCACCCGCTGCCTAGCGGCCGTCGGCATACCGTCAGCGACTTGGGTCAGGGCGTCGAACAGGTTGGCGGGTCGCCTGCCGGCAATGGTGCCTGAGGACGAGGCGTTCACCCACACGTGCGAAGGCAGCGGACACAGCCACTGCATCAAGACCCGGCGCGCCTCCTGCTCCGCTCCCGTGTCCGTGAACGAGACCGGGCGCGCGTCCACCCGATCCGGCAAGTCGTGCAGCACGTCGCAACAAAGCCAGTCCGCGGCCGACCACGCGGATGGAAATTCAGCCAGGATGCGCTCCAGGATCTCGAGTTCATCCCGCGTGAGGGTGAGATGAGGCCAGGACACGCACAGGGCGGACGGACGCGGGACGCGCAGGACGAAACGCGGCGCGTGACCTTCCGCGCCTCGGCGGCAAATTTCGGCGCCAGGAGGGAACGTGTAGACCGGCGGCTCAAGCGAGAGCGCTTCCACGAGGGAGTGAAGCGCGCCGAGGCTTGACGCGTGCAAGCGCATCCGGATGGCGGTGATGGCGAGCGCGCGCAAAAGGCGCCACGGCGAAGGGGGCCATTCCACGTCCGATTCCAAGGGATTCTCGAGCGGCACGGGGTGCGCGCCTGCGGCAAAACGGAAGGCGATGCCGATCACAGTGCCACTTCCCCTCTCTGCATGATTCGCGCATGGGGACGGCGCGAGCGTGGAGCGAAAGCGACGCAGATCTCCCATCTCTTTCCCAATTCTCAGAAACCTTCATGGGAACGCGCCTCCGGCGGAGGCGAGAAGCGGGGCACTCCCGAGATGGCGCTTCGCTTCTTTCCTTCTTCCTTCCTTACTTCCATGGGGCTGCGCTCGACGCTCCGAAGGACAGCCTGACGCACCCATCGTAGTCTTCCTAGGATTGGTCGTCAAGGTCTTCAACGGACCAACGTCGTGCAATTTTGGTCCATGGATCGGCAGATCCCTAGGAACGGCTGCGCTTTCCTGCTGATTTTTCATTTGATATGCTATTTCATATGCGAATCCGGCATCGGCCGCCCTTTGAGGAGGATCTCATGTCTCAGCTTGTGACCCACGCATTCGACGAGGCGACCGCGCTCTCCTATGACGGCCGGCGGTTTCACGGGCAGGTGAAGGCCGAGTACTACAACATGGTCGGGCCGTTTGGCGGTGTGACCGCGGCCACCATGCTCAGAGCCGCCCTGTCCCATCCCGAGCGCCTCGGCCATCCGCTTGCGCTGACGGTCAACTTCGCGGCGCCCGCCAAGGTGGCTCCGTTCGTCATCGAGGCCATCCCTGTCCGCACCAACCGCTCGACCCAGCATTTCATGCTGACCATGATGCAGGATGGGGAGGTCGTCACCACCGCCACAGCCGTGTTCGGTATGCGGCGCGAATCGTTCGCGCACACGGAGGCCGTCATGCCCGACGTGCCAAGACCAGCCGACGTCGCGAGGTTCGTCGCACCGGCGCCGCTCCCGTGGATGCAGTGGTACCATGTTCGCCTCATCCGCGGCTCGGCGTTCGACGACGTTCAGGACGCCACCACCTACCAATGGATGCGGGACGATCCGCCGCGCCCGCTCGATCACGCCGCGCTCGCCGCGCTCTGCGACACCTTCGTGCCGCGCGTCTATGTCAAACTGAAGCGGCCCGTGCCCATCGGGACCGTGACGTTCACAGTCTATTTTCTCGCCGACCCGGAGACCATTTTCCGCCAAGGGACAAACGAGCTGCTCGGCGTCGCCCGAGCCACCGGCTTTTCCCACGGCTACTTCGACCAAGTCGGCGAAGTGTGGTCTCAGGACGGCGAGCTCTTGGCGACCACGACGCAGCTCGTGTACATGAAGGCGCCCATCAGCGGCTCTTCATGAGCAGCTCGATGGCCTCTTGGATGACGTGCTCCGCGGAGCCGTTGCCCGCCAACTCTTCGCGGATGCACTGCTCCATGTTTTCGCCGACGACGTACATGATGACGCGATCGACCGCCGTGCGAATGGCCGTGAGCTGATTCACGACTTCTTTGCAGCTCTTGCCCTGTTCCATCATACCGAGCACCCCGCGCACCTGTCCTTCGATGCGCTTCAGGCGGTTTTTCATCTGATCGTTGTATTCCATAGGAATCCCACCTTTGTCGCCGCAATGTCGGAGGGGCGGCATCCGAGAAGCCGCCCTCAGTGGATCAAGATACTGATGTTATCGTACAACATGTAAAGTGCAACAAGCACGAGGATCGAACCGAAGATGGTCTGAAGCAGTGACTTGCGGCTGCCCAACTTCGTCGAGACGATCGTGCCCAAAAATCCGCCGGCGATCCCGCCGAGCAAGTACAGCGCGAACGCGTTCCACGCCACGAGTCCCGAGGCCGCGTACGAGACGGCCGTGGTGACGCCGAAGAGCCCAACCGACACCAGCGAGCTCCCGATGGCGTCAATCATCTCCATCCCCGTCGCAAACATGAGGCCGGGCACAATCAAAAATCCACCGCCGATGCCAAAGAACCCAGACAACAGCCCTGTACCGCCGCCCGTGGCAAGCACTCGCCCCCATCGGAACGATCCGGCGGAATCCGCGACTGCGGGCTTCGCACTGCCGCGGCGCGCCTGGATCAGCGTGCGAACCGCGATGACCAGAATGAGAAGGGCGAACAGAAACAAAAGCGCCTTCCCGTCGAGCATCTTGCCAAAGATGGAGCCCACCACCGCCCCGATGGCGCCTGGGATGGCAAAGGATATGGCGGGCTTCCATCGCACGTGGCCGTGCCGCCAGTGCGGGATGAGGTTGATCCACGCGTTGACCGCCACGGCGAGCGCCGTCGTCCCGATGACGATATGGGCGTTGTGGATCCCCACCACATAGAGCAGCAAGGGGACGGCGAGGATGGATCCACCGCCGCCGATGAGCCCCAGCGTGAAGCCGACGACCCCGCCACATGCGATGGCAAGCACAATCTGTAAGCCACTCAGCGCGACCATCGAGCTTCCCCCTCAAATCGTAGTACTCCGCCCGGATCAATACCCATACAGGTCAGGGTATGGATCCGGGCACAAAAACGCCTTGGCTCGGTTTGTAGACTCACCCGTGCACCGCGCAGCGGTTGGGGCCAATCTCCATCTCGCTCGCCTCGTCCGGGGTCGGCGCGAGCTTGCCCATGTTCACCATCCGGATCTGCTGATAGGCGTTTGGCTGCGGCGGCAAGTTCTCCGTCACGGTGGTCACAAATTCGCCCTCGTCCTGAATCTGAAGACCCGGGTTCTTCGCGTAGAGCTCCGACAGCGTCGCGGACACAACGCCCTCGTCGTTCACCTCGGACGCCCACGCGTAGTGCGCCGGCAGGACGAGGAGATGGCCCGGAAGTTGCCGGTAGGTCTCGTACAGCGTCCGCCGCAAGTCCGGCGCAAACTCCTTGGCGCGCCCCGCCAGATCCGGGCGGCCGATGGAACCCACAAACAGGATGTCGCCAGAGAGCAGATACTTGTCATCGACAATGAGCGACGTGCTGCCCGGCGTGTGCCCCGGCGAATGGAGTGCGCGAATGGCGATTCGGCTTTGGCCAATGCGAATCTCCTCGCCGTCCGTCAGCGGCTCGTAGGCGTACGTCACTTCGCCCGCGTCGCCCGGCGGCAGGTAGTACGTCGCGCCTGCGGCCTCCGCCAGCTGGCGCCCGCCCGAGATGTGATCCGCGTGCAGGTGGGTGTCGATCACGGCGGCGATCTTCGTACCCTTCTCCTTGGCGAAGTGCAGGTACACGTCCGTGAAGCGAGCCGGATCGACCACAGCCATCTCACCGTTCGAGACGACGGCGTACGACAGGCATCCCTTGCCGACGCGCAGGAACTGGTACAGGGCGCCGCCAGCGACATCGCCCACCTTGACCGGATGCAGATACTCGCTCCAGGCGCGCATGCCGCCCTGCAAATACGCCACGCGCTCAAGGCCCGCCTTCACGAGCTCCTCCGCGACAAACTTGGACGATCCCTCTTTCGCGCACACCACAAGGATGTCCTTGTCCCTCGGCAGCTTCGGCACCAAGTGATCCACGCCGTCCAACAGGTCGAAGTACGGGACGTTCATCGCCTCGATCCCGTCCCCCTCGATGCGCCAGTCCGCAAACGCGTCCTCGTTGCGCACGTCGAGCAGGAAGAACGGTTCGCGGCGCAGGATGCGATCATATACTTCCGCAGGCGTCCAAGCCGTGAGGGTCAGTTCCATCATTCCTCCACCTCCGACTGTTCCACGGGTCCATTCCATGCCGACATGCCGGGCACGACGTTTTTCACGCGCGTGAAGCCGTGATCGGCAAGCATCTGGCAGGCCATGTCGCTGCGGTTACCCGTGCGGCAGACCACGTAGATGTCTTGGCCTTCGTAGGCCCGAAGCTCGTCGATGCGGGCTTCGAGCGAGCCGAGCGGCACCAACACAGCCCCCGGGATGTGGCCAAACGCGTACTCCATCGGTTCGCGCACGTCGATCACGACGGCGTCTCCCTTGGCTACCCGCTCGGCGAGTTCCTCGTTTGTCGCGACGTGCGGGTACTTCTTCTCCGGCTTCGCCTCATCCGGCGCCGCCTTGCGGATGTAGTGGCGAAACACGCCGTCTTTCTCCACCGTGCCGAGATACTGGTGGCCCGTGCGCGTCGCCCAGCTGCGGATGTCGGCGACGGAGCCGGGATCGGTCGCGAGCACTTCCAGCACCTGGCCGGCCTCCATCTCGTCAATGGCCTTCTTCGTGCGCACCATCGGCATCGGGCAAGAAAGCCCCTTGCAGTCGATCAGCTTGTCGACCGTAAACGTCGTCTGCCCAGTCATGCTCGCATCAGCCTCCTAGCAGTCTCACTCGTCTATCTATCCGAACGCCTGCCCGGAAGGGGCACGGCGCTTGTCTCCACACACCAAGTCTTCGGCGCGTCGGATCCGCGCCAGCCGCCCGCGCGCGAGGCGCGGGCTTGCGCGAAACTTCACAGGGCGTCAGAAGGTGACAGTGACGTCCGCGTCGTACGCGAAATCGAGGAAGTTGACGGCTCCGGCGAACTCCACACCGTCGATGAAATCTTCCGGCTTGAGGCCCATCACGTCGACCGTCATCTGGCAAGCGATGAGCCGAACGCCGCTCTCCTTCGCCATTTGCAGCATCTCTTGGATGGATGGGACGTTGTGCTTCTTGAAGTTTTCCGCAAACGGCTCGTTCTCCGGCTTAAACCTGAGCAGCTGTGCGGAATTCTTGTGGATGATGTTCAGCCCTTCGAAGGTGAAGAAGATGGCTACCTCGGCGTCCGTCGCGACCCCGGCCATGGCGATGTTCAGCACCTTGTAGGCCGTTTCGAGGCCGCCGTTCGATGCGATGATGGCGACTTTCTTCGACATGATGTTCCTCCTCAAGTCAAACTCCACGTGGTGATCTCAGCATGTGGGTCAGCCTTATTGCACAGGCCCGCGCCAGCCGAGCATGCCGCCCATCAGGTTCCACAGATTCGAATACCCTTGGGCCATCAGAAACTGGCATGCGCGTTCGCTGCGCGCCCCGCTCCGGCAGACCATGACGGTCTCTTGATGTGGGTCAATTTCCCGGAACCGCTCCTGCAACTCGCTCAGCGGGATGTTCTTCGCGCCGGGAATCATCCCGGACGCCACTTCCGCAGGTTCGCGCACATCGATAATCTGCAGCTTATCTCCCCGCTTCAATCGCTCCTCCAGATCCTGAGCCAGGATACCGCGCACTTGGCTCATGCCCATCACCTCCTCGTCCTATCGTACGCTTCCTTGACCGCCGCATCCAGCGACGACATCTTCATGTACGGTACGGGGTATAGTATAAAAGGCGTGCCACGCACCTGTCAAGATACCCCCTTAGGTATATTGCGCCGCTCACGCGCATAGCTTGTATCATCCGACGGACAAGAAGGGGTGACGCGCGTGAGTTGGGAAATGTTCGCCACGCTTCTCGCGATAGGCTTTGCCGGCTCGGTCCTGGCCGGCATGGTGGGCGTCGGAGGCGCCATCGTCAAGTATCCGCTGCTCCTGTATCTGCCTCCGCTTTTGGGCGTGGGCGCGTTCAGCGCGCATCAGGTGGCCGGGATGAGCTCGGTTCAGGTGCTGTGCGCGTCGCTGGCGGCGGCGTGGGCGTACCGGAAGTCGGGCTATCTTCACCGCCGGCTCATCGCCGACATGGGCCTCGCCATGCTCGCCGGGAGCTTTGTGGGAGCCTACATGGCCCACTTTTATTCGGAGCGCGTGGTCAACGTCGTCTATGCCGCGCTCGCGACCGCAGCGACGCTCATCATGTTTCGCCCGTCCGCATCGGACGAGTGGCACGGCGACGTCGACGAGATCGACTACCCCCGCCCGTTGGCCGCAGCGCTCGGAGCCCTGGTGGGCCTGTTTTCCGGCGTGGTGGGTTCCGCGGGGGCCTTCCTTCTCATGCCCATCCTCTTAGGGGTCCTTCGCATCCCGACGCGCGTGGCCATCGCATCATCCATCGCCATCACGTTCGTCGCTTCGCTTGGCGGTTTTGTGGGCAAGTGGGTGGCACACGAGGTGATGTGGGGGCCTGCTTTGGTCCTCGCGTGGGCAAGCGCGGTGGGGGCGCCACTTGGGGCCAAACTGGGCCGACGCATGGACGCGCGCTGGCTGCGCTGGCTGCTTGCGGCGCTCATCACCGCGACATGCGCGCGGATCTGGATGACGGTGTTCGGGTGGTGAGGCGCAAACGGCGCGCCACACGAGGGGCTCGGGTCGCCAAGGGCGCTCCTTTCGTCGCGCGGAGCGCCCGCGCCCCTTGGGACTCAACCGCCCTCTGCGCTCGCCTGCCGTTCGCTTGGGAATCTCACGCTGTCCAATTCTCCGGCGTAAAACAGCCCCATCCCGTAATGGCAGTTCGCGCCGAGGGCAATGGGCCCGTACACGGGCTCTGCAAATTCAATCCGCCACAGCCCGCCGCTTCGCGCGGGAAGCTCCTGGCGCGCGCCGTAGCGCAGCTTGCGAAATTTGCGCGCGTCGTACGGGAGGCCGGCCAACCGAATCTGGGCGAGGGCTTCCACGGACACCGGTTCTGGAAACCCCCGCCGACGAAGCTCCTCGCGGATCTGATCCGCCGGCCCAAACTTCGCCCCTCCTCGTTTCCAATGCCAGGGATGCAAATACGGCGTGATGGAGGTGAAGACGCGCGACGGCCGCACGTAGGCGTCCGGCACGTCTCCACTCGGCTCCCCTCGCGAGAACGACCCCGCTGGCGCATGCCACATCCCTTCGAAGTACAGCTGCCAACGTCGCTCGCGCCCAGGCCACCACTCCGGCGTCTTCAGTTGGCGCAAGGCCTGAAGGACGTCCAGATCTTCCTGATCAAAGGGCTCGCGCTTGTAGACCAAGACGTGATCGAGGTAGCCGTCCAGGTCCTCGTCGACGGGGAGGATGAACGCGTGCGCATGGCCACAGCGCAGGGGCTCTCGCGTCTTTGGCTCCAGGCCCGTGAGGGCGGGCGTCAGGCGGTCTTGTTTCGCGCCGATGAACTCGAGGGCCTCGTGCATGACCTCACCCACGTCGAGCGCGTAAAGGACGCGCGTCCGCACTTTGCTCACAAGCCGAAAGCGCGCGACATTGGCTTGAATCTTTGGCACGTCCCTCCGGAGGGACGCGGACGGCCGCGAGCCGGATGGGACGGCGAGATCCAACCTGCGGCGTACGTACAGCACGCGAGTGGCGCCAAGCGGCATGTTCAGCCTCTCCTTCTCGATGACGTCGGTACCTAGGCGCAGGGCGTCGACGAGATGATTCACGCCGGCGAGGCTCGACTTGCGCACCGGCCACTTGCTGCGCACGAGCGGCCACTCGCTCGGCGACACGGGCGCCAGGAGATCCACCATCTCGCCCTCCCCGCGCTCGAGCATCTCCGTCGCCGCGTCGAGCTCCATGGGCATGGCATCCCAGCGGTCAGGCGGATTGCTCACGAGGCGCGCCTCGCCCCAGCTCTCCGCGCGCCCGAGATACGGCATCAGCGTGGCGATCTCGCCGAGCAGCGCGAGCGCCTGGCCGTCGAGATGCGCTTCGGGCCAGTACACCCCGAGCGGATCTTCCGGCAGCACGCGCAGAAACGCGTCGTGAACGAGGGTCGTCTTGCCGCCCGCGATGGGCATGAAGTGCTTGGTGTGCGTGTGCACCGCGCCAGGCAGCCGGTAAACAGGCTGCTCCGCGGCGAGCCCCTCAATCAAGCGCCGCAAAACGTCCTCGTCGTACCGCTCGCAGAGGCTATAGCGGTGGTACACGCCGATGAGCGCCCGCAGGATGCGCCACGGCGAAGGTGGCCACTCGACGTCGGCCTCGTTGGCGTGGCGCCCCCACGGCGTGGCGTGATACGTTCCCGCGAGGAAACAAAACTCAATCCCAACCACGTGGCCACTTCCCTTGTGCGGTGTCGCCGTCACGACTTGACTTCATAGCGCACGCGCAGATTTTCGGCCGCCAAAAGCCCTTCAGCCCGCAGGCGATCGATAAGTCCTGGAAGCTCGCGGTCGATCTCGTCCGCCGTCGGCAGTTCAAACCCGGAAGGCCGAATCACTTCCACCTGCTTGACCTCAAAGTCACACGCGGTGCGGAGGCGGAGCCCTTCACTCAGGAAGTGCTGGATCTTGTAAAGCGCAAAGAGGGTGAGGAACGTCTCCGCGGTGGCGCCGAGCCCGTACGAGCGGAGCAGCGCGAGATCCAGGACGAAATACGCGTGAATGCGGCGGGCTACATATTCATCGCGGTGGAACGGAACATTCCCGAAGCCCTGATTCGTGGGCCCTGTGGGATCGACGCGATCGTTTTTCACCCCGCCGTTCGGCGCAACGCGGGCGTCCTCGGCCTCGATGAAGGAAGAGAGCAGGCGCGAGAGACGGAGCCTGCCGCCTGCGAGCTCCTTCTTGGCGAGGAAGAGCCCGTGGAGGACGGAATTCGGATCATACTTGAACACCGTGCGCGCCAGTTTCCGCACGTCCACCGGCAGCGACTCGCCGAGCAGCCCAAGCTCTCGCTTGAGAAGTTGCATGACCGTCGTGTCCTTGCCCTCCAAAATGTAGGGAGAGTTCAATCGGTGCGCCTCGAGGACGGAATTGGTCAGAAATCCCCCGTGCTGGTCGTATACGTCCACGCGCGGCAGCCCTCGCAGAGGCGGGCGCCAGTCCTCGGCCGCTTCGTCCCAGCACACGCTTTCCAGGCGGTTGGCCATGCTTTGCGGCGACTCCACGAGCAACATGCGGTATGGCTCCGTGGGGTGATCGTATTCGGCAGCGCCGAGATCGGGAAACCCGGTCGGCTGAAAGCGCGTGCCTGCAATGGGCGCGAGTTCTGCCCGAAGCAAGAGCCGCGGCGCGGTGTGGAGAGGTTCAAGCGAGATGGCCATCGACAAAACTCCTTTCTCACGATTCGAACACGATGTTTTTCTCCGTCACGTCGACGCCCTCATCCTGGATGGGCCACAGGCGACGCACGAGGATTTCGAGCGACGTCGACGAGATCGGCACGACGGCCGAAGCGAGCAGCCGGCGCGGAGAGAGGCCGAAGGTCTCGGTGCCCCGGTGGCGCGGCGCAAGTCCACTCGCGAGCAGGCGGCGCTCCAGGACTTCGCGAGCCCGCACCGCGCTCGGAGGGCGATCCGCAGCGAGGAGCGCCAAGACTTCTCGCGGCACGGGAAGCGAGAAATCTTCCACCGTAGGCGGCTGCCCCGAGCGGCGGAGCGAAACGGCCTGGATCGCATCGCGAAGATTTCGCTCTGCGGTCAAGGTGACGCGCAGGAGTGCGTAGAGATACGGAACCCACGCGGTGGCCGCCTCGAGGCGCGCGGCCTGCGCGCTCTCCCGCGCGAATGCCCTCGGCGGATCCCCACGATACGCGGAAAACGCCCATGCGTAGTCGAGGATGCGATCATCCCGCGTCTGGCCCGACCAAAACCGGCCGAGATGGTCGAGACGGGCGGCAAAGCATTCGTGCTGACTGTGAAAGCCCACCTTCGACTTGCGTTTTTCGCTGCCTTCCGCGTCTCCCGGCCCACCTCCCTCATGTTGCTTGCGCTGTTGCGTATCCTCTGTCTCTTCGTTCTTCCGGCGCGCGCGCTCCTCGTCCAACAGGCGGCGTTCGGCCAGTGTGATCAGGCAACGGACGAGATCCGGGCTGTCGAAGGCGAGCCGAACGCGGGCCGAGGACATCTCCTCGTCGCTCGCCCAGTGCCACGCCTTGCGCTTGTCAGTGAGCACGGGTGCAAAATACTGGCGATGCGAGATGTCTCCCACGTCCTGCATCGCGCCGATGGCGAGCCCGAGCGCAAACTCGGCCTGCTCCCTGGGCTCCTGAGGCCACGCCCGCTCAATCCACGCCGGGGACTTCAGCTCAAGGGGCGGAATCCGCTTCTGCAGGGCGGGCCGCTTCGCGATGACGCGGTCCAGTTGCGCCACCGCCACGATGAGCTCGCGGACGCGGTGAGGCCCACCGTGCTGACACAGTTGGAATACCGCATCCTCGACGCGGCGGAGCGCCGACAACGCCGAGAGCGGAGGCTCCTCCATGGACGGCAGGGTTTGAACCTGTGTCAACCAGCGGTCGAGATCGTCCAGGACGTCCGCCTCGGGTCGGCGGTGAACGCGAAAGCGGCTGAGAGGCACGGCGTAGTACATGCGCCCGTACCGCTCGAGGAACGCGTAGCGCTGGAAGCTGTCGATGCCGCGATCGATGCCGAGCCCCGCGCACGCGCGAGCGAAGTCGATGCCGCTCTGCGCAGGGCGCCATCCGACAGACGTCACCCGCGACCGGACCTGCGCGCGCCCTTCTTGAAGAAATTGCTCGAGCTCGGCGAGCGACGCGGGGCGGTGCCAGAGCGGCAGCCACATTTCCGCGCGCGCCTTCTTCCCCTCGTCCGATACGCTCATGGCTCCCTGGCCGCCCGCAGCCGGTCGAACCGTGAAGGGGTACGTGAAGTCGGTGTGCTGGCGGCCGAACTTGCGCGCGGCAGCCGCGGAGAAGAGGATGCCGCCTTCGAGGGAGAAGATGAAGTCCCACGGATTGACACGGCGGCCGGCCTCGAATCCTGGCCCGGCGTTCGGGCCGCCGTTTTGTCCTGGCTGAAACTGACCGATGGAGACGTTGAGCAGGCCGCTGACCGGCTCGTCGAAGAGCGAGGCGCGGAGCAGTCCTAGAGCGGCCTCGGTCGGCGCGCCATCCGGGCTGAACAACTCCTGCAGCCGCTGCATGAAGTTGTTCGTGAACTCGAAGTTGCCGTCGTTACCCCCGGTGCCGTAGATGGGCGCGAACCCCAAACGGTCGGCCGTGATGGCAGCGACGGCGTCGAGCCACTCCACCGCCTCGTCCGGCAATTCGGCCCGTAGGCGCGCGAGGAGCGCCACTTTTTCCTCGTCCTTGGGTTTGTCGGTCAGGGGCGCGCCCTCGAGCACGCGATCCACGGCCCGCAAAGCGTCCCGATACGGCCGAAACCGTTCACCACTCGTGTTGCGGAGCCAGTCGACCGGCTCGCTGTTTTTCCCGCGGATGAAGCCGCCTCCCCCGTTCCACGGCGCCATGATGGGCGTGGGCCGATACGCGCGCAGGAAGAAATCGACGAGATCGTCTGGAGATAGTTCGGTCCGGAGGCAGAAGACGTCTTGGTGCCAATAGCCGCGAGCGGCGGGATCGGCCTGTTCGGCCACGAGGCGGAGGACGGCCATGGCCTTGAGGTAGCCGGCCATCGGCACCGGGCGACAGCCGAGAAGACGAAGATCATGGCTCACGGGATTCCACCTCCTCCCGGCGCGACGCGCGGCCGTCGGCCACGCGCAGAAGCGCCTCGTACCAAGCGAGTCGAAACGGGCCGTATGCCTGGAGCAGGCGGTGCACACCTTCGGCCCAGCTTTCCCTGCCGAGCCGATCCGTGCCCATGCGCATGATGGACAGGCTCAGGCGCACCTCTGGCCATTCGCCGAGACCCGGGATGGCATACGCCGCGAGCTCATCGCCCTCCCAGACGCCGCGCGCGAAAAGCCTCCCGTCCGGCGGCACCTGCTCGGTTGCGCTCGCCCGGATCTGGCCGCGGATCTTCCCGTGGTGCGCCGCGATGAGGTAGGCCACCAGGCGGGTGCGAAGGTCATTGACGGCCGCGGGCGGCACTGCGTCGAGATAAGAGAGCGCCGACGCGAGCTCGTGGCGAAATCCGCGGACCCTGCGCGCGGTGAGCGCGGGCGGGGCCAACGTGGCGACTTCGCCGCGAACGCCATCCGAAGGCAGGTTTTCGCCGTCCTGCGCCGCCGAGATCGTCCCCGAGCCCGGCGCCGGAGCGGACGAAGCAGCGTCGGACACAAGCACTCTCACGCTTGGCACCTTTCCGATCTCGACACCGCTTTTCGCGAGCAGTTCGGGCTCATGGGGAGGATACAGGCTGCCCGAATGCTCTCCGTACTGATCCCGGTACCGCGCTTCGCCGAGCATGGCCAACCGCAGCTTCGCTTGGAACAGCGGATGCCGTTTGCCTGCGTCGTGCCAGAACGCCGCTTCGCGCAAGGCGTCGGCGAGGTTTTCGTCGCCCGCGAGATGGCCGAGCGCCTCCGCCTCGCGCACGACATCGAGCGTGTGCGCTGCCAACGTCACTGGCCGCGCAGGCGCCGGTCCGTTATCTTCCTCGGCGTCTTCGGCGTCCACTTCGGTGACCGGCGCGACCTGCACGGGGTCCGCAACCTTGACCCAGCTCTCGGGATCGAAGCCCAGCTGTGGATCGTACCCGCCGTCTTCCGCGCGAAGGAGGTACAGCCAGCCGGGAAAGACGCGCTGTTCCGACACGAGTTCATACTGTCCGAGAATAGAATTCCACGTGTAGGCGCGCCTGGTTTGCTCCGTTCCGCGCACCTTCCGTTTCCGCTTGAGGTAATCCTGGAGCCTGGAGAGCGGCACGCGGCACACGTCCTCCTCGGCCACCTCTCTCAGCCCCTCCGGCGGAGATTCCCCCTCCCAGGCTCCCCAATAGACGGACACGGTGCGGTCCTCGATCTCGCGAATGAACGGCGAGACGTCGATGTCGTTCCCACTCAAATCCGGCGTCGTGTCAAAGAGCTGCAAGAGATCCCGCTGCCGGAGGACACGGCGGTACGCGAGCGGTTCGACGTCGCGCGGGAGATGTGCGGGACCCACGTCCTGAAGCTGCCCAAGTTGGTTGCGAGCTCGCTCGAGGGACTCCGGTGAATACGGCAGACAAGCTTGCTCGTCCGCCCCGTCCACGTCGATCCAATACGCGCGGGCCGACGCCCGCTTTCCCGTGCGGTTCAGCCGCCCAAAGCGCTGCACCATGCTCGCCCAAGGCGCCAGCTCGGTGACCATGAGCGACGCGTCGATGTCCATACCGGCTTCCACCACCTGCGTGGCCACGAGGATGGCGCGCCGGTCGCCGAGGGCGCGCGCTTCTTCGGCGAGCCAAGCGCGATCCCGTCCGCGAAACTGACCGTGCACGAGGCGAATGTCCTCGTGCGGCATGGCCTGGCGCAACGCCTGATACACGGCCTGTGCGCGGCTCACGCGATTCAACACGACAAGCGCCAGTCCATCCACGCGACACTCCGCGGTGAACCAGTCCGCAAGTTGTTTCGCGTAAGCCGACGCATTCTTCACGAGCGGCCCGCGAAGCTCCACCGGACAGCGATGAAGGGGCTTCGACGCCATGAGGCGCTCCTGCAGCACCTGTCGATCCGCCTCATCGAGCTCCCAGACCTGTATCTCCCTCTCGGCCTTGCGCACGTCCACCGTCTGCAGCCACTCCGGGGAGGCAGTGGCCGACATCCAGAGCGTGTGGGCCGGGCCGAACGTGCCAAACTGCTCGCGGAATGCCTGGAGCTGCGCCGTGGTCGCGAGACCATCCCCAAACAGTTGAACCTCGTCGACAATCCACTGCACGTCGTTGTGCAACAGCGCAAACTGGAGCGGCCAGCGAAAGCGGCTCACGCCCCCGTAGCCGCGGTTGAGCGCGCGGGAAAGGATCTGATCCTGCGTGCCGATGAGGATCCATGGCCGATCCGGCTCGAGATCCCACGCGTGATCCACCGACCCGCCCATCAGCACCGACAGGCCGATCTCGCCGTCGAGGCCGAGTCTCGCGAGCCAGTCGCGGGCGGTGGCGGCCGTCTGGGAGACCAGCGCCCGCTGCGGCAGGACGTACACGAGCCGCATCCCCGTCCGTGAGCGCAGGTCGTCACCGCCGTACTTTCTGCGCCAGGCCCACGCCAGGATGGCGCCCGTCTTGCCCGCACCGGTTGGGATGCGGAGCAAGTCCGGCCACGAGGGAGAGGTGGCGAGACGGATTTGCCACGGGTATGGCGATGCGCCGGTGGCTTGGCGAAAAAATTCAGAGAAGTGCATGGGCGTCACCTTCTTGGCAAGGAGAGCTTCGCCGGCCCGTTTGGTCGACACTTGGCCTAACTCTCATGCATTCCCTGGTGATGTTCGCCATGCTGCGATGAAATTCCTTCTGAACCGCGCATGTTTTTTGTAGCCCTTGCGAGACCGGAGTCCATCCGCGAGCCGCGCCACCGCCGAGCGGAGCGCCTGTCCTCGAGGTGCCCTGCGGGCGCCGATCCTCAAAGCGGCGCTCGTTCACACCGTCCACGTCGAATCCAGATGCAGCCCCAGGTCCTTCCCGAGCACCACGAGGCTGTTCCGCGTGAAATCCTGCGTCCGATAGATGCGCACGCTGTCCTCGTCGCGGCGGATCACGCCCCCAAGTCTGTGCACGAGTTCCACGTAGCGCGTCTGGTCTAGGACGCACTCGAACACCGACTTCTGCACGCGCTGGCCGTATCCCTCACACGCCTGCGCGACGCGCCGAAGGCGCCGTTGTCCCTCTTTGGTATCCGTGGCGACGTCGTAGGTCACAACGTAGAACATGCCCGCGCCCCCCTATCCGCGGTACAAAAACGGCGTGTAACCAAGCCCTTGCGAGCGGATGGCCCGAGCGAGCATCCTCGCCTGCACGTCGAGCAGTCGCCCGTACGCCACCGGCTGCTTAAGCAACGGGTGCTCGATCTCGACCTGCTTTCGCCTGTCCCACTCGCCGAAAAGCGTCCTTCTGCCCGCCTCGGTCAACTCCCAAGCTCCGCCGGGCAGAAGCTCGAAGTCGGATAGCTGAAGCTGACGGCGGTTGAAGAGCGCGAGCATGACCCGATCGGCCAGAATGGGGCGCATCTCCTCCACCAAGTCGAGCGCAAGCGATGGACGCCCCGGGCGCAGCGTGTGCAAAAAGCCGATTTGGGGATCCAGCCCCACGCCGAGCAGGGCGCTCTCCGCGTCCCGCGTGAGCAGGGCGTAGAGGAAGGAGAGAACAGCGTTCACGGGATCGCGCGGAGGACGGCGGTTGCGCCCGTCGAAAGCCAGGGCCTCGCGGATGGGAGGCGCGAGCAGATGCCTGAGCGCCAAGAAATACCTTCGCGCGGCCACGCCTTCAATCCCGCGCACCTCGTCAGGGTGTAAAGCCGAGGGAAGCTTGCGAAGTTCGCGGGCGAGATCGTCGGCCACCTCGCGAACGATGGCCCGATCCGCTGGATCTGCGACATCGCGCGCAGCCTTCAGGACGAGCTGGCGCTGGTTGTGGACCTTTCCCGCGACGATAGCTCGCATGATGGCGAGGGAGCGATCTGGAGAACGGGCCGCGTCGTGCTGGGCGGTTCGCAGAAGGACGTTGCCCGAGAGGCGGCCCTCGATACGGTACAGGAAGCGGCCTTGGCGGGTCATGCGCACCACGGAGCGACCTTCGGCGGCGCACCGCTCAAGCAGAGGCGAGGTGAAGGAGACGCGGCCGATCCCGACAATCGATTCAAGCAAGTGCATCGGCACGCGCGCGAGCGTTGCGCCCTCCAGCGTCACCACCACGGTGTCTTGGTGCATGCGCACGACGGCACCGTCTCGCTGTACAAATAGCGTTTTCAGAATCACTGGCGGCATGGGACTTCACCCCCGAGATCTTGTTCAATCATGCGCCAGAACGCCGCATCCGAAGGTTGTTTCGCCCAGTGCGGCAGACACGCGGGTTGAAGCGAACAGTGGACACAGCGCCTGTCGGCCACGGGCTGCGGCACCTCGTTTCGCGCGAACATGTCCCGCACGCGCGCGATCACGTCCAGGGTCTGAGCGCGCAGCGCCTCATCGAAGGTCACCCGTGACCGCCGGTGGCTGTGGATGTGAAAGACGGCACCCTCGGGAACGTCGGTTTGAAACATTTCCTCGAGGCACAGCGCTTGTGCACAGAGTTGGATCTGCTGCGCGCGACTCCGACGCACCTTGCCGTGCTTGAACTCGATGGGGTAGGGTGTTTCGCCGCGCCATTCGACCACGTCACAGCGGCCGATGATGCCGAGGCGGTCTGACCACACGCGCATGCCTGTGACGATCTTGTACCCGCGGGCGGAAAACACATGGTCCTCGTCAACACGGTGGTGCAGAAGGTGACCGTTCATTGTGAGCTCGTTTTCCAGGAAAGTCTGTTCGACGTGGATCAGCGCGCATTGGCGCGGGCAGTACGCGTAGTGCTGCAGCGCCGAGATGGGGATTAACCAATCGTCCTCCACCGTTCATCCCTCTTGTTTCCCTCGTTGTTTTCGTCGTAGCCATAGGATGCCCAGGTTAAAGGCACATCATACTCAGGTGGACAAGGCTGGAACGCGAAGCGAGCGGACCGCGTGGCCCGTGGGCGTCAGGCTGCCACGTGGATCCGATTCCATGGCATGCTGCGGCGGCGGGACTGGGAGACTTAGAGCATGCTGAGAAGAGCCCTTGCAGAGTACGCGATCCGCGAACCTGTATCGGTGTTCAAATGCCCGGGGGTTCGCGCAAAGAGGAAAATCCGCGCCAGCTCTGGACTTTTGGTGAAAAACAGGGTATTATGCAGCCATCAATGGTTTGAGGATTTGGCACGCTGCGAGTAGGTTCGCGTTTTTCGCCCGCAAACCCGCGCTAGAAGCGGGCTGTGGAGGCAAGGGTCACTCCGCCGAGATCGTCGGCGGCCCCATTGAAGCTGCTGATCGAGGGCGACCTGCCGCCTGGCGTCGTCGGTGTCACTCCGCCGAGATCGTCGGCGGCCCCATTGAAGCTTATCTGTTGACTGCCATACGAGCTGAAAACCATCGTCACTCCGCCGAGATCGTCGGCGGCCCCATTGAAGCCCTAACAGTAGTAGAAGCAGTATGTAGCGGCCTACCGTCACTCCGCCGAGATCGTCGGCGGCCCCATTGAAGCAGACTCAACGACACCTACGACGCCCAGAAAATCTGGGTCACTCCGCCGAGATCGTCGGCGGCCCCATTGAAGCTTCCTTATAAACGAGGATGACCCACACCTCGCAAAGTCACTCCGCCGAGATCGTCGGCGGCCCCATTGAAGCAAGAACGAGCCCTCCGACGATCTCGATGCCATCCTTCCAGTCACTCCGCCGAGATCGTCGGCGGCCCCATTGAAGCCTGACCACGAGGAACACGAGGATGAGTAGCAGCGCGGTCACTCCGCCGAGATCGTCGGCGGCCCCATTGAAGCGTATGGAGGCGGCGGAGGCGGCGGCGGTGCAGGCGCAGGAGTCACTCCGCCGAGATCGTCGGCGGCCCCATTGAAGCCATATGGCCCGTACTCGAGAAAGTAAACAGGAGATGGTCACTCCGCCGAGATCGTCGGCGGCCCCATTGAAGCCGTGGGGACCGGCATCTCCTTGAACAAGTACAAGTAATTCATAGTCACTCCGCCGAGATCGTCGGCGGCCCCATTGAAGCGATGTAGTGGACCTCTTCCGTCTCGCGGAAGAGGCTGGGTCACTCCGCCGAGATCGTCGGCGGCCCCATTGAAGCATGTGATAGTGCACCGCACCACGCTGCTGGAACTCCACCGTCACTCCGCCGAGATCGTCGGCGGCCCCATTGAAGCGGAAACCTGTGCTCGTGGATTTGACGATTCACGCGGTCACTCCGCCGAGATCGTCGGCGGCCCCATTGAAGCACGGTGCAGCGGAGATTTGAACGCCACCCAGTGCCGTCACTCCGCCGAGATCGTCGGCGGCCCCATTGAAGAAAGGTTCTCGATGTTCTTGTCCCGCTCACGGTCCTCGTCACTCCGCCGTGATCGTCGGCGGCCCCATTGAAGGCCCAGTGAGCCCCACAACATGACCACCTGCCCTATCAGTCACTCCGCCGTGATCGTCGGCGGCCCCATTGAAGGCCCAGTGAGCCCCACAACATGACCACCTGCCCTATCAGTCACTCCGCCGTGATCGTCGGCGGCCCC
>Ga0167615_1000186_pt1 | contig 21522 bp, 23 predicted proteins | sample BED_Mat_host_9_1_FD_111800 | JGI IMG/M metagenome (GOLD analysis project Ga0167615, IMG submission 111800) | Extremophilic microbial mat communities from Yellowstone National Park, USA - BED_Mat_host_9_15 (v2) (version 2) | ecosystem: Environmental > Aquatic > Thermal springs > Hot (42-90C) >... | reverse complement strand
GGGAGGCGGCGTAGCCGCCGACTCGCTGAGCCCCGTACCCTCGGGTAGGTCCGGGATACAGCTCAGCGGCTGGAGAGCGAATACAAAAGGAGGACCTAGGAATGCCTAGGTTTTCTGGAGCGGCCTGTCTGGTGGCGGCAACCGGCCCGGGGTGTGCGACAATCAGGGCGATGGCATCGCCCGCCCGCGAGAGGCTTCAGAGACTGGGCAAGGACCGCGGCCTCCAGCTGCGGATGTTCATGACTATGTTCTTGCTTGGCCTCGTCTACGTCGGGCTGATCGGCTTGCTGTTTGCCCTTGGCGCCGGGGCGGTAACGATGGCCGTCGTCGCCGGCCTGCTGCTCCTGTTCCAGTACTCGATGTCGGACAAGATCGCCCTTGCCACCTTGGGGGCGCGGGAGGTGACGCCGGCGGAGGAGCCGCTCCTCCACGAAACAATCGAACGGCTCTGTATCCAAGCCGACCTGCCCAAGCCCCGGGTTGCGGTGATCGAAAGCCAGATGCCCAACGCCTGCGCCCTTGGCCGCTCCCCAAAGGCGGCCACGGTCTGCGCGACCAGGGGCATCCTTGAACTGCTTAGCCCCGCCGAGCTAGAAGCCGTCCTTGCCCACGAGATCACCCACATCATCAACCGGGATGTGGCGGTGATGACGTTGGCGAGCTTCTTCGCCTCCCTGGCGGCGATGATCACCCAGTTCGCGATGTTCTTTGGCGCCTTTGGCGGTGGCTACCGCTCCCGGGAAGAGGAGGAGGAGGTCGTCCTGGTGATGGTGGTTGCAGCGGTCGTCTACCTGATCTCCTTCCTGCTCCTCCAAGCCCTCTCCCGCTACCGGGAGTACGCCGCCGATCGGGGCTCGGCGCTGATCACGATGCGGCCAAGCGCGCTGATCAGCGCGCTGGAGAAGGTAAGCGGCCACATCGAAGTGATGCCGACGAGGGACCTGCGCACAGCGGAAGGGCTGAGCGCCTTCTTCATCGTCCCAGCCCGGGCCAAGGAATCGCTGCTGAACCTCTTCTCCGACCACCCACCGCTGGAGAAGCGGATCGCCCACCTCGAACGGATCGAAGCCGAACTGCTGCGGGCTGCCTAGCGATGGGTTTGCTTTCGATCCTCACCGGCCGGGGCGCAAAGCCAGCCCCCCCTGCCACCGACCGGCTGTTTGCGATCACAACCGCCTACCTCACCCTTGAAGCCGGATGGCAGATCGTCCCTAGCGGCAAGGCGGCGGTGGTGGTCCAGCCGCTGCGAACCCCGGAGTTCCTGGAGCTGTGGCGGGAAGCGGAAGCCGTTGTCAAGGCCACAGCTGGCGAGGAAGGGGCAAGGGCGGAGACCAAGGAAGACAGCTTCGGCTACAGCTGGTTGGTCGTCACCGATCCCCAGTCCAAGCCCTCGGTGGAAGGGCTAGCGGTCGCCCTCAACGGGATCGCCTCGACCCTTGAGTCCAACGGCTACGGCGAGCGGCTCCTGTGCGCGGTGTTTGGCTTTGCCGACTCCTCAGGCAAGCCGCTCTACCTGATCTACAACTACAAGCGGGGCAAGTGGTACCCGTTCGTGCCTCGCGGCGAGAAGGAACGGGACTCCACCTTCGAGCTGGAACTGAAGGGCAGGCTTGCCGGCGAGCTTCCGATCGAGGAGGAGCTGGGCCGGTGGTTCCCGCTCTGGGGGATCCCGCTTTAAGCGGCGGCGCTAGCCCTTGCGACCGCCTGCACCCGGCGGCGGGCAAGGAAGCGACCGACTAAGGAGACGGTCCGCTCGGCGGCCCGGCCGTCGCCGTAGGGGTTTGGGACAGCGGCTATCCGGCGGTAGAGCTCGGCGTCGTCAAGGAGGCGGTTTGCCTCGGCAAGGATCCGGCCCGGATCGGTGCCACAGACGCGGGCACAACCTGCCTCTACCCCTCGAGCCGCTCGGTCGTCTTGCGCAGGACAAGCACGGGAAGGTTGAAGAGGGTGCCTCTTCCTGGAGGCCGCCGGAGTCGGTGAGGAGGAGGTAGGCCTTCTGGAGGAGGCCGACCATCTCGGTATAGGGGAGCGGTTCAAGGAGCTGGATCCGAGGGTAGCCGGCAAGCTCTGGGACGACCACCCGGCGGACCGCTGGGAAGCGGTGGAGCGGCACTGCCAACTCCACGTCGCTGCGGTCGGCAAGTTGCCGCAGTGCAGCTGAGATCCGGCGCTGCTCCTCCCCTTGGCTCTCTCGGCAATGGAGGGTTACCACTACCAACCTGCGGCTGGAGGGCCGGCGTGGTGCTGTCCTTCGCGCGCAAACCATCAGGCGGCGTCGATCGCGGGGTTGCCGGGGACTTAGACCGTCTCGCCGCCGATTCCCTCCGCGATCAGGTTTGCGGCAGCCCGCGGCGTGCTTGAGAAGTGAAGGTCAGCAAGGGGGGCGATCAGCCTCCGGTTCAGCTCCTCTGGAAAGGGATCACGGCGGTTGGCGGTTCGCAGCCCTGCCTCCACGTGGCCGACGGCGATCCCCCGATAGAAGGCGGCAAGGGCAGCGCAGAACGCCGTTGTCGTGTCTCCTTGAACTAGCGCCAGGCGCGGGGAGCGAGGTCGGCAAGGGCCCCATCTAACGCCTCAACGGCGCGAGCCGCGGGGGTGGCACGGTGGTGCTGGGGTCGCATCAGAGCGAGGTCGAGGTCCGGCTGGAGGCCAAACGGCTCCAAGCCGTCCCGCAGCAGCTCCCGGTGCTGCCCGCTTGAGAGGAGGACGGTGGGGATCCCGCGCCTGCGCAAAGCGGTCACGACCGGCGCAAGCTTGACAGCCTCCGGCCTGGTGCCGGTGCAGACCGCTACAGGCGGCCCATTAACCCCAAGGACACCGCTCATCCCGCCGCTCCTAGTAGCCGTTCCGGTTCCAGCAGGCGAGGTGTTTTTTCGCCCACCCCTTGCGCCGAGTGGCGATCCTCACCAGCGCCCGGATCAAAACGGTTGGCCAGAGATAGGCGTAGAGGGCAAAGCAGAAGACCGTCGCCGGCAGCTGCCAGATCCGCAGCGGTTGGGGGAGTGGCGTTGGTATTAAAGGAAGAAGGCGGTCGGGGCGCGCAGGCGAGGAAAAGGGCGAAAGCGTTTTGGAGAAAAACAGTCGCACCGGCGTTGCAGGCCGGGTTGGGCGCGTCGATGAGCGGCTCCAGCTAGCGCCGAAACCACCGCCGAGTAGGCCGGACAACGACCAGCAGACCCATCGACCAGTAGATCAAAAGGTCCGCTTTGGTGAACGCCGAGATCGGGGCACGGAACACCCTTGGCAACTCGCCCAAGGTGGCGATGTGGCCGTGTAGCCAGCGGGTCCGCTGGCGCGAAAGGAAACGGTGGCTGCTTAGGCCCTGCTGGGCGACGTAGACCTCGGGACAGAACCGCAGCCGCCACCCTTCCGCTGTCAACGCTAGGCCAAGATCGAAATCCTCGGTCAGGGCATCTGGCCCACCCCGCCGCCCACGGACCATGCAACAGCGCAGAGAGGCGGTTGAACTGGCCCTTGCCGCCCAAGCCAACCGAGCCAAGGAGGCCGCGCGCCGTTTGCACAAAGGCGGAGAACCCGACGAACTCGATGTCCTGCAGCCGGGCAAGGAGCCCTACGGAGGCGTTGGCGATCCGCACCCCGATCTGGACGCCCCCGACGGCGGGGTCGGCGAAGTACGGTTCGACGGCCTTCAGTGTCCTGGGGTCGAGGCGGCCGTCGGCATCGACAACGCCGACCACAACCTCCCGTGGGTCGCGGCCGCCGAGGACTGGGTGGTCGCTGCCCAACAGGGAGACCACCTCTTCCAAGCAGTGGTTGAGGACGTCGCTTTTGCCCAGCCGGCAGCGGGGCGGCCGGCGCAGGACCGCAACCACGCGTGGGTCGTCCCGATACCGGGAGAGAACGGCTGCAGTGCGGTCGTCCGAGTGATCCCCCTACCGCGACCACGAACCGGCGGTGGTCTAGAGCAAGCAAAGCCTCCAATGTCGAAGCGATTACCTTCTCCTCGTTGAGCGCTGGAACGAAGAGCGCGCAGGCAAACCGCGGAAAGCTCTCCACCACCTTTGCCTTCCGCCGCCGCTCCAATATGAGGAGAAGGAGGTAGTAGGCGGCAGCCGCAACCATGACCGCCCAGACCAGCGAGTCCGCAGCTACCACCTCGATCAGTAGTTGAAGATCACCGGCACTAAGGTGATCGTGCTCCGTTTGTGAACCACCTTTACAGCAGCGAACACGGCGCGGTGTCCGTTCACGTAAACGGTGCGCACCGCACGGTGCTTGGCGACAACCGCCGAGACCGTGTGCCTGCCCGACCGCACGCGGATCTGGAAGCGGCCGCTGCCATGGACGTGGGCCGTTTTCACAACCCGCTCCCTCCCCCTTCGGGTCCTGATCAGGACCCGAACTGTGCCGTCCAGCCGGCGGCCCCCTTCAAGCCTTCCTAAGATCGTTCAGTTGCCTCCCCGCCTCTTCACGTGCACCTCGGCGGCCAAGGCAACGTACCGTTGCGCCGGTGCAGCGGTGTAGGCGATCGCAGAAAGGACAAGCGCGAGCGAAATCAGTCCCACCAAAGCCTGGAAAACTACCCGTTTTGCGGTTTTTAATCGGATGTAGAACAGGAGAACCTCCCTTTTTGTTCGGGTCAACTAAGAAGCACCAAGGGGAGAGACGCTCTTTTGCGGTCAGGTTGTCGCGCGAACAAAACGCCAGTAAGCCAGGACTGCTGCCGATGGCCAAAACCGAGGTGCGCGCAGATCCCCTTACTAAGAGGTGGAAGCTAAAGCTTCCGCTTGTCCACCCCGTTACCCTTTCCGCTCTTCTGCGGAACGGGACCCACCCATGAGCACCCACCCATAGAGGTTCCCGAACCCGCGTTTTTTACGTTTCCTGCCCAGAACGGGCAACGGAACTTGTAGCAGATCGGTTGAAAGGAAGGACGGTAAGGGTTCCGCCAAAGGGACGACCCTCCGTACGCGGCGTAGCGGCCGCTAAATTGGAGCCGCTTCGCTTCAAAGGCAAGCCGTGCGCCGCCTCTGCCCCACCACCTTTACCGCTCTACCGAGCGGCAGCTACCGCCAACGTCGCTACGCACGCCCCAACGAGTGGCCATGCTCCACCTCTCCCCCAACCGGTTACGACTAAGGCGAGGGCGGTTGCTATGGCTAAGGCGACGAGCGGTTGCGCTCCAACCGGTGCGCCGCTGGCCGCCGCTACCGGGAAGAGACCAAGCAAGAGGTTGATTGCGTTGGAGGCAAAACACTCTGCCGTTGCCGCTTGCCAGCGGCCGCTGCGTACCAACAGCAGGCCGGCGTAGATGTTTGGGGCGGCTGTGATCGGCGCAAGCAACGCCACGCCCGCCACCGATCCCGCCAGGCCAAGGTGGCGGCCTGCAGCCGCCACCAACCCAACCAGCGCCCAACTCGCAGCTACCAACACCAGCAAAGCGCCCAAAACCGCAAATGGCGGACGGACCGGCCGCCGGACGGCGGCTTTTTGGATGGAGCCCCTGGCTTGCAGCACGACAGCCCCTAGCCCTAGGGCGGCAAGGGAAAAGCCAGGCGCCGTCCCTCCAGCTAGACAGCTCCCAAGGCCAAGGAAGGCCGGCACACCATATGAAGCCCACCCTCTTTTTGCCCTGGTGGGGTAAAGGAGACAACCAACCCCAACCACCCCCGCCAGGTTCAGCGCGCAGGCTCCGATCAGCACGCCTTGGGAGATCCCACCCCGTCCCTCGATCAGGGCGACAGCTGCCGTCGCAAGCTCTGGGCTGTCGGCGACCAGAGCCGCCGCAAGGCCAAGGGTGGGCTCGCCCACCCCCGTCTGGCTCTCCGCCGCTTTTTGGAGCCTGCTGCCGAGTAGACGGACCGCACCCACCAACAGCAGGCCGCTTGCCGCTATGCCAAAAACCAGGAAGGCCAAGACAAACACCCCTTGCCGACCAGCCTTCCCGGCGCGCCCTGCCGGTAGGTTACCCGACCGCTTAGATCCCCGCCACCTTGCCCCGTGCGGGAACTGTGCCGGTCAGCCGGTTCGCCGTCCCAACGGGGGCGCCGACTGGAAAAAACCTCCTGCGGTCAAGGCCCCCCGAACGGACAACCGTCCCGGCGGCGGCCTAAGCCCCAACCCTTACCCCTCCGGAAGCCACCCCTCCCCGGAGAAGTCCTCCCGTGCCTCGGCGAGGGTGGTGTCCGGTGGGGGGAGGATCAGGTCGGAGGCGGCAAGCTCGTCCTCCCCAAGGGGGCTCCCCTGTTCGCGCACTAGGGAGAGCAGCCGCTGCAAAGTCTCCTGAAACCGGTCCTCTTCACCCCGTTCAACCGCCTCCAACAGCTCCCGATCCAGCCGCTCCACCTCCGCTACAGCCCCGCCCTCGAGCCGGAACTGCTCCTCGCCTGCGATCCTCACGATCATTGGGCAGCTTGCTCCTCCGCGCCACCTCCCTGGCCTAGCTGGCCCTGGGGGGCGCTCCCGCCGACCTCTCCCCGCAGCTTTTTCAGTTCTTCCTCAACCGTCGACTGGTTGGAGAGTTCCTTCAGCTGGCGGTCGATCTGGTCTTCCCCTGAGCCGAGGGCGGTGAGGTCGTCAAAGGTCCCAGCCGCTTCCAGTTCAGCTACAGCATCGGCCCGAGCCCGCATGTTTTCGGTCTTGTCGATCGCCCGCTGCATCGCCAGCCCGACGTCAGCCATCTGCTCGCCGACGCCGCTTGCCGCTTCGGAGATCCGGACCTGGGCTTCCGCGGCAGAGTACTGGGCCTTGATCACCTCCTTCTTGGTGCGGAAGGCTTCTACCTTGGCCCGCAGCTTCTGCTCCGCTTCGGTCAGCTTCTGCTGCTGTTCTTCCAGTTCCTTGACCTGCTGGTCAAGGGTCTGAAGCTCCGTTTGGGCGACGTTCTTCCGTTCCAGCGCCATCCGCGCCAGGTCTTCCCGCCCCTGGGCCATCGCTTGCCGGGCCTGGGTGTCGAGCTTGACGACCTGTTGCTGGAGGGAGCTCTCCTGGAGCTGTAACCGCTTCTTTGCGGTAACGACGTCAGCGATCCCCTTCTTGACGTTCTGCAGCTGTTCGACCTGCTTCTGGTAGCTGTAGTCGAGGGTTGCCGCGGGGTCTTCAGCCCGTTCCAGGAGCTTGGAGACCTTCGCCTTGAAAACCGTTGAGATCCGCCCGGTCAGACCGGCCATCTAAAACCTCCTGCCTTGAGCCATTCCTGTCCAGGCTCAAGCCTAGCGGCTTACAGCCCTGCCGGGTGCCGGATCACGTATCCCGCGTTGGTCGCCCGCAGGGGCCGCCAACGGGGACCGGATTCAAGGTCCCAGGGGTCTTCAACCGGGCTTGTGTCGAGCCGCAACCCCGCGATGTCAACGTAGGCGTGTTCGGGGTTGGCGAAGATCGTCACCCAAACCCCAGCGCCCTTCTTGCCGTAAGCCATCAGTTCGCTGGAGTCCTCTGGGCTGTGCAGCCGCCCCCCGCCGTGAAGGGCGTAGGAGACCGTTCCCGAGCAGTCGTACCCTGGCGCATGGAAGGAGGCGTGGCCACCACCCCAGATGTAGGGGAAGCCGACGATTTCGTTTGCAGCCCAGATCATCCGCTTCACCGCTTCCGGGGCTTCCATCGGCGCGGCGGCCAAGCCGCCGTCGACGATCTGGGCGATCCGGCCGGGAACAAGGAGCTTCGGCTTAGGGCCGCCGGGGAGCGTAACGCTGGCAGCTGCAGCACCGCCGACCGCTGCAGAGAGCTGGGAGAGCTGTCTTTGGGAGACGAAAGGGACGATCCGGCCGTTTGCCGTCAGGACGTAGACCGGTCCGGTGTAACGGGAATGGGGCCGCCTTGCGCGGATCGGCGCCCGCCAGGGCCGGGGCGCGGCAGCGCCTCCCCAGAGGCGGAAGATCGGTTTCGTCGGGTCGTTGGCGGCAAAGGCAGGGGAGACAAAGGTGAAGGAGAGGGCAGCTACTGCTGCGGTGGCGAACGCAAGCACCCGGGGCTTTTCGCCAACCCGCTGCGGTATCTGTTCGACCAACGCCTACTCCTTTCTCTTTCGTCGGCCTGCGGGGTTAGCTGACGGGCTAGCGCTGAAAGAGCCTGCGCTTCCCGCGGGACCACCGCGGGATTCGCCCCATTTCCTGGGTCCCCCGCTCCCCGGCACCTAACCGGGGATTCGGCTTATGGCCGGGCAACCTAGCAAACCGCACCGACGATTGCAGCCCGATGCAAGCGGCCGTGCAGAAAAAACCCCCAATTTCCGGTCACTTGTCGGCCGCTCACGCGCCCTGCTTGCTCGGGCTTGTGGTCGGGCTAACGTATCGGCGTGCTCCGGCCACGGCTTTTACCGCTGCTGTTCCTGGGCTGCGCGGTCCTCTTCTCCGGATGCGGGAAGGGGGGACCGAAGGTCGTCCACACCGGCGGCCTCAACCCCGTTGCCCCAATCGCTCCCGCCGGAGCTGCCGGCCAGGTGACCAAGAACACCACCCGCCTTGGCGGCAGCAGCCCCGCCGAAGACGCCGCTGCCGTTGCAACGGCGGTCCACCCCCCCGGCCAGCCCCCGGAAACCGTCGTGCTCGTCAACCAGTCCGACCTTGGCCTCGCCCTTGCCGCCTCGGTGCTGGTTGGCCAGCCCCTAAACGCCGCCTTGCTCTACAGCGAAGCGGGAGGGGTGCCGGCGCCAACCGAAGCGGCGCTAAAAGGGCTTTCGCCGTCCGGGGCAAAGGCGCTTGAAGGGGCGCAGATCCTAACCGTCGGAGGGGCAGCCGCCCCCTCCTCCTACAAAGCTCGCTCCCTGCCCGGGACCGGCGAAGCCGGCCAGGCCGCCTCCCTGTTGAAGGTCCAGGAAGGGCTCACGGGGACAGCCCCCAAGCGGGTGCTGGTTGTCGATGCCAAGACCGAACCGGCTTACGCCCTCCCCGCCGCCGCCCTTGCTGCTGGCTTCGGCACGCCGATCCTCCTCGTCGAGCGCAACGGCGTCCCGCAGGCAACGGCAGAAGCCCTTGCCGCCCTCCACCACCCGAAGATCTACGTGATCGGCCCCCCGAAAGCGGTCAGCGAAGCGGTCTTGCGCCGCCTTGCCGGCTTCGGTTCCGTGAAGCGGATCGCCGCCGAAACCCCAGCCGAACAGTCGGTTACGGTCTCCCGGTTCTCCGAAGAAGGGTTTGGGTTCGGGATCCTTGAACCGGGCCACGGTCTAGCCTTTGTCGACGATCGCGATCCCCTCGACGCCCCCGCCGCTGCAGCGCTGGCCACCGCCGGCGACTTCGCCCCAACCCTGGTCCTAGAAAGCCCCTCTACCGTTCCCCAACCGATCGTCACCTACCTTGAAGACATCCGGGGTGCTTACTCCAACACGGTCCCCCCTTACCGCAGCCTTTACAATCACGGCTGGATCGTCGGGGGAGCGGAAGCGATCTCCCTTGCCGTCCAGGACCGGATCGATGGCTTGCTTGAGATCACAAAGCGGGCAACTGCAACCCCCTCCCCCGCCTACGCCCCTGAAGGGGGTTAGGCGGTGAGCGGCGTCGAGGACCCAACGCTCCTTGAACGGGCCGAGCGGGGGGAGATCACCGCTGAGGACCTCCGCGCCCTCACCGGCGCCTCCACCCCCCACTTCGCGCTCCAGCTCTCCGAACGGCTGGCGCGGATCCTTGCCGTCCTGCCCGAGGACCACCCGGCCCGGCCCTACGGCGAACAGCAGCTGGAACTGCTGCGCCGGCTCGCCTTCGCTGGGGAGAGCCGGGACGAGCGGCCCCCGGAGGCCCAGGCCGACGGGGAGCCGGCCCTCCCCTCCCTAGCTGGCTAGCGGCCGCCCTGCCTTCGGGCGAGCTGGAAGCGGCTCTGGAGGAACCGCCACAGCAGGGAGAAGATCAGGACATCCGCGACCAGGAGGGCGAGGTTTGCTTCCCGCGGAAAGGAGGTGAAGGCGTCGACGACCAGGACTACCGCCCCGTGAAAGAGGGCGGTCGGGACGAGGGCAAGGAGCACGGAGTGGGAGCGGTAACCACCGAAGTGCTCCCGGGCGGTGACCTCGAGGGTGCCGATCACAGCCGCCGCTCCCCCGGCAGCAAGCTCCGCCGCGGAGTGCTTTGGAGGGCCGGTCGCTACCCCTACCGCAACGGCCACGATCCCGGCGAGGATCAAAAGCTCAGCGGCCGGGAACGGGTACCACGGCGGCCGCGGCCGCTGGGGCGGCTCGGGCTGGCTGCGCTTCCGTTTCGCGGCAGCCCGCTCCTTTCCTTGGCGCGCCATCCCCTATCCTGCTCCCAGTGCCGCCGTCAGACCAAAGCCGGGAGGTGGGTGTTGGACCATCAGCGGCGATCGTAGCGGGGGTGGAGGAGGAGGCGGTAGCAGAGCTGTTCGCCCTCCCCTTATCCGTCGAGCGGCTCCGGATCGAGACGCTGGCTGCCGACGTCTCCGGCGGCTTCCGCCGCCTCACCACCCTCTTTAGGTTGGAGGGGCTTGGCGCCGAAGGGGTAGGGGAGGACGTCACCTACGAGGCCGAGGACCACGAAGCGTTGGCTGCCGCCGGGCTCGCCCTAGAGCTGCCGAGCCGCCTCACCCTTGGTGAGTTCTGCGACCGCACGGCGGAGCTCTCCCTGCACCCGGTCGAGCCCCGCCACCCCTCCTCCCGCCACTACCGGCTTTGGGCCCTCCAAAGCGCCGCCCTCGACCTCGCGCTGCGCCAAGCCGGCCAGCCGCTTCACGCCTTCCTTGGCCTTAGGCCCCGCCCGCTGCGGTTCGTGCTCTCGATGCGGCTCCCGGAGCCCCCTACCGCCGAGCCCCTGCTGGCGCGGCTGCGCCGGTTTCCCTCCGCCCGGTTCAAGCTCGACCCGACCGCAAGTTGGGACCGGGAGCTGGTCGAGGCCCTAGCCGCAACGGGAGCGGTCGACGTCCTGGACCTAAAGGCCCACTACGAAGGCACCCCCGTCGACCAACGGCCCTCCCCCGAGCTGATCTCCCTGCTGCTGCACTCCTTCCCAGCGGCGATCATCGAGGACCCCCTTTTCAACCCCACCACCAAGCCTCTCCTCGACCCAGTTTTGGACCGCCTCTCCTACGACGCGCCGATCACCTGCCCCCAAGACCTCGACCGCCTTGGCCATCCCGTCCGGGTCGTCAACGTCAAGCCGTCCCGGCTAGGCAGCCTTGAGAACCTGTTCGGCCTCCTGCTGCGCCTCGCCCGCGAAGGGATCCGCGCTTACGGCGGCGGCCAGTTCGAGCTCGGCCCTGGCCGGGCCCAGGTCCAGTACCTCGCCTCCCTCTTCTATGCCGATGGGCCAAACGACGTCGCCCCCGCCCCCTACAACCTCCCCGATCCCCCGCCAAACCTGCCCGAAAGCCCGTTCCAGGTCCCGCTGCCGGCGGCTGGGATCACCCCGGATGGGGCCGGTGGCGGCTGAAAGATCCCTTGCAGAAGCAGGAACCCGGCGCAACTTGTAGTTGCACCGGCTGTTTGAGGCTGCAAAACTGCAAGGCCTAAACCACCGCCGAGAGGTGGCCGCGGGGATGCCGAATAGAGAAGTGGGCCTAAAGAACGGCGGGCGGTCACCGAAGGTTCTGGCTAGGTCCCTTCGGCCAAAGCAAGGATGAGGTTCAAACCCAATCCAAGAACTGCAGCGGCCCTTTTGGTCGTTGGAAGCCTGCTCGGCGCCAGCAACGCCGCTGCAGCTACCGGGGGTACCCGCTCGCCGCTAGACCACCTAATCCCCTCGGAGGTCGGCGGCACGGCGGTGGTGGTCGATCGGGCTGCAGCCCGTCCCCGGATCACAGCGGTGCGCTGCGTGGCGGTGCGCGGCTGCCCCCGGGGCAGGCTAACCGCCTACCCAGGCTCCCTGCTTGTGGTTCGGGGCCGCAACCTCCGGCCCGGAATGCGGCTGCTTTTCCCCTCCCGTCCCTACGCCCACATCTCCCGGACCTCGCCGGCGGCCGTCCTTGCCCGCAGCCGGTTCGGGTTGGTGGTGGTGGTACCGGCTGCAGCCCGCAGCGGACGGGTGGTGGCGGTGCGCAGAAGGATGCGGTCCAACCCCTTCGGACCGCTGCGGATCGTCCCCCGCCCGAAGCCAAAGCCGACCCCGAAGAAGCCTAAGCCCAAGCCGAGACCGCAGCCGCCCCAGCCTGCCGGCCCACCGGTCACCACCGCCCCCGCGGCTGGAACGCCCTTTGCCGGGCTTGGGATGTGGATCTGGGAACTGGACCGCTCCGACTCCGGCAACCTCGCCGCGATCGCCAGCCAAGCAAAGGCTGCAGGGATCACCACCCTGTTTGTGAAGAGCGGGGACGGCACCAGCTACTGGAACCAGTTCTCGCCTCAGCTCGTCTCAACGTTGCGCAGCGCTGGGCTCCACGTCTGCGCCTGGCAGTACGTCTACGGCAACCAGCCGGTGGCAGAGGCCGAAACGGCCGCCCTTGCCGTCGCCAACGGCGCCGAATGTTTTGTAATCGACGCCGAGGAACAGTACGAAGGACGGTACGCCGCCGCCCAGCGTTACCTTGAAACGCTGCGCGCCAAGGTCGGCCCCAGTTACCCGATCGGCCTCACCTCCTTCCCCTACGTCGACCTCCACGAGCGGTTCCCCTACTCCGTCTTCCTCGGACGGGGCGGCGCCCAGTTCAACCTCCCCCAGATCTACTGGCGGGCGATCGGCGTGACGGTGGATGAAGGGTATATCCACACCTTCGAGGAGAACTCGATCTACCAGCGCGGGATCTGCCCGATCGGCCAGACCTACGAAAACCCGCCCCCAGCGGCGATCGTCAGCTTCCGCTCCCTAGAGCCGGTCTTCAACGGCTGCGGCGGCCTCTCCTTCTGGGACTGGCAGGAAACCACGCCCCGAGGCTGGCAGGCCCTCTCCGCACCCCTTGAACCAAACCCAGCGCTGCCCAAGGAATACCCCACCTCCCCCCTTCTCGGGGAAGGAGCAAAGGGGGACCAGGTGCTGTGGCTCCAGGAGCACCTTGCAGCGCTCTATCCCCAACAGCCGACAAACGGGATCTTTGAAGCCCAGACCGTCGCCAACCTCAAGGCCTTCCAGGCAAGCCACGGTTTAGCGCCAACCGGCCAGACCGAACCCTCGACCTGGCAGGCGCTCCTTGCGGTCCAGCCGATCGCCGTGGATTGGCGGGGTAAAGGGCCGGCAGGCAGCAGCTAGCAGACCTGCCGACCCTAAGCGGCAGTTAGATCCGTTGGATCAAGGTCCCGGTGCCGAGGCCGCCGCCGCAGCACATCGTCACCAGCCCCAGCTCCTTGTCGGAACGCTCCAGCTCGTGGAGGAGGGTGGTGATCAGCCGGGCGCCGGTGGAGCCGAGGGGGTGGCCCAAAGCCATCGCCCCGCCGTTGACGTTGACCCGATCCATATCCGGTTCCAGCTCCCGCCGCCAGGCGGCAACGACCGGGGCAAAGGCCTCGTTGATCTCGATCAGGTCGATGTCGTCGATCTTCAGCTTGTTCCGCTCCAGGATCCGCTTCGTAGCCGGGATCGGGCCGGTCAACATGATCACCGGGTCAACCCCTACCGTGGTCTGGTCGACGATCCGGGCCCGTCCCTTCACCCCCAGCTCCTTTGCCTTTTCAGCGGACATCAACAGCACCGCCGCCGCCCCGTCGGAGATCTGGGAGGAGTTTCCAGCGGTCACCTTTCCCCCCTCCTTGAACGCCGGCTTGAGGGCTGCCAGCGCCTCGAGGCTGGTGTCCGGCCGGATCCCCTGGTCGGTGACGTAGATCGAGCCGTTGACCTGCATCGGCACGATCTCCCGTTCAAACCTGCCCTCGACGGTCGCCTGGTGGGCAAGGCGGTGGGAGCGCAGCGCCAGTTCGTCCAGCTCCGAGCGGGGGATCTCCCACTTTTCGGCGATCAGCTCCGCGGAGAGGCCCTGGGGAATCAGTTGGTAGCGGTCGTAGAGCTCCTTGGGGAAGGGGGTACCGACCTGGTCGACCCACTGGAAGCCGATTCCCATCGGGATGTGACCCATGTGCTCGACCCCGCCCCCAATCACCACGTCGTGGACGCCGGAGGCGATCAGGGCCGCTGCAAAGTTGACCGCCTGCTGGGCGGAGCCGCACTGGCGGTCGACGGTGGTCGCCGGGGTCTCGATCGGCAGGCCGGCTTGGAGCCATGCGTTGCGTGCGATGTTGTAGCTCTGCTCACCGTACTGCTGAACGCAGCCGGCGATCACGTCTTCAACCAGCGACGGTTCGATCCCCGCCCGCGCAATCACCTCGGTGAAGCAGGTGCCGAGCAGCTCGTTGGGGTGGACGTCTTTGTAATAGCCCTTTTCGCGGTGACCCTTGCCAATTGGGGTCCTTACCGCCTCGACGATCACCACTTCTCTTCCAACCGGCTCGCGCATTACGGCTCCTTCCTTCCGCTCAAGAGGGTTTGTGCTTCTACCAACCGGAGCAACAGGATAGCGATCTTTATCGAAACCAAGCTAGCCCCCATTTGGGTGGTCGGCGAGCCCCCGGGCGGCGGACCATGTAACCTTCCGGCGCCATGGACGAGCAACTGTTGATCGTCGGCAGCGGAACGATCGCTTGCGGCCTTGCCGCCGCAGCAGCCCACCACGGGCCGGTGCGGCTGCTCGCTCGCTCAGAGGCCTCCGCCCAGCGGGCCCAAGCCCAGGTTGAAAAGACCTTGGCGAAGATGGAAGCCCAGGTCGACCCCGACCATGTCCAAATCGTCACGGAGCTGGCTGATATCGGCCGGCCGACCTTTGCCGTCGAGGCGGTGATCGAGCACCACCAGACCAAGGCAGGAATCCTCGCCGAACTCTCAGCCCGCCTCGACGAGCGGGCGATCCTTGCCACCACCACCTCCTCCCTATCAATTACAAAGCTCGCCGAAGCAAGCGGCCGGCCAAACCGGTTCTGCGGCCTCCACGTCTTCAACCCGGTGACCCGGATGAAGCTGGTTGAGCTGGTCTTCCCGCCCCAGGCCGAAGAGGAGACCAAGCGGCGGGCCCGGGCCCTCTGCGAGGTGCTGGAGAAGACGCCGGTAGAGGTCCCCGACATCCCCGGCTTCGTGGTCAACCGGCTGCTGTTCCCCTACCTGTTCTCGGCGGTCCGGCTCATGGAAGAGACGGGGATGGCGGCGGAGGACATCGATACCTGCATGCGGCTGGGGGCGGGCCACCCAATGGGGCCGCTCGCCCTGCTCGACCTCGTCGGCCTCGACGTCTCCAAGGCGATCGGGGAAGAGATCGGCGCTCCGATCCCGCCCAAGGTCGAGGAGTTGATCGGCAAGGGCCACCTTGGCCGCAAGACCGGCCGCGGCTTCCTCACCTACGACAAAGTTTTAAATTGGTAACCGCTGTTATCCTCTCGCTGGGATGGCAGCCTCGACCCATTCCCCTGGTCGCAAGGGTGGTTTTCCCCCTACCGGCTGTTATCCTCTCGCTGGGATGGCAGCCTCGACCCAGCAGGGGATCGACCCCGCCCGGACGGTCCTAAACCAGCCGCCCCCGCTGCTGCCGCTCAACCTCTTCACCACCGATCCGGTCCTGGTCGGGTGGCTGGAGCGGGCCGGGCTTAAGGAGGGGGCGCGCAAGCGGGCGGAGGAGTGCGGCGCCTACGCCGGCTCCGTGGAGGCGTGGGAACACTGCTGGCGGGCGGAGCACAACCTCCCCAGGCTTGAAGCCTACGACCGCTACGGCCACCGGGTCGATCGGGTGGTCCTCGACCCCTCCTGGCACGCCCTCTTCGAAGGGGCGGTCGAGCGGGGCATCCACTCCCTGCCCTGGCGGGGAGAGGAAGGGGGGCAGCTGCTGCGGGGGATCCTGTTCATGCTCTACTGCAACACCAACGCCGGGGTGATGTGCCCGGTCTCGATGACCACCGCTGCCGTCCCGGCTCTGCGCGCAGGCGCCCCCCACCTCGCTGCCCGCTACGAGCCCGGCCTGCTCGACTGTGACTACGAGCGGGTAACGGTCGCTGGGATGGCGATGACCGAGCGGCAGGGGGGCTCAGATGTGCGGGCAAACATCACCGAAGCGGTCCCAGAGGGGGACGGCACCTACCGCCTCTACGGCCACAAGTGGTTCTGCTCCTACCCCCCTTGCGACATCTTCCTCGTCCTTGCCCAGGCCCCTAGCGGCCTTTCCTGCTTCCTGGTCGAGCGGGGACCGGGGATGGAGTTCCAGCGGCTGAAGGACAAGCTTGGCACCCGTTCCCTTCCCTCCTCGGAGGTCGAGTTCCACGGGATTGAGGCCCAGCTGGTTGGCGAGGAGGGCAAAGGGGTGAAGGCGATCATCACAATGGTCAACCAGACCCGCCTCGACTGCGCCCTCTCCTCGGCAGCAGGGATGCGGCGGGGGCTGATCGAGGCCCTCCACCACGCCCGCCACCGGATGGCCTTTGGCCGCCTCCTCGCCGACCAACCGGCGATGGAAAACGTCCTTTGCGACCTCGCCTTGGAGTGGGAGGCAGCAGCCCACCTGGCGTTGCGGGTTGCAGCAAGCTTCGACCGGCCCGAGGAGGCCGACTTCGCCCGGCTTGCTTGCGCCGTCGCCAAATACTGGATCTGCAAGCGGGCCCCAGGCCAGGTCGGGGAGGCGCTTGAGTGCTTGGGCGGCAACGGCTACGTCGAGGACTCCGGCCTGCCCCTCCTTTACCGGGACTCCCCCCTCTCCTCGATCTGGGAGGGTTCGGGCAACGTGATCGCCCTCGACGTCCTACGGGCGGTCGGCCGCGCCCCCCAAACCCTTGCCGCGTTCCTCGCGGAGTGCCGGCAGGCTGAAGGGGCCCACCCGCTCCTCGATCGCCACCTCAGCGAGCTGGAGGAAACCTTTGCCGGCCTCGCCGACCCCGACCTCGCCCAGCGCAGCGCTCGGGCGATCGCCGAACGGCTTGCCCTTGCCCTTCAGGCAAGCCTCCTGTGGCGCTACAGTCCCCCCGAGGTTGCCGAGGCCTTTACGGTCAGCCGCCTCGACCACGGCGCCCCCGGCGTCTACGGCACCCTCCCGCCGCAAGCGGTCCGCCGGGAGATCCTCGAGCGGGCGCTTCCGCTCTAGGCATCAGCGCTTCGGCTGCTGCTATCCCGACCGAGAACCAAGCCGCTTGGGCTCCAACCGACCGCTTCAGCCTTTTCACGGAATGGGAGTTCGGATTCGCCGAATCCTTTCTATACTGCTTGGTGCGACACTGAAGTCGCATCGCACACCCGCCTCCTCCCAGTGCACACGCCCCGGCCCGCTTTGCGGGCCGGGCGTGTTTTAACGGTCGGCTCCGCTAGGAGCGCTGCTGTTGGGCGGAGCTAGAGGCGCGGGACCGGATCCGCACCACCTCGATCCGATTGCCCCGCACCGACTCGACCCTGAGGGAGACGCCGTTAGCAACCACCACGTCGCCGCGGCGGGGCAGGCGGCCAAGCCGGTCGAGGATCAGCCCGCCGACGGAGTTGTAGGCGTCGGTGTCGGCCGGTAGCTGCAGGCCGTGGTCTTCGAGGTCGCTGACGGCGACGTGGCCCCGCACCAACCACTCCCCCTCCCCCACCTTCCGGACATCGGCTTCAGCGAGGTCGGTTTCGTCGGCGATCTCCCCAACGACCTCCTCAACGATGTCCTCCACCGTTACCACCCCCACCACCCGGCCGTACTCGTCGACGACAACGGCCATCTGGGTGCGGGCCTTGCGGAGGTCGGCAAGGAGGTCGTCAAGCGGCTTGGTCTCGGGGACGATCAAGGCGTCGTGGACAGCGGAGTTGATCGGGGCGTGGGGGCCCTCCCGCAGCACGAGGCCGGCAAGGGCAGAGGCGTGGACGATCCCCTTGATCCGGTCCCGATCCTCTTCCTCGGTCACCGGCAACCGGGTATGGCCGCTTTCAACGCACCGCCGCAGCGCAGTTTCGGCGTCCTCTGAGATATCCACCGTGACAACCGCCGGGATCGGGGTCATAACCTGGCGGGCCTCCTGTTCGTGGAGGTGGAACACCCCCGAGAGCATCCCCGCTTCCCCGGCCTCCAGCGCCCCGCCGGCGTACGATTCGGCGATCAGCCGCCGCAGCTCCTGGGGGGTGCCGACGTCGGCGTAGGGGAGGGGGGTGATTCCGAACACCCTCAAGATCCCCGACGAAAGGGCGGTGGTAACAACGACCAATGGCGAGAACAAAAGCCGCCAGAACTGGAGCGGCGCGGCCAGCCGGCGGGCGAGGGTCTCCGCCCGGTCGATGGCGTAGAGCTTGGGGACCATCTCCCCGGCGATCAGCTCGGTGATGATCAGGATCCCGTAGCCGATCACCACCGCCACCGCTATCGCTGCAACCTTGCCGAGGCCGCTGAACAGCGGCTTGAAGAGGTGCTCGAGGGTCGGCTCGCCAAGGGCCCCGATCGCCACCGAGGCCATCGTCACCCCGATCTGGCAGACGGAGATGTACTCCCCGACCCGTTCCTGTTGGCTAACGGCCAACGCCGCGCCCCGTAGCCCCTCGGCCCGCGCCTCCTCCAGCCGGCTGCGCCGGGAGCGGATCAGCGCGTACTCGGCGATCACAAAGAAGGCGTTGAGCAGGATCAGGAGGGCGGTTAGGCCGACCTTTAAGGCGCTCAAACCGGATCCACCCCCCGCCGCCCCGTCCCCAGCCGGTGGGCTGGGGCTGACCTACTTCGGTCCGCTTCCCCGTCGTTCATGCTCTAGCGCGTTACCCCAAAAGTAGCATCCGTTGCACAGCCGCCTAGGCCAGCCGGTCGAGCTCGGCGGCCAGGTTGAAGTCGGCCTCCGTAACCCCTCCGGCGGAGTGGGTGGAAAGGGTGATGCGGACCCGGTTGTAGGAGTGGAGGAGGATGTCGGGGTGGTGGTTGGCGCTCTCCGCTGCCTCCCCTACGCGGTTGACGAACCGAAGCGCCGCTTTGAAGTCCGGGAACTGGAACTCCCGCACGATCGCACCCCCCTCTTGCCGCCAAGCCGACCCGGCGAGGCGTCGCTCGATCTCCTCGCTGCTCAGCAGCTCCATCTTCACCGATAGCGTAGCGGCGGGGGAGCTGGATGTCACCATCAGGCAATGCCGCTGCCGGTCGCCCTTGATGCGGCGATCGCCCCAGCGACGGCTACGGCGCAGAGGAAGAGGCAGGCAAGGTAGCCGAGAGGAAGGAGGCGGTAGCGGTCTGCGGTCCGTAGCGCCCAAGCGGCAAGGAGGCCACCGATCAGCCCGCCGACGTGGGCGCCGTAGGAGATGTTGGGAAGGAGGAAGGAGAGGAGGAGGTTGAGCGCGATCAGGCCGCCAATCCCCGACTCCATGACCGAGAACCCCCGCGCCCGCACCTCCACTGCCGCCGCCCCCATTAGGCCAAAGATCGCCCCCGAGGCACCGAGGGAGGCGGCAGAGGTAGCGACAAGCGCCCCACAGGAGCCGGCAAGCAGGGCGGTCAAGTAGATCGCCAACAGCCGGGCGCTGCCGATCGCCGGCTCGATCATCCTCCCCACTAGGTAGAGGAGGTACATGTTGAAGAGGATGTGGAGGATGTTCTCGTGGATGAAGGCGCTGTTGAGCAGCCGCCAGTACTGGTGGCCGTGGGCGATCGCTTCCCGGTAGAGGATCCCTTCTTCGATCACCGTCCCGTGGATCGATGAGCCGTAGAGGGTGAACTGCCCCTGCTCGGTGAAGAAGGCCACCACGTTGAGGGCGATCAGCAGGTAGGTTGCGTTTGGCCGGGTCGGGTCAAGCCTGGCCCGCACTCGGGCCAACGGCCGGGGGCTGCCGGCGCACTCCGGACACCGCATACCGACCTGGGTCGGCACCATGCACTCGGGGCAGATCGGCCGGCCGCAGTTGGAGCAGGAGACCCTTGTCTCCCGGTGGGGATGGCGGTAGCAGGTGGCCATCGCCGGGACGGTATCAAGGCCAGATCGCGCTAACGCCGGCCCCGGCCAACCACCTTTGCCGCCTCCCGGCGCAGCTCAGCAAAGGCCTGGCCGGCACCGACCGCCAACCGCTGGTAGGGGGAGCGGAGCCGTTCCCGTTGTTCCTGCTGACGGCGGTGGACGCGCACCGCGGCTAGGCCGGCCGCTGCGCCAACCCCGATCACCAGGGCAGCGGCCGGTCGGGCCCAGTTGCGGGGATCCCGCATCGCCGAGAGCTCCCACCCCTCCAGCTCCTCGGCAGCGGCCTGGGTGATCGAGGAAAGGGCCTCTTCAAGGCGCAGCGAGAACCCAGCCGGGGGGTCCACCGGATGGAGGGCTTCCTGGAGGAGGTGCTCGATCCTGCCTTCGCCGGCGCTCACTGCTTCCTCCGCAGGCGGCCAAGGACCGAGCTCGAGGACTCCTCCGCTGCCAGCAGCCGTTGGAGCTGGCGCAGGGCGCGGTGGATCAAGACCTTCGTTGCCCCCTCGCTGCGCTGGAGGGCGCGCGCGATCTCCCGGTTGTCCATTCCCAGCGCAAACCGCATGATCAGGGCGTCCCGGCGGTCGTCGGGAAGGCTTTGGAGCGCGGCCAGGACCTCCCGCAGCTCCTCCCGGCCCTGGGCAAGCTGCTCGGTGTCGTAGGGGGAGGGGAGGGCGGGGCCGTCGTCAAGCGGGCTTGCCCGCCTGCGGGAACGGTCCCGGTAGAGGTTGGCGGCGAGGTTGTGGGCGATCCTGATGAGCCAAGGCCGTAGGGGCCGGCCATCCGCCTCCGCAAGCGCCCGCTCGAAGTGGCGGTAGGCCTGGAGGAAGGTCTGCTCGGTGACGTCCTCGGCATCGTGGTGGTTGCCGAGCCGATAGTAGACGTAGGAGTAGACGTCCCGGAGGTGGGAGCGGTAGAGCTCCGCAAATTGGGCGTTCAACCGGGCCTTTGTGGTCGGCGGGTTCACAACCTGCACCCTAGCCTCAAATCGACGCAGGCAACCGCTGCCGGCCCCATTTATCTGCGCCGAAGCGCAAGCGGACGGGAACTGCCGGCGCCGCGGTTTCCGCAGGCCGTTCCCGCTCTAAAGACGGCTGCCATCCGCCGGCTCCCCCTCCTCCAACCGCGCCCTTTTGGTTACGATCGGTTCAGCGGCCGGAGTAGCTCAGCTGGTAGAGCACCTGTCTTGTAAACAGGGGGTCGCCGGTTCGAGTCCGGCCTCCGGCTTTTCGCTTGTGCGCCGTGAGCGGCAGCTAGTTGGCGGAGCGGCTCCGCCCACCCATTGGTCTGTGCAAGGAGCAGAAGGGGTCGGTCGCTTGCGCCGCTTGGAGGCGCAACGGAGAGGCGCCGCGCGATCACCAGCAACCGAGGGGCTTCCAACAGCTCCCTCCTATCTGCGTAAACCTCCGGGTTCTTTGGTCAAATCCGTATATGCAGTTGGTACCGATCGGTGTGGCCGCCCAGGAGCTTGGCGTCCATCCCGACACGTTGCGCCGCCCGGAGAAGGAAGGCAAGATCGACCCGCCCAAGCGCACCGCCGGCGGCCGCCGGCCTGGTCTTTACCCTAGGGAAGGCTCCATGAAGCGCACCGTCTGCCTCGCAACCCTCCCCTTGAACCCTGGAAAGCGCTCCGCGCTACGGGAGGTGCTTGGTATCTACGCGCAAGCCAAGGGCAGGTTCATCACCGCGCTTCGATCCCCTTCGATGTGGCACCACCTCGACAACAAGCGTCGCTTCCGCGACTGGGCGAAGGAGCAGGGCCTCTACCCGCCGCAAGTGCCCGT
>Ga0167615_1000181_pt1 | contig 22079 bp, 23 predicted proteins | sample BED_Mat_host_9_1_FD_111800 | JGI IMG/M metagenome (GOLD analysis project Ga0167615, IMG submission 111800) | Extremophilic microbial mat communities from Yellowstone National Park, USA - BED_Mat_host_9_15 (v2) (version 2) | ecosystem: Environmental > Aquatic > Thermal springs > Hot (42-90C) >... | reverse complement strand
CGGCGCAGGGGAAGAGGGTGGCCGTAGTCGTATTCGGTGCCGTGGATGAAGAATTCGGTTTCAAGGTCGGCGCCTGCCCCCAGGATGTTCCCGGTGTGGGGAAAGCCTGGGATCGGGACGATCTTTGCCTTGAACTGGACCGTTGGGGTTGCCTGGGCCGCCGCTGGTAAGGCGAGGGCGGCGGCGGCAAGGGCCCCTACCAAACCCGAACACGGGAACCTACCTTTGCTCAAGTAGTTCATCGCTCCTACTCCTTTGTGATGGCGCTATATCTCGCTTGCTTATATACGCCGGTCAACACCCCTCGGTTGTCAGCAGCGACGCCGACAGAACCTCGACCCGACGGCGGTGTCGCTCGACCCCCGATGATACCGCTAATCGCCCTGGTCGTTTCCAGCCGGGGCTAGGCTTAGCTCCTCGCCGCGGTAAAGGATGCCCAGCGGCTCCAGCACAACGGAACGGTCTCCCTCCTCCACCCTGCCCGCAACCAAGGCCCTAAACCCAAGCCGCTCGGCCGCAGCAACGACCTGCGCCCCTTCGCCGGCGCGCACGTAAACGGCGAATCCGGCGCCCATATTGAGCGTCCGGTAGGCCTCGACGTCGGATAGGCCCGCGGCGCGGGCGAGGAAACCGAGCACCTCCGGCACTTCAGGAAGGGTCGTGAGCCGGTAGCGGAGGCGTTGGGGAGGCCTCATCAGCTTCAAAAACCCATGGCCGGTTAGGTGGGCGAGGTAGGTGGGCCTGGGCCCCTCGACAAGGAGCCGCTCGACAAGCGGAACGTAAATCAGCGAGGGCTCCAGCAGCGCCTCGCCAAAGCTCCGCCCGCTGGGCAGCCTCGTCCGGTAGCCGTCAGGCAGCTCCTCGGCTACCTGCCGGGCTAAGGAGGCACCGTTGGCGTGTAGTCCGCTCGAGCCGATCAACACGATCTCATCTCCGGGGCCGAGGTCCAAGCCGAGCACCGGTTGCACTCCTGGCGGCACAGCACCGACCGCCGCCCCCGCCAGCTCGAGCCCGCCGGGGGTGATCAGCCCACCAAGGGCCGGCGACTCCCCTCCTCCCCAGGCGCAGCCAGCTAGCTCGCAGCCACGGAGCCACCCTTCCACTAACGCCGCACCCCGTGGGCCGGCTAGGAGCTCAGAGGAGGCAACGGCAAAGTAGGCGTTGAGCGCCAAAGGCAGCGCCCCCACCGCACAGAGGTCGCCGACGATCGCAGCGACCGTATCGATTGCAACCGCCCGCCAAGCAGCCTGGCCAAGCTCTCCCTCCATCGCCGCAGCGATCAAAGACTTTGTGCCCAAGCCCTCAGCAACCAACGCGAGGTAGCGGTCGGCGAAGCGAAACACAAAGGCAGGCGCCCCGCCCGCACCCGCAACCGGCTCACCGCCCCGTCCCCGCAGAGCGCCCACGGAGCGGGCAGCGGCAGCCAACGCCTCCCGCTTGAAGGCATCGAGGAGGCTGTAGTCAACTCCAGCCTCGGCATACCGGTCGCTGCTCAACGCCCGCGATCCTAACCTCCAGGGCCGCCAACCAACCCCTCCCTCGCTCCCCCGGGAACCCGGCCTGATCCGCGACCGCTTCAACGCACTCCTGGCGCTGCCCCAGCGGCCAGCGCTCCCGCGCCCGAGTCGACCGTAAAGCGTTGCTCGCCGACCCCCTGAGCCGCCGCCACCCCAGCCACCGTCGGCATTGGAGCGTCGGCGTGTGGCTCCACTGCCTGCTTGTGGCTCCACCGCCTGCTGGTATAAAAGATCACGACTGCAGGTGATCGGGGCCCGTTCCCGAACAGAAGCACCGTGGGAGGGGCTCAACCGGACCGACCTGCTAATTACGTCGAAAGGCTGGATTAGGCGCAACAACCCCGGGAGGTTTCTGAGATGGCTTTCAACCCGACAGCTCACAGGCTCGGAATCTGCACGGTTGCTGTGCTGACCGCGCTTGGCGTCAGCGCCTGCGGCAGCTCTGAAAAGAAAACCGCTCCCAGCGCCTACGTCTCCCAGGTCTGCACTGCGATCGGCGGCCTACTGAGAACGATGGAGACCGACGGCGCGCTCCTTTCTAAGGAAGTTGGCAAGCTGCGCAACTCAGCGGAAGGGCGGGCTGCGCTCAGCCACGCGGTCAACTCCATGCTCGACGCCGCCAACCAGGCGGTAGCTGGGCTGAAGGCAGCCGGTGTGCCGGATGTAAGCGAAGGGAAGGCGATCTCCAAGCACCTGATCGGCGCCTTCGAAGAGGTCCGTTCTCTGCTGATCAACGACGAGCGCCGGCTAGCCGGGCAGCAGGCAACCGCCGGCAAGTCGACGGCTGAAGCTGCCCACCAGCTTGCCCACGACATCGAAAACTCCCTGAGCAGCGTCGGAGCCAGCCTTGGGCAGCTGCACAGCGCCAAGCTATCCCAGGCGGCAAGCACCTCTCCCGCCTGCCAAGCCCTCGCCTCCCAGGGCGGGGCGATTGGGAGTTGACGCCGGTGCGCAGATCGACCTGATATAAAACCCGGCGATGACCAGGGAGGAGATAAACCGTCTGTCCCTTAAAGCTGCGGCGCTTGCCGCCGTCGCAGGCTTAGCCGTAGCAGGCTGCGGATCCTCGAAGAAGAAGACGGGGACGGTCAGCCCCACCAGCTACGCCGGTGCGGTATGCACCACGATCGCTTCCTGGTACGCCGATATCGAGAGCCGGTCACACGAGCTGGAAAGCTCGATCGGTCCAAAGACCAGCCCCTCAGAAGCGAAGCGTCAAATCGAAAACTACCTCGAGTTAGCCCTTGCAAACACCGAAACGGCAGCCTCTTCGCTGCGGGCGGCCGGGGTGCCACAGGTAAGCAACGGGCAAAGGATCGCAACCGGGGTGGTGGCGGCGTTTGAACACGCGTCTGCCGTGCTGCGCTCCGCGCAGAACCGGTTTGCCGCCGCCAAGCCATCCAACCCCACCGCCCTGCGCAACGAAGCCAAGCAGCTGGGTTCGACGATCGACGGCCTGCCGGTGACCGTAAGCACCGGCTTTGCCGGGGTCAACAGCCCGGAACTGGACAAGGCCGCCTCGGAAAGCTCCGCCTGCAAGCGGGTCGGGGCCCGGCCCGCTAAATAGCCTCCTCAGCTACCGGCAACCCGCACCGCCTCGCGTGGTCGGCGATCAGTCTCGCCACTTTGCCACCTTGCCAAGCCAGTGGCGAGCGGGGCGGGGGAGGTGGTGGCTCGACGACCAGCTCGCAGCCAAGCCAGTTGGCGTACCGCCGGGCGAGCTCCAGCGGATGGTCCGGATCTGGACCGTCTTGGCTGCCGATCACGACCGCCGGCACCGCAATCCCAGCCAGCTCCTGGGCTGTGCGGTAGGGTCGGGAGCTGCCCACACCTTCGACGGCATCGGCGACGGCGCCAAGATCTCGGTGGCTGGCAAGCCGCTGTTCGATCGCCTTGCGGACCAACTCCCGCCACGGCGCTGCGATCCGCTCCAGGCCGTAGGCCTCCAGGAAAGCCGCTATCCCTCCGCCGCGCAGCGCCCGTGCAAGGGCCTGCCACCGGGCAGCTGCCCGCGCAAACTGCTCGTCCCCTTGATCGGGATCGAAGCCAGGGGTGATCACCACGACCCCGCTTGCTAGCTGGGGATAGGCAAGGGCAAATGCAAGGGCGGCATGGGCACCCATCGAGGCTCCTGCCAGCAAGGGCCGCTCGAGCCCGAGCTCGAAGACCAGCCAACTGAGGTCCTCCACAAGCTCCGCGTAGGTGTAACGCCGCTCGCGGTCCGGCTCCGACTCCCCGTGGCCGCGAGCATCGTAAGCGATCACCTGAAAGCCAAGCCGTTGGAGCAACGTCGATCCCATTACCACGTACCGCCGGGTTGCGGTAAGGCCGTGGAGGAGGACGATCGGCGGCCCCTGACCGCCGATCTCAACGGCAAGGCCGGGCCCATCGGGCCGCCTAAGGAGCACCGCCACCCTCTTCGATCAGCGCCGTCAGCTTCGCCCGCAGCGGCGCTCCAACCGCCTGCAGCGGCTGCTGGGCCAACGCTTCCCAGACGCCAATCGCCGCCTGGAGGGCGGCCGGGCAGTTCGGGCACTCCCCGAGGTGGTCTTCTACCGCCGCTGCCTCAACCGCTCCAAGGCGACCGTCCAGGAGCTCAAGGGCAAGCCGCCGGAACGGTCGGCAGCCCTCCTCCCCAACCGTGACCTGGGGGGTGCCGGCTGCCAGGACCGCAACCAACCTCCCCCGGGCACGCTGAATCCGCTTGTGGGCTGCCCGCTCGCCAACCCCTAATACCTCCGCCACCTCCTTAGCCGTCCATCCCTCCCCGTCGTGGAGGACGATCGCCAGACGGTCGGCGGCGGAGAGGCGGCGGAGCGCCTGCCTAAGCCCTTTTTCGTCCGCCGCTCGTTCCACCACTGCCGCCGGGTCGGCTACGTCCGGCAAGACCGGTTCGTGGTCGTCGATCGACTGGAGGGAGTGGGCAAGCTCCGCCCGCAGCGTTTCCGCCACCTGCCGGATCAGGATCTTGCGCAGCCACGGCTCGAGGGCTGAGAGCGACCGCAGCTGGCGGCGGTTCCGCCAAGCCCGCTCCAAGGTCTCCTGGAGGGCTTCATCCCCATCGGCGTCCGATCGCTCCAACCGACGGGCGAGCAGTTGTAGGGAGGGGATCGTCTTCGCAAGCCCCGCTTCGAAGCGGTGCTCGTCTAGCGGTGTCCAGTTTGGCTGTCCCATCCCGTCTTTATAAGCAGAGACCAAAAACTAAAAACCGGAGGTCTAGTGATGAGCGTAGTTGACTTTATTGCCAGCCCCAAGGGAAGGGTGGCGAGGATCACGGTAGGCGTAGGGCTGATCGCCGCCGGGGCTGCGATCGGGGGCGGTGGCGGAATCGCGCTGATCGTGGTCGGCGTCCTTCCGCTTGCAAGCGGCAGCCTCAACTTCTGCCTCCTGCGAGGGCTGATGGGATCGCAAAAGCGCTGACGGAACCACTGCGCGAGAATTGGCCGGTGCACGTAACAGCAAAGGCCGATTACGCCCTGCGAGCGATCGTGGAGCTAGTTGGAGCTACCCCGAGTGAACCGCGCAAAGTCGAGCAGATCGCCCAGGCGCAGGAGATCCCGATCTCCTTCCTTGAGAACATCCTTGCCCAGCTGCGCTCAGCCGGGGTCGTCCGCAGCCAGCGCGGTCCCGATGGCGGCTACTGGCTCGCCAGGCCGCCGGAGGAGATCACCTTAGCGGCCGTGATGCGGGCGGTCGAGGGCCCGCTTGTGGGAATTCGCGGGCTGCGACCGGAGGAGGTCGCTTACAAGGGGAGCGCCCGCGCCCTGCAGCAGGTCTGGCTGGCGGTCCGGGCGAACATCCGCAAGGTCCTAGAGCACGTGACGGTGGCTGACCTTTCCACCGGCAGGCTACCGCCACAGGTTCGGGACCTCACAACCCAAGAGGAAGCTTGGATCACGCGGTAGTCCGGGCGACCACTTCACAAAGTCGACTGACTTACTGAACTTTCTACGGTAAGCTTCGCCCATGGACTTCAACCCCTACCTTCTGCTCGGCGGGGCGGTGGTCGGTCTGCTGATCGGTCTAACCGGTGCCGGGGGCGGTTCGTTGATGACGCCGATGCTTACGATCCTCTTCGGCCTCCGCACCCCAACGGCGATCGCAAGCGACCTCGTCGCGACGCTCTTTATCCGGCCTGTAGGCGCCCTGGTCCACGGCCGGCGGGGATCGGTCCACCCCGGCATTGTTCGCTACGCCGCCCTTGGCGCCGTTCCGGGGGCGATCGTCGGCACCTTCATCCTCCACGAGCTCGGCCAAACGAAAAGCGGGGAAGCGGTGCTCCAACACGCCTTGGGCGCAGCCCTTCTGCTCGGTTGCCTTGCTACGGTCCTGCGCACCCTCCGCCAGGACCGCACTGCCGCGAGCGTCCCCACCAGCCAGGTTGCCGTGCGACCGGTCCCAACGGCCTTGGTCGGTTCAGTTGGGGGTGTCCTGGTCGGCCTGACCTCGGTCGGCGCCGGGTCGGTGTTGGTGGTCCTGCTCTTGTTCCTCTACCCCTCCCTCGAGACCCGCCAGATCGTTGGCACCGACCTTTTGCTCGCTGTACCGCTAACCCTTGCTGCTGCAGGCGGCGCCCTAATCTACGGCCACGTCCGCCTCGACGTCAGCTTTGCCTTGGTGGCTGGGGCCGTTCCCGGCGTAGTCGCCGGCTCGTTGCTGGCTGGCGTCCTCCCGGAGCGGCTGATCCGGCCGGCGGTAACGGCGGTTGTCTTCGCCTCCGGCCTAAAGTACGCCGGCGCAGACGGCCGGATCGTCCTCGCCTCGCTTTTGGCCGGGCTCCTCGTTGCGGCGTTGATCGGGAGCCGCAAGCCGACGCGGGACCCAGCCGACTAAGCCGCCGCCCTCCACGGCTTAGCAGCGCTTGCTAAATCCGTCCCGTCTTACGCCGACTCGGTAGCGACCCCGCCGGCGCGGAGCGCCCGCCGTTCGATCGCCCTCGCAACGAGGAGGCTGAGCTCGAAGAGGATGTAAAGCGGAGCCGCGCCAAGGGCCATCGTCACCACTTCGCCGGGCAGCATCGCCCCTACCGCGGCGCACGCGACCAGGACGAACTTGCGCGCTTTCGCGAGCTGCCGGGCGGTGATCGTTCCGCTTGCCGTGAGGGCAAGGACCAACAACGGAAGCTGGAAGGCGGCGCCAAGGCCCACGACGGTCAGCAGCGTGAGGCGGTAGTAAGGGCCGGCTTGGACAAGGACCGTGAACTGGCCCTGGCTGAAGTGGGTGAGAAACTGGACCATCGCCGGCACGACCACGTAGTAGCCAAACGCTGCGCCGCCGTAGAAGAGCGTTGAGCCTGCGAGCAGGGCGGCTGCCACAGCGCCCCTGGTCGCCTCTAGGGCGGGTGCGATGTAGGCGTAGATCTGGAAGAGGAGGAACGGCGCTGAGAGGAGCAGCGCAAACAACAACGCGACCTGAAGCGTCGCCGTGAAGGGCTCCGTGAGACCGAGCGTAACCGGCTTTGGTGCCCCGTCCCGACGGTCCTTGGCTTCGATCCTCGCCACAGCCCCGGCCAGCTCCCGGCGGGCTGCCGGCCGCAGCCCGCTTCCAGGCCGGGCTAGCGCACGCACAACGCCAAGCAACGGGTCCTGCGCGGCGAGGTCTTCTCCGCCGCTGTGGATCACCGGCGCCCCTTTGTCGAGCGGGTGGTTAACAAGGTGCAAAAGCGGCCCACTTTGCCACAGACAGAGGGCAAAGCAGGCCGCGAAAACCGCCCCTGCCGAGAGCAGCCTCCCCCGGAGCTCTTCGAGGTGGCCGACCGCCGACATCCGAAGGTCGGGGGGAGCTGGACGGAGGGGCACCCGCACCGCTACCTAGGCGTTGTGTACCTGCTCGGGGCTGGATGCAACGCCGTTTGACTGCGCGGTCTGGTTGACCGCCGGCGGCTCCAGCTCCGGTTCGTTGGATTCGCCGTGCAACGCCTCCCGGAAGCCGCGCATGCCTTGACCGAGCGACCGCCCCAGCTCCGGAAGCCGCTTGGCGCCGAAGAGCAGAAGCACGATCAAAAGCAGGAACAGTAGGTGTACTGGATTGTCTAGTCCAACCATCGCTAAAAACTCCTTTCAAAAATTTGCGGAAAGGGCCCCCGCTCGCTCCTTGCCCTTGCAACGGTGGTCGACATGCAACGGGCGGTCGAGCGGGGGCTCCTTACGATCTACGTCCGTCTCCTAACCGGGGATCACGGCCTTCGTTAGGAGACGATGAAGTGGGTGCTCTTCACGATCTTCAGCACCTCCGCAGCGGTGCGCGGCTTGTCAAACCCGCCGTTTGGCGTCATCTGGTGCGCGACCGCGGAATGCTGCTTCATCGCGATGTAGAGGCCGATCGCTCCGGAGTGCCTTGCCTCGACGGTCATGATCGACGCCGCCGCCTTGACGAAGGAGAACCCCTTCAGGTTCCCAACCTGGCCGAAGTAGGCGGAGACGCCGGTGTTCTCAAGCGCCATCGAGGTGGCAGCGAACTTTTCTTCGCTGGTCAACGCTGAGGAGAAGTCGAACTTCGGTTCCTTGATCGCCTTCGCGCCAAGCGCGCCCTTCAAGAACTTGACGTGGGCTTCCTCGTCTTCCCGGACGTCCTTGGCGTAGGCAAGGAGCACCGGGTCCTTGATGATGCCCGAGGAGAGGGCCTTGTCGTAGAAGGCGTGCTCCAGGTACTCCAAGGTGAGGGCGTAGTTAAGGATCCCCACGTTCCCTTTACCGAACTTCGCTGGTGGCCTGCCTCCGCCGGCCGCCAGCGCCTCAGGCGCAAGGGCAGCAAGCACCGCGCCACCGCTCATCGCCGCGCCGAGGCCAAGGCCGGCTTTGCGCAGAAAGTCCAGCCTGGTGTCATGGGCAACCGCCTCAGCGGCTTCCCGCAGACCACCATCGACGTCGATCTCCTCAATGTTGAGAATGTCGTTGTTCACCATTACCTCCGACGTTGGTTTTTTTAACTGAACGCAAATGCGACTGACTGGTGTCCGTCTCCTTGTGCGCACGGTGGCCGCCGATGGATCACGGGATCACAAAGGCTCAACCGATGATCCGCCGTGCCGAAAAGGACGTAGAGGGCAACGATGAGGTTCCGGCTCCAGCTCCCGACGCGGAAGGCAGAACGGCTCCGTCGGCTTGCCGACGAGGAGCTAATGGAGCTTGTGGGTAGTAGGAGGGACCCCGACGCCTTTGGCGTCGTCCTCGAGCGGCACGCCGATGCTGCCTACTCCCTCGCTTACCGGATCCTCGGCAACCAGGAGTCGGCGGAAGACGTCCTCCAGGAGGCGTTCCTCGCCCTCTGGCGACACGGCAGTTACGACCACTCAAAAGGCTCGGTGCGGACCTGGATCCTGAGCATCGTCCACCACCGGGCGGTCGACACCCTCCGCCGCAAGGGCGCACGACCCACCCACGCCGTCGATGCCGACGAGGTGCTCCGCAACCGGCCGGCCAAGGAGCGGACCGAGGAGACCGTCGCCTCCAGAGAGAGCACAGCCCGCCTCCGCTCCGCGTTGGAGCTACTACCAGAGGAGCAGCGGCAGGTGGTTGAACTGGCCTACTTCGGCGGGTTCACCCACGCCGAGATCGCGGCGCTCAGCGACCTGCCGATCGGTACCGTGAAGGGGCGGATGCGGCTTGCGTTACAAAAGCTTCGGGACGAGCTCGAGGAGGAGGTCTGGTGAGGGAGAGCCGAGACTTCGAAAGCAGCTGCCCTGAGGCGATCGAGATCGGCGCTTACATCCTTGGCGCCCTAGAGCCCGCCGAGCAGGACGCCTTCGAGCACCACCTCCGCCGCTGCCCCCGCTGCCAGCGGAACCTGGAACAGCTCCAGCGTTCCGTTGAGGTCGTTGCCAGCGCGGTCGAAAGGCGGCAGGCACCGCCGGAGCTGAAGCGGCGGATCATGGCGGCGGTAGAGGCCGAACGCAGCCCCAAGCCCCTTCCCCGGCGGGCACCAAGGCGCCTTACGACCCCCGTTTCGGTCGGCTTTGCGGGGGCCTTTGCGGCGCTTGCGGTAGCCCTCTTCCTCGCCTTTGGGGGCGGCCTTTCCAAGGAGTCTTTGACGATCAGGGGTAGCGCCCGGCGGGGAGCCACCGGCGCGACAACCTACGCTGCCGTTGTTGCCCCGCAGCTGCACGGCGCGACGGTTTTGGTCGAACGGGCGGGGGAACGGGCTTACCTCGTCGGCTACAACCTTCCCGCCCCTCCCCCAGGCAAGGTCTACGAGCTCTGGGTTGCAGGGGCTAGTGGCCAACCCCTACCGGCAGGGCTGTTTAGGCCGGGCGAAGGGGGCGTGACCCGGGCCACGATCGAACGGCCGCTAGCCGGCGTAACGAAGGTGATGGTTACCGTCGAGCCGCAAGGCGGCACGCTTCGACCCACCTCCTCGCCGATCGTCATCGCCGCCATCTAGCGGCGCGGTGGGAAGTGGAGACGGCGGGAATCGAACCCGCGTCCGGGGCCGCCAGGCGGATGGCCTCTACGAGCGTATCCGGCGTTCCAGCTCTCGCCCCCCGCGCGCCACGCCGGCAGGGTTGCGGGGAGCCAGCCTCCTAAACGTCCCCGGTGGCCAGAGGCAAAGCCGACCGGGCCAGCCTGCTATCTGATCCCGCGATCCCCGCCGCAGGCTTACGGGGGCGGGACCCGCTGCTTTATCTAGGCAGCGAGAGCGTGCTCGTGAGAGCTCGCACTTACTTTTGTTCCGGGTTTTTTACGAGGCCTCCCGGACCTCGGCTCGCAACCATCCCCCCGGTACCGACCCCGTCGAAACCTGTCGTCCCCGGGGAGTTAACGCCATCATAGCTGCGGCCGCGCCACCCCTCAAGGAGCGCGGCGCGGCCGCGTCGCCAACCCAACAACCAAGGATGCAGCGCCAACCCTTCGGGCGCCCGCCAGCGCCCGGACGGCCCCCACCCTGTAGCCGCCAGCACGGTTGACTCCGCTTCCACGGCGAGGGTAGTGCGGATGCGGACGAAATGCAAGGCGAACCGGCTGAAAACTCCGCAAATTCCGGACAAAATCGATGGAAATACCTTCGAAAGAGCGGTGATCGCCTCCTTAGGTTTGGCTAAGAACCGCTGCGACAATAAGGGCATGGCAGGTTATCCCCCTTGGCCCGAACCGCCTCCGGTTTATCCGCTGGACCGCGAGCGGCTGCTTGCACCGGAGAGCGAGCCCGCGCCAACCGACCGGCCAACTGACCGTCGCAAAAGGCGGGCGAGGCGGCTTGGGGGCGGGGCTGCCGGACTCGGCACCCTCCTTGCGAAGTTCGCCGGCACCGCCAAAGCAGCGCTCTTCGCGCTGGGCAACATCAAGGTGTTGGCGACGGCTGGAACCGCCGCGGTCTCCGTTGCAGCCTACAGCCTTTACTTCGGCTGGCCGCTGGCGGTCGGGTTCGTGATCCTCCTTTTCATCCACGAGATGGGCCACGTGATCCAGCTGCGCCGTGAGGGGGTGGAAGCAAGCCCACCCCTCTTCATTCCGCTTCTTGGGGCCTTCATCTCTGCGAAGAGCCTGGGCGAGGACGCCGCTGCAGAGGCACGGGTAGGGCTGGCCGGTCCGGTCCTCGGCAGCGCAGCAAGCGCGGCCGTTGCGATCGCTGGGTTTTTCCTCCACAGCGACCTCCTCAAAGCCCTTGCCTACCTCGGTTTTTTCCTCAACCTCTTCAACCTGCTGCCGGTGGTTCCCCTTGACGGCGGGCGGGCGATGGCAGCGATGTCCCCCTGGATGTGGTTTGCAGGTTTTGGCCTCCTGCTCGCCCTGCTGTTCGCCGCCCCCAACCCGGTCCTGCTTCTGATCGCGGTTCTTGCCGGGGTTGAGCTTTACCGCCGCTGGCAGGCGCGCAACCGGGCTCTCCCTGCCGCCCGCGCCTACTACTCGGTGCCGCCCCGCACCAGGCTTGCGATCGGGGCGACCTACCTCGGTCTGGTAGCGCTCCTGGTGCTAGGCATGGCGGCGACCAGGATCACCGAAAGCGGCGGTCACCTACTTACCCGCCTCTAGCGGCCGGTCCGAAGGCGGCGGGAGAGCGCCCGTTCGATCTCCCTGCGGCTTTCCCGCTCCTTGATCGCCTCCCGCTTGTCGTATGCCGACTTGCCGCGGGCCACCGCGACCTCGACCTTCGCCCGCGGCCCTTTGAAGTAGATCCGGGTCGGCACGAGCGTGACCCCCCGCTCCTGGAGAAGACCGATCAAGCGATCGAGCTCGCGCCGTTTGGCAAGGAGCTTCCGCGGCCTCGTAGGGTCGTGGTTCTCCCGGTTGGCCTGCGGGTAGGGCGGGATGTGGACACCGTGCAGCCACAGCTCCCCGCCTTTGATCGTGGCGTAGCCGTCCTTCAGCTGGGCCCGGCCGGCCCGCAGCGACTTAACCTCGCTACCGGTTAGGACCACGCCGCACTCCAGCCGCTCCAAAAGGTGGTAGCGGTGGCTTGCCGCCCGGTTCGTTGCAACCTCCCTCACGCCGCCAGCCATGGTTTGACACTAGCGCCGCGGGCGGCCTCTTGCCGGCCAGAGTAGGATCCGGCCTCGCTCCGGCTCAACCCGGGCGATTTCAACCGGCAGCTCGTCCCCAAGCCGCACCACAACCCTGCCGTCTTGGTCGTAAACGGCGGTCTGAAGTGGGTGGAGGAGATAGCGGCCAGCCCGACGCCGGCCGCCTGCCTCGCGGAGAGCGCGCAGCGGCACCATCCCCTCGAACGGCGGGAGCTCCTCCTCGTCCAAGCCAAAGGCTACGAATACCGCGCCCTCGCTCAGCCCAACCACCTGTCCCACTAGCGGTCCAACCTCCCCCTCCTCTTCGATCCTCTTGGCCACAACAAAGGCGGCCGCGATGTCGTCCCCTTCCCGTTCCAGCTCCATTACCTCCCGCTCCCGCTGGGAGGTCCACTCCCCCAACGCCCCAAGCTCCGCTGCCCGTGGGGGCGGGGCAGCGCCGATGGTTGAAAGCAGGGCGCGGTGGACCACTAGGTCCGGATAGCGCCGGATCGGAGAGGTGAAGTGGCAGTAAGCGGCGCTTGCAAGGGCGGCGTGGCCGAGGTTCCGGGGTGAGTAGTAGGCCTGCTTCAAGCTGCGCAAAATCAAAGAGGAGATCGCGAGGCGGAGGGCAGCTCCCCTTCCCCGACGCTCGAGGGAGGCAAGGTGACGGTAAGCTGCTCCAGCCAGCTCGGCGACCGCCTCCGCCGCCTGGTCGCCTCCCATCCGCTTCGGTAAAGGGACGGTTGGGAAGTCCAGAGAGTGGAGCTGGTCGCGCAGAAACCCCACCCGGTCAGGGTCCGGCCTAGGGTGGACACGGTAGAGGGCCGGCACACGGGCTGCAAGGACCCGGTGCGCTACCGCTTCGTTTGCAGCCACCATCAGCTGCTCGATCAAACCTCGCGCATCCAACTCCGCGCTCGCTCCCCCACTACGCCGCAGACGGACCGTGATCGCCCGGCGGCCGATCTTGATCTCCGGCTCGAACGATTCAAGCTCCAACGCCCCCTTCCGGCGTCGCGCCTCCAGCAGGTAGTTGGCGGCCCGCCTCGCTGCCTCGAGCGGCTCGCCAAGGCCCGCAGGCGGTCTAGCTGCCTGGGCGAAGAACCGGTCCACTTGCTCGTAGGTGAGGCGGGCATCGGAACGGATCACCGACCGGTAGAAGGCCGCCTCCCGAACCCCCGCCTCCTCGACGACGAGCTCGACGGTTACGCAAAGACGGTCGACGCCCTCCCGCAGCGAGCAGAGGTCGGTGGAGAGCAGGGGCGGCAACATCGGCTCCACCGTCCCCGGCAAGTACAGGGAGGTCGCCCGATCGATCGCCTCCCGATCAACCCCACCGCCAGGCGGCACAAAGGCGCTCACATCGGCGATGTGGACCCAAACCCTAACCGCCTCCCCCTCCGCTGCGGCCGAGATCGCGTCGTCGTGGTCCTTGGCGTCCGCGGGGTCGACCGTAAACGTTGGTAGCGGGCGGAGGTCGACCCGATCCCGGTCGGCCGAGGCCACGCGGGCGGTCCTTGCGATCTCTTGATCGAGCTCCTCGCCAAAGGGAAGCCGTGCCCCTCGCGCAACCAGCAGCGCCCCCAACAGCTCCCCGAGGTGATCGGCCCTGCCGAGCCGGCGACCGATCTTCGGCTGCCCCCGCCCGTCCAGGACGACCTCGACGATCTCCCCTGCCGCCGCCGCTGCACGCCCCCGCGGAAATGCAAAGGAGAGGGGGCGGCGGCGGAAGCCGTCCTCCTCCCGGGGCGGGAAAAGCTCCTTAGCGAGGAGAAACCGTCCCCGTCGCTCCACGAGGCAGACACAGGAGGGAACCGCCGGCCGGGCGGGAGGTTGCCTCCTCCTCATCGGCCCTTTGCAACCGCTGCAAGCGCTGCTTCCAGCCCCTGGTCGGTGTCGACAACGGCCGGGGAGAGCGGGATTTCGGGGGTGATCCCTGCCCCCTCGCGAACCCCGCCCCCTCCGAGGTTATGGCCGTTCGGCGTGAAGTACTCGCCAACCGTCAGGTCCAGGCCACCTCCGTTAGAAAGCGGGAACAGCTCCTGGAACACCCCTTTTCCGTAGGTGTGAGTGCCCACCACGACCGCCCTGTGGTTGTCCTTCAGGGCAGCGGTTAGGATCTCAGCCGCTGAGGCGGTATCCCGATCGACCAGCACCGCCATCGGCAGGCCGACTGCAAGCTCGCCACCGACGGCGCGCAACACGAGGGGCGGAGCGATCCGGGACCGCATCGTCACGACAAGCGCCCCCTTCGGCAAGAAGGTAGAGGCGATCAGCTGGGCTTCCTTAACCAGCCCACCACCGTCGTGGCGCAGGTCGAGGACCAGCCCCTGCGCCCCTTCCCGCTCTAATGTCACCACCGCTTCCCGTACTTCTTGGGCGCAACCGGCGGTGAACTCGGCGAGCAGGATCCAGCCGATCGGCTTGCCTTTGTAGTGCTTGAGCTGGAAGTAGACGGAGGGCTCGTCGATTACCTGCCGCATCAAGGTCACCGTCCTTTGACGGGAGCCTTCCTCGATCGTCAGCTCCACCGTGGTCCCCGCCGGCCCACGGATCATGTTCCGAGCCGTTTCTGCAGGCACGCCGCGTAACGACCTGCCGTTGACGGCGACGATCAGGTCGCCCGGCTTCAGCCCTGCCCGCTCAGCTGGGGAATAGCTGAAAACCCTTTCGATCAAAAGCCCCTGGGGATTGCCTACCGCCTCTAAGCCGACCCCCGAAAAGGTGTTGGGGCGAGCGAACTGTTTGTATTCCGCCGGCGTCAGGTAGTGGGAAAAGGGATCGTCGAGGGAAGCGACAGCCCCGCTGATCGACGCGCTAACCAGCGCACCGCCATCGAGCTTTCGAAAGTAGTCGTGTTCGATCAACGAAAGGGCTTCGGAGACGGCCCGGTCCTTGCTGGATTCCACAAAGGCGTCCCGCAGAAAGGCGGGGAGGTGGCTGGGGTGGCCGCCTAACCATAGACAGCCGGCTGCGATAGCAAGGACCGCGATTAGGTCACGGACCCAGGCCGATCGGCGGCGGCCCGTCCGCTGCGTGGTTTGCGCTGGCACGTCCAAGAGGGTAGAGGCCAAAGAGCCGCTAGGCTGCCGGTCGATGGCTGCAACACCGAAGCTCAAGACCGCTGAAAGGTGGGCTGTCGGCCCAAACCGGCTCCCGATCCATCGCCTCCCCCTCTCTGGCACCGGGGCGGTGACCTTGCTGTTGGCCTTTGACGCGGGTTCCCGGAGCGAGCTGCCGGAGGAGAACGGTGTCGCCCACTTCCTTGAGCACTTGGTCTTCAAAGGGGGAGAGCGGTACCCAACCCACCGAGAGATCAACCGCACCGCTGAGTCCTTGGGTGGGGTACTGAACGCCTTCACCAGCCAGGAGCTGGTCGCCTTCCACATCACGGTCCGGGCGGAGCGGGCGGTGGAGGCCCTCGACCTCCTCACCGACTTCGTCGGCCGGCCGAAGATCGACCCGGAGGAGCTGGAGCGGGAGCGAGGGGTTGTTGTCCAGGAGATCAACCGCGCCTACGACCAACCGGCGGTCGTTGCGGAGTACTTGATCGACCGCGCAGCCTTTGGGGACCACCCGTTGGGGCGGACGGTCCTTGGCCCCCCCGAGCACATCGAATCCTTCACCCGGGAGCAGGTGGTGGCGTTCCGCCAGCGGCGCTGGGCGCCGCAGGCAGGGGGAGCGTTCTTCGCCGGCAACCTCTCCGGCCTCCAGGACAGAGGGGCGATCGAGGCGCTGTTGGCTAGGCTTCCAGCCCTGCCCGACCCGCCCCCACTCCAGCCGGTGCCCCCGCCACGTACCGAGAGGTTGGTCGAGCAACGGGACACAAACCAGTCCCACCTCCGCCTTCTCTACCGTCCAGAGATCGACCCTACCGACCGCGCCCTGCGGGCTGCCCTTGCCGTCTACGCCACCCTTCTCGGAGGGTCGATGTCCTCCCGACTCTTCGAAGAGCTTAGGGAGCGGCGGGGTCTCTGCTACTCCGTGTATGCCTCTGGCCACGTCCTCGCAGATGCCGCCGTGGTGCAGATCGGCTCGGGGCTGCGGTCCGACCGGACGGTAGAGGCCTACCAGCTGATCCGCGAGATCGTTGCCGAGCTCGCCCGACTCGGGCCGACCGCGGAGGAGGTGGAGCGGGCCCGCGCCTACACGGCCGGCCGACTGGTGCTTGCCTTCGAGAACAGCGGCGCTGTAGCACGCACCGCCGCCGAAGAACTTATCGTCCATCGCGAAGAACCCCAGCCGCTACAGCTGATCGAGGAGGTTGACCGGGTCACCGCAGCCGACGTCGCAGCGGTTGCAAAGGCCGTTGCCGGAGAGCCTGCCGTTGCCTGCGTCGGCCCCCACACCGCCGAGGAGTTCTAGGTACAGGGCCCGCCGGGCGCTGCGGTGCGGAGCTGCTGGAGCGCCACCGCAAAAGGCGATCCAAGCCGCTGGCGAGAGCCGATCGCCCCGCAGCAACAGACGGCTGGTCCAGCTTTCAGGGGCAGCAGCGAGCGGAAACTACCCGATCGCGATCATCCGTTCGATTGGCACCCTCGCCTTGGCTGCTATCTCCTCCGGCACCCGGACCTCGTAACGGCGCTTTCGCAAGCTGTTTACCAGCCGCTCCAGGGTCGTCAACTTCATGAAAGCGCAGGCAGCTCGTGGGTTCGCCGGGATGAAGTTGAGCTGGGGAGCGGCCTCCTGGAGGGGGTGGATCATCCCTACCTCGGTGGCGACGATCACCTCCCTAGGCCCTTCCCCTGTGGCCACCCGTTCGGCGTAACGGAGCATGCCGCCGGTGGACAGCATGTGGACCCCTGAACCGATTTCCCCGGAGGCAAAGTACTCCATCACGCTGGTCGTGCACCCGCACTCGGGATGGATCAGAAACTCCGCCTCTGGATGGGCCTCCCGTAAGGCAGCGATCTCGTCCGGCCTGATCCCCGCATGGACGTGGCACTCCCCGTCCCAGACGTGGAGCGGCCGACCGAGCTGCCGTTCGACGTAAGCGCCAAGCCACATGTCCGGTCCGAATAGGACCTCCGTCCCCTCCCCGTGGACTTCGAAGACGTGGCGAACCACCTCGACGGCGTTCGCCGAGGTGCAGCAGTAGTCGGTAAGGGCCTTCACCTCCGCGCTGGTGTTGACGTACATCACCACCACCGCCCCAGGGTGTTCTTCCCGCCAGGCAGCCAACGCCGCGGCATCGATCGAGGAGGCAAGGGAGCAGCCGGCCCGCGGATCTGGAAGGAGGACCGTTTTGTCCGGTGCCAATACCGAAGCGGTCTCGGCCATGAAGTGGACCCCGCAGAAGACGATCGTGCTCTGCTTTGCTGCAGCGGCCTTGCGGGAAAGGGCAAGGGAGTCGCCGACGAAGTCGGCGACCTCTTGGATCTCGGGAAGCTGGTAGTTGTGGGCAAGGATCAGCGCATCCTGCTCCTCAGCCAGCCGCCGCACCTCCGCTTGGAGCTCGGCCCGGCGCTGCGGCGAGAGCGGCTTGGGCCGCGGCAGGGCAGCGATCTGCTCCAGGGTGAAGGTTGGCGCTGGGAGGGGGGTGGTTCGGTCGTCCACTTAGATCTCTTGGAACGCCATCGAGAGGTCGAGGGAAGGGGCTGAGTGGGTTAGCCAGCCAAGCGAGATCCAGTCTACCCCGGTCGCTGCAACCTCGGCCACACGCTCGGGGGTGATCCCGCCGCTTGCCTCCAAGAGCGCCCGCCCTTCGGTCCGGCGCACGGCCTCGGCCAGCTCCGCCGGGGCCATGTTGTCGAGCAGGATCCGTGGCGCCCCTGCAGCTAGCGCCTCCTCCAGCTCGGCCAGGTTCCGGACCTCTACCTCCAAGGTCGAGGCCAGCTCTGGAAAGGCCTTGCGGGCCCGCTCGATTGCGGCGGTGATCGACCCCGCTGCGGCGATGTGGTTGTCCTTGATCAAGAGGGCGTCGTAAAGGCCGCGACGGTGGTTGCCGGCTCCGCCAGCCCGCACCGCTGCCTTCTCTAGGAGGCGCAGGCCTGGAGTGGTCTTCCGGGTGTCGACGACCTTTGCTCCGCTGCCGGCCACCGCCTGGACCGCCTTGTAGGCGGCGGTTGCTATCCCTGACAGGTGGCCCAGGAAGTTCAAGGCGGTGCGCTCGCCGCTGAGCAGGGCACGGGCCTTGCCCTCGACCGCCACTACCTCGCTTCCGGCCGGTTGGAACGTCCCCTCCGCGCAGAGGGGCGTGACCGCGGCGGTCGGATCAAGCTTTTGAAAAACCCGTGCTGCGACAGCAATCCCGTAAATAACCCCTGCCGCCTTCTGCTTGATCACAGCCCGACCCCGCCGGTCCGGCTCGACGGTTGCTTCGGTGGTCCGGTCGCCGCCGTCGATGTCCTCCTCCAGGGCAGCGGCAACCGCCCGCTCGATCGCACCGTCAAGGTCCTGCACCACCGGAGATTTATACCGAGGCGGCTTCCTTGCCGTCAGGAGGTAAGAAACAGGCCCTTCTGACGGCCGGCTAGCCAGGCAGGCGGTTCTGCGATCGTCCGCGCCGATTCCCGCTCCCGACGCCTGCGGAGCTTGTCCCGGTGGCGCTTTACCTGGCGGGCCAGCTCCTCGAGGACGAGGTTGGCGGCAGGGAGAGGGTCGGGAGCGCTCTCCTTGGCCCGCAAGGTAACGCCTTTCAGGTAGAGGGTTCCCTCCACCGTGTAGCGGTTTGCGACCCGCGGGTTGCGCGCCTCCTCGAGCTCCAGCTCAAGCCGCGATAGCGGCGACACCTGGCGCTCAACCTTGCCAACCCGCTGCTCTACGTGGGCCTTTACCTCCTCCGGGAAGGAGACGTTCCGTCCCTTGAACTCGATCCGCATCTGGCCCCCTTTCCGTTGTATGGATGTTTACAAGCATTCTAGGCAGCCGAGGGGGCGTAGACAAGGGGATTTGCAAGGGTTTGGCCGTCGGCAACGATCCCGCCGACAACAACTCCCCCTGCAGGAACCTCTGCTCCCGGCATCACCACCGCCTCCCGCAGGCTCGCCCGCTCCCCAATCCGGGCCCGCGGGCCGACGATCAACGGGCCGGTAAGCCTCGTTGCCGAGCCGATCTGGGCCCCTGCGCAGACCACGACCTCCCCTTCCACGATCAGCTCCTCGCCAAGCTCGACCCCCTCCCCCACTAGTACCCCTCCGCCGTTCGGTTCCACCGCAAGGTCCGTTGCAACCTTGCCAGCGATCACGTCGAAGCTTCCCCGCCGAAGCTCCTCGAGGGAGCCGATGTCGTTCCAGTAGCCGGAGACGGGGTGGACGTAAAAGGGGGCCTTGGCGGCAAGGAGGGCTGGGAAGACGTCCTGGGCAAAGTCGACAAAGGGCCGCTCGGGGAAGTAGCTGAAGATCTCCGGCTCAAAGACGTAGATGCCGCAGTTGCCAAGTCGAGAGCGGGCCTCAGCGGGATCGGGCTTCTCCTGAAACCCAACCACCCGCCCCTCCCCGTCGTGAACCACCACCCCGTAGCGCCTGGTGTCGGCAACCTCCTTGACGGCGAGCGTGGCAACCCCCCCTTTGCGGCGGTGGTCTGCCACCAAGGCGCTGAGGTCGATGTCGGTTAAGGCGTCGCCGGAGATGACCACAAAGGTTTCGCCGCCAAAGAACTCCCGGCAGTTGCGGACCCCGCCGGCCGTCCCCAGCAGCTCCTCCTCGAAGCTGTAGGCGAGGCGGTCGCCAAAGTAGTCGCGGATCGGGTCCGGGAAGTAGTGGAGGTTGCAGATCAGCTCCTCAAAGCCGTGCCGCTCAAGCAACGCCACGATCCGGGCCATGATCGGCCGGTCGACGACCGGGACCATCGGTTTAGAGACGTAATAGGTAAGGGGGCGGAGCCGGGTTCCCAGCCCAGCCGCCAGGACCATCGCCCGCATCGTGCCTAGTAGCGGTAGTGCTCAGGCTTGTATGGGCCGTCGACGTCGACGCCGATGTAGGCCGCCTGCTCTGGCGTGAGCCGGGTCAGCTTCACGCCAAGGGCGTCGAGGTGGAGCCTTGCAACCTCCTCGTCGAGGACCTTTGGCAACCGGTAGACCTCCGGCTTGTAGTCGCGGTGGTTGTTGAAGAGCTCGATCTGGGCAAGCACCTGGTTGGTGAAGGAGGTCGACATCACAAAGCTTGGATGGCCGGTTGCGTTCCCAAGGTTGAGCAGCCTGCCCTCGGAAAGCACGATCACAGCATGGCCGTCGGGGAAGATCCACTGGTCGACCTGGGGCTTGATGTTCACCTTCCGAATCCCCGGCACCCGGGCCAGGCCGGCCATGTCGATCTCGTTGTCGAAGTGGCCGATGTTGCCGACGATCGCCTGATGCTTCATCTTCGCCATGTGCTCGACGCGGATGATGTCCCGGTTCCCGGTTGCGGTGATGAAGATGTCCCCTTCTTCAACGACTTCCTCCAGCCGCCGGACCGGATACCCATCCATCGCCGCCTGGAGCGCACAGATCGGGTCGATCTCGGTGACTACAACCCGTGCACCTTGGCCGCGCAGCGACTCGCAGCAGCCCTTGCCGACGTCGCCGTAGCCGCAGACGACGGCAAGCTTGCCGCCGATCAGCACATCGGTCGCCCGGTTGATCCCATCGATCAGCGAGTGGCGGCAGCCGTAGCGGTTATCGAACTTCGACTTAGTAACGGAGTCGTTGACGTTGATCGCTGGAAAGAGCAGTTCTCCTGACTCCGCCATCTGGTAGAGGCGGTGGACCCCGGTTGTGGTCTCCTCGGTTACGCCCCGGATCCCTTCCGCGGTCCGGGTCCAAAGGGTTGGGTCTTCGCCAAGGGTCCGGGCAAGGACGGTAAGCAGGGCACGGAACTCCTCGGAGTCGGCCCCCTCCGGATCTGGCACCGCCTTCGCCCGCTCGTAGGCAACCCCGCGGTGAACCATCAAGGTGGCGTCGCCGCCGTCGTCAAGGAGCATGTTTGGTCCGAAGCTCCCGTCGGCCCCCGCGGTCGGCCAGCGGAGCGCCTGCTCGGTGCACCACCAGTACTCCTCCAAGGTCTCGCCCTTCCAGGCGAAGACCGGGACCCCCTTTGGCTCATCTGGAGTCCCGTCGGGACCGACGACAACCGCTGCCGCCGCCTGGTCCTGGGTTGAGAAGATGTTGCAGGAGCACCACCGCACCTCTGCGCCAAGGGCACGGAGGGTCTCGATTAGGACCGCCGTCTGGACGGTCATGTGGAGCGAGCCGGTGATCCGCGCTCCCGCCAGCGGTTGCTGGTCGGCGTACCGCTCCCGCATCGCCATCAACCCCGGCATCTCGTGCTCGGCAAGCTTGATTTCCTTGCGGCCGAGCTCGGCCAGCTCGAGGTCCTTTACTCTGAATTCAAGGGTTTTGGTTGGGAGCGAAGCGGTCGCTCTCATCTAGCCTCCTTAGCGGTTTCAGTGACGTGGAACCGACTGGGCATCGACCGGACCGTACCGGCGAGCCATCTGACCATAGCACGGTGTCCAGCTACCGGCTGGACCACCGCTAACCCCCGTCGCCGGCTTCCAGCCGCCGCTTCAGCGCCTCGATCAGCCGGACAGGGCCCGGGTCGACGTGCCGGAGGGCGGCGAGGTAGAGGGAGACGAGGTCCCCGAGGAGGACAAGCCCGATCACGCGCTCGAGGGCGCTCTGGCCCCGGCTTCTCACCGTCAAGAGGGTTGTCGCCTGGGGACCGATCAACTCAGCGGTGATCCGCATCCGCTCCTTCAGCCGCGGGTGGACATCGGAGTCGTCGAGGAAGACCGCTGAGAAGTTGGCAAGCTCTCGCGCACCGCTCCACCCCTCCAGCTCGTTGTGATCAAGCTCCGGCAGTTCGTGGTAGAAGCAGGGCTGCTTGGCGTTCTCGTTGATCTGGGTCTTCCAGCGGTAGGCAACCGGTGCGGTCGGTCCAGCGCCGGCGATCACCGGGATCGTGTTGTACAAGGCACGGGCAATCCGCTTCGGTTCGCTCTCCTGCGGCGAATCCGGCCCCCACTCCTCGACCAACGCCTCGCAGTGGGAAGCAGCGACGTCGATCTCGGCGGTGAGGCGGGGACCTACCCCGCACCGGGCAGCAACCTCGAGGGCGCTGACGACCATGTAGGCCACCGCTGCCCGTGGCTGAAGGCCGCCGGGAAAGGGGATCACCGGCACGCCGTCGGCCCGCGCCAGTTCG
>Ga0167615_1000180_pt1 | contig 22167 bp, 18 predicted proteins | sample BED_Mat_host_9_1_FD_111800 | JGI IMG/M metagenome (GOLD analysis project Ga0167615, IMG submission 111800) | Extremophilic microbial mat communities from Yellowstone National Park, USA - BED_Mat_host_9_15 (v2) (version 2) | ecosystem: Environmental > Aquatic > Thermal springs > Hot (42-90C) >... | reverse complement strand
CTGAAACCCGATGCTCGTGAGTTCGTCGCGCATCGGTTGGATCATCATCTGGTAAAAGTCGAGCTCGAGGCTCACTCGCCCCACCTCCTGACTGGTGCAAATCCAAACCTTATTATACTCCTTTCCCACCGCCAATGACAGTTTTGCAAATCCGCCGACCGAGGCCCAAGGGGCCCGGCCGCGATCGTTTGCAACCGCAAACAGGCGTTGGGTATAACAAGGGAGGTACAGAGAATCCGATGCATGGATAGGACAGGCATGAGGAATGGGGACGTTGCTGTGAACAATCGCTTTCTTCGCGCATGCCGGCGCGAACCGGTGGACCGCGTGCCCGTGTGGTTCATGCGCCAGGCGGGCCGATATGATCCGGAGTATCGTCAAATCCGCGAAACGCACACGTTGCTCGAGATCTGCCGGGAACCGGAGCTGTGCGCGCGCGTGACGCGCATGCCGGTGGACAAGCTCGGCGTCGACGCCGCCATCCTGTTCTCAGACATCATGGTGCCCGTCGGCGCCATGGGCATGTCGTTTTCGCTTCAGGAGAACGTGGGCCCCGTCATGGACAGGCCGCTCCGCACCGACGAGGACGTGGCGCGCCTCCACGCATTCCATCCCGAAGAAGCGCTGCCCTACGTGCTCGAGACCATCCGACACCTCGCCGACACCCTTCCCGTTCCGCTCATCGGTTTTGCCGGCGGTCCGTTCACGCTCGCCAGTTACATGATTGAAGGCGGCCCGTCCCGCGACTACCTGCGCACCAAGACGATGATGCTCGCTCGCCCCGATCTTTGGCACGCGCTCATGGCGAAGCTGTCTGAGGCCATGTCCATCTACCTGCGCGCCCAGATCGAGGCGGGTGCGAGCGCCGTCCAGATCTTCGACTCCTGGGTGGGCAGCCTCTCCGTGCAGGCGTTTCGAGCGCACGTGAAACCCTATGTCCAGCGCATGTTGGCGGATCTCGCCCCGCTCGGCGCCCCGCTCATCTATTTCGGCGTCCACACCGGCGAACTTCTCCGGGAATTTGCGGAGGCCGGGGCGACCGTCGTCGGCGTCGACTGGCGCACGCCGCTCGATCGCGCCCGCCAGCGCGTCGGATCGTCGGTCGCCCTGCAGGGCAACCTCGATCCGGTGTGCCTCTTTGCGCCCCCCGAAGCCCTGCAGCGCGAAGTCGAGGCCGTGCTTCGGCTCGGCGCCGAGAGCCCCGGGTACATCTTCAACCTCGGACATGGCGTCAAACCGACCACCGATCTCGCCCAGCTGCAGCGCGTCGTGGAGTGGGTGCATGCATTCGAGCCGCACAGCCCAGCCGTGCACCCCACAAAGGAGGAACTCGCATGACGACCCTCGGCGTTCTCATGATGGCTTACGGCACGCCTCGCAGCCTCGACGAGGTCGAGGCGTACTACACGGACATCCGACGTGGCCGCAAACCGTCTCCGGCCGAACTGGCCGATCTCGTCCGCCGATATCAGGCCATCGGCGGCGTCTCGCCGCTCTGGGAGATCACGAAGCGGCAGGCGGAAGCCGTCGAGCGCGCACTGAACGCACAAGCAGAACCCGCATTTCGCGTGTACCTCGGCATGAAACACACCGCGCCGCGCATCGCCGATGCGGTGGCGGACATGCGCAGGGACGGGATTGAGCGCGCCGTCGCCCTTGTGCTCGCCCCGCACTACTCGGCGATGAGCGTCGGCACCTATCACGAGCAGGCGCGCGAGGCGGCGCGCGACGGCGGGCCAGAGCTGTGCTGCGTGAACCAATGGCACCTCGAGCCCCGCTTCCTGGACGCGCTCGCCGCGCGCGTCGAGGAGGCGCTCGGCCAATGCCGTCGCCCCGATGAGGCCATGGTCATGTTCACGGCCCACTCGCTGCCCGCGCGCATCCTGGACATGGGCGATCCGTACGTCGACCAGCTGCACCAATCGGGCGAAGCGGTGGCCAAGCGCCTCGGCCTCGCCCACTATTCGTTCGGATGGCAAAGCGCCGGCCGCACGAGGGAGCCGTGGCTGGGCCCCGACCTGCTCGACAGCCTCGAGGCCCTGGCGAACGAGGGGTATCGCGAGGTGGTGGTGTGCGCGCAGGGCTTTGTGGCCGATCATCTCGAGGTGCTCTACGACATCGACATCGAGGCGAAGCAGCGCGCCGAAGAACTCGGCATCCGCCTCGTGCGCACCCGCCAGATGAACGACGATCCCGACTTTGTCCGCGCGGTCGCCGACGTGATCGAGCGCGCGAAGCGTGACGCAGGGTGGTGATGGGAATGAAACGCGTGGCCGTGGTGGGCGGCGGTATCACGGGGCTCGCGGCTTGCCTTCGCCTGTTGTCCTCCGATGCGAACGTGCGCGTGGTGCTATACGAGGCGAGCGACAGGCTGGGCGGGCGGGTACAGACGATTCGGGAGCCGCATCTTGGTATCACCGTGGAGGCGGGCCCAGACTCCATGCTCGCGCGAAAACCCGCGGCGATGCGGCTCATCGAGGCGCTTGGCATGGCGGACGACGTCGTCTCCACGCGGCCGGAGGCGAGCGAGACGTACATCGTCCGAGACGGCAGCCTGTGCCCCATGCCGAAGGGATATTTGGGCATTCCGTTCGATCCGTCCTGCGCGCGCCCGCCGCTTCTCAGCGAAGCCGGGTTGGCACGCGCGCTCGCCGAAGAGCGGCTGCCGCTCGAGCTTCCCGCGGACGACGTGGCCTTGGGGGCGTTTCTCCGCTCGCGGCTTGGCGACGAGTGGGTGAGCTACGTCGGCGAGCCGCTCATGGCGGGTATCTATGCGGGGGACATCGACCGCCTGTCGCTTCTCGCCACGTGGCCCTCGCTCCTCGACCTCGTCCGCCAGCACGGCAGCCTCGTAGCGGCAAGCCGAGCAATCGCGGCCTCGCCCTCGAGGCGCCAAGCTGGTTCAAGCCGGAGCGCCTTCATCACGGTGCGCGGCGGCCTGGCTTCCATCGTCGAGCGCATGGCGGATCGCCTGGCGCAGAGCGGGCGAGTCGAGATCCGCCTCGGCGCGCGGGTCCAGGCGGTGACGAGGCGCGGCCCGGCGTATCGGTTCCACGTTGAGACCCGATCAGGTGAGCGCTTCGACGACGACGCGGACGGCGCCGTGATCGCCATCGCGCCACAGGACGCCCGCGCGATGTTGCGGCCGCTCTTCGACCTGCCCGACGTGGACACGCACCACCAGTCGACGGCCACCGTGGTGCTCGTCTACGCGCGCACCGCGTTTGGACCGGATCTCGCCCGGGCGTCGGGCTTCCTCGTGCCGCGGCCCGAGGGCATGGCCATCACCGCGACGACGTGGATGTCGAGCAAGTGGCCGCACGTGTCCCCCGAGTCCCTCACTGTGATCCGCGCCTACGTCGGCAGGCGAGGCCAGGACGAGGCGCTCGCGCTGCCCGACGACGAACTGGTGCGCCGCGCGGCGAACGAGGTCGGACGCCTCACGGGCGCGCGCGAACACCCGATATGGACGCGGGTGACGCGCTTTTCGGAGGCGATGCCGAACTACGGCGTGGGTCACCTCGGCCGCGTGGCGCGAGCGGAAGCGGCGCTTCGCGCGTCGTGCCCTTCGATGGCCGTGGCGGGAGCCGGTTACCGCGGCGTCGGTCTCCCCGACTGCGTGGAGCAGGGCGAGCGGGCGGCCGATCACGTCCTCGCCGCCATCGACGCATGACGTCTCGCGGTCACGGCACCGGCTCGAAGCGATCGCGCAGTCCCTGCGTCGCGAGCAGCACCGTCTGGGTCAGGCTGGCGTTGGCCGCAAGGACAAAGCCCTGCGTGTAGGAGACGTAGTCCACGTCGAGGACGTAGGGATACTCGTCGAGCCATTGCTCCAGCGTGGTGGAATGCACCGTGAGCCACGTGGTGCCCGAGTCGCTCGTGCGCATGAGCCGCCCATCCTTGATGGCATAGCCGTAATCGGGCGTGACAAACGCACACGGCGCGCCCTCCGCGTTGGCCCGCGCCCCGAGGAGCACGTCGCACACTTGTCCCGCGTACGAGTCGCCGCCATCGCGCGTGCGAAAGACGACGACGTGACGGCGCACACCCGAAGCGCTCTCCGTGCGCCAGATAGAGGCGAAGGTGACTTCCTGCTCCAGCGCGCGCGGTGGAAACAGTCGCTCGACTTTCGCCCCCGGGATAGGCGCTGGCGCGGACAAGGCGCGCCGTTCGAAGTGGATCCCGCCGTCGCGCGTCCGATACGTCAAAAGCTTCCCGTCAGGATCCGCAACGTAGACGTACCCGTCCCGCAGGTTCGCGAACGACACCTCCACCTTCGCGCCTGGCTTGAATCCGGAGCCAGGCGCCGCGGCGTCCACCTTGACCGGCGCGATCCTCGCCCCAGCGTCGGAGATCCGATAGAGCATGGGCTCGCCACCCCGTTCAGGTGGGCCAGCGAGCACGACCCACGCGTCCTTCCGGGTCGGCTGGCTCACGCTCGTCACCCGCAGGCCGGTGCGTGGCAGTTCGCTCGAGGAAACTTGCCAGCGGCGACCTCCGTCGGATGTGGTGAGACGAATGAACCGGTCGCCTTGGACCCCATAGACCGCAACGGTGTCGAGATCGACAATCGCGACCTGCGGATTCTCGGCACCTTCGTAGATCGACTGGTCCGAGAGCCGGAAGGCGGCGGGCAACGAGACGGATCGCCAGGTCACCCCCCGGTCCGTTGTCCGCTCGATCCGAAATTGGCCTCGGACGTAACCGTATCGGTATCCCGTTTCGCCGTCGACGAGCCGCACATGGTACCACAGGTTCTTCCGCTGGAGAAGCGCGAGGGAAACAGCGCGAGGAACCGTCGAGTGGGACGGCTTGTCCAACATCGCGGCACTTTGATCCGGAGGTTTCAACGCGGATTGGGACTTGGAAAGCTGAGCGCCTTCGCCGTCTCCACAGCCGGCAAGGGCGAGCACGCCGCAAAGCGCCATCCACGCCAAGGTGCGTCTCGTTCGCTTCATGGTATCCCCCCAACCTGAGCATCTAGACGTAGGTTCTCATCATGGCAAGAATCCATACCGAAGCCAGACATTGTGGGTTTGCGCGCGCCGCAGTACAATGATGGACGTTTACGGAAGGGCGTTGGCGAGGAGGGTCCCCAGTGGAACATCTGACGTGGGCGCACGCGATCATTCTCGCGGTGGGAGGCTATGTCGCGGCATTCATCGACTCTACAGTGGGCGGAGGCGGCCTCGTTTCCCTGCCGGCTCTTTTGTTTGTCGGGTTGCCGCCTGCCGCCGCGCTCGGAACGAACAAATTCGCGGGCACGATGTCGGCCATCACGAGCTTCAGTTCTTATCTCGCATCGGGTAAGGTCCGGTTGAAACTCGTGGGGCCGCTGTTTCCGCTGGGCGTCATGGCCTCCGCGCTTGGCGCGTACATCGTCCACCAACTGCCTTCGTCGTTTTTGCGGCCGTTCGTGTTGGTGATGCTGGTCATCGTGGCGGCCTACACGCTGTGGAAGAAGGACCTCGGCCTCGTGGAATCCGTCCGGCCGCTCACGCGGAAGACGTTCGCGCTCACGGCGCTCTTGGCCGTGTTCCTCGGATTTTACGACGGGTTCTTTGGCCCCGGGACGGGATCGTTCCTCGTGATGGGGTTTCTCCTCTTGGGCTTCGACTTTCTTGCCGCGAGCGGGAACGCGCGCACGCTGAATCTGGCGAGCAATGTGGGCGCCTTGATCACCTTCATCGCGGTTGGAGCCGTGCGGTACGAGGCGGGGCTCATCCTCGGCCTGTCGATGGTGCTCGGCGCCCTGACCGGTTCTCGGTTTGCGATTCGCAAAGGCGCCCGGTACGTGCGCCCTATCTTCATCGGCGTGACGTGCCTTGTCATCGCGCAGCAGATCGCGCAGCTATTCCACTTCTGAACTGCGCGCCTTGGTCAAAGAGGAATTTTGCTGAAACGCGTCGAATCGCTCCAATGGTTCGATATGCACTCATCGTTGTCATTCTGTTCCTCCTATGTGGAATTATCTTCCATGGTTTCGGACGACACGAGGCGGTGGCTGTGTGACTCTCGATGCGTTTTCCGGACAGCGCGACGCCCTGACCAACCTGCTGGGACGCGGCCAATTTCTCTTTGTCGTGTCGCAGCGGATGAAGGACGCATCGCGCAGTGCCATGATTGTGGTCAATCTGGACCGGTTTCGACTGGTCAACGCGAACCTCAGCTTCGCCGACGGAGACGCCATTCTCCGCAGCACGGCCGTGCGCATCTCGCGCAGGATCCCGGAAACCGCCGTGGCCAGCCGCTTGAGCGCGGACGAGTACGCGGTCGCGCTGTTTGACGACGACGTGGAACAAGCGGAGGCCGTCGCGGAACAATTGAGGGCCGCTATCGCCGAGCCCCACGCCGTCGGCGGCATGGACGTGATCGTCACAGCCAGCCTCGGGCTGGCTGAAGGCCTCCAGGGCGCCAGCGCGGACGAACTTCTGCGCAGGGCCGACGAGGCCATGCGCCTGGCCAAGCGGCTGGGCTCGAACCAGGTCAGGCGAGATCGGGACCTCGCCGCCAAACCGGAGGATGGGCTTCCGCCGCTCCTCGTCGAGACGATGCTCAGGCAGGCGCTGCAGAACGGAGAGCTCGAAATCCACTACCAGCCCAAGATTCACACGCGGTCCATGCAGGTGGTGGGGGCGGAAGCGTTGTGCAGGTGGACCCACCCGGAGTTGGGGCACATTCCGCCTCAAGCGTTCATTCCTGTCGCCGAGTCGAGCGATCTCATCCTTCCGATCGACGAGTACGTCCTTCGCAGCGTCTGTCGGCAGGGCGCAACCTGGATGAAACAGGGCTACCGCGTGCGCATCAGCGTGAACATCTCGGGGCGACAGTTCATGCAGGACGGCTTTCCGAAGCTCGTCCGCGAGTGTCTCGCGCAGACGGGCATGGATCCTCAGCTGATAGAACTGGAGATCACCGAGCGCACCGCGATGTGCGACGTGGAGCGCGCCGTCCACGTGCTGCAGGAGTTGAGGAAGATTGGCGTTCGGATTGCGTTGGACGACTTTGGCGTGGGGTACTCCTCGCTCAATTACCTGATCCAATTTCCCGTGCACACGCTGAAGATCGACCGAACCTTCACAGCCGGTATTCAGAGCGCCGTCAACCAGACCCCCATCATCGGGGCGATCATCTCGCTCGCCAAGTCGCTGAACCTGAGCGTGGTGGCGGAAGGGGTTGAAACATTCCAACAATTTGATTACCTGAGAGAAAATCGGTGTGACGAGATTCAGGGATTCCTGTTCGGAGCGCCCGTGCCGCCGACGTCGTTCCAGCTTTCGGCCTTCGTGGCGAAGCTGCAGCCTCGCGCGCCCCAGCCCGCGGCGCACGAGGAACCGAGCGTGGAACCCAGCTGGCTGGAGCAGCTGCACCTGGACACCAAGCGCCTGCCGAACTGGCGGCAGATTGCGTCGCACTTGGCGGACAGCATCGCCCCGCATGTACCGCTCGACCGCCTGAGCATCGAGTGGTGTGAAGAAGGCGATGCGTTCGTAGATGTCTGCGAGGTGTCGCTGCGAGAGGAGATCCCAGCCCGGCCCGTGGGGACCCTCGTGCCGAAGGGTGCGAGCGCCGCACCCACCGTTCTTAGGGCCGGGACCGCGTTGATCTCGCCGGACGTCCTCGAGCGCCCCGAGTTCGAGGAGGACGACAGCCTTGCCGCGGACGGCGTCCGATCCGTGCTTCGCGCGCCCCTCACCCATCTCGGCAAGCCGTTTGGGATTCTGGCCGTGCAATCCTCGCTGGAACGCGTGTACACGGACGCCGATCGGCGAACCCTTGCGCAGGTCGCGGAGCGCGTCGAGGATCTCGTCTGGTCTTCGTATCAGCGAGAGCGGTGGGCCTATGATGCGCTGTACGATCATCGGACGCGCATGTTTCACCGCGCTTTTCTCGCCGAATGGCTGACCGCGGACGATCCCGTCTGGTTCCTCTCGCGCGCCAAACGCCGACCGTATCCAGGATGGACCCATGCGACCGCGTCGGTGCTCCGAATCGAACCCTTGGCGGAATGGCCGCCGAGCGAGTCGGAGCGGGTCGCTGAGCATCTCGGCCAGCTGTGGAGCGCCTACGGATCGCCCGCGTGGCCCGCGGTGCGCATGGAGGCGGGCGAATTCCTGTTCATTTCCTTGGACAGCGAGGAACGAACGTTCTACACGTTTCTGGAACATGTGCGCATGCATCTGAGGGTGATGGAAGTGCGAAACACCCGCCTTGGCTCCCCGTACGTTTCTCTCTCCATGGGTTGGGGCGAGTGCCGCGACACGTGGCCCAATCTGTGGAACGCCTACTTACAGGCGCGAACCCAGGCCAGGTCCGCGCTGCGCAGTGCGGGTGAACAAGGCGGGGCTACCGATGGTGGAGCGCGGTGAAGGAGTTCACCGCGTGACACCGCGGACACTGCAGCTGGATGGACATTTCGACGTACGGGCCTTTGGCGCCCGTCACCGTGACGGTGGCGTCGACCTCGTTGCCATGCGACAGGACGATGCCGCCGAACATGTGCCCGGCGAACGGAATCACGTGTCCGCAGGCGAAGCAGGTGTGATACGCGTGGATCTCGCCTTCGTCCGGATCGCGTTCAAAGGTGTCGATGAACATCGCGTGTCCCCCCTCGGCCGTAGTGTCGCGCACGGCGTGCGCGCCGATGCGCGGCACATCGTGCCAGGGGGCCGGCTCAGTGCGGCTCGCGGCGCCAGCCGTCAGAACACCCGCTTGCTGTCGAGCAAAATGGTGACTGGGCCGTCGTTGACGAGTTCCACCTGCATCATCGCGCGAAATCGCCCGGTTTCGACCTGAAGCCCCCGAGCGCGAAGCGCCTCGTTGAACGCGTTGTACAGCCGCTCCGCCACGTCCGGCGGTGCCGCATCCGCGTAGCTCGGCCGGCGCCCCTTGCGCGCGTCGCCGTACAGCGTAAATTGGCTCACGGACAACACCGCGCCTCCCGCCTCCCGCACGTCTCGATTGAGTTTCCCCTCTTCGTCCGGGAAAATCCTGAGGCCCGCGATCTTCTCGGCCAAATATTGTGCGTCCTCATGGGTGTCGTCCTTGCCCACGCCGACGAGTACGACGAGGCCGAAACGAATCTCGCCCACCGTCTCTCCGTCGACCCTGACCCGCGCCGGGCCGGAGCGCTGCACCACCACCCGCATCGGACATCTCCCTTCTCACTGAATCATGCGCCGCACGCTGTAGATATCCTTGATTCGCTTTAACCGCTCCACCACGGTCCTCAGGTGATCCAGATTGCGAATGCGAATGCTCATGTGGATGTGCGCAATCTTCTTCGCGTCCGCTCTCGCACTCACCGCCGTGATGTCGGTCTTCGTCTCCGCCACCGCGTTCAGCACCTCGTTCACAAGGCCATGCCGGTCCATCGCCGTGACCTCAATCTCCGCGTTGTAGGACCAGTCCTTGTCCGTCGCCCATTCGACCTCGAGCGTTCGCGCGCCACTTTCCACCATGGCCGCCACGTTGGGGCAGTCCCGCCGGTGGACTGATACCCCTCGCCCGCGCGTGACGAACCCGACGATCTCGTCGCCGGGGACGGGATGGCAGCAGCGGGCAAACCGAATCAGGATGTTGTCGACGCCCCGCACGCGCACGCCCATCTCCGCCGGCTTCGCATTGCCTTTTTGAATGGTCACGGTCTCCGGCGGCTTTTCGCCCTGATTGCGCCGGAAGATTTCGATGAGCCGCGTCACGACCTGCGACGCGCCCAGACCTCCGTACCCAACGGCGGCGAACAGGTCTTCCTCCCGCGCAAAATTGAATTTCTGCAGCACCTCGGCCACGGCCTGCGGCGTCATCAGCTGCTTCGGTTCAAATTTTTGCCGCGCGATCTCGCGCTCAATCAGTTCCTTTCCTCGCGCGACGTTTTCCTCTCGCTTTTCTCGCTTGAACCATTGGCGGATCTTGCTCTTGGCCTGCGAGGTCTGGACGATCTTCAACCAATCCCAGCTCGGACCGTACGAATGCTTGCTCGTGATGATTTCCACGATATCCCCGGTGCGCAGCCGGTAATCGAGCGGGACCATCTTGCCGTTCACCTTGGCCCCGATGCAGTGATTGCCGATATCCGTGTGAATCCGATACGCGAAGTCAATGGGGACCGAGCCGGCGGGGAGTTCAATGACGTCGCCCTTCGGCGTGAACACGAACACCTGATCCGAGAACAGATCGATCTTCAGCGTCTCCATGAACTCCTGCGCATCGCGAAAGTCCTGCTGCCACTCCAAAACCTCGCGGAACCAGGCCAGCTTTTTCGCAAAGTCGTCCTCCACTCGCTTCGAACCGGACTCCTTGTAGACCCAGTGCGCCGCAATGCCGTACTCCGCGGTTTGATGCATCTCCCATGTCCGAATTTGAATCTCGAGCGGCTCGCCGTTCGGCCCGATCACCGTGGTGTGCAGGCTCTGATACATGTTCGCCTTCGGCATCGCAATATAATCCTTGAATCGCCCCGGCATCGGCTTCCACATCGTGTGCACGACGCCAAGCGCGCCGTAACAGTCTTTGATGCTCTCCACGATGATGCGAATGGCGAAGAGGTCATAAATTTCGTTAAACTCCTTGTGCTGGGTGACCATCTTGCGATAAATGCTGTAAATATGCTTGGCGCGGCCGCTCACGTCGGCCTTGAGGTTGAGTTCGGCAAGCTTTTCGCGCAGTAAGGCGATCACGCCCTCGATGTACTGCTCCCGCTCCTGCCGCTTGCGCGCCATGAGATTGACAATCCGATAGTATTGCTGCGGATTCAGGTAACGAAGCGATAGGTCTTCCAATTCCCATTTGATGGTGTTGATCCCCAGCCGATGCGCCAAGGGCGCGAAGATCTCCAGCGTCTCCCGTGCCTTCCTCACCTGCGTTTCGGGGCTCTGGTACTTCAGGGTCCGCATGTTGTGCAGCCGATCCGCCAACTTGATGATCAGCACTCGGATGTCCCGCGCCATCGCCATGAACATCTTGCGGAGGTTCTCAGCCTGCTGTTCCTCGCGCGAATCGAACTTGATTCGCTTCAACTTGGTGACCCCGTCGACCAGCGTCGCCACCTCTGCGCCAAACGTCTGCACGATGGCGGAGTCGCTCACCGACGTGTCCTCCACCACGTCGTGCAGGAGCCCGGCCATGATGGCGGCGGCGTCCAACCGGAGATCGGCAAGAATGTAGGCGACGGCGAGCGGATGGCTGATGTACGGCTCCCCAGAGAGCCGCATCTGGCCCTGGTGTGCCTTGGCGGCGAAGTCGTACGCACGCCGCACTGCGGCGATGTCCTCTGGGCTCATGTAGGACTGAAGCTTCTGGCACAGGCCCTCGATGGTCTTTTCATCCGTCTCCACAGCCACGGCCGCTCACCTCCTCAGCGCTCCGTCCGTTCGTCAGTCGTCAAACTGGACGAGGGTGTACACGGGTATATCGCCAAGCCTATCACGGCCGCCCAACGGTTTCAATTCGATGAGAAACGCCGCGCCGACAACCACGCCTCCCAGTTTCTCAACCAGGTCCTTCGTGGCCCGCATCGTACCACCGGTCGCCAGGAGGTCGTCCGCCAAAAGGACGCGCTGCCCCGGTTGAATCGCGTCCTCATGAATTTCCAGGCGATCCGTCCCGTATTCGAGTGCATATTCCACACTCACCGTCTTATAAGGCAGTTTGCCCGGTTTGCGCACCGGCACAAACCCGAGCCCCAACGTCACGGCGAGCGGTGCCCCGACCACGTACCCGCGCGCCTCCGGTCCCACCACGAGTTCCGGCTCCCAAGCTTGTGCCTTAGCCGCGAGCGCCTGGATGGCATCTCGGTACACGGCGCCGTTTTTTAGAAGCGGCGTGATATCCCGAAACAGAATGCCCTGCTTAGGAAAGTCGGGGATGTCGCGAATCCACGTGCGATAATGGTCACTCAACTCGTTCGCTCCTCTTCCATTCTTTCGCTGGGCCCACCGCCGACGGGTCGCAGATGCCTGCGCACGAGCGCCTGGTAGGCCAAAGAATCGCGCAGATCACGCTTTTGGCTCGCAATCACATGATACAAGCCACCATCGAGCGCGGCAAATCCGAGTTCGACAAACGTCGCCACCACCGATTCGAGGTCCCGGACGAGATCGGGCGAGATACCCCCCACGCGCTGCCGCAGCGTCTCCATGCTGCAAGGGCCGCGCCGAAGCGCTCGGAAGACCGCGGCAAACACCTCGCGCGATACGGCGCGCGACAGGCGGTAGCCCTGCTCGATGCGCAACTGAGGGCGCACGGCGCCTCTCCACGCATTGGGAACCAGTTCGACAATGAACGCCCAAAGCCCCGAAGTGTCGTGGGCGATTCGTTCGGGCGCGCGAAACCACACCGCGTCTTGACAGGCGTCGCCTTCCGCCAGCGTGAGCCTCAGGTGTTCTCCGCTCCCCATCCGCGCGCATCGCACGATCTCGACCGGACCCACGAAAAATCGAAACGGCTCGTGTTCGGGCCCAAACGGCGCGAGCCGTTCCAACCATCCAAGCAACTCGTCCGCCGACTCCGACAGCATCAGGTAGTCGTCCGCCACCACGGCCGGTTCACCCGCCGCCGAACTCGTTGGACCCGCCGCAACCGCGGCCTCGAGCAACGCCGCGCGAAACGCCGGCAGTTGAGACGCGTTGAGCGCACACCCCACCGCTGCATCGTGTCCGCCGTACTGGTGGAGGACATCCGCACACCGGCGGAGCAAGTCGAGCATCGACACTCCCTCAGGCGCGCGCCCAGATCCTCTCAGCGTCCCGTCGCCCATCTCCGCGAGCGCGACGGCTGGACACGCATAGGCCTGCGCGAGACGCCCCGCCACCAGCCCCACGACGCCGAGCGGCCAAGCGCCGGCCACAACGATGGCCGGAGGATTCGGCCCGTGTTCCCGCTCCACGGCCTCCACGGCCTCGGCAAACGCCCTATCCACAGCCTCTCGCCGCTTCGCGTTGAGCACCTCCATCGTTTCGGCGAGGCGCTTCGCCTCCTCTTCATCCTCCGCCATCAACAGCCGGAAGGCGAGATCGGCGTGGGCCATGCGGCCTGCGGCGTTCAATCGCGGAACCAACCGCCAGGACACGTCGGACGCGCCTAGGGTATCTCGGCTCACCCGCGCGCCATCGCAGAGCACGCGCCATCCGGCGCTTCCCTCCTCGGCAAGCGCGCGCACCCCCTCGCGGATCAGCCGGCGGTTTTCGCCGACTACGGGCATCATGTCAGCGAGCGTGCCGAGCGCCGCGAGGCCCAAGATCCACCGCCGCAGCGCGTGTGTCTGCGGAAAGCCAGAGCTGTCGAGCAGTTGTGTGGCGAGCTTCCACGCGACAAACGCGCCGCAACCCCGTTTCGCGGATGACGGATCCCGGTGGCGCGTGAAGTGGAGGACCGGCACCCCGCTCGGAACGATCTCGTCGCCGGGCTCATGGTGATCCGTGACCACGACGCTCAGGCCGTCGGCCATGGCCGCCCTGATGGCCTCCACCGCGCGGATGCCGTTGTCCACCGTCACGATGAGCGACGCGCCTTCGTTCTTCGCTTCCTCCAACAGGCGCAGCGAGAATCCATAGCCGTCCGATACGCGCTCCGGAATGTGGCACGTCACACGGCCCCCCAACGCCTGGATGGCTTTCGCCACAATCACGGCGGCACTCACGCCGTCGACGTCGTAGTCCCCTATGACGGCGATCACCTCACGCGCGCTCACAGCGCGCAAGATGTGCTCACACGCCGCACGCATGTCGTCAAAGTCCATGGGATCGCTCCACGGTTCATCCGCCGTGAGCAGACGCTCGACTTCCTCGGGTTCCGTGTAACCGCGCGCGGCAATGAGACGGGCCACGCGCAGCGGCATCTCGAAGGCGGAGGCCAACCGACGCGCGACATCCATCACCGCGGCGGCTCGCCAAAGCGGCACGCTCACTCTGATCTCCCTCTCTCACGGGTGTGAGGTCGCGCCCCCGGATCGTAAGGATTCACGTGCACAAACACGTCCTGGACGCGGTCGAATTTCTCACGGAGCCGGTCGCGCACGGCCGCCGCGATGTCGTGACCGGCGAGGACCGTGATATTTGCATCCACCGCGATCTCGATGTCGACAATGACATACTGGCCGTGATCGCGCACGCGGAGATCATCGATGGCGCGCACGCCCGGCACTCGCAGCACCTCTCGCCGGTACGGCTGCAGCGCCTCTTCGGAGAGCACGACGCGGTCCATCAGGATCTCCAGCGCATCCTTCGCGATTTCCACCGCCATCTTGAGAACCAAGGCCGCCACCACGATGCCGGCCGCCGCATCCGTGTACATGAGCCACTGGATGCCGAGCCGCTCGCCGACGACGGCCATCACAATGCCCACGAGCGCCGCCAGAGATGAGTAGACGTCCGCCCGGTGATCCGACGCCTGCGCCAGCAGGCTCTTCGACTGGAGCCGCTTGCCGAGCCTCACGTTGTAGCGGTACAGCGCCTCCTTGACGATCACGGCGACCAAGGCCATGAGGGCCGCGGTCCACTCCGGCGCGCGGGGACTGTGAAAGAAGGATGCCGCCGACGAATAAAACACTTCGACAGACGCCGCGATGAGCAGCACGCTCACGCAGATCGAGGCAATCAGCTCCGCCTTTCCATGCCCGTAAGGGTGGTCCTCGTCCGGCGGTTTTCGGGCGATGCGCAGGCCGACGATGACCGCCACGGAGCCCACGAGATCGGATGCAGAGTGCACGGCGTCCGCGATCAGGGCCTCGCTGTGCGCCAACATGCCGATGATCCCCTTGGCGAGCGCGAGGAGAACGTTCAGGATGGCGTTCACGTAACTGAGCACGGAGCCGCGGCGTTCAAGCTGATTGGTCACTTGCCATCACCATCGAGTCCTTTCATCAAGCGACGGAAGAAGGAAGGGAGCGCTTTGCACACGCGCTCCCCTGCCATCACTCTGGAATGGGTGCCGCATGATCACCGGGATTGCCCCTCTTCATGGAGCGAGATCGCCAGGCAACCCAGATGGGACTCGCGATGAAGATGGACGAATACGCTCCGCTCACGAGCCCGATGATGAGCGCAAAGGTGAAGTTGCGGATGGAAATGCCGCCGAAGAAATACAGAATGACGGCCGCGATGAGGACCGTGAGGACCGTCCGGATGGATCGGTTCATCACCTGCCACAGGCTCTTGTTGACGACCGCTCGCAGGTCGTCGACCGTCTCCGGCTTGTCGATCTTCAGGTTCTCACGGATGCGGTCGAAAATGACGATGGTATCGTTGATGGAATAGCCCACAATCGTCAGAAGCGCAGCGACAAACGTCAGGTCGACCTCGCGCCGCAGAAGGGCAAACGCCGCGAGCACGATGAACGCGTCGTGGAGCAGTGCAATGATCCCGGATATGGCGAAGCGAAACTCGAAGCGAATCGCGATGTAGACGACGATACATGCAGCCGCAGCAAGCACAGCGTACACGGCTTTTCGGGCCGTCTGTTCGGCGACAAACGGGTCGACCGACGTGACCTGAATGTCCTGCTTCGCGTCAGGGAAAAACCGATGCTCCGCCGCTTGAATCTCACTGATCTGCTTGGCCGTGAGCTGTTCAGGCAGAGTCACCATCACGACATTCTGCTGGATGCCGCCCACCGTCAGGCTCGTGTCGCCGAGCGGCAGTCCGATGGACGCAAACATCTGGCGCACGCGAGCCTCAGGCACCCGCTGATTCAGTTCAAACTGGACCTCGGATCCCGATTTGAAATCCGTGCTCAGGTTGAAGCCGAAGAGCGCAAACACAATCACGCCGGCGACCGTGATAGCCCCCGACAGCAAGAAGAACCACCGGCTCGCCCGGATGATATCAAACCTTGGCTTCACGGCTCTTCACCACCCCTCTCGGCGCGCCGTACCACCAAGGATTCTTAACCGCCTGCGACGCCGTGAACGTCAACAACATTGCCCGGGCAAACAGCACGGCCGTCAACAGGCTGACGATGATGCCCACCATGAGCGCCACCGCGAACCCTCGGACATCGCCTTCCCCACCGAAGATGTACATGATCAGGCCAGCGATGAACGTGGTGGCGTTGGAGTCGACGATGGTTCGAAACGCGTTCTTGTTGCCGATGCGCACGGCGGATCGCAGGCTGCGCCCGTTTCGCACCTCGTCTTTGATTCGCTCATACGTAATGATATTCGCATCCACGGCGATGCCGACGCCCAGGATGAGCGCGGCGAGCCCGGACAGCGTCAACACGACGTGCAGACCGGCGAAGGTCAGAAGGGTGAGATAGCCGTACGCGACCAGCGCGATGTCGGCAATCAGGCCCGCCATGCGGTACGCGGCAATCATGAACGCGAAGATGAGCACGACGGCGATGACGCCGGCGATGAGCGTCCGGTGCAAACTGGTGGCGCCAAGCGTGGGCCCGACGCTCGTCTCGCTCTCCAGCGTCAGCGGGTAGGGCAGGGCGCCCGCGTTCAACTCGTTGGCGAGATCGATGCACGCCTGGGGCGTGGTCAAATTGCCGCCGGAGATCTCGCTCTGCCCCGTGTACATGACCTGTTCTACGACAGGGTTGGTCAGCAGTTGGCCGTTGAGAAAAACGTAAATCGGCTTCTGCAGATACCGCTTGGTAATGCTTGTCCACAGGCTCGCGCTCTTAAACTCAATCGCAACGGCGTTCTGGCCCGTTTGCTGGTCCACCACCCAGTGGGCGTTCGACTTGAGATCCGCTCCAGTCGCGAGCGGCGGCCCGACTGGAACAACTTTTCCCGTCTTGGGGTCAATCTTGGCGCTCCCGTAGATGGCGAGCTGTGCCGTGGCCCCGATGACGCTCACCGCCTCCTGCTGATTCTTCACGCCGGCGACTTCCACGCGAATCTGGTCTTGACCGAGTTGGTTCTGGCCCTCGAGTTGAATGATGGGCGAGGAGACGCCGAGTGCGTTGACGCGCATCTCAATGGCGCGGACGAGCGCAGCTTTACCCGTGTTGTCGAGCGGGTGGCCCTTCGGCGTGTCCACCGCGTACAAGAGGTCCACGCCGCCTTTCAGGTCGAGGCCGAGAGGTATTGATTTCCATATCTTTGGACCCGTGCTGATGGTGAGGCCGAGCACGACAACCACCATCGCGAGAAACGCCAAGAGGCGCCCCCATTTCATGGTATGTCCTCCTTGTCCACCACTTCCGCGTGCATAACATGAATCAGTATACCGATGGACGTTTTTCGACGTCAAACGTCATTCGGCGTGGCGAGATCCCCGCGCAGGGCGCCGAGCGTGACATACGTCATGTAGTCGTTGGGCTTCGCCGACAAAATCGCGTCCACCACCCGGTGAAGAGACACCGGGTTGGACAGTTTGGTGCCAATATAGGCCCAAAATGAATCGACGTCGATCGAGTTGTAGCCCATGAGCCGAAACTCTTCGACCTTCGCCTCACAGAGCCATTGGAGCTGGTCCGCGTAAGGCCGAAGCTCCGGGTGCATCCATGGTTGGTCCACCGCTATCCCCCCGATGTGTGCCGAATAACAATTCCATCTCGCGCGCGAAAAATCCTGTTTCAGCCGCAAAAGTGGACTACCGTCATGCGGATCGGCATAGGCAATAGCGTAGGACGCCTGCGGACCACGGACGGGAGGGGACGTCGCTTGAGCCGCCAAACGTTTCTGCAAGGTGCGCTCATCCTGATGATTGCCGGCATCGTGACGCGCATCATGGGATTCATCTACCGCATCGTATTGACGCGCCTCATTGGCGCCGAGGCCATGGGCCTGTTTCAAATCGTCTTCCCCATCTTGGGGCTCGCGCTCACCTTGGTCACGATGGGGTTTCCGCTTGCCATCGCGAAGCTGGTGGCCGAAGCCGTGGCCAAGCGAGACGCCGACCGCGTTCGGCGCGTCCTGCGCATCTCTTCCGCATGCGTTCTCACGTCAGCCGCGCTCTGCATGAGCTTGATGTACGCCTTTCGGCACGTCGTCGCGCGGTACTGGCTCACCGACCCCAGAGCCTACCCCACCTATCTCGCCATGATCCCCGTCGTGGGCGTGATCGCCGTGGCGAGCCTCTACCGCGGCTACTTCCAGGGCATTCAGGACATGACCCCGACCGCCTGGGCGTCCATCCTGGAGCAATCCGTGCGCATCGTCAGCATATGGGCCCTGGCGGCCTACTTCGTGCGATTCTCCCTGGCGTACGCCGCGATGGCGGCCATGGTGGGTATGGTGCTCGGCGAATTGTCCGGTCTCTTGTTTCTCATCTGGCAACAGCGGCGGCGCGCGCGAATGGATCAGATTGTGCCTGAACCCGCATACGCGCGCACCGCGGAGCCCATGCGCGCGACGCTGAGGGCCATCACGCAGCTGTCATTGCCTGTGACTGCGAGCCGACTCATCTGGTCACTTTTGTCCGCAGCCGAACCCATCTTGGTGTTGCGCGCCCTGGGCATGGCCGGCGTCCCGCTCAAGCAAGCCACGGCGCTGTACGGCGCGTATTCGGGCATGGCCATTCCGCTCCTCGTGTTCCCGACGGTGGTGACCTCCTCGCTCGCAACCAACCTGGTACCTGCGGTCGCTGAGGCCCAGGCGTCTGGGAACCTCGATCGGATTCGACATCGGCTGTCGCAGAGCATCACCGTCACGGCGATGGTCTCGTTCCCGGCCTCGGTCGTGTTCACCTTTTTTGCGGCGCCCCTCACCAGGGCCATCTATGGCGACGCGCAGGTCGGCCCCATGCTGGCCATCATGGCGCCCTTCGTGTTCATGCTCTGCCTCCAATCGCCACTGACGGGCATCTTACAGGGGCTGAACCGCGCCGGTACGGCGATGATCAACTCCATCGTGGGCGGCGTCGTGCGGTTGGCCGTCATCCTGGTGCTCGCCACTCGCCCATCCCTTGGGATTCTCGGTGTGAGCATGGCCACCGCCTTTTCGTTCACGCTCACCGCCGCACTTCACCTCATCGCGGTCGTCCGGGAAATTGGGTTCCAGATGCGCACGGCGTCCGTCGTGCGCATTGGCCTGGCGTCCGCCGCGATGCTTGCGTACATGCTCCTTGTCACGTACCGCGCAGGCTCGGCGCTTACCGGCTCCGCGCTGCTGCTCGCGCTACTGGGCGGACTGATGATCTACTTCGCGCTCTTGTGCTCGCTCCGCGTCCTCACTTCGCGCGCCGTCGAGCGCGTGCCCAAGGTGGGCCCGTGGCTCGCCGCCGTCGTGCGGCATCTTCCGTTTGCCATCTGAATGCCCGGAAGCGTCCATGTCGTCGATCCACCACTCGCCGCGCCCGTCGATGCGCGCATAGAACACGCGCTCCAGCTCGTGGCCACGGAGGCGAAGCTGTTCGCGCAGCCACGCTTCGTCTTGTCCCAAGCGCTCGAGCGCGCTCTGAACGGGCTTGCCGTCCACCACCACCGTGAGTGCGGGTCCGGTCTCTTGTGCGATGATGCCGAGATCGCGCGGCGTGAGGGGACGCGCTTCCGGCTTTGGCACGACGCTCAATTGGCCGGACGTCTCCAAGATGGCAAATTCCACGTCCGCCACGTCCGCGTAGCCTTGTTCGCGCAACTGCGTCAGCAGATCGTGGACCGTGTACCGGATGCGGCGCATTTCCCGGTCGCAGATGCGGCCATGCGCAATGAGCACCGACGGTTCCCCTTCAATCCAGTGGCGGAACCGGTGACTTTTCATCTGAAGAAGGGCGACGGCGAGTTGAAACAAGACGAGTGACCCGATGGAAATCGCGGCCTCCCAAATGGGAACCCGGCGGTCCTCCATCGGCAGCGTCGACAGTTCCGCGATCATGATGGACACGACGAGATCGAACACGGACAGTTGGCCGATCTCGCGCTTGCCCATGATGCGCAGGGCCACCATCACCATGAGATAGAGAATCAAGGCACGAAGTGGAAATTGCCAAAGAGGGATGTGCGGCATGGTGAAGCCCCTCCTCACGGTGGCAGTATGCCCGGAGAAGGGGCTGTTCCATGCCGCTAGACGGAGTGGGAGGGCGACTCGGGCTCGCTGGCGTGCAGAGGGACGTGGAGCCGCGCGAAGAGTTCCTCAATCCGGTTGAACAAATCCGCACCATCCTGGACCACATCGTAGACTTCCGTCCCACAGGCCACACGGACGGAGAGGATGTTGTCGCCGACGTGAAAGGGATGGTGTTCGATGGCCTGCGTCACGCGACGGCAAATCCCGGCGAGCTCCACATCCGACACGTTGGGAATGACGATGAGCATTTCGTCTCCCCCGTATCGGCACGCGAGCTCGGAATGCCGCAACACCTGGCGAATGACGACCCCAGCCTGGCGCAACACCTCGTCCCCTGCCTCGAACCCATACGTGGCGTTGATCTCGCTGAACCGGACGAGATCGAGGCAGATGACACCCCAGCACGTGGTGCCGTGCGCCATCTCGTCTCGCACGCGGATGTTCACGAAGTGATGAGTGTAGAGGCTTGTCAGCGGATCGACGAACAACTGCGTATCAAACTCAGGCGCATACATGGCGGTACGATTGCGCCCCCGCTGTTTGGCGCCCCAGTACATGGCGCTGTCCGCCTTGACGAGAAGGTCGCGATCCGACTCGCTGTGGTCCGGGCAGGTCGCCATGCCGATGCTGACGGTGATGCCTTGGAGATGATAACCTTCGAAGTCCACGGCGAGCTTCGACACGTCCTGGCGGATGGCCTCGGCAACCTCGAAGGCCTCGTGCGCGCTCGCCCACAACAGCACGGCGAACTCCTCGCCGCCGTAGCGCGCCGCCACGCCGTCTGGCCCCGCGTGGCGCTCGAGAATGCGTCCGACCTCCCGTAGCACGACGTCCCCTGCCAAGTGGCCATACGTGTCGTTGAATCGCTTGAAGAAGTCCACGTCGACAATCAGCACGGAGACCGGCCGGTTCTCCCTCAGCGACGCCTGAACGCGGCGAGCGAGCTCCTCGTAGAAGTACCGGTAATTCATGAGGCCAGTGGCCCCGTCCCGGAATGATCGATCCTGAAGCTCCTGGTACAGTTTGGCGTTCTCGAGCAGCACGGACACCTGGTTGGCCAGGGCGTCCATATACTCGTGCATGTGGCTGAACGCCTTGGGGCGCTTCGCGTAGCAGACGATCGCGCCGTGCGCCTTCTGATGCGCGTGCATGGGAAAGATGGCCATGCTCAAGAAGGTGGGAGTTTCCCCCAGGAACCGCACGCGCGCGTCCTTGCGCACGTCCGGGACGATGACGTGATCGCGCTGGTGGATGGTCTTCCAGATGACGCCGCCCTCGGATTCCGGCCAGCCTTCCATCGAGAACTCGGCCTCGTACGAGCGCGGGTAGACGGCGGCGGGGACCAGACACCCGCGGCCATCGATGACGAAGACCGCGACACAGTCGGCAAGCGTCATTCTTCGGGCGAGATGCGCCGCCTCAAGCGCAATTTGGCGCATGTCAAATTCGGTCGCCAGATTCGCCAGGCACTCGTGAATCTCCTGCAGATCCATCGCCTGCCGATGGGAACGGAGCATGTAGGCCAGCATGAGAAGCGGCAGCACCATGACAGGCGCGAGCCACGCGCTTGTGGCATTCAACATGACGACGAGCAGGGCGAACGGGATGCACAGCGCGAGGTTGATGAGATCCGTCACGAGCGCAGCCCACACGGTTGACCAGAGGAACGCTCCTCGCAGCCACTGAATCACCTGGACAAACCCGTGATTGACCACGAGAAACACCGCCGCAGACACGACCAGCGCGCCGACGGCAGGCGCGTCGATGCGCGTCATGGGCAGGGAGATGAGCTGACGAAGCACCCACCACATGGCGAGCGTGGAGAGCGCGTATTGCCCGGCGTTGAAAAACACCGTCTCGAGGTCCCAGTGGCGCCTCATCGCAGGCACGAAAGCGGCCGCAATCGCGCACAACATCGCCTCTTCGCGCCCGTCGAGCGCCACGTACGAGAAAAGAACCGCGGGGGTCAGACTGGCGGATCCAAGCCGGAGCGGAACCGGCATCGACTCCACTAGGCAGGCGAGCGCCAGCATGACGATGAAAAACCAAGGGTTCACCGACCGGAGCTCGGGCAGCCCCACGAGCGCCGCTCCACACCCGAAGATTCCGACGATCAGACTGTACACGGTTTGTCGCTTGAGCGGTATGCCTTCCGCCATACCGACACCCCCACCCCAACCCGCGCCCGTTCGAATTCTTCAAGTTTCCAGTAT
>Ga0167615_1000179_pt1 | contig 22289 bp, 21 predicted proteins | sample BED_Mat_host_9_1_FD_111800 | JGI IMG/M metagenome (GOLD analysis project Ga0167615, IMG submission 111800) | Extremophilic microbial mat communities from Yellowstone National Park, USA - BED_Mat_host_9_15 (v2) (version 2) | ecosystem: Environmental > Aquatic > Thermal springs > Hot (42-90C) >... | reverse complement strand
GTTATGATGAGTGTGGCCATTTTGGGTGGAGCAAAGGGGCGAGTTCTCCTTGAAGTGTACGGTATACGAGGCGCCGACCGGAAATCCACTAGCCGACGCCCATTTGTTCTCCTTCGATCGCGTCCATCATCTCTACGACGATCAAGATCCGCGCGATATCGCGACCTATCGCGCGCGCGCCGCGGATATCCTCGGCACCTACGCGCCCGACACGCGCGCGTCCCTGGTTCAAGCCTTGCGCTCGTTTCACGACGAGATTGGCGCATCGCCCGCGCAAAATCAGGCGCTTGACCGCCTGGCCCAGCCTGACGCGTTGGCGGTGGTCACGGGGCAACAGGCGGGCTTATTCACCGGCCCCATCTACAGCCTCGCCAAAGCGCTCACCGCCATCGGCGTGGCGCGCGAGCTCGAACGCCGCCTCGAGCGCCCCGTGGTGCCGGTGTTTTGGATTGCCTCGGAGGATCACGACGCGGAGGAGGTCAACCACGCCCACGTGGTGGACCGCCTGGGCGAAGTTGCGCGCATCGAGCTGCCGCACCGGTTTCAGCCACACCAGATGATGTACTGCGCGGCGTTGACGGCGCGCGATGTGCGAGCCGTGTTGAACCAAGCCGATGCACGGCTTTACGACGCGAGCCACAAGCTCGAGGCGCTTCACGCGGTCTGGTCCGCGTGGCGAGAGGGAGATTCCCTCGCGATGTGGTTCGCGAGAACGATGGCCCGGCTTCTCGCGGAACAGGGACTCGTGTTCTTCGATCCTTGTCTGCCGTCGATCCGGCGCCTCGCGTGGCCCGTGTTCCGCCGCGCGCTGGAGGGTGTGGAAGAAGTGGAGCGGCGGCTCGACGATGCCTACGCCGAAGTCGAACGGGCGGGCTTCGTCCCCGAGGTGGTTCGCGATCCGAGGCATTCGACCGTGTTCGCCGTGATCGACGGCAAGCGGTTCGTCCTGGAAACCAACGGCCGAGGGTTTGTTGCGCGCGGCCACGGTGAAGCCGGCGAGCTGTCCAAATGGCTGGAGCGCGGCGATGTCGATCCGACCGGCTTCTCGGCCAACGTGCTTCTCCGGCCCGTCGTGCAGGATGTGGTGTTGCCCACTCTGGCGTACGTGGGAGGGCCGAGCGAGATTGCGTATTACCCGCTTGCGCGCGGCGTGTTCCACGCGCATGGGCGGCGCATGCCGCCGGTCATCCTGCGGCAGCGCATGCGCCTGGTCCCCCCCAGTGTCGCTCGCCTGCTGCGAAAGCACGACTTGTCTCTAGACGAACTGCGCGACTCCTGCGATCTCGTGGCAACGCGCGCGATGGCCGATGTGGCGGAACCGCTTCGCCGCGACATCGACGGTTGGATGGAGCGCGTGCGATCCTCGCTTCGCAGCTTGGAGGCGTCCTACGGCGCGGCGGGCCCAGATGTTCGCGCCATCCTCGAGCGACACGAGCAGGTGGAGGAGCGCGCCTGGCGGGATCTGGAGCGGCGCATCGTTCGCGCGTGGAAGCGGCGGCGTCAGGACCAGATCCGGCAGTTGCGCCAGATTGAGCGATGTCTGTTTCCTGACGGGTATCCCCAGGAGCGGCGCCTCTGCCCGCTCAACTTCTGGAGCGAGGTCGGGACGCGAGCGTTTTCCGAGTTGCCGACGTGGAGCTCCATTTCGCAGATGGGCCCTGTGCTCGACATCGTCATGGACAACTGAACGCGAGTGACATGGGAGGCGATCGCGCTGCGCGCGGTCGCCTCGTTGCGTGAATGGGCGCGAAAAAATCGAGAGAGCGAGCAGGAGATCCGCGACGGACCGCGAACAGGTATGATTGTGGTGGAAAGTGGGGCAAAGTGGGGGACACGCGCGAGCGGGTGGTGAAGGCCGTTGTTCATGGGTGAGTACGAACATTCCCTCGACAGCAAAGGGCGGCTGACCATCCCGGCGAAGTTTCGGGAGGGGCTGGGGGATTCGTTCATCGTCACTCGCGGCCTTGACCAGTGCCTGTTCGCCTACCCGGTCGATGAGTGGCGCGCGCTCGAAGTGAAGCTCAAGTCTCTCCCCATGACGCGATCGGACGCGCGGGCGTTTGTGCGCTTCTTCTTTTCGGGCGCGTCCGAATGCGAGGTGGACAAGCAGGGCCGCATTCTCCTGCCTCCCAAGTTGCGCGAGTACGCCAAGCTCGAGAAGGAGTGCACGCTGATCGGCGTGTCGAATCGAGTCGAAATTTGGAACACGAGGGTCTGGGAACACTATTCGAGCGACGCGGAGCGATCGTTTGCGGAGATTGCGGAAAACCTCGTCGACTTTTCGTTCTGAATGGCGGGGGATGAGACGTTGGCGTTTGCCCACGAGACCGTGTTGTTGGAGGAGGCTGTGAACGCGCTGCAGCCGCGGCCAGGCGGCGTGTATGTGGATGCGACCCTCGGCGGAGGAGGACATACCACTCGCCTGCTCGAGCGATCCGCGCCGGATGGGGCCGTGATCGCGTTTGATCAGGACGAGACCGCCATCGCGCACGCCGAACTGCTCAAACAGCGGTATCCCGGGCGTCTGACGCTCGTGAAGGCGAATTTCGCCGAGATGGAGGAACGCCTGAGGGACCTTGGGGTCGCCGCGGTGGACGGGGTTCTGTTCGATCTCGGCGTGTCCTCCCCGCAGTTTGACCGCCCGGAGCGGGGATTCAGTTACTGGCACGAGGGGCCGCTCGACATGCGCATGGACAGGGATCGGCCGCTCGATGCGCGCGCGATCGTCAACGAGTGGGATGAGCAGGAATTGGCCCGCATCATCCGGGAGTACGGCGAGGAGAAGTTTGCGGCGTCCATTGCGCGCGCCATTGTGCGGGCGAGATCGAAGAAACCCATTGAGACGACGACGGAACTGGCGGAAATCGTCAAGCGCGCCATTCCAGCGGCCGCGCGGCGCAGCGGTCCGCATCCGGCCCGGCGCACCTTTCAGGCCATCCGCATGGCGGTCAACGACGAGTTGGGCGCGCTGGAGCGCGGCTTGGAAGCGGCGTTTCGCGTTCTGAATCCCGGCGGGCGGCTTTCGGTCATCACGTTTCATTCCCTCGAGGACCGCGCGGTCAAACGGCTGTTTCAGACTTGGGCGAAGGGGTGCGTTTGTCCACCGGAGTTTCCGGTGTGTCAATGTGGCCGCAAACCCCTGGGACATATGGTGTCGCGAAAGCCCGTGACGCCTTCGAGCGAGGAGTTGGAAAGGAATCCGCGCGCGCGATCGGCGAAGCTGCGCGCTTTCGAAAAGCTGGATGATGGGGAGCGATGAATGCCATGTCTGCCGTGCAACAGGAACTTCGCACGCGTCGCGAGGCGTGGGGGCACACGACGCCAAGGCGTGAACGGGATGCGCGACAGGAAGAGCGGCGCGCCGCTCGCCGGCGCCTCTGGAACCGGGTGAGCTTTGCTTTGTGTTGCATCGTCAGCTTCGGGGCCGTGTGGTGGGTCGCCGCGAAAGGTGCCGAGGTCTACGTATTGAACGACGAGCACGCCAAACTCGAGGCGGCCATTGCGGCGCAGCAAGCGGTCAACGCCAACCTGCAAATGCAGGTGTCCGAGCTGGAGCAGCCCGCGCACATTCTGAACGTCGCCATCAATCAGCTGCACATGGTGTACAAAAACCCAGTGATGATCCCGACGCAAGGAAACGGCGAGTGATGGCATGAACCGACGAAGCAGACGAACGGGCAGGCAAAGCAGTTGGAAACGCCCGAAACGGCGGTTCTGGGCGCTTCAGCTGGCGATGGTGGCGACTCTCGGCGCCGTCGTCTGGCGCATTTACGACGTGCAGCGCGTGTACGGGGGGACGCTGAAGCGGGATGCGGCCAAGGTGATGGATGTGACCGAGCCCCTCCTTGCGCCCCGAGGAGCCATCCTGGACGCACAAGGCCATCGCCTCGCCTACGATGTCCCGGCCTACTACGTCGACATCGAGCTTGCCCCCCTTCGTCCGTACGCAGACGGGGCCGCTCGAACGCTCGCGCCAATTTTGGGGACCCGCGCGGCCGATCTCGCCGCACTCCTCGCGAAGCAAGCCTCCTGGATTCAGCTGCCCACGCCCGTGGAGGCCATCGTCAAATCGAAGCTCGAGGCGGCTTTCGCGGCGCACCCGTGGGCGCCGGATGACCGGCGCACGGCGTGGACGAATTGCGTGACCTTCACGCCGACGGAGTTGCGCGTGTATCCGTACGGGGATTTCGCGTCCAATGCCATCGGATACGTGGTCAAAGGGGTGGGCGAAAGCGGCGTGGAGCTCGAGATGAACACGGCCTTGGCGGGACAGAACGGGCTCATCGCTTATCAGCAGGATCCGACAGGCGTACCCATCCCGGGCAGCGTGAGAATCGTCAAAGCCCCCAAACCGGGCGACAACGTGCAGTTGACCCTCGACGAGACCATTCAGGGCTACGTCGAGAATCAGATGAACGCGCTCGTGCAAAAGTATCATCCGCAGCATGCCGCCATCGTGGTGTCCGACCCCCAGACGGGTGCGATTCTCGCCATGTCGAGCTGGCCCAATTTCAATCCGAATCAATATTGGAAAGCGAGCCTTGAGGCGCTGTCTTCGAATTGGGCAGTGTCCAGCGCGTTTGAGCCGGGATCGACGTTCAAGCCGTTTGTGCTTGCGGCTGCGCTCGCGACGCATTCCATTAATCTCTACGACACGTTTCAGTCCGGTCAAATCACCATCGACGGCCGCACGATTCACGACTGGAACTACGTGGGCTTCGGCGTGCTGACGTATCAGCAGGCGCTGGAAGAGTCGTCGAACGTCGGCTTTGCCCGCATCGCGATGGCGCTCGGATGGCCCAACTTCGACAAATACCTGCAGTTGTTCGGGTTTACCAAGCCCACAGGGATCGACCTTCCGAACGAAGCGACCTCCATCCTGTTTCCTCCGTCGGAACAGGGGCAGCTCGAGTTGGCGACGGCCGGGTTTGGCCAGGGCATCGCGGTCACGCCCATGCAGCAGATCATGGCCATGGACGCGATTGCGAACGGCGGACGGCTGCTCAGGCCCTACATCATCAGCAAGGTGATCTCGCCATCGGGCAAGGTGATTCAGGAGAATCGCCCGACGGTGATTCGCCAAGGCTTTCTGCCCGAGAGCGTCATTCAAGAGGTACGGGACACGATGGTCCTCGACGTGTCCGATCCGAAGCACGGGATTGACACGGGCGCCGCGATACCTGGCTATGAAGTCGCCGGAAAGACCGGCACCGCACAAATTGTGGATCCCGCGACAGGCACGTACTATGCAAACAAGTTCGAGACGTCCTTCATCGGATTCGTGCCGGCGCAGGATCCGAAAGTTGTGGTGTACGTCACGGTGTACGATCCCCAGGTGGCCCCGGACGAAGCTTGGGGTAGCACGGTGGCCATTCCGGTGGCGCGGGCCATTATGCAGGAGTGCCTGAACTACTACCACATTCCGCCGACGGGCGCGGTCAAGTCGCTTCAAACCGAACCCGGCGCGGGTCAGGTGACTTACGTGGAAACGCCGAATCTGGTCGGGATGTCCCAGTCGGAGGCGCAAGCCGTGCTCGCGCAGGACGGCCTTCAGGGGATGTTCGCCGGATCGAGCGGCGTGATTGTTCGGCAGTGGCCGGCGCCCGGCGTGGAGGTGCCGAGGGGCGCCAAGCTGTACGCCTTGCTCGCCCATCACGAGTCCGCCGCATTTCCCATGCCGGATCTGACGGGCCTGACGCTTCGGGAGGCGGCCAACCTGCTCGCCGCGATGGGGCTGAACGTCTCGCCGTCGGGATCGGGCTATGTGGCGAGTCAGTCCGTTCCTCCAGGAGCGCGCGTGCACGCGGGGGAGACCGTCGCGATTCGGTTGTCTCCGAAGGGCTGACGCCGAGCGTCAGCCCTTCTATTTCAGGAAGAGCGCGCATAGGCTAGTCTCAGCGAACAAGCTGTGCGACGTTGGGGGCGAACTCTGTGCGCGTGACTCCTGGACTCATGAGGCGGCGGCTTGTCATGCTCCTGTTTGGCCTCTTTGCCGCCATCGGCGCGCTGATCGGCCGACTCGCGTATGTGCAGGGCTGGCAAGCTGCGTGGCTCTCGAATCTGGCAAAGCAGTCGTGGGATCGTACCGTGCCGCTGTCCGGCATCCGCGGGAGCATCCTGGCGAGCGACGGACAGCCGCTGACGTACACGGCGAGCGCACCCACGATTGTGGCGGTGCCGAGCCAAATCAAGGACAAGGCGGGCACGGCGGCCAAGCTGGCGCCCATTTTGCACATGAGCGTCGACAGTGTGCTGCGCCAGATCTCCCAGCGGGAACTGATGGTCTACATCCGCCCGGGAGGGCGGCAGATGTCGGAGGAGCAGGCGAACGCCGTCCGCAAGCTGGAGTTGCCTGGCATCTACCTGACGGAGGACGGCAAGCGAGCGTATCCATACGGATCGCTGGCGGCGCAGGTGCTTGGCATCACGGGGTATGACAACGTCGGACTCACGGGGCTCGAGAAGCAGTACAACAGCGTGTTGAGCGGCAAGAAGGGAGGTATCACGTTTTACGCGAAAGCAAACGGAGAACTGATTCCCGGCGAGGGGCAATCGGTGGTCGAACCGACCGACGGCGACGATATCAAGACCACCCTGAACCTTCAAATTCAGCAATTTGTGGAGCGCGAGATCGAGCAGGCCGTGGCCGCTTACCATCCGGATTCCGTGACGGCGATTGTGGAAAACCCGAAGACGGGCGCCATTCTCGCGATGGCCAACTATCCCACGTTCAACCCAGCGGACTGGCGCTCGGCCGATCCGTCCACCTACAACCGCAATCTCGCCATCTGGCAGACGTTTGAGCCGGGATCCACGTTCAAGATTGTGACGCTGGCCGCGGCGTTGCAGGAAGACAAGGTGAACTTGAACGACCGATTTTACGATCCCGGCTACTATGAGGTCGCGGGGCACCGCATTCGCTGTTGGAAGGCGGGCGGACATGGGTCCGAGTCGTTTCTGAATGTGGTGGAAAACTCATGTAACCCCGGGTTTATCGCCCTCGGCGAGCGATTGGGCAAGGAGTCGCTGTTCTCGTACATTCGCGCGTTCGGCTTCGGGCAGAAGACCGGGATCGACCTTCCCGGCGAGGGGAACGGCATCTTGTTCAAGCTGAGCCAAGTCGGCCCGCTCGAGTTGGCCACCACAGCCTTCGGCCAAGGGGTGTCGGTCACGCCCATCCAGCAGGTGATGGCAGTGGGCGCGGTGGCGAACGGCGGCAAGCTTATGAAGCCGTATCTCGTGTCCGAAATCATCGATCCTGACACCGGGCGGGTGGTCTCCGTGACCAAGCCGACGGTCGTGCGCCAGGTCATCTCGCCCCAGGTGGCCGCCGAGGTGCGCGCCGCGCTCGAGAGCGTGGTGGCGAACGGGAGCGGCACCAGGGCGTATCGCGAGGGCTACCGGATCGCCGGCAAGACCGGCACGGCGCAGGTGGCGAAAAACGGGCGTTACGAGCCGGGGCATTACATCGTCTCCTTCATCGGCATGGCGCCCGCGAACGATCCGGCCCTGGTCTGCTACGTCGCCATTGACAACCCCCACCCGGAGCACGGCATTGTGTTTGGCGGTGTCATTGCCGCGCCCATCGTTGGCAACATTTTGGACGACGGCTTGCGCGAGCTCGGCGTGCCACCGCAGACGCAGGGACTGAAGAAGAAGTACCGGTACCCCGAGGTGCCGCCGGTGACGGTTCCGAATTTTGTGGGACTCACGATGAAGGAAGCTCAGAACCTGGCGCTCCAGAATTCCGCAAACCTCAGGGTGCAGGTATTGGGCCAGGGGGACGTGATCATCGCGCAGGCTCCGGCAGGAGGCGCGCAGGTGGAGCCCGGATCGACCATCCGCCTCTATCGTGGGCAGAAGGCGCCGTCGACCAACCAGGTGGCGGCCTTCGCGCTCGGAGGTTGACATCGGGCCGCGACTGCCCTAGATTTGCGAATGGCACGCCGCAGGTGGGGGAGGAAGGCGCCTTGCGACTGAGACAATTGTTTCAGCCTTTCGTGAATTTTCAGGTGACCAACGCGGAGAACCCGGATATCGTCCATATCACGACCGACTCGCGCGACGTCGAGTCAGGCAGTTTGTTTGTGGCCGTGCGCGGCCATACGGTGGACGGACACCAATTCGCCCGGCAGGCTGTGGATCGCGGCGCCGTGGCGGTGATGGTGGAGGAGCCGGTCGCCGATGTGCCCGCGTCCATTCCTCAGGTTGTCGTCCCAGATACCCGCCACTGGAGCGCGCTCGTCGCCGATCGGTTGTTCGGCCATCCGTCGCGCGCCATCCGGGTCATCGGGGTCACGGGCACCAACGGCAAGACGACGGTGACCCACATCGTGCGCCACTTGCTCGATTCGGCGGGGCGGAAGGCTGGGCTCATCGGCACGGTCGGCGCCAAACTGGGCCACACCTCGTGGCCCCTTCCCAACACGACGCCCGAGGCCGTGGAGGTTCACCGCTGGCTTCGGCGGTTCGTCGACGAAGGCGCCACGCACGCGGTCATGGAGGTGTCATCGCACGCGCTCGTGGAGCGGCGGGCGGCGGGCGTGTCGTTCGCCTGCGCCGCGTTCACGAACTTGACACAAGATCACCTCGATTTTCACGGTACCATGGAACGGTATGCGGCCGCCAAGGCTCTCCTGTTCTCTCGCCTCGGCAACGGCGCGGGGGACAATCCGGCCCGCTCCGTCTACGCGGTGATCAACGCGGACGATCCTTGGTCTTGGGTGATGGCGGAGGCGTCTGCGGCGCCCATCCTCACGTACGGCATCGAGCGCGCCGCGCACGTCACCGCGCGGGACGTGCGGCTGTCGGCCGATGGTGCGCGTTTCGCCGTCGAGTCTCCTGCTGGCGCGTTCGAGGTGGAGACGCCGCTCATCGGCCGATTCAACGTCTACAACACCCTGGCCGCCGTCGCCATCGCGCTCGTGGAGGGCCTCACGCCGGCGGAGATTCAGGAGGGGATTCGCTCGTACCCTAGCGTGCCCGGGAGGATGGAGCGGATCGACGAAGGGCAGCCGTTTTCCGTCTTCGTGGATTACGCCCACACGCCGGACGGGCTCGAGAACGTGCTCACGGCGGTGCGCGAGTTCGCGCCGGCGCGCGTCCTGGTTGTGGTCGGTTGTGGGGGCGATCGCGACCGGACGAAGCGGCCCAAGATGGCGGAGGTCGCCGTGAGGCTGGCGGACCGGGCCATCTTCACGAGCGACAACCCGCGCAGCGAAGACCCCCTCGCCATCCTCGCTGATATGCGCCAGGGCGTGGATCCGGCGCAATCGCACAGGGTGCGGGAAGAGGTCGACCGCCGGCTCGCCATCGAGATGGCCATCGGGGAAGCGGAGCCTGGAGATGTCGTCGTGATCGCGGGAAAGGGACACGAGGACTACCAGATCATCGGCGCGGAGAAGCGCCATTTTGACGATCGCGAAGAAGCCCGTCGAGCCATACGCGCGCGGTACGGGCGGAACTAGGGGGCGTTTCCGTTGGACATTCAGGCGCTTTTGCTGACGGCGCTCGCGGCATTCGTGATCGGCGTGCTCTTGGGGCCCATCGCCATCCCACTTCTGCACCGCCTCAAGTTCGGCCAGTCGATTCGCGAAGAGGGACCGAAGCACCATCAGTCGAAAGCCGGCACACCGACGATGGGCGGCGTGATGATTCTCGTTGCGGTGGTCTTGACGACGCTCCGGTTTGCGTTCGGGAGCTTGGACACGGTGATGATGCTCGTCGCCACGGTGGGTTTCGGACTCATCGGCTTTGCGGATGACCTGATTAAAATTGTGAAACGTCGAAACCTCGGCCTGACGGCCAAGCAGAAGGTCATCTTCCAGGCCATTCTAACGGTCATCTTGTTTGTCCTCTTGTACCGGGCGCAGGGACAGGAAGCGCTGGCCGTGCACATTCCGTTCACGGACGACGCGGTTCGGCTCGGTTTCTTGTACATCCTGTTTCTGATGCTGGTTCTCGTGGGCACGACAAACGCCGTCAACCTCACCGACGGGTTGGACGGGCTGTTGTCGGGATCGGCCATCATGGTGTTCGCAGCATACGCCGTCTACGCCTATTGGCACACGAGTTACGATGTCGCGCTGTATTGCGCGGCGATGGTGGGGGCGCTCGCGGCGTTTCTCGTGTTCAATCGCCACCCGGCGAAAGTCTTCATGGGAGACACCGGGTCGCTCGCCATCGGCGGGGGGCTTGCCATGGCCGCCGTGCTGACGCACAGCGAACTGACCCTCGTCCTGTTCGGCCTGGTGTTTGTCGTTGAGGCTTTGTCCGTCATCATTCAAGTCTTCTCGTATCAGACGTTTGGGCGGCGCGTCTTTCGCATGAGCCCGTTGCATCACCACTTCGAGCTCGGCGGTTGGTCAGAGTGGGAGGTTGTCATCCTCTTCTGGCTCGCGTCGTTCATCTGCGCCTTTGGCACGCTTGCGATGGTGTCGCACTGAGGGGGCCGTCGATGTGAACCGTGTCACACCTGAGATTTGGTTGGATTCGCCGGGCGAGGTGCTCGTCGTGGGCTTGGGCAAGAGCGGTACCGCCGTTGCCTCGTTTCTCGCTAGGCGGGGCTTTCGCGTGACTGCGACGGACGAGCGCCATCTCGATCCGTCCGATCCGCCCGTGGCTTCGCTCGCCGCGCTTGGCGTGGACCTGGTGCTCGGCGGGCACCCGGAGACGTTAGTCGGGCATCCGTGGCAGTTTGTGGCCAAAAGCCCCGGGATTCCGTACCACCAGCCGTTTGTTGCTCAGTTGCTCAAGGCGTCGCACGTGATGGTCACGGACGTGGAGATTGCCTCCTGGTTCGAACGAAGGCCGATATACGCCATCACGGGTTCCAACGGAAAAACCACGACCACGACGCTCGTCGGCGAGATGCTGAAGGCGTCGGGATGCCATCCCATCGTCGCGGGCAACATCGGCACGCCGGTGTGCGACGTGGTGGATCAACCGGGCGATCGGTTGGTTCTCGAGGTGTCGAGCTTTCAACTGGATGGCACGCACACGTTTCATCCGCGGGGCGGCGTTCTGCTCAACTTTTACCCCGCTCACCTCGACTATCACGGCACATACGAGGCGTATCAAGCGGCGAAGTGGAAGCTGTTTGCGAATCAGACGCCGGACGACGTCGCGATTCTCAACTGGGATCAGGCGCTCGTGCGCGATGGGGCCAGGCGACTGGCGGCTCGCGTCCGCGGGTTCAGCCTGGAAGGGGCGCCGTTTGACGAAGGCGTTGGCGTGATCGACGGAGCGCTCGTCGCCGTGCGCGGGGGGGAGCGGACGGACATTCTGCCGGTGGACCGCGTTGCGCTGCCTGGCAGGCACAACCTGCAGAACGCTGCGGCTGCCGCGGCCTTGGCGCTCGCGGCAGGAGCAAGCGTGGAGGCGGTCGCGCGCGTGCTCGCCACGTTTCAAGGTGTCGAGCACAGGCTCGAGTTCGTGCGCGAGGTCGGCGGCGTGCGGTATTACAACGACTCGAAGGCGACGAATCCAGATGCCGCGAGACAGGCGCTGCGGTCGTTCGGGGGCGGCGTGGTGTGGATTGCAGGGGGCCTCGACCGCGGGATATCGTTTGATCCGCTCGTGCCGGATCTCTCGGGGCGCGTCCGAGCCGCGGTCCTTCTTGGGGAGACGAAGGAGAAGCTCAGGGAAGTGCTCGCCCGGGCGGGCGTGCCGACCTGCGTGACCGTGGCGACGATAGAGGAGGCCGTGCGCGAGGCCAGCCGGTTGGCGAAGCCGGGGGACGTGGTCCTGCTGTCGCCTGCCTGCGCCAGTTGGGATATGTTCCCTTCCTACGAGGTGAGAGGCAGCATGTTCAAGGAGGCCGTGCATAGACTGTAGCAGCGTGTCCAAAGGCCGCGGCCTTTGGACCACACCGCGCCAGGTGGCGCGGGAGGGGAGGGAACGCGGTGTTGCGGTCTATGTCGGCGTCGCCGAAGCGAACGCCGGGGTCGTCGCCTGACTTCACGCTGATTGGCGTCATCCTGCTGTTGCTCGCATTCGGCGTGACCATGGTGCACAGCGCTTCGTCGGTCATCTCGGCGACTCGGTTTCAGGATGCCTTTTACTTCTCCAAGCGGCAAGCGCTCTGGGCGCTGATGGGTGTTGGCCTGATGATCTGGCTCTCGCGCGTCGACTACCACGTGTGGCGCAGGCACGCGCCGAAGATTGCGCTGGCGAGCTACGCGCTATTGGTTCTCGTACTCGTGGTGGGTGTGAACCGCGGCGGATCCAAGGCGTGGCTCGGTATCGGTTCGCTCGGCATTCAGCCGTCCGAGTTCGCCAAACTCGGCCTTGTCATGTTTCTCGCGCATTTGCTCGCCGAGTCGAAGGACCGGATGCACTCCTTCTGGCGCGGATTCGTGCCGCCGATGGGGCTCGCGCTGGTGGCGGTGGGGCTCATCATGTTGGAGCCCGATCTCGGCCAGAGCGTCGTGATCATGGGGACGACGCTCATCATGCTGTTCGTCGCGGGCACGCGCTGGTCCCACTTAGCGACGCTGTTCGGCGCGGGCGTGGTGGGATTCGCAGGACTCGTCGCCATCGCGCCGTACCGCATGGATCGCATCTACGCCTTTTTGGATCCGTGGAAGTACCCGCTCGGAAAGGGTTACCAGATCATCCAGTCGCTCTACGCGCTCGGATCCGGCGGCATCCTGGGGCTCGGCCTCGGACAGAGCCGGCAGAAGTTTCTCTATCTGCCGGAGCCGCAGACCGACTTCATCTTTTCGATTGTCGGGGAGGAACTCGGGTTGCTCGGGACCGTCTCGGTCCTCTTGCTGTTTGCGGTGTTGATTTGGCGAGGCATCCGCACGGCGCTGTACGCACCGGACGACTTCGGAACGCTCTTGGCGACGGGCATCACCGGGATGATTGCGGTGCAGGTCCTGATCAACATCGGTGTGGTGACGGGCTCCATTCCTGCGACGGGCATCACGCTGCCGTTCATCAGCTACGGCGGATCGTCCTTGACGTTGTTGCTGAGCGGCGTCGGCATCCTCCTCAATATTTCAAAGCAGGCGGGGATGGTAGAATGAAGGTGTTGTTGACGGGTGGGGGCACGGGCGGCCACATCTTCCCCGCCCTTTCGCTTTGGCGGCACTTGAAGGCGAGATCGCCAGGCGCATCGGTTTTGTACGTCGGTACGGAACAGGGGCTCGAGAGCCGCTTGGTGCCGGAAGCCGGTTTGCCCTTCGCCTCGGTTCACGCGGCAGGACTTCGGCGAGACTTGTCTCTTGATGCCGTGCGCACGCTTGCCACCACATACCGAGGGTACCGGGAAGCGCTCCGCCTCGTGCGCGACTTCCGCCCCGACGTCGCGGTGGGCACAGGGGGATTCGTCGCGCTTCCCGTGATGTACGCCGCCACCAAGCTCGGCGTTCCGTCCGTGATATGGGAGGGCAATGCGCGGCCCGGGCTCACCAACCGGCTGCTGATGCGGCGCGTGGACGCCGTGGCCGTGTGCTTTCCCAAGAGCGAGGCGCTGTTCCCGCGCGCCAAGCGCGTGGTGTTCACGGGGAATCCGCGCGCGAGCGAGGTGGTGGACGTCCCCGCGGAGGACAAGCGGAGGGCGCTCGACAAGTATCGCATTCTGCGCGATCAGCGCGTCATTCTGATCGTGTTCGGCAGCCGGGGCTCCGAGACCGCGAATCGGGTGGTCGCGAGCATCCTCCCGCGCTTTGCGGACCATCCCGCGTGGCGCGTGTTGTTCGTGACGGGCGAACGTCATTTTGAGGCCATTCGAGACAAGGTCGGGCCGCTCTCTCGGAATGTCACGCTCCATCCCTTCATTTCGGACATGCCTGCGCTTCTCGCTCACGTGGATCTGATGGTGAGCCGGGCCGGATCGAGCACCCTTGCCGAGATCTGCGCGCTCGGCGTCGCGTCCATCCTCGTTCCGAGCCCGTACGTGACCGCGAATCACCAGGAGGAAAACGCGATGCAGCTCGCCCGCGAAGGCGCCGCCCGCGTTATCCGAGAAGCCGATCTCACGCCGGATGGCTTGTGGAACGAGATCTGCAACATGATGGAGGGCGATCTCGGCGAAGTCCGGGCGCGGGCCCGGCGCTTTGGCCGGCCCGACGCGGTCAGGCGCTTGGGCGATCTCGTCCTCGAAGTGGCGGAAACGCGCCGAACCTAGGCACTCACCCTTCGCCCAGCGCGGCATATGATGCGGTTGCGGCGGCGAGGTAGGTGACCCGTGAACGTTCGTGGAGGACCTGACATGGTGGACGATCCGTTTGTACACATGCTGATGGAGCAAGGCGTGAAGGTGACGCGGGGCGAGCCGATGAAACGGCACACGACGTGGCGGATCGGAGGACCCGCCGATTACTTCGTCGAGCCGGACTCGGTCGACGCCCTGCGCGCGAGCGTCTGCGCCGCGCGAGACCACGGCCTGCCCATCACCGTCATCGGCCGCGGTTCCAACACCCTCGTGTTGGACGGCGGCATTCGCGGTCTCGTGATCAAGTTGCACGACGCCTTCGCTTCGTACGAGGTGCGGGAAGATGAGCGCGCGGTCTACGCGATGGCTGGCCGCTCGTACGTCGCGCTCGCGAATGTGGCCATTCGCCACGGCCTCTCCGGCCTCGAATTCGCCACGGGCATTCCCGGTTCCGTCGGCGGAGCGGTCATGATGAACGCGGGCGCATATGGCCGCGAGACGTGCGACGTGCTCGCGTGGGCCGAGGTGATGGACGAGACCGGCGCCATTGCGCGGCTCTCCAAGGAAGACCTGCGCTTTGGGTACCGCTACAGCGTGCTCAAGGATCGCTTCGGCATCGTGACGTGGGCCAAATTTCAGCTTGAGCTGGGCGATCGCGACGAGATGCGGCGCGTCGTGCGCGAGTGGTCCCAGCGCCGCATCGCGACGCAACCGCTCAGTTTTCCGAACTGCGGATCGGTCTTTCGGAATCCCGAGGGCACCCACGCGGCTCGACTGATCGAGGAGGCCGGGCTCAAGGGCCTGCGCCGCGGGCAGGCGATGATCAGCGACAAGCACGCGAACTTTATCATCAACTTGGGCAACGCGTCGGCGAGCGATGTGCTGTGGCTGATTCGGCACGCGCAGTCCGTGGTTCGAGAGCGGTTTGGCATCGCCCTGGAAACCGAGGTCCGCGTGCTCGGTGAACCCTTGTTGGGAGGTGTGGACGATGGAATGGTTGCGGATTGAGGGCGGCGTACCGCTGGCCGGCGAAGTCCGGGTGGCGGGCGCGAAGAACGCTGCCCTTCCGATCCTCGCCGCCACCGTCATGGTGGCGGGACGTTCCGTGGTGAGAAACGTCCCCGATCTTGAGGACGTCCGGGTGATGTTAGAAATTTTGAAGAGTCTTGGCGCAAAGGTGTCCATGTCGGCTGGCACCGTGACGGTCGACGCCACGACGCTATCCTCGACGCAGGTCCCCTCCCACCTCATGCAGAAGATGAGGTCCCCCATGAGCCGCGAATGGCTGTTGGCCGTCGCCTGACGATCTCGCCGCGATAGCGCGATGCGGCCCCTCAAGAGGTCCCTAGCTCCCGTGGTATAATGGCATGGATCAGAGATTCACAGACGGAGAATTCCGCTAGGAGCGAGGGCCATGTTCGAAGCGTGTATCATCGGGGCCGGCCCGTGCGGCTTGGCCGTATCTGCCGAGCTGAAGCGGCGCGGCATTTCCCACGTCGTGATCGAAAAATCCTGCATCGTGTCGACCATCTATCGCTTTCCTACGCAGATGGTGTTCAACTCCACGCCGGAACGCCTGGAGATTGGCGACATCCCCTTCTACACGGAGCGAGCGAAACCCACGCGGATGGAGGCGTTGAACTACTACAGGGCCGTCGTTCAGCGGCTTGCGCTGCCGGTTCGGCAGTACGAAGAGGTGACGGCCGTCGAGCGCCTGGATGGCGGCGGGTTTCGCATCCTTTCGCGCACGCTCTCCGGTCGGATGCTCGAGACGGAGGCCCGGGCGGTGGTCGTGGCCACGGGTTACTTCGATCATCCCAACATGCTCGGCGTGCCCGGGGAGAATCTGCCGCACGTCACCCACTACTATCGCGATGCACATCCCTACTACGGGCAGCGCGTGGTCATCGTCGGCGGCACGAACTCCGCGGCGGAGGCCGCCATCGATCTCCATCGCGTCGGCGCGACCGTGACGCTGGTGCACAGAGGCCCGGCCATGTCCGACAAGATCAAGCCTTGGGTGAAGCCGGACATCCAGAGCCTGCTCGACAAACGGGCGATAGACGCTCACTTTCGCGCGCGCGTCGCGGAGATCCGCGCGGACGGCGTTCGCATCGAGACCCTCGACGGCCCGCTCGAGATCCCGTGCGATCACGTCCTCGCGCTGACGGGCTATCACCCGGATACTTCGTTTCTCGAAAGGATTGGCGTCGACGTCTGTCGGGACACGGGCATCCCCGTGCACGATGAGGCGACTTATGAGACGAATGTGCCCGGCGTGTTCGTGGCGGGCGTGGTGGTGTCCGGATTTGACGCCAACCGGATCTTCATCGAAAACGGCCGCCTGCAGGCCCCTCGCATTGCCGACGCCATCGCGTTCCGGATGGCCGCGCATGTGCGCTGAGCTCATCCGGTAAGATGGCCAAACCCTCCCGCATATCGGTCTTTCGGGAGGGGATTGAGATGCGAATTCGCGCCGTCTACGTCTGGGACCCAAAGCGCGAGGCGATTGTGCCGGAGAGCGAGATGGAAGCGCAGGTGGCGGACCGCGTGATGGCCGTCGCCCGTCCCCTTTTGGAGCGCGTGCTCGCGCACCGTGGCAGGCGGGTGAATGAGCCGTGACCGACCGGCACCTGGCGCTCTACGTGCGGGTTTCGACGGAGGAGCAGGCCACCTCGGGTCACAGCCTCAGGGAACAAGAGGAGCAACTCGTGGAATATGCGCGATCCCACGGATTTCCTCGCTACGAACTGTATTGCGACGACGGGTACTCCGGCAAGTCGCTCAACCGCCCGGCGATGGAGCGGCTGCGCGCCGACATCCGCGCGGGAAACGTGCTCGGTGTGGTGACGACGCGCATCGATCGGTTGACGCGGAGCGTGGCGGACTTCGCCCGCCTGGTGGAGGAGATGAATCTCCACGGGGTGTTTTATCGCTCCACAAGGCAGAATTTCGAGATCTCGACCGCGATGGGGCGATTGGTGGCGCAGATGTTGTCGGTGATCGCGGAGTTTGAGCGCGAGATGATCGCAGAGCGCGTGCATGAAAATCTGCTTGCCATGGCGCAGCGCGGCGAGCTCGCCACGAAGCCGCCGTTTGGTTATCGCCTGGTGAACGGCCGCTTGACGCCCGATCCGCATGAGGCACGGTGGGTGCGCGAGGGGGCGCGCCTGTTGCTCACTGGGGCGAGTCCGAGGGACGTCGCCATGGAGTTCAATGCGCTTGGCGTGCGGACGAAGACGGGAAGGCTTTGGACGGATCGCACCGTCCGCACGCTCTTTTCCAACCCCGCGCTCGCCGGTATCTCCGTGTGGAATCGGCGCAAGACGCAGGGTGGACGGCGCACCGAGCGCGATCCCGCCGAGTGGGTGTGCGTCGAGGGCGCGCACGAGGCCATTTTGAGCCCCGAGGAATTCGGCACGCTGCACCACCTGCTGAAGCGCCGCCGCGCGCTGTCGCCGCGATCGCAGGGCTCGAAGCGCCCACTGGCCGGCATTGCGCGGTGTGGCTTCTGTGGCGGCGCGATGTACGCGGGGTGGCAGGTGACGAAGAGGGGGCGTGAGCCGGAAAAGCGGCCCATCTACCGCTGCGGGCGATACGTCACGGGCGGGGGATGCACGCCCAATCAGGTGGACGCCCGCGCGTTGGAGACGCTGGTGGTGGAGGAACTGCTTCGGCGCGTCCGGCGCGAGCTGGAACCTTTGGTGTCGGCCTATCGAGCGAGTACGGCGTCGAGCGAGTTGCGCGCGTTCAGGCGCAAGCGGCGCGTCGCGCTGGCGCGATTGAGCCGCCTGGCGGAAGCGTACGCGTCGGGCGTGGTGTCGGACGAGGCGTTCTCCCGCGAGCAGGTTCGCCTGCTGGAGGTGCTGGAGCTGTGCGAAGAGGCGGAGGCGCAGGCGGCTCGCCTCTCGGCCTCCGACGGGTGGGACGCATGGGTGAAGGATTTGTGCGCTCGGCTGGCTGGTGATCCTCGTCTACAGCGCGCGTTCCTCCTCGCCGTCGTGCGGGAAGTGCGGGTGTTTCGCCCCAAACGGTCGCGCGAGGTCGATGTGGATCTCGTGCTTCGGCTCGAGTGACGGGTGCGCACGTCTATCGCCTGCGGACGTCTATCGCGGAGCATGGGGTCTTCCATCTTCTTGATGGGCCCGCTTATGGCGAGGTGCGGCGAAGTGACCGTCTCCAAGCCGGGAGGGTGCGTCATCGGCCAGCGGCCCATCGATTTTCACCTGCGGGGACTTCGGGCGCTCGGCGCGCGGATTGAGGAGTCTCACGGTCTCATCCGTTGTCAGGCCAAGCGTCTCGTCGGCACGCACATCGTGCTCGACTTTCCGTCGGTCGGCGCGACCGAGAATTTGCTGATGGCGGCGGTGCTCGCGGACGGAACCACGGTCATTGAAAACGCGGCGCGGGAACCGGAAGTGGAGGACTTGGCGAACTTCCTGAACGCTGCCGGGGCCAGCATCCGGGGGGCCGGATCGGCGCGCATCGAGGTCCGCGGGCGGTCGGAACTCGCGGAGACGTCGTACCAGGTCATCCCGGACCGCATTGTGGCCGGCACGGTGATGGCGATGGTCGCCGCGGCGGGCGGAGAGGTCCGGCTGGTGGGCGCCCGCGCGGATCACCTTGGGGTTGTGCTCCAGAAGCTCCGGGACGCGGGTGTTCGCGCGGAGGTGGACCATGATATAATCACTGTCATCGGCGAGGAGACCCCAACTGCCATTGACATTCGCACTGCGCCTTACCCAGGGTTTCCGACGGATCTTCAGGCGCCTTTTATGGCGTTTTTGACCATAGCCAAGGGCACGAGCATCGTGCAGGAAAGTGTTTTTGAAGCCCGCTTCAAGCACGTCGACGAGCTGGTGCGTATGGGCGCCAACGTCTCGGTCGATCTGCGCACCGCCATCGTGCGGGGGGTGCCGCGTTTGTCCGGGGCGCGCGTGGCGGCGGCTGACCTTCGCGGGGGCGCGGCGCTCGTGGTGGCGGGGCTCGCGGCCCATGGCTTCACCGAGGTCGAGGGCCTCCAGCACATCGACCGCGGCTATGAGGACATGGCTGCGCTGCTTCGAACGCTCGGGGCCCGCGTGTCGCGCGTGTCGCGCGGCGAATGACCAGGGGGCGCACAGGCGGCGAAAGGCGTGACAGCATGCCACGACAGGAAACGACACAGGAGCGCGAGCGCCGGAAGGCGAGAAATCGGCGGATTGTCGTGAGCTTTTTCGCGTTCATTGGGCTTGTGGCGGTGCTGGAGTCGCCGCTCGCCCGCGTGCGCCACATCGAGGTGAGCGGGAACACCACGGTTCCGATGGCGCAGATTGTCGCATCGAGCGGCATCGCGTACGGCGAGAGCCTGTGGGAAGTGAATCGCAAGCGGGCCGCTTCCGACATTGTGGCCAAGGTGCCCATGGTCGATCACGCCGCCATCTCCGTCTCGTGGCCGTCGGGAACCGTGTCCATTCGCGTCCACGAGCGCGACGTGGTCGCCGTCTACGCGGATCCGAGTGGATTCTACGAGCTCATGTCCAACGGCTACGTGTATCAAAAGATTCCCTCGGCAATGGGGCTGCCGTATCCCATCGTGACAGCCCAAGACTCGAAGCTGTCCGTGCACGGGATGGCTCCGGCCGCGGTGTCGTCCGTCTGTCGCCAACTCGCGTCCGTTCCCGCGAGCGAGTTGATCGGGGTGTCCGAGATCCACGTGAACGGGGACGGCACGGTCACCCTGTATCTCGACAACGACTTCGAAGTGCTGGCGGACGTGGCCGATTTGCGAGGTTCGGTGGCCGCCATCCAGCCGACCATCCGCTATTTCGTGGGCAAGGGATACCGTCCGGGCTTGATTGACCTGACCGGGTCGCCACCGTACCGATACACCCCGTTTGCGTCGCTGCCCAACTCGAACGTCAAGACCCCGGCGGTTTCGAGCCGAGGTGGGCCGGCCCGGGGGACAAGCCCGAACACCACCTCGCATTCCTGAAAAGGGGGAGGCCTGTGAACGCGCAAGGACGCGTCATCGCATCGCTCACGGTGGTCGCCGTGGCGCTGGGCTACATGCTGACCGTCAGTTACCGGCAAAATCATGCGGCGGCCGCCTTGGGTGTGCTCGCCAGCGGGAGCTCGGCGGTGAACCGTCAGCTGGCGGAGCGGCTCAACGAGCTCAAGCAGTCAAATCAGGAGGCTCAACAACAGCTCGCTTCGCTCACGCAGGAAATTGCGCAGTACGAGCAGATCTCGGCCGGATCGACCGACTCCGTCCAAGCGCTCCAGCAGCGGATGGCGGGCGAGCGCATTCTGGCTGGGCTCACGCCGGTTCACGGGCCGGGCATCCAGGTCACCCTTAACGACGGCAGTGCGGGCGGGAGCGACGTCGAGCAGATCCTCGCCCACGATTGGACGCTTCGCAACTTGGTCAACGAGTTGTTCACCGCCGGCGCGGAGGCGGTGGCCATCAACGACTACCGAGTCCTCGCCACGTCCTCCATCGAATGCCAGGGCCCCGTCGTGTCCGTCAATGGCCATCGGCTCGGAGCCCCGTTCACGGTGGTCGCGATTGGCGATCCGGCGGTGCTGTCTTCGGCCCTCGAAATCCAGGGCGGCATTCTCGACGCGATGCGGCAGGAAGGCCTGCAGGTCTCCACGCCCGAGGTCGAGAACGATATCCATATTCCGGCCTACACCAATTCACTGCAGGGGTGACGCGGATGGCGGCTCGCTCCAACCGAAGCCTCCTCTGGGTGGCGACGGCCACCGTGGCGGCGCTGGGCTTCATGGTGACGGTCGATCTGACGGCGGAAGCGCCTGTTGGATCGGGAAACACGAGCTACATCGACCTGCGCACGCAGGTCTCGGAACAGGCTCAGGAACACATTCTTCTCGAGCAGCAGATTTCGAAGCTCGAGGCTCAACTTGCGGAATACCGAGCTGCGAGCGGGAGCCAGAAGGAGCTCCGGCAGGTGTTGGCGAAGGATGAGCGCCAATTGGCTGCGGAGGCTGGGCTCACGCCCGTCACCGGCCCGGGCATCACCATCACCATCCAGCCCGATGCGAAGCTAGGCGCGAGTCCTGCCCAGATGGCGCTGTTTCCCCAACAGGCGGACCAGTGGTTGGACGAGGTCGTCAATGTCCTCTTTGCCAACGGCGCCACGGCCATCGCCATCAATGGGCAGCGCTTGGTGGGCACCTCGTCCATCCGGCTCGTCGAGGTAAACGGCATCGGCAGTGTGCATGTGAACGGCAGGCCTATTGAAGCGCCGTACGTGATTCAGGCGGTGGGCAGCGTGCAGCAAATGCAAACGGGGCTTGCGGTGAACGTTTTACAAGGGTACTTCGAGGCGATGGGCGAGGATTTCATCGTTCGCGCTTACCCCTCTTCTCACGGGGTGACCGTGCCGGCCTACGCAGGACCGTTGCCTGGGCAATACGCGAAGGAGGGAAACGGCTGATGTACTGGCTGCCCGTTTTAGGCTTGGCCGTCGGCATCGGGCTGGGGTTGGTGACGAACGTCGTCATCCCCGTCGCGTTCACGAGCTACCTGTCCATCGCCATTCTCGCTGCGCTGGACACCGTCGTGGGGGGCATCCGGGCCAGCCTCGACAAGACGTTCGACAGCGCCGTGTTTCTCTCCGGCTTTTTCACCAATACGCTGGTCGCCGCCCTGCTGGCCTACATCGGAAACCAGCTCGGCGTGGACCTGTACTTGGCCGCGGTGGTCGCCTTTGGCGTGCGGCTGTTTCAAAACATCGCGGTGATCCGCCGGCACGTCTTCACGCTCATCCGGCAGCGGCGGGTGGCCCGGCGCATGGCCTCCACCAAGGATGGCGCGTGACGCTCTTGGAAATCAAAGATTTTTCGCCTGCGCTAGAGGATTGTCGAAATCCGTGTGGAAGTAGATAGAGAATCGCAGTCTCGGGCGCTCTAGGGAGGTGCCACTCGGTTGGCCAAGGAGGACTACATCGTCAGTCTCGACATCGGCACTTCGAAGGTGCGGGTCATCATCGGAGAGTCGACTGGAAACAACTTGAACATCATTGGAGTGGGCTCCGCCTCGAGTCAAGGACTGCGCCACGGTGCGATTGTCGATATTGACAAAACGGTTGATTCAATCCGCGAAGCGGTCGATCACGCCGAGCGC
>Ga0167615_1000177_pt1 | contig 22369 bp, 18 predicted proteins | sample BED_Mat_host_9_1_FD_111800 | JGI IMG/M metagenome (GOLD analysis project Ga0167615, IMG submission 111800) | Extremophilic microbial mat communities from Yellowstone National Park, USA - BED_Mat_host_9_15 (v2) (version 2) | ecosystem: Environmental > Aquatic > Thermal springs > Hot (42-90C) >... | reverse complement strand
GTATCCTTTAATGAGGAATTGAAAGTTTGACGTTCACTTCTAACAAGCCAGTAAAGGTCTGGTATCCTTTAATGAGGAATTGAAAGATACACGCATTCAGGTAATTCATGTAGGTGAGTGTAGCTGGTATCCTTTAATGAGGAATTGAAAGGTATAGCGTTTATCGCGCGTGTAGTAACGAGAAGGTTGTATCCTTTAATGAGGAATTGAAAGGGTGTGTACACACCTCCGAACAACGAGTATACTGTCGGTATCCTTTAATGAGGAATTGAAAGCACAATTAGGCGTTATATTGCTCGACTAGAAAAGCGTATCCTTTAATGAGGAATTGAAAGGAAACAAGTTGTTGGTGTATGAATTGCGTAGCAATACGTATCCTTTAATGAGGAATTGAAAGTCTTTTCCTTGAGACTCATTTTTCTTTTCCACCTCCTGTATCCTTTAATGAGGAATTGAAAGTGAACAACATATGTTGTTGAACCACGTGTTAATGTAAGGTATCCTTTAATGAGGAATTGAAAGTATTCTTCTGCTAATCGACGCTCTTCTTGTAAAATACTCGGTATCCTTTAATGAGGAATTGAAAGTCTTGATGCTAGTGGCAACTTAAAAGTTGATATTGAGTATCCTTTAATGAGGAATTGAAAGTTGGTGTTGCTTTGTCAGTCATAGGTTTGGCAACAAGTGGGTATCCTTTAATGAGGAATTGAAAGGCAAACTACGAAAAATTGGCTGTGAAAGCGAAACATGGTATCCTTTAATGAGGAATTGAAAGCCAATTTGCGGTTTTTTGTGCCCCCGTATGAAGTGTATCCTTTAATGAGGAATTGAAAGTTCGTTTTATCAGTTAGCCGGTTGTTGTACATAACAACCGTATCCTTTAATGAGGAATTGAAAGTTTCTGGAAAAAGAAATCACTGTCGCGATTGATGAATGTATCCTTTAATGAGGAATTGAAAGGTAACCTTGAAACCCCCCTTACTACCCACAAATGACCCGTATCCTTTAATGAGGAATTGAAAGATTAACACGATTACGTAAAAAATACCCAAATATTAGAATAGTATCCTTTAATGAGGAATTGAAAGTCATTGACTCAGTGCGGACAGCTTACATCCCGAATGGTATCCTTTAATGAGGAATTGAAAGTTCAATTCGGACAGCTTCGGACATTTTTGAACAAATTAGTATCCTTTAATGAGGAATTGAAAGTCATTTTCGTGCGTTTTATTCTATTTCTTTGCGAGGTGGGTATCCTTTAATGAGGAATTGAAAGTTCTGGTGTGACCTCAACTACTTCGGTTGGTCGCTCTTCGGTATCCTTTAATGAGGAATTGAAAGTGATTTCCTCCCAAGTTTTACCCTCTGGCACAATCGTATCCTTTAATGAGGAATTGAAAGTTCGTACTCCTCCTTTAAAAACTGGTACTTCAGTTCTTGGTATCCTTTAATGAGGAATTGAAAGTAAAATCTTAATTCTCTTGTTTCTTCACTCACATGTATCCTTTAATGAGGAATTGAAAGTATCGACACCATGAGTTGTAGTAACTGTATTAAAACTAAAGTATCCTTTAATGAGGAATTGAAAGTAACTTTCACCAAAGGTATGCTTTGAGAATAAACGCGTATCCTTTAATGAGGAATTGAAAGGTCGAATGGCAGGAAAACGGAATCGGTTACCATATAGTATCCTTTAATGAGGAATTGAAAGGCACCAACACGCGGTTTCACTAACACACATTTCACGTATCCTTTAATGAGGAATTGAAAGATTTTACGCTATGATAATTAGGTTCAAACTTTGCCGTATCCTTTAATGAGGAATTGAAAGAAACCGAAAAATCAAATTTTGTCTCACTTTCTGGTATCCTTTAATGAGGAATTGAAAGAAAACCGAAATGTTTATTTGTTGATAAGTATTGAAGTATCCTTTAATGAGGAATTGAAAGTGGATGAAACAGTAGATATAATCCTTCTGGTAAGGTTATCGGGTATCCTTTAATGAGGAATTGAAAGGTGGAGCCCCGTTAGCGCTAGTTAGAGCTCTTCATTTGGGTATCCTTTAATGAGGAATTGAAAGACAAGAGGATGGAAACCATATTTTATATACGAGCCAGTATCCTTTAATGAGGAATTGAAAGGTGAGTATGCACCATCAGATTTGGATAGTTCTGGTGTATCCTTTAATGAGGAATTGAAAGGCACCCAAAAAGGTTTTTTCTGACATGGGTTTTTGTATCCTTTAATGAGGAATTGAAAGAATCATCCCTGAAGCGTCTTGCTCAAGCCCTGAAGGTATCCTTTAATGAGGAATTGAAAGCTGTGCTATGGGTGTCGAACGTTCACCTCTAGCCGGTATCCTTTAATGAGGAATTGAAAGACCTACCGATCGAGTTAGTGTCCCTTCCCGTGTTATTACGTATCCTTTAATGAGGAATTGAAAGGAAAAACCGCAATCACAGAAAACCCACACCTCAAAGTATCCTTTAATGAGGAATTGAAAGGTGTCAGTGGTTACGTCGAACAAATCAACGTATTGGTGGGTATCCTTTAATGAGGAATTGAAAGTACCAGCTTTAACAAGTTTGGCAAACGCGATTATTTCCCTGTATCCTTTAATGAGGAATTGAAAGACTTAGTATTCCGGTGCCTACTAATCGCGTCAGTATAAAGTATCCTTTAATGAGGAATTGAAAGTCACTGTTGTTCACAAACGGGTCAGTTGTAATGTAGAGTATCCTTTAATGAGGAATTGAAAGGGCTATCGAGTCAGCGCTGTGGGACGCGTTGTTCTGTATCCTTTAATGAGGAATTGAAAGTTCGACTCCGCTTGGTCAATGGCTTGCTACTGTAGGTATCCTTTAATGAGGAATTGAAAGTTTCTTCATCAAGAATTTGTTCATGAAAAATTGAATTTGTATCCTTTAATGAGGAATTGAAAGCACCAGGAAAAACCAAATTAAGAAGCTTCAAAGCCATGTATCCTTTAATGAGGAATTGAAAGAAATTTTTCCTGTTTGTTGATTATATAGAATGACTGCTTGTATCCTTTAATGAGGAATTGAAAGAATAACAAATCCAGCAAGTGCGGGTTGCACAACTCCTGTATCCTTTAATGAGGAATTGAAAGCAAGTCTCCTTATCTTCTCCTGAATGTAGGGGTGCGTATCCTTTAATGAGGAATTGAAAGTCTTTTCGGAAATTGGTCTTAGAGTGGAGAAAGTGCGTATCCTTTAATGAGGAATTGAAAGTTACGTTGCTCACAAGTTCCTGAACTTTATCGGCGTCAAGTATCCTTTAATGAGGAATTGAAAGTAATCGGTGAAAGAAGGGTGACAACTTCAGGCTGGGTATCCTTTAATGAGGAATTGAAAGAAGTCACGGTAGAGCATATTCAAAATCTTTGCGACAGTAGGTATCCTTTAATGAGGAATTGAAAGCCCTGCAAAATCCTAGCGGCAATTCTCGCTCGCGCTCGTATCCTTTAATGAGGAATTGAAAGGGGAGGCCGTGGACACGGTTATGGATGAAGTCCTCAAGTATCCTTTAATGAGGAATTGAAAGAAATTATTTCACGTGTTGGTATACGCCAAGCTTTTTGGTATCCTTTAATGAGGAATTGAAAGCAGGAGAAGGCAAACCTGTTTGTGTGGTCACTGCTTGTAGTATCCTTTAATGAGGAATTGAAAGGTTGTTGGATTTGGTATGTATTTTTGCATTATTTTGTATAGTATCCTTTAATGAGGAATTGAAAGTATTGTACGTTGATTAACGTGTACCCTGCTTTTTCGATTAGTATCCTTTAATGAGGAATTGAAAGTGTGTCCTGTTCCTGCCAACCCCTTGTTCCAGCTCAGGTATCCTTTAATGAGGAATTGAAAGGCTTAATATAGTATCCTAATTCTAGAAAACCCAAAGAGTATCCTTTAATGAGGAATTGAAAGTTTTGAGGGTACAGGGTGTACACGTCGCTGTGAGGATAGGTATCCTTTAATGAGGAATTGAAAGGATACAGCTCTCAGCTTGTTCGCAACCCTCTCCTTCACCCGTATCCTTTAATGAGGAATTGAAAGTCGAGATAAGTGTTCAAAAGGGACATATACTCGTTGTATCCTTTAATGAGGAATTGAAAGTACTCTTCTGAACCCGCTTCTATCCCATAGTAACTATGCGGTATCCTTTAATGAGGAATTGAAAGTTACGGGTTTGGTTAGCAACACCGGTGGGGCTTCGGGTATCCTTTAATGAGGAATTGAAAGTACAGACAATTCAAATTGATATATGCGTACACTTGATCGTATCCTTTAATGAGGAATTGAAAGTTTCCTCTTCTACCCCTCATGATAATAATAAAGTCGAAATGGTATCCTTTAATGAGGAATTGAAAGTCTCTATAAGCAGGTTGGTAGCGCGCGTAGCGGTCTGCGGTATCCTTTAATGAGGAATTGAAAGCACCACCTTCCCTTGATATCCTCTTCAATAATTAATACCAGTATCCTTTAATGAGGAATTGAAAGAAAATGTCGGTTGCACAAATGAAACGTGCAACCACTTGTATCCTTTAATGAGGAATTGAAAGTTGGCTTTTCGTGGTTCGCCAACAGTTTCAATTTTGGTATCCTTTAATGAGGAATTGAAAGTGAGAAACTCGAAGAGATGTATAGGAAGCATAAGGCACGGGTATCCTTTAATGAGGAATTGAAAGTTGAATTCGACATTCAAAACATTCCTAAAATTTCCAGGTATCCTTTAATGAGGAATTGAAAGCTTGTACACTAGACGTTTCGCCTTGAACTCGTAGTGCCCGGTATCCTTTAATGAGGAATTGAAAGGATAGAAAGGTGTGGGAGTGGTTCCAGCGCGAGTGGTATCCTTTAATGAGGAATTGAAAGTTTGTGCAACCCGTTTTTCCTAACTCTCGAATGAAGAAGTATCCTTTAATGAGGAATTGAAAGTCATTTTACTCACCCGCCGGCGCGGGGCGAACAGCCCCGGTATCCTTTAATGAGGAATTGAAAGGGGGCACGCTTTGAGGGTTTACCCCCGAAGCCCCACGTATCCTTTAATGAGGAATTGAAAGAGTCATTACTCAAGCTTTTGTTATTTTTGTTGTTGATACCGGTATCCTTTAATGAGGAATTGAAAGTATGAATTGCACAGAAACCGAAAGATGCTCAAAGTGTAACAAGTATCCTTTAATGAGGAATTGAAAGTGAAGCACTATATATGCAGTTCCAGAACCTGAAAATCCTAGTATCCTTTAATGAGGAATTGAAAGTATGAGTTGCACGGAAACAGAAAGATGCTCAAAGTGTGGGTATCCTTTAATGAGGAATTGAAAGTTACCCACGTACCCGTTGAGTAATAGGTTGCCATTTGTATCCTTTAATGAGGAATTGAAAGAATAAAACGCTCTGAAATGGTGGCAATGTGGGCATGCTTGTATCCTTTAATGAGGAATTGAAAGGTAAAGGTGTTAGACCCTTACTCTTCAATATGCTGTAAGGTATCCTTTAATGAGGAATTGAAAGTCTACCCTCTAACACGTCCTCTAACTCCTTATCAGGTATCCTTTAATGAGGAATTGAAAGTCGTTCATTATGTCATATCCTCCATCATTTCGTTTAATTCAGTATCCTTTAATGAGGAATTGAAAGACATATTGATTTTTACCTTCGTAAGCACTATAAAGGTATCCTTTAATGAGGAATTGAAAGATAACACACGTTCCCGCTTCATCGTGGTACGCGTGGGCTCGTATCCTTTAATGAGGAATTGAAAGTTAGGTTTTCAAGGTTACACGAAAGCACAACTTCCTCTTGTATCCTTTAATGAGGAATTGAAAGGTTGCTTTTTCTATACCATAGCCCAATCCGCCTGCTACGGTATCCTTTAATGAGGAATTGAAAGTCTCTGCGACGCCTCAAGTATCTTTTTCACAACATCGTATCCTTTAATGAGGAATTGAAAGAGACTTTATGAAGAAGGCGACGCTGCTACGGTAAAGCTTGTATCCTTTAATGAGGAATTGAAAGTATGTACTCCATCACCGTCTTGAGGCTCTGGTCAAAAGGTATCCTTTAATGAGGAATTGAAAGATACCCATCTAACTCACCTTGAAAATTTCATTACATACTGGTATCCTTTAATGAGGAATTGAAAGTGGATTCTTTTTGTGATGCTTGAAAGTCTTTCATGTATCCTTTAATGAGGAATTGAAAGGTAATTCTGTCTTTAACATAATTACGAAGAAGAACAAAGTATCCTTTAATGAGGAATTGAAAGTTTACGTCACCTTTACTGGCAACCTTGTACTCACAACTTGTATCCTTTAATGAGGAATTGAAAGTTTGCATGTCCTTCTTGTGGGAATTCGCTTTTTACGTATCCTTTAATGAGGAATTGAAAGCAAATTGCTTTTTATAATGACTTTTTGTTTTTAACAGTATCCTTTAATGAGGAATTGAAAGAAAGTAATTTTAAGTTGTTCGCGTATATAGTCAGAAAGGTATCCTTTAATGAGGAATTGAAAGCTAATTCGTAAGCTTTAACTAGTTGTGGCGCGTAGTTTGTATCCTTTAATGAGGAATTGAAAGCACACTAAGTATTCAAGCATTTCAGCTAGCCTGCTTTTACAGTATCCTTTAATGAGGAATTGAAAGAAGTATGCGAGTATCGTTTCTTTCACTAATATCGTATCCTTTAATGAGGAATTGAAAGTGATGAAACAGCCAAAACTCTTGCGCCTCTTATTAACGCGTATCCTTTAATGAGGAATTGAAAGAGTAACTTGTATGTTTGTATTTGCAACTGTGTTTTCGTATCCTTTAATGAGGAATTGAAAGAAGGAGGGTTGCGGAAAGCCTTGAGGCACCTGATCAGCTGGGTATCCTTTAATGAGGAATTGAAAGAAATCAACAGAAGCAGGATTAGGCTCGAGCTTATTCCAGTATCCTTTAATGAGGAATTGAAAGTAAAACGCACGTTCAGCTTGTTCAAGCATATCCCAGACTAGTATCCTTTAATGAGGAATTGAAAGTCAATATGCTGTAAGCAAGCACGCCGCCTATGACGGTATCCTTTAATGAGGAATTGAAAGACCATTTATTCGGTTATACACTTGTCCGCTTTCAAAAACTGTATCCTTTAATGAGGAATTGAAAGTGTAAACTAATTTTTTGCTTTAGCTTTATACGATAATGGGTATCCTTTAATGAGGAATTGAAAGACATAGAAACATAAGTCTTAGCAACGTCGTATAACGGTATCCTTTAATGAGGAATTGAAAGTCATCAAAAAGATATTGCCTAAGTTTAAACGCATCATGGTATCCTTTAATGAGGAATTGAAAGAATAGTTCACAATGTTGAACCACCTCTCTAAAACAGTATCCTTTAATGAGGAATTGAAAGTAGGCTACATGGAGGGCAAATATCGCGTTCAACTAGTATCCTTTAATGAGGAATTGAAAGAGCCATTCAAAATCAGCTTGTTCATACATTTTCCTAAGGTATCCTTTAATGAGGAATTGAAAGCATACAATTCTATGAATTGATGACCGCTATTTGTCTTGTGTATCCTTTAATGAGGAATTGAAAGTAAAAGAATACAATCCTTATTTAATTCTAGTTACAAGTATCCTTTAATGAGGAATTGAAAGCAATTCTTTGTAACACTAATCTGTATCGGGTAATTGTATCCTTTAATGAGGAATTGAAAGTGTGATTAAGCTGATACCAAAAAGCGGGAGGTTGTTATGTATCCTTTAATGAGGAATTGAAAGGCGAAAGCCATGACCACCCAAAAGGGTTTGGGTAGGTATCCTTTAATGAGGAATTGAAAGAGACCCCAGAGCGTGCCCCAACCTGAGGAGTTTTTTATGGTATCCTTTAATGAGGAATTGAAAGAAAACTCATCTAGGCGCTTGGAGCGCTCCGCCGCAGTATCCTTTAATGAGGAATTGAAAGCTGTAACTGTTATTGTGCCACCAGATGTGCCTGTTGATTGGTATCCTTTAATGAGGAATTGAAAGGTTATCTTGTTACTTATAGCGACCACTGGTTGTATTGGTGTATCCTTTAATGAGGAATTGAAAGACATCCCTGCGATTTGTGCGGGGATGTATTAAGTGGTATCCTTTAATGAGGAATTGAAAGGGAGACTCTGAGAAGGAAAAGTAGGGTCAGGGATAGGTATCCTTTAATGAGGAATTGAAAGTTTCCCTCACCCGAAGCCAAAGTCATGAGCCTGCTGTATCCTTTAATGAGGAATTGAAAGCTAAGTAGCCTCTCACCTCAACGATTTTCACCCACGTTTCGTATCCTTTAATGAGGAATTGAAAGTAACCTTTTGTCAAAGAAACACTAACCTAATGGTTGTATCCTTTAATGAGGAATTGAAAGAAAGCGGTTCGCTGAACTCTCTCATATCGTTGCTCGTATCCTTTAATGAGGAATTGAAAGGTTATAAGCCAAAAAGTGCTGTAATATGTTTGGATTTCATGTATCCTTTAATGAGGAATTGAAAGGTCCATAACACTTCAACTATAGCGAATAGTTCCAACAACTGTATCCTTTAATGAGGAATTGAAAGCCTAATAGGCTCGGTTATTCGTATTACTCTTCTTCCGTATCCTTTAATGAGGAATTGAAAGACTATACTTTTGGGCGCACTGTTGTTTTCAGTCATTTTTGGTATCCTTTAATGAGGAATTGAAAGGTTACTGTGATTGTGACCGGGGGCGTTAGCATCGATAAGTATCCTTTAATGAGGAATTGAAAGACTCACCTTTGTAAAAGATATGAGAGATCACGTTGGTATCCTTTAATGAGGAATTGAAAGTTCAAAGCTACTATGTCTGGCTTACCGTTGGCTATGAGTTGGTATCCTTTAATGAGGAATTGAAAGCTACACCAATCATATACACACACATAAAATTCGAGGGGTATCCTTTAATGAGGAATTGAAAGTACAAAAACAGGTCTCAAAGGCTACCTCGCCACGCTTCTGTATCCTTTAATGAGGAATTGAAAGTATGCCTCGTTGGTAGGGGTTTTAACTAGAGTTTGCACTAGTATCCTTTAATGAGGAATTGAAAGTACAAGGAGTGCACTGCCCAGAGGACAACTCTCAACCACGGTATCCTTTAATGAGGAATTGAAAGTATAGTTTGTCCAAACCCGGAAACTATCCCGCTCGTCCAGTATCCTTTAATGAGGAATTGAAAGAGTCTTCAAACATCGGGACACTGCTCAACTTGAGTGAGGTATCCTTTAATGAGGAATTGAAAGAGTGGAGGTATAGACCAGAACACGCTTCTCCTTCTTTTGGTATCCTTTAATGAGGAATTGAAAGCATATCTGGAATTTGATGTTAACGTTTGTATTGCGAAAGCGTAGTATCCTTTAATGAGGAATTGAAAGGCAACCCTTTTGTCCACTGCATCGGTAACATATACTAGTATCCTTTAATGAGGAATTGAAAGGTAAAGGTGACGTAAATGACACTTTACCGTTACCTTGTGGTATCCTTTAATGAGGAATTGAAAGTGGTTGCACGAGGGGCACGCGACAAACCCCTCCGGTATCCTTTAATGAGGAATTGAAAGATGGTGAGCCCGTGCTCATCATTGAGGAGGACTTGAGTATCCTTTAATGAGGAATTGAAAGACAAGCTTCACACTTGTGTCCTCTGCGACAACCGACTGTATCCTTTAATGAGGAATTGAAAGCACATTATGTTTCACCTAAAAGCGATAGTATGCTATCATGTATCCTTTAATGAGGAATTGAAAGCATCGAGCGTTTTTTAGGTGGTTCTTCTAAAAATGAAGTATCCTTTAATGAGGAATTGAAAGGTAGTTGCTGCAGTCGTAGAGAAAGTATCTGAACCAGGTATCCTTTAATGAGGAATTGAAAGTCGCTTTGACATTTGTACAATTTACATACTGTGTCAGTATCCTTTAATGAGGAATTGAAAGTAAAACCTTCGCCTGGACTAGTCGCAAACCTTGTGTATCCTTTAATGAGGAATTGAAAGTGCTTATTTTTATTCTTCTACCTGGCTTTTTGAAGCTCTGGTATCCTTTAATGAGGAATTGAAAGCCTTAAGAGAGGCACTGGGTGCTAAAGTTAAGCGTCTCCGGTATCCTTTAATGAGGAATTGAAAGACCAGTCCTACCCCTCTAAAATACAAGCGTTCAAGGTGTATCCTTTAATGAGGAATTGAAAGAATGTATATATTTCATGAAAAAAATCGTGAAAATATACGTATCCTTTAATGAGGAATTGAAAGTTTGAGAGAAGAAGCACAGGTTACTAGCGACGATCGTATCCTTTAATGAGGAATTGAAAGAAGTTGTCCGCTTCCTTTTCTGTTTGTAACTCACCCGGTATCCTTTAATGAGGAATTGAAAGTACTGGTTCTTGTTCCTGCTCCGAGTTTTGGGACCCTGTATCCTTTAATGAGGAATTGAAAGTTTTCTGTTTTTATTTCGATAGTCACAAGTAGCGTGAGTATCCTTTAATGAGGAATTGAAAGGGGGTTTGGGGCACACTAAGGGCAGAGCCCGAAGCGTATCCTTTAATGAGGAATTGAAAGTCCTCAACAATGAGCACTGGCTCATTGCTGATGACTGGTATCCTTTAATGAGGAATTGAAAGAGCGTATGACGGGGAAGTTCTTCCTTCCCCTGTCTACCGAGTATCCTTTAATGAGGAATTGAAAGTTGATAAGATTGTTAATCTCGCTTCGATATCCATAAACCCGTATCCTTTAATGAGGAATTGAAAGACCACAAAGTTTTTCGTCATGGATAACAAAATCCAGCGTATCCTTTAATGAGGAATTGAAAGGCGTCTTTTCTACTTTCGCTCTCCGCTTTTTATGTTTTTGTATCCTTTAATGAGGAATTGAAAGGTAACGTATCTACCACGACATATGTACCGTGAGCACAGTATCCTTTAATGAGGAATTGAAAGATTACGGCAGGCATTGGCGAGACTACTTTACCAGTTGTATCCTTTAATGAGGAATTGAAAGCCCTGTGTTTTTGTGCAACCTTGAAGTCGTAGGGTGTATCCTTTAATGAGGAATTGAAAGATAGTGCCGGGGTGCGCTTGCTCCATCTCATATATGTATCCTTTAATGAGGAATTGAAAGGGTCCTTGGGTTTGGACTCCTGGGTTTACCGGTGATGGGTATCCTTTAATGAGGAATTGAAAGTTGTCGTGTAAAAGTTCGTGAAAAGGATTAACATCGTATCCTTTAATGAGGAATTGAAAGAATCCCTCCATAAGTATCTGCTTATGCGCAAAGTCGTTATGTATCCTTTAATGAGGAATTGAAAGTAACAATTGTTCAACCAATAGAACCGCTAAAAGCTTTAAGTATCCTTTAATGAGGAATTGAAAGTTTGATAATAACAGGAGCATCGTTTCTAATGTGTCGAAGGTATCCTTTAATGAGGAATTGAAAGGTAGATGCTGCCATAAAGTTCTACGGCTTTACAGTGTTGGGTATCCTTTAATGAGGAATTGAAAGGAAAAACCGTTTAGTATGTATTCGCCATTCTTACCGTAATGTATCCTTTAATGAGGAATTGAAAGTCGCAGTGGTATACCACCGAGGTCGTGGTGGGGATTGGTATCCTTTAATGAGGAATTGAAAGGGATAATCAAGTCAGTAGAGTGGCAAGAGAACGGTGTATCCTTTAATGAGGAATTGAAAGAGGTATAAATGGAACCCAGGTCTTCCATTGAAAGCTTCGTATCCTTTAATGAGGAATTGAAAGTAATTTTGGCCACGAAGCTCGGCCACTGCGAGGTGTTCGGTATCCTTTAATGAGGAATTGAAAGTTCTAGAATGCACTCTTTACCTTCGCCACGATCGACTGTATCCTTTAATGAGGAATTGAAAGAGGGTTCATGACACAGGTGCAGACAGTGCGGGACCTGGTATCCTTTAATGAGGAATTGAAAGGATAGCTCACGCCTGAGATTGTATTCATAATATTGAGTGTATCCTTTAATGAGGAATTGAAAGCCTTCGTATTCAACAGGGTCCTTTAAACCGTTCATCGTATCCTTTAATGAGGAATTGAAAGGTAACGCTTCTTGAAGCAACTGCGCCCTTGTGGATTTTGGTATCCTTTAATGAGGAATTGAAAGATGCAATACGACCAGCGGATACTCAGCTTCAAGGGACTCGGTATCCTTTAATGAGGAATTGAAAGGTTCGAATTAGGTAGACGTTTATCAGCCCACCGCCTTTCAGTATCCTTTAATGAGGAATTGAAAGACATACAGAGGTCGAGGTAGCTACGACTATGTCTTCGTATCCTTTAATGAGGAATTGAAAGTTACACGGCTCATACAGGTAGGGTAGAACGCACACTTGTATCCTTTAATGAGGAATTGAAAGAAATTCAGCTCACGCCTGAGGAAGAGGAGCTCCTAGAGTATCCTTTAATGAGGAATTGAAAGATCCTAAGTGTTATTCGGATTATCCGCCACATCAAGTATCGTATCCTTTAATGAGGAATTGAAAGCCCTAGCTCGCCCCCCCACCCGCATCCTCAACTTTTGTATCCTTTAATGAGGAATTGAAAGGCCAAAACAAGCATGCCCGCACTGTCACCATTTTCGTGCTTGTATCCTTTAATGAGGAATTGAAAGTCTAACGTCGTAAAGGTTGTTCAACCCGTATTTGGGTATCCTTTAATGAGGAATTGAAAGAGTTTCATTCCCCCACTACGCACAAGTTCTTGTATGTATCCTTTAATGAGGAATTGAAAGAGCTTTCCACTTGTGAACCTAGCAATTGCTGGTGAGTATCCTTTAATGAGGAATTGAAAGGCATAAAATTAGCGTCGGGTGATACATTGATAGTCTAGTATCCTTTAATGAGGAATTGAAAGAGGCTAGCGTCGAGGATGTGAAAAACATCCTTTCCAGGTATCCTTTAATGAGGAATTGAAAGTTGTAGTTATTGACATAAGAACACTGGGCACACTTGTACGGTATCCTTTAATGAGGAATTGAAAGTTTGCTAAGTCTTTTGAAAGCTCTATTCCAACACTCGCTAGTATCCTTTAATGAGGAATTGAAAGAACTTTATAGCTGGTTTTATACAGACAAACAGCATTACTAAGTATCCTTTAATGAGGAATTGAAAGTTGTTTACGCGGTTATTCGTGCGTCCCCACAAATTGGTATCCTTTAATGAGGAATTGAAAGTGTTTACTTGGCAAACAGCACACCTTTGTGTTCAACATGTATCCTTTAATGAGGAATTGAAAGGCTTTAAGTCTTGCCGGCGTGGTCACGCTCGGCATTCTTGTATCCTTTAATGAGGAATTGAAAGATCTCTCTAACAGAGAAATACTTAGAAACACCCTTTGGTATCCTTTAATGAGGAATTGAAAGGGCACATTGCTTGCATCTATTTCGTGAATGCCGTCCCAAGTATCCTTTAATGAGGAATTGAAAGAAGGGTCAAGGTATTTCCCGCAATACCGGACGTTACTCGAGTATCCTTTAATGAGGAATTGAAAGACTTTCCGTTAGTTCCATTATGAAGTCATCCTCATAAGTATCCTTTAATGAGGAATTGAAAGCTTTGAAATTTTTGTAAGCGTAAATTTTTCAGTTTCAGGTATCCTTTAATGAGGAATTGAAAGAATTTTAAAGGAACTGGTGGTGCAGATATTCCACTCATGGTATCCTTTAATGAGGAATTGAAAGACGGTGGTTAGAATGAGTCAACACCATATTAGTGGTTTAAGTATCCTTTAATGAGGAATTGAAAGTCTTTTCCTTGAGACTCATTTTTCTTTTCCACCTTCTTTTGTATCCTTTAATGAGGAATTGAAAGTGTTCTATTGTGCTGATTGGTGAAACATAATTTTGTGTTTGTATCCTTTAATGAGGAATTGAAAGTTGCCAACTCTTGTTCGAGCGCTTGCCAATCTACCGTATCAGTATCCTTTAATGAGGAATTGAAAGCTTAAATATTGTCTAAGTTTGAAAGCATCTTTTACACTAAGTATCCTTTAATGAGGAATTGAAAGTGGAGGACGTTCCACGTAACCCTTACTTGGACTATGGTATCCTTTAATGAGGAATTGAAAGCTATTCACTTAAAACCGCTTCCAGCAACATCAGTTGCTGTATCCTTTAATGAGGAATTGAAAGTGGCAGTTTCAACAACGCTTTTCATAATAGCCGCAACGGTATCCTTTAATGAGGAATTGAAAGTCTATTGGCTTATTACAACTCGGCTACTACGTTCGCGTGGTATCCTTTAATGAGGAATTGAAAGCTAATGTGTCGAAGCTTTCGAATTACCACGTCGCGTATCCTTTAATGAGGAATTGAAAGGTGTAAGAACCTTGAAAGGTTGAGTGAACCACACTTCAACCGGTATCCTTTAATGAGGAATTGAAAGCGTTTGACACGCTTGGACCGTTGCAATCTTTTGGCAGTATCCTTTAATGAGGAATTGAAAGTCTCAAAAAAAAAAAAAAAAACCGCTACAGGTATCCTTTAATGAGGAATTGAAAGTTATCATATTCGTAAGCCAATCTTTTCTCTTTTTCAAGTATCCTTTAATGAGGAATTGAAAGATGGGTGTCGACGAACAAACACTTAACAGCCTAATGGTATCCTTTAATGAGGAATTGAAAGATGACTTCCGACATATTCATGAGCAAATTACCTCGTTGAGTATCCTTTAATGAGGAATTGAAAGGCACGTTCAAAGCGGCGTTTGCGAAATTGTACACGGTATCCTTTAATGAGGAATTGAAAGGCACTTAACGGTCAACGTATTATTTAAATTTGAGTTTGTATCCTTTAATGAGGAATTGAAAGCGCTACTGAGGATGAGCGACAATCGGAAGATTATCACGGGTATCCTTTAATGAGGAATTGAAAGTGCTGTTCAGGCTGTTCTGGCAGGTTCACGTAGTGTTCGTATCCTTTAATGAGGAATTGAAAGGAAACGTCGGTAACGCGATTCTGGGCACAGCCAGAACACTTGTATCCTTTAATGAGGAATTGAAAGCAAACACCTTTAAGGCCTCTGGAGGTTGGTGTACGTACGGTATCCTTTAATGAGGAATTGAAAGGAAGGTGCCGCGTCAACCACTATTTCGCCACTGTCGTCCCAGTATCCTTTAATGAGGAATTGAAAGTTGAGTCAATCACTCCTACCTCTACTCCTACTGGTGTGTATCCTTTAATGAGGAATTGAAAGTTGCTGTCAATGAACTGCCTGAACGGGTTTGGTTTGTCAGGTATCCTTTAATGAGGAATTGAAAGTAATGGCTTAACACAACGACCCTTTGCCTAACGGACGTATCCTTTAATGAGGAATTGAAAGAACCTTTGGACGATAGGTTTGAGTTTTAAGTCCAACGTATCCTTTAATGAGGAATTGAAAGCACTCCCTAAGTGCGAGTGGTAGGGGCACGCTGTTAGTAGGTATCCTTTAATGAGGAATTGAAAGTTATAGAAGTCGGACTGAATAGCCTCAACACTTGGGTATCCTTTAATGAGGAATTGAAAGGAGTTGTCTGCGGATGAAAAGCAGTCTGTGTGTTCTGGGTATCCTTTAATGAGGAATTGAAAGTCAAAGTGTAAGCGACAATGCCTCCAACAACAGCTAGTATCCTTTAATGAGGAATTGAAAGCTTTTGAAAAATATGGGATGATTAGGGCTTTAGTGATGAGTATCCTTTAATGAGGAATTGAAAGACACTTGGTACGGAAAGAGAACCAGCTGGGACAGGTATCCTTTAATGAGGAATTGAAAGAAAGTGTTTTTATGTCCAAGACAGCTAGCTGTATTTCGGTGTATCCTTTAATGAGGAATTGAAAGAGGGATTTCCCGTCTGGCACCACAGCTTATACCTCGGTATCCTTTAATGAGGAATTGAAAGGAGATTGGCACAAGAGCCCACGCGTACCACGATGAGTATCCTTTAATGAGGAATTGAAAGACCGGGTTTGGTGTCCACAGGCGTAAATTCCCCGCGCACCGGTATCCTTTAATGAGGAATTGAAAGTGACTAAAGTGCTGGCATGTCTCAGAACTGCAACCGACTTTGTATCCTTTAATGAGGAATTGAAAGATCAATTACTCTTGTGGGTTGTTAGGGGGTATAACTAAGGTATCCTTTAATGAGGAATTGAAAGCCCTCCTCACTCGGGATAACAATATCATACGGATCTGTCGGTATCCTTTAATGAGGAATTGAAAGATAACGCACTTTTACGTAAATAACTTTATCAAACAACACAAGTATCCTTTAATGAGGAATTGAAAGTAATATAAACCCCGTATTCCTTGTTACAAAGTATGTCTTGTATCCTTTAATGAGGAATTGAAAGTTATAATTGTGTTTACCTTCGATTGTTAAATAGAAAACAAGTATCCTTTAATGAGGAATTGAAAGGTTTCTTGCTCTTGCGCAAGACAGACAAGCAATGGGCGTATCCTTTAATGAGGAATTGAAAGTTGACCTTGCCATGACGTTGATGGACATACCGACAGTATCCTTTAATGAGGAATTGAAAGAATAAAGTCAGAAATTGCGAAATTCGCTATTGTTACTTATGGTATCCTTTAATGAGGAATTGAAAGAGTGTAGTGAAAACTCTAAGCTTGTCAAATTCTATTTCGTATCCTTTAATGAGGAATTGAAAGTAAAATTTCTTCACTAGGCTCTCTACAAAGTCTTAAGTATCCTTTAATGAGGAATTGAAAGACCGCTACTTCTATCGTGTCACTCGAAGTAGTGCCTATGGTATCCTTTAATGAGGAATTGAAAGATCATGAGTTGCCGTGTGAGAAAGTCATGACTAGCAAGAGTATCCTTTAATGAGGAATTGAAAGGCTGCAGTGGGTAGGTCAAATGGTATGTATTGTTGCAGTAGGTATCCTTTAATGAGGAATTGAAAGCCAACTTTTATTTTTGAAACTAATTTTTGTAGAAACGGGTATCCTTTAATGAGGAATTGAAAGCCATTAATAATATATTGTGCGATTTTTTCCCTTGCTTGTATCCTTTAATGAGGAATTGAAAGCACACACACACCTTATAACGTAAAGCACTGACATCCCGTATCCTTTAATGAGGAATTGAAAGACCTTTCGTAGGTGATAGGATACCACTCTGGAAGCGGTATCCTTTAATGAGGAATTGAAAGAAGTAGGTTAAAGCTGTTTCACGGACTAAGATTCGATCTGTATCCTTTAATGAGGAATTGAAAGGACACTACTGACTTTAGACGCTCAAGTTCTTCATTTATAGTATCCTTTAATGAGGAATTGAAAGACGTTTTCAGCCACTGCCAAAACGCCATATATACCACTAGTATCCTTTAATGAGGAATTGAAAGAATTTTCTACCAATGGGACCCTACGGCACCTCCCCTGTATCCTTTAATGAGGAATTGAAAGATGAAAAAGCTTTCTTAATGGCTCAGAAAGTGAAAATAGTATCCTTTAATGAGGAATTGAAAGTTAAGTATTTTTTTTATGAAACTTAGAATATAAATAAAAGTATCCTTTAATGAGGAATTGAAAGCGTGTTCACTTTTCGAGTACCACAAACAAATCTTACCGCGTATCCTTTAATGAGGAATTGAAAGTTGAAACGGGGAGATACACTGCTTGTGTACCAACTTCGTATCCTTTAATGAGGAATTGAAAGCCGATGACGGTTTTCGAATCATTTTTGACCGTTACCTGTATCCTTTAATGAGGAATTGAAAGTTAATGGTACAATGTAGTTTGCGATGAAGCTAACATACCTGTATCCTTTAATGAGGAATTGAAAGCAACTGCCCCAATACCCATCGCTCATATCACTCACCTGTATCCTTTAATGAGGAATTGAAAGATTAAACGTCTGGTCTTTGGCATACAATACTTAGTACGGTATCCTTTAATGAGGAATTGAAAGTGAGCGTTATCGGTGTTGAAGATGAAGTTGAAGCTGTGTATCCTTTAATGAGGAATTGAAAGAAAAAGAGAAACAATGGCTCTACGAGGTATCCAATTCGGTATCCTTTAATGAGGAATTGAAAGGCAAGCGTTTCAAGCAAAAGTGTTTCGCTGATTTCGATAGGTATCCTTTAATGAGGAATTGAAAGACCCTTTTTGCCCCAGTTTGGACGTCGCCTCCACGGTATCCTTTAATGAGGAATTGAAAGACACTAGCTCAATCGCGTAATTCTCAGCATCAAGCTGTGTATCCTTTAATGAGGAATTGAAAGTGAACGCGGAGTACACTTGAGGCCACTTCGCCTTATCAAGTATCCTTTAATGAGGAATTGAAAGACACCCAAAACTTCAAGTACCTCGCCCCAGGTATTACATTGTATCCTTTAATGAGGAATTGAAAGCTCCTTCAACTTAAGAGTTTTGAAACATCATTTGCCGAAAGAGGCTTGTATCCTTTAATGAGGAATTGAAAGCTCCTTCAACTATACACCTTCGAGTGGTGAATATACGGGTATCCTTTAATGAGGAATTGAAAGTAAATTCACACATAACGGTAGGTAAGAAGTCAACGTAGACGTGAAACCCTGTATCCTTTAATGAGGAATTGAAAGTAAATTCACACATGAGGGGAAATATGACCCAGATGGTGTATCCTTTAATGAGGAATTGAAAGGTAGAAACGTCCATCACTTCGAGAACGTAGCGATTTTTGGTATCCTTTAATGAGGAATTGAAAGTTGGTATAGTTCTCCGACAACAAACCTTTGTACAGGTATCCTTTAATGAGGAATTGAAAGCCGTATTGATCAATCGGTGTCGATCGCACGTATAAAACTTGTATCCTTTAATGAGGAATTGAAAGTATCCGTCAAAGGTACAAGCCTACAAAGTTATAGGACGTATCCTTTAATGAGGAATTGAAAGATTTCAAGAGGATCTTCCCAGCAAACATAATCGTGGGTATCCTTTAATGAGGAATTGAAAGTCAATAGCAATACGTAGTTCTTCTTTAAAATACTGTATCCTTTAATGAGGAATTGAAAGAGAAGTTCAGCTGAAGTTATTACTGCAATCAAAACGTCCGTATCCTTTAATGAGGAATTGAAAGTCTCCATCATACTGCCTTATAACCTGTTTGAAATCCAGTATCCTTTAATGAGGAATTGAAAGGTTTCCTACGAAACTTGTGGGCATTCAAAGCGCGGCAATGTATCCTTTAATGAGGAATTGAAAGCCTTTATTAAATCTCTTAAACGTTCATGTTTCCTAGCGTATCCTTTAATGAGGAATTGAAAGTTTTAGTGTTAATACAAACTCGGAGTTGACAGCAAACCGCGTATCCTTTAATGAGGAATTGAAAGTTTCTCTTAGTCGGACTTAAACCCTCAAGTAGCCTGTCCAGTATCCTTTAATGAGGAATTGAAAGTTCACATTCTCTATCTTCTCCAGTTCATCTATTATCAGGGTATCCTTTAATGAGGAATTGAAAGAAAGTTGTCCCTGCTGGCAAATCAGTGCTACCTGTGGTATCCTTTAATGAGGAATTGAAAGTCGTGAACCGCTTTCCCATTCTTGACAGTCGAACTACGGTATCCTTTAATGAGGAATTGAAAGAACACATGCAGTTGAAGTTGTAGCCCATGAGATAGCGCACGGTATCCTTTAATGAGGAATTGAAAGACGATTCCCTGAGACTGGTCATACCACTTCCAGCACACAGGTATCCTTTAATGAGGAATTGAAAGCTTGTGGGGAGGCTATACTTTACAACGCCCTGGACTGTATCCTTTAATGAGGAATTGAAAGAGCAGGAACGCCGTTCATTTGCACGGTAACTGTTAACGTGTATCCTTTAATGAGGAATTGAAAGAATTTATTACCAAACTTAATGGCAAATAATCATTTTTCCTGTATCCTTTAATGAGGAATTGAAAGTGACTGGTTTAACTGTGGGTACCACGTATTGGCTTGATGGTATCCTTTAATGAGGAATTGAAAGACGTAGTCTTTCCAAACGCGGGCATGGTGGGCATTCTCTAGTATCCTTTAATGAGGAATTGAAAGCTGCACAAACGTTAACAGTTACCGTGCAAATGAACGGGTATCCTTTAATGAGGAATTGAAAGTTTGGAAAACATAAATAGTAAAGAAATATATGCTCAAGGTATCCTTTAATGAGGAATTGAAAGCTTTCCGTTAGTTCCGTTATAAAATCATCATCAAAAAGTATCCTTTAATGAGGAATTGAAAGGTTTTGGGGTTCATGTTGAACCAAACTTTTTTTACGCTGTATCCTTTAATGAGGAATTGAAAGCATGCACTTTTTCACACCTTCCAAAAGCATGTCGGCCAAGTATCCTTTAATGAGGAATTGAAAGCTTGCTTACTCAACGGTTCAAGGGTCATCCTGTTGATAAGTATCCTTTAATGAGGAATTGAAAGTGAATAGCCCTTCTCAGCATTTCTGCGTTGGCGAGCGTATCCTTTAATGAGGAATTGAAAGTCAAATGAAATAACTGCGAACTTAGTAACGTCTGTCTGCGGTATCCTTTAATGAGGAATTGAAAGACAATGCGGTCAAACAGCTCTTGGAGGTGCAGACTAGTATCCTTTAATGAGGAATTGAAAGAGCACTTCGTCTGTGAGTTTTGTGAAACCACCGCGAGTATCCTTTAATGAGGAATTGAAAGATGAAGCCCCACACCAAGAAGTTCACCTGTTTGTTTGTGTATCCTTTAATGAGGAATTGAAAGGTTTTTAAAGGAGGAGTATGAAAGAAGAAGGGGTTATTGTATCCTTTAATGAGGAATTGAAAGATGTCGCTCGACGCAGATACATCAGAGGTGGGAAGCGTATCCTTTAATGAGGAATTGAAAGTTACTTTCTGGTGTGCCGATAGGCTCATAGTAGCAGGTATCCTTTAATGAGGAATTGAAAGTCCTCTTCGCGTTCCTCGACTGACTTCACTAGCTCTTGGTATCCTTTAATGAGGAATTGAAAGTCCTCTTCGCTGTTCTTAACCAGCTCCACCTTTTCAGCTGGTATCCTTTAATGAGGAATTGAAAGGAAAACTTGAAAAGGGAAGGAGAGATGATATATTCATGGTATCCTTTAATGAGGAATTGAAAGTTACACTAGACGACACTTCAAGTGAAGTCGCTTATGGTATCCTTTAATGAGGAATTGAAAGGGACTAGAAATTTGTGTTTCTTCACGCAAGTGCACTATCGTATCCTTTAATGAGGAATTGAAAGAGTGTCTGCTAATCGCGTCAGCATTCAACTCAAGACCGTATCCTTTAATGAGGAATTGAAAGCTCTCACGTTGGGGAACTTTGCGAGAATTGCTTGTTTGAGTATCCTTTAATGAGGAATTGAAAGGGATGAAGCGGAAATCCAGTTATATGATGAGCTGATCAGTATCCTTTAATGAGGAATTGAAAGATCACAGTTCTACGAGAGCGAGTAGCACTGTTTCTTTTTTGTATCCTTTAATGAGGAATTGAAAGTTAACATCATTAACAGAAACTTCGAGCACTTTGATTGTGGGTATCCTTTAATGAGGAATTGAAAGACTACTTCCTTGTAGTTATTGACGTAGTTGCACTGCATGTATCCTTTAATGAGGAATTGAAAGCTTCGTTACTGCAAACTATCGAGAACGATGTGCTTGGGGGTATCCTTTAATGAGGAATTGAAAGTTGCTAATTTTCCCTTCCCCAAGTTTTAATATTAGGACAAGTATCCTTTAATGAGGAATTGAAAGTGAGGATAGCTTAGTGGTTGCTCTCAAGGTCTTACTGTATCCTTTAATGAGGAATTGAAAGTCCCAGAATCGTCCCTCAAGGTCTTCCTCAATAACCAAGTATCCTTTAATGAGGAATTGAAAGATTATTTCGGTGGTCATTTTCACCACCAAAAACAGTATGTATCCTTTAATGAGGAATTGAAAGTTTTGAACATTAATGACACTTATTCTGGTAGTGGTAGGTATCCTTTAATGAGGAATTGAAAGAGATAACCAACAAAAGTTTCGGTTTTCAAGACACGTGTATCCTTTAATGAGGAATTGAAAGATTATCGTTTTTTCTATGCGGTCACCCACCTTCTCCCCTGTATCCTTTAATGAGGAATTGAAAGCCGCCTATATGGCAAGGACACTCGCACTCGGGGAGGTATCCTTTAATGAGGAATTGAAAGAATAAAACGGTTCTTGGACAACTTGATAATACCTTGTGGTATCCTTTAATGAGGAATTGAAAGGATATCGGCGAAAAAACATGACCGCAAACGGCTTTGTATCCTTTAATGAGGAATTGAAAGTATCCACCATATGATATTTCGACAGTGCCATTAACGAG
>Ga0167615_1000176_pt1 | contig 22402 bp, 18 predicted proteins | sample BED_Mat_host_9_1_FD_111800 | JGI IMG/M metagenome (GOLD analysis project Ga0167615, IMG submission 111800) | Extremophilic microbial mat communities from Yellowstone National Park, USA - BED_Mat_host_9_15 (v2) (version 2) | ecosystem: Environmental > Aquatic > Thermal springs > Hot (42-90C) >... | reverse complement strand
GCAAGTCGCGAGCAGAGCTGCCTGCCGGTCGGCGAGGCTACCCACCTACACCCGTGTTTAGCCTCTCTGTGGTGCGGGGACAAGAGATAAAAGCCTTGACCTGGCCTTGACACCTCCGTTCCCGCCAGTAAGATGGGGTTCAACTAGCGCACTTCGCGCAGTTTCGGTCAGATCAGCAAGAAAAGGAGGATGTGATGCGCTGCAGAGCGCGTTTGGCACAGGCGCTCGCGTCGGTGCTTGCGGTTTTCGGGCTCAGCTCCACCATATTCGCCGGGGTGTCGTCCGCCTACTACGTTCCTTTTGGTCAGGAAGCACTGACCGACTTCGCCTATCACGAGGTCTATGCGCCGACCTCCGTTGAAGGTGCTAACAACGGCTGTCGGCCGACCGCCGAACACCCCTATCCGGTTGTCCTAGTGCACGGCACCTTCGAGGACGAGGGTTCGAACTGGGTGACTGTAGCGCCGCTGTTGGCCATCGAAGGCTACTGCGTCTACGCCTTCAACTACGGCGAAACCGCACTCTCGTTCGGCGGAAGGGTCGATGGGCTGGGTCAGATCGCCCGCTCGGCTGAAGAACTGGCCGGTTTCGTGAACTGGGTTTTGGAACAGACCGGAGCAGAACGGGTTGACCTGGTGGGCCACTCCCAGGGCGGGATGATGCCCAACTACTACATCCACTTCCTGGGGGGCGGGAGCAAGGTCAACACTTTCGTCGCACTCGCGCCTAGCAACCACGGTACTAACCTGGACGGCTTTGAAACCCTCTTGCGGGACGTGCCTGGCCTCCAAAATGTCGCCAACGCGCTTGCCGAATGGCTGCAGGTGCCCGCTCTGACCGAACAGGAGGAAGGTTCGAAATTCATGTCGGAACTGTTCGGCAATGGCGAACCCCTGTCACCTGAAGTTCACTACATTGTGATCGAGACCGAACACGACGAGGTTGTCACTCCCTACACAAACGCCTTTCTCAACGGTGAAAACGTCACCAACATTCTCGTTCAGGAACAGTGTCCTGAAGACCCGGTCGGCCACGTCGGCATGATCGAGGACTGGCCGGCGCTTCAGAACATGCTCAACTGGTTGAGCAACGAACCGAATCCATACTTCCAAGCCAGTTGTTACAACTTCGGGGCGCCTTTCTAGTTTGACCTTTGCTGGCCTGGCCGGGAGCGCACCTGGCCAGGCCAGCGCTTTTCTGCAAGGGCGACCTTGACCTTGCAGTGCTGCCGCTGACGCAGGCGCCACCAGCCCGCGGGCACCGAGGTGGGCGCGAGGGTCGTCGTGGCTTGGGTGGCCAAATTGCGATCCCAGGGGTGTCGGTGCGGGGCCCCTCCGACGATCCTGGCTTGCCATCGGTCCTCGGCTCAACCCCGTTGGTCCCCATCGCCTGGGAATCGGATCAGCCGCTCGGGTAGCTGGCGTACAGTTCCCGTTTCCAGGCGATCGAGCGGACAGGACCGGTCCGCCCTTACCTCAGGCCACAGCGCAGGTAGCAGCCTGCTTAGCCGCGGTCCAGTCCAGCCGGTTTAGCCAACGGTTGAAAAAGGTGTGCTGGGGCTCCCGGTTACCTTTGGCTCGTGCGGATCTTCCTTGCCGGCGCAACTGGCGTGATCGGACGCCACCTCGTACCGTTGCTGATCGAAGCAGGCCACGAGGTGGCGGGGATGACCCGCACCCCCGGGAAGCTCGGCTGGCTGGCAGATCTGGGTGCTCAGCCAATCCTTGTCGACGTCTTTGCTCGGGACCAGCTCCTCCATGCCGTGGCGTCTTTCCGTCCCGATCTCGTGGTCCACCAGCTCACCGACCTGCCGGACGATCCCAAGGATCTCAGCTCCAAGACCGCTGCCAACAACCGGATCCGGGTAGAGGGAACCAGAAACCTCGTGGACGCGGCTCTCAGCTGTGGCTCGCGGGTGTTGGCCCAGAGCGTCGCATGGGGGCTTCCCGGCGAGGCGGGTGAGGCGGTGGAGTTCCTTGAGCACACGGTTCTGACCGCTGGCGGCGTTGTCGTCCGCTACGGCCGGTTCTACGGCCCAGGCACCTACTACATCCGGAGCAAACCGGATCCACCCTTCGTTGGGGTCGATCGCGCGGCGCGCAGGACCGCGGAGCTGCTGCGGGCTCCGGCCGGTATTTACGAGGCGATCGAGCCAGGCGAGGGTTGAGCCGAGGGACGCTTCCCGGTCGTGTGGTCGAAGGCCGCCGGAACGAAGCCACGGAGCACCCTAGCCGGTTGGAGGCGGAGCCATCGGCGCTCGCTGAGCGGCTCTTAGTTAGGGAGGGGCACCCGGCAGTCGATGAGGGGATCGATCCGGTTGGGGCGAGCCAGGGGAGGGGGCTAACCCCTCCTCAACAGCGCCTGGTCTCGAACCGCTCGGAAGTGGAGCTGAGGGGACTCGAACCCCTGACCTCCGCGCTGCCAGCGCGACGCTCTAGCCAGCTGAGCTACAGCCCCGTCCGCACCGCAAGGTTAGTAAAGATCGGACCTTGCAGTCCCCTCCAACCACCGCTGGGCCGCCGCCGGCCTCATAATGAGCGGCGAGATGGCCGACCAACAAGACCAAGACCGCTATCCCTACCGCCCAGCCGAGATCGAGCGCCGCTGGCAGGAGGTTTGGGAGCGGGAGCGGACCTGGGAGGTGAAGAACGAAGGGCGCCCGAAGGAACAGCTAGCCCACCTTCCAGCCGACGGGCGGGGCTCCTCCGTCTACGTCCTGGAGATGCTCCCCTATCCATCCGGTGAACCCCACATTGGCCACCTCAAGTGCTACGCCGTCGGTGACGCGATCGCCCACTTCCGACGCCGCCTTGGGGAGCGGGTCCTCCACCCGATGGGGTACGACGCCTTTGGCCTGCCGGCCGAGAACCACGCGATCAAGACGGGGGTCCACCCCCGGGAGTCGACCTGGAACTCGATCCGCTCCTTCCAGCGCCAGTTCCGTTCCTGGGGGATCTCGATCGACTGGTCGCGGGAGCTTGCGACCTGCGAGCCCTCCTACTACCGCTGGACCCAGTGGATCTTCCTCGAGCTCTACCGCGCCGGCCTTGCATACCGTAAGCGTGCAGCCGTTAAGTGGTGTCCAAACGACCAAACCGTCCTTGCCAACGAGCAGGTTGTTGACGGCCGCTGCGAGCGGTGCGGCACCCCGGTCGAGGCCCGCCAGCTCGAGCAGTGGTTCCTGCGGATCACCGACTACGCCGAGCGACTGCTTAACGACCTGGAGGAGATCGACTGGCCGGAGCACGTAAAGACGATGCAGCGGAACTGGATCGGCCGCTCCGAGGGGGCGGAGGTGGTCTTCCGCTGCGAGGAACTGAACCTTGACTTCCCTGTCTTTACGACCCGTCCGGACACGCTTTACGGCGCCACCTTCTTCGTCCTCGCCCCCGAGCACCCGCTGGTGGAGCGGCTGGTGGCCGGCACCGCCCAGGAGGCGGCGGTCCGGGAGTACGTAAACAGGGTCCTGCGGCAGACCAACGAGGAACGGGGGGCTGGCGCTGAGGGCCGGCGGGAGAAGACGGGAGTGGCAACCGGCCGCTACGTAGTCAACCCCGTGAACGGCGAGGCTTTGCCGGTCTACGTCGCCGACTACGTACTGATGGAGTACGGAACCGGAGCGGTGATGGCGGTTCCCGCCCACGACGAGCGCGACTACGAATTCGCCAAGGCCTTCGGGATCCCAATCAAGCGGGTGATCGTTGGCGAAGGGCCCGAGGCCCAGGACGCCGAGGGCCTTCCCTACACCGGCGATGGTCCCCTGATCAACTCCGGGCCGGACCTTGACGGGGTTCCCAACCGCCAGGCGATGGAGCTGATCGTCTCCCGCCTCGAGCGGGAAGGGAAAGGGAACGGAACGGTTTCCTACCGGCTCCGGGACTGGCTGATCTCCCGCCAGCGGTACTGGGGCTGCCCGATCCCGATCGTCTACTGCGACCGCTGCGGGACCGTGCCCGTCCCCGAGCAGGACCTGCCGGTCGAGCTGCCGGACATCGATGACTACGCGCCTAAGGGCCGCTCCCCGCTAGCCGCTGCCGAGGGCTGGGTACGGACCCGCTGCCCGAACTGCCGCGGGCCGGCACAGCGGGAGACCGACACGATGGATACCTTCGTCGACTCCTCCTGGTACTTCCTGCGCTACTGCGACGCCCGGAACGAGGAGCGGGCCTGGGACCCACGGGCGTTGCGGGAGTGGATGCCGGTCGACCAGTACATCGGTGGGGTGGAGCACGCGATCCTCCACCTGCTGTACGCGCGGTTCTTCTGCAAAGCCCTGGCCGACCTCGGCCATCTCCATTTCCAGGAGCCGTTTAAGGCCCTTTTCACCCAGGGGATGGTGACCAAAGACGGCGCGAAGATGTCGAAGTCAAAGGGCAACGTCGTCTCGCCAGCCGAGATCGTCGAGCGGTACGGCGCCGACACCGCCCGCACCTACATCCTCTTCATGGGTCCCGCAGAGCAGGACTGCGAGTGGTCCGACGAGGGGGTGGAGGGGGTTTACCGCTTCCTCTCACGGCTGTGGCGGTTGGCGGCGCAAACCGCAGAGCGGTTGGGGGGCCAACCGGTAGCTGTTCCCCCTGGCCAAGGGGCGAACGGCAGCCTTGCCGGTGCGGACCTCGAGCTCGCAAGGAAGGCGCACTGGGCGATTGAAAAGGTTGGCGACGACCTCCGCCGGTTTGCCTTTAACACCGCGATCGCCGCGGTGATGGAGCTGCTCAACCTCTGCTACCGGCTCCGGGACGAGGCGTCCCCCCAGCTGCTTGGTAGCGCGTTGGCCTGCTGCTGCTCGCTGCTCTTTCCCTTTGCTCCCCACATCACAAGCGAGCTTTACCACCGCCTTGTCGGTCGGCGGGTCTGGGAGGAGCCTTGGCCCCAAGCCGACCCCCAGCTCCTCCAGGAGGAGTACTTCGAGCTGGTCTGCCAGGTAAACGGCAAGGTCCGGGACCGGGTGCGGGCTAGCAGCCAGGCAACGGTCGAGGAGCTTAAGGAGCTCGCTCGCCGAGCGCCAAAGGTCCAGCCCCACATCGCCGGCAAGGAGATTGTGAAGGAGATCGTCGTCCCTGGCAAGCTGGTGAACCTTGTCGTCCGCTAAGCGTCCGCTGCAGATCGGCGTGGTCGGCAGCTCTAAACCGACCGACCGGGAGCGATCCCTTGCCTACGCCGTTGGCGGGCTGCTCGCCGAAGCCGGGGTGACCGTAGTCTGTGGTGGCCTGGGCGGGGTGATGGAGGAGTGCTGTCGGGGGGCGCAGGACCGTGGCGGCCTTACCTTTGGCATCCTCCCGGGTACGACCCCCGCCGAAGGCAACCCTTACCTGACCGTGGTGCTGCCATCGGGGATCGGGGAGCTACGGAACGGGTTGGTGGTACGGGCAAGCGCAGCGTTGATCGCGATCGGCAGCGGTTACGGCACCCTCTCCGAGATCGCCCTAGCCCGCCGCACCGGCCTTAGCTGCGTGCTCTTGGAGAGCTTCGAGGGGATCCTTGCCGAGCCCCCGCTGGCAAGCCCGCAGGGCGGTTCCCTTTACCGCGCGGTCGACCCCGAGGAAGCGGTCCGCCTCGCCTTAGAGGCTGGAGCGGCGGTTTAGGTCGAACATGGTTCCTGCGCTCCGTCCCGCCTACCTGATCGCTGGGGAGGACCACAGCGCGGTCAGAGAGCGACGGCTGCGGCTTGCCCAACTGGTGGGGCGCAGCGGCGGCGAGATCGTCCTTGAGATCTACGAGGGACCTGCCGCCACGCCCAAGCAGGCCGCTACAGCGCTCTCAACGCTCCCGATCGGCGGCTGGCGGATCTTGGTTTTCGACGGCGCCGAGCGGTGGAAGGGCAAGGACGTCGTAGCCCACCTAGCTCCCTTCGCGAGCAGGTTTCCCCCCCAGACGACCCTTGCCTGTTTTGCTTACGAGGAAGGGAGGAGAAAGGTCTGCCCCGAGCTTGTAGCAGCTGTCCGGGAAAGCGGGGGGGTGGTTGAAACGGAGCCGATCTTGCGGGGTAGTCGGTTGCTCAACTGGGCCCGCCGGGAAGCCACTCGCCGCGGCGCAAAGCTCTCCGAGGAGCGGCTGGTCGAGCTTTGCGAGCGGTTCGGGAGCAGAAGGGCGAGGCTGCTTAGGGAGCTTGAACGGTTGGCCTTGGCTGGCGAGGCCGCAGAGGAGGGCTGGGACCGGACCAGTGGGGCTTCGCCGTTCGCCCTGGTGGATGCGATCCTCGCCGGCGATCGCTCGGAGACGGCGGCGCTCGCGCTGGCGTTGCTGCGCCAAGGGGAGCGGCCGCACGGACTGATCCACCTCCTTGCCGGGCGGCTGCGCACCGTCCAGGAGGCGGCAGCCCACCTCGCGGAAGGCCGGCCGGAGAGGGTGGTGCGGGGGGAGCTTAGGCTTCCTCCGCGCCCGGCACAACTGGTGCTGGACGCCGCAAAGCGGCTTGGGCCGGACCGCACCGGGGCAGGCCTTGCCCTGCTTGCAGACCTCGAGGCAGAGCTCCATAGCGCACCGGTCCTCGCCGGATCGCGGCTGCGCCGGCCGGTGTCTGGGGAGGAGACGGCCTTCCTAAGGGGTTGCCTGCGGCTCGCCAGCCTCTTTGGTTGACCCCTGGCTTTTGGCCAGCAAGCGGGCGGCGCGCGCCTTCTTCCGCGCGCCGTTGTTGCGGTGCAGCGCTCCGGTCTTCACAGCCTTGTCGATCAGGCTTTGGAGCTTGCGGTGCTCGGCGGAGATCCGCTCCTGGTCCCCGCTTTCAAGGGCTGCGGCGAGGCGGCGGAAGTAGGTTTTGATCGCCGACTTATAGCGGCGGTTCTCAAGCCGCTCCCGTTCGGCGCGGAGGATCCGTTTTTTCTGGGAGTGGATGTTCGCCATGCCCGATCAGAGAGGTACCGAGGCCGATTCCAAGCGGAGGACTTACTATAGCGCGGCCTTGCGTACCACGGCCGAACAGCCCCGATCCAAAGGTGGCCGGCGGCTCGTTGGTGCCCTGGCCGTAAACACCGCGATCTTTTCCGCGGCAACGGGCGTCTCCCGGCTGGTAGGGCTTGCGCGGGAAGTGGTCGCCTCCTCCTACTTCGCGACCAGCGCCCCGTTCTCTGCCTTCACCCTTGCCAACCAGATTCCGAACCTGGTCAGCAACCTGTTCGCCCAGGCCGCCCTCTCCGCAGCCTTCGTCCCGGTCTTTACGGAACTCCTCCAGCGTGGTCGCCGCCGGGAGGCGTTCGAGCTCGCCTCCTCCCTGTTCTGGATCATGCTCCTCGGCTTAGGCCTCCTCACCGTTGTCTTCATCGGTGCCGCTGGGGTGGTGATGCCGATCCTCGCCGGGCCGAAGTTCAACCACGCGACCACTTCCCTGCTTGTCGGCCTCTCCCGCGTCCTTTTCCCCGTCGTCCTCATCCTTGGCCTCAACGGCCTTTTGGTCGGGATCCTCCAAAGCTACGACCACTTCGCGATCCCTGCGATCTCCCCAGCGGTCTGGAACGTCGTGATCCTTGCCGGTCTGATCGGCCTGCGACCTCTGTTCCCAGGCGGCTACGAGCACGGAAACGAGCTCTACGCCTACGCAGTGGCGGTGCTTGTTGCGACCGCCGTCCAGCTAGCCCTTGCCTTCGCCGCCTTGCGGCGGATCGACTTCCGCCTCTCCTTCAAGGTGCGGTTCGATGACCCGCGGGTCCGGCGGGTCTTCACCTTGATGTTGCCGGTGACGATCGGGTTGGGGATCGTCAACCTCGACCAGCTGATCAACTCCGCGTTTGGGACCCTCGTCAGCGCCGAAGCGCCCCGGGCGATCGAAGCCGCCTTCAGGATCTACATGCTTCCCCAAGGACTGTTCTCGGTGGCGGTAGCAACGGTCCTTTTCCCAACGCTCTCCCGAATGGCTGCCGACCGCCAGCCGGCCGAGATGCGCCGGCTGCTAGGGAGGGGGATGCGCCAGATCAACCTCCTCTTGATCCCCGCCGCTGCCTTTATCCTCGTCCTCTCCACGCCGATCGTGCGGCTCCTCTACCAGCACGGCGCCTTCCATGCCCACTCCACCAAGCTGGTCTCAACGGCGCTCTTCTGGTTCGGCGTCAGCCTCCCCTTCGGCGGCCTCAACCTCCTCCTCACCAGGACCTTTTTTGCAGTGCAGCGGCCGTGGATCCCAACCAAGCTAGCGGCGGTGAACATCGTCGTCGACGCGATCGTCTCGATCGCGCTGTATCGGCCGCTGGGGATCGCCGGCCTGGTGATCGGCACCGCCGTCGCCAACGCTGTGATGACCGCCCTTCAGCTCCACCGCCTGAGGATCGGCTTCAATGGCCGGCTGGAAGGCCGCCAGACGACGATGATCACGGCCAGGATCCTCATTGCCAGCGGCGTTCTCGCGGGCTCCGCCTACGCCACCTGGGCGGTCCTGCACGCCCTTTTCGGCGAAGGGTTGTTCGGACAGCTGGTAAGCGTGGGCGGAGCGCTTGTGGTCGGTGGCTTCCTGTACGGGCGGGCGGTGCTAGCGATGCGGGTGCCGGAGGCCCACCAGGTGGTTGCGTTGTTAAGGGAACGTCTGCTGGGGCTGCGCGCCGAACCGTAGGCGGAGCTTATGGCTCAAGCGGAGCTTGGCCGGCTCCGACGCCAACCGGCTGGCCGTCCGTTGCTGGGATACCCGTGGGCGATGGTGCTCAGCTGTCGTCTACGGGCCCAGCCGGCCGGGGCCAGGGACCGGTTGGCCCGCCGTCCATCGCCGGCCCAGCCCCGCGATCGGTGAGCGGGCCGCTGGCCGTCTACAGTTTTGCTGCCCGATGGAACAGGCCCGGATCCGCAACTTCTGCATCATCGCCCACATCGACCACGGCAAATCGACCCTTGCCGACCGGATCCTCGAGCTCACCCACGCCGTCGACCCGCGGCTGATGCGGGAGCAGGTGCTCGATTCGATGGATCTTGAGCGGGAGCGGGGGATCACGATCAAGGCCCAAGCGGTTCGGGTCTTCTACTCCTCCCGGGACGGCAACACCTACCAGCTCCATCTGATCGACACCCCCGGCCATGTCGACTTCTCCTACGAGGTGTCCCGCTCCCTTGCCGCCTGCGAGGGGGCGCTGCTGGTGGTCGATGCCTCCCAGGGGGTGGAGGCGCAGACGGTCGCAAACACCTACTTGGCGATCGAGGCTGGGCTAGAGATCATCCCCTGCCTAAACAAGGTCGATCTTCCCGGCGCTGAACCGGAGCGGGTTTCCGGCGAAGTCGCTGAGCTCCTTGGGGAGCCGCCGGAGTCGATCCTCCGGATCTCGGCGAAGACTGGGGAGGGCGTGGAAGAGGTTCTCGAGCAGCTCGTCGCCAGGGTGCCGCCCCCAGCTGGCCGGCCAGACGGACCTCCGCGGGCGTTGATCTTCGACTCCCAGTTCGACCCTTACCGCGGGGTGATCGCTTACGTCCGGATGGTTGACGGGGTGTTCCGCAAGGGCGATCCGCTGTTGGCGATGGCCTCAGGCGCGCGGGCGGAGATCGACGAGCTTGGTTTCTTCACCCCGCAGATGACCCCTGCCGGCGAGCTTTCAGCCGGCGAGGTCGGTTACGTGATCACCGGGATCAAAGAGGTCTCGCGGCTGCGGGTCGGGGACACGCTCACCGGCGGCGGCGCTAAGGACGGGGGTCCCCAAGCGGCCAGCGAGCCGCTGCCGGGGTATCGGGAGATTAAGCCGATGGTTTTCTGCGGCCTCTTTCCGATCGACTCCGACCGTTACGAGGACCTCCGCGAGGCGCTGGAAAAGCTGGTCCTCAACGACGCCGCGCTGAGCTACGAGCCGGAGACCTCCGACGCACTTGGCTTTGGCTTCCGGTGCGGCTTTCTTGGACTGTTGCACATGGAAATCGTCAGGGAGCGGTTGGAGCGGGAGTACGGGTTGGAACTCCTCGCCACCCTGCCCTCCGTCGAGCTTGAGGTCCACCTTGCCGGCGGCGAGGTCGTTACGGTTCACAACCCCTCCGACATGCCGGAGGCGGGCCGGATCGTAGAGATCCTTGAGCCGGTCGTCGAGGCCCAGATCATCACCCCCCGGGAGTACGTCGGCGCAGTGATGGAGCTTTGCCAAGAGCGGCGGGGGGAACACAAGGGGATGACCTACCTCTCGCCGGAGCGGGTTCAGCTCACCTACGACCTCCCCCTCGGTGAAATAGTGGTCGACTTCTTCGATCAGCTGAAGTCCCGAACCCGGGGATACGCCTCCCTGGACTACGAGCTCAAAGGGAAGCGGGCGGCAAACCTAGTCAAACTTGACGTCCTGCTTGCCGGCGACAAGGTCGACGCCCTTTCGATGGTCGTCCACCGGGAAAAGGCGTATCCGATCGCCCGCGCCCTTACCGAAAAGCTCAAGGAACGGATCCCCAGACAGCAGTACGACGTCGCGATCCAAGCCGCGATCGGCTCCCAGGTGATCGCGCGGGAGACCGTGAAGGCGTTCCGCAAGGACGTCACAGCGAAGTGCTACGGCGGGGACATCACCCGGAAGCGGAAGTTGCTGGAGCGCCAGAAGGAGGGCAAGAAGCGGATGAAGCAGCTGGGCAAGGTAGAGGTCCCGCAGGAGGCCTTCCTAGCGGTGTTGGAGCTGGAGCAGCGATGAGCGAGAGGCCGGCACGGGTCCTGTTCGTCTGTCTTGGGAATATCTGCCGCTCCCCGACCGCGGAGGCCGTTCTCGCCAAGCTCGCCGAGGAAAGGGGCCTGGGAGAACGGATTGAGGTCGATAGCGCCGGGACCGGGAGCTGGCACGTTGGGGAGCCACCCGACCCCCGTGCCCGTGCCGCCGCCGCGGAGCGTGGGGTGACCGTTTCCGGTCAAGCGCGGCAGATCGAACCGGCCGATTTCAAACGGTTCGACGTCCTGGTGGCGATGGATCGCTCCGTGCAGCGGACGCTCGAGCGGCTTGCCCCCGATCCCCAGGCTCGAAGCAAGGTCCGGCTGCTGCCGGGGGAGGTCGAGGTCCCCGACCCCTACTACGGTCCCGACCACGGCTTTGAGCGGGTTCTCGACCTCCTGGAAAAGGGCTGTGCCGAGCTCCTTGCCGAGTTGACCGACGGGAGTGGTGACAACGGTCGCCGGTGAACTGCCTGCCGGGGCGCAGGTCCTGGAGCCTGTCCACGGCGGGGACATCAACGCCGCGTACAAGGTCCGTTTGGCAGATGGCCGCGTCGTTTTCCTGAAGACCCGCGCGGACGCCCCGCCCGGCGCCTTCGCCAGGGAGGCTCGGGACCTCCGCTGGCTAGGCGCTGCAGGCGCACTAGCGGTGCCAGAGGTGGTGGAGCTTGGCCCCCGCTACCTTGCCTTGGAGTGGGTCGAGGAGGGCCGTAGGACGCAGGCTGGGGTGCAGGAGCTTGGTAGAGGCCTTGCAATGCTCCACCTGGCTGGAGCGCCGCAGTTTGGCGACCCGGAAGGCACCTCCGAGCAGGCGACCGCCTTCGGGTCCCTTTCCCTCCCCGAAACCCCCTGCCCAAGCTGGCCCGAGTTCTACGCCACCCGACGGCTGTTGCCGCTGGTCGAGATCGGCACTCGCAAGGGGGCGATCGGCTCGGCGACGGCGCAGGCTGTGAAGGCGGTCTGCGGGCGGATCGAGGAGCTTTGCGGCGAACCTGAGCCGCCGGCCCGGCTCCACGGCGATCTTTGGTGGGGGAACGTGCTTTGGGACGGAGCAGGTCGTCCGTGGCTGATCGATCCCGCCGCCTACGGCGGCCACAGGGAGGTGGACCTGGCGATGTTGGCGTTGTTCGGCGGTCTGCCACCTTCCTTGGTCGCGGCCTACAACGACCTTTGTCCGCTTGCCGACGGGTGGCAGGAGCGGCTCCCGCTGTACCAGCTTGCTCCGCTGTTGGTCCACGCGATCCTGTTCGGTGGTTCCTATGAGGCTGCCGCGTTAGCTGCAGCCCGCCGCTACCGGTAATAGGCTCGCCCGGTCAACCCTGTCATGCTGGTTGCAGATGGGTTTAGGCACGCGGATCGGAATCGGCCGTCCGGGGCGGCACACGGAGTCGGAAGCAGTTGGGGCTGCCGAGCGGGAGCGGCGCAGCGACCTCTGGCACGCCGACTCCCGCCGGCTGCGTAACGGGCTGATCAGCCTCGCGATTTTTTTTGGCCTTCTCGCCGCGCTGTTGACTGGTGTGCCCGGTCTGAAGGCGGCAGCGCGCCGGATCGAACACGCCAACCCGACCTGGATTGCGATCGGCGTGGGCTGCGAGGTCCTGTCCTGCTTGAGCTACGTGCTGCTCTTTGGCCGGGTCTTCGCGCGGCTGCGGGGGCGGGCGGCAACGCTGCTCTCCCTTTCCGAGCTGGCGATGAACTCCGTGGTCTCAGCCGGCGGCCTCGGCGGTTTCGCCCTTGGCGCTTGGGTGCTGCGCAACGCCGGTGCTTCGTTGCGGAGGATCGCCGAGCGGAGCTTGGTGATGTTCCTGATCACCAGCGCCGTGAACGTTGGCGCTGTTGCTGTGCTCGGCTTCCTAATGGGGTTTGGCCTGATCGGCGGGACGACCAACCCGTTGCTGACGTTGCTCCCGGCCGCGGCTGCCGTGCTTGCCTTCGCAGGGACGGTTGGGGTTGGGGTGTGGGCTCGCCGCCTGCTCGACCGACCTCGCGCCGAAGGGAGGTTGGGGACCGCGTTATGCGCGATCAGCGAAGGGGTGTTCGACACCCTAGACCTGCTGCTCTCCTTCGACCTGCGGGCAGCGGGAGGGGCCCTCGGCTACTGGTTGTTCGACAACCTGGTTTTGCTCTTCGCCTTTTACGCCTACGGCCTTCACCCCAACCTCGCGGTGGTCGGCCTTGGCTACCTGATCGGCATGCTTGCCAACTCCCTGCCGATCCCAGGAGGGTTTGGGGCGGTGGAAGGTGGCTTGGTAGGGATGTTGATCGCCTACGGCCTCCACCCAGCCTCCCTTGTCGTAGCAGCGGTCCTCTCCTACCGCGCGATCGCCCTTTGGGTGCCTTCCGTGATCGGCACCGTGGCGTTCTGGGAGCTCCGAGGGGAGCTTTCCAAAGAACTGCTGCGGCCGCAGCCGAGCCAGGCGACGGGCTAGGCTTCCCGTTCACCGATTTCAAGGACGTGGCTGTGGCGGCAGGGTTCGCCGGGGAGGTGGGCGAGCAGGGTGAGGACCCCGTTCGGCAGCGACCCGGAGAGGCTTGGGCAGAAGGAAGGAAGCGGAAGCGGTTCGGTTGTGGTGCCGGGGGCGTTGAGCGGTTTCAGGTTGGCCACCGCTGCTTCAGCAAGGGCTGGGCTTTCCGCTAACACCCGTACTTCCTCGTGGGCGGTATAGAGGACGTAGGCGGAGCCGCCCGCGTAGCGAACGGCCGGAACGCCCCTTGCGATCAGGTTGACCTGGCGCCCGAGGCTGGAGTTGGAGTGGGGGATGTAAACGGCAGTGGTGATCTTCAGCGGGAGCTTGCAGGTCCCAGCCCCAAGCGGGCTGGAGCTTGGCTTGCAGTTGCCGTAGTAGACGGCCTCCCCGGCATGGGGGTTGTAGCTGTAAAGGCTGCCGACCGCTGTCACCGGGATTCCGTGGAAGGTGCGACCAGCCCAGTAGAGCTTGTAGAGGGGGAAGGTTTCAGCGGCTGCAAGCTCTTGGGCCGAGACCGGTGGTGGGGGGCCGGTGGTGCAACCGGCAGCGGCGAGGCAGGCCAAGGCTAAAGGGAAGAGCTTCAGGCGGCGCACGGCGGAATTATCCTCGCAGCGGACCGTCCCGGGTGGAGCTGGCTCCGGCGCAAGCCGCCACCGTAATACTTCGGCGGCGTGGCGGTAACGGTCCAGCCTCTCCTCCCGGCCAAGCGGCGGCATCTTCGATCGTTCCAGCGCACTGCCGGTCTGCTGGGCCCGCTCACAGCGGTCCTGGCGGTCGGGTTGTGGCTTGTGGTTCACCCCCGCACCCCCGACCTAGCCGCCCAGTTCTACCGGACCTGGATCGAGCGCAGGTTCGGCTTCTCCCTCTTCGACAGCTTTTGGTATGACGGCCACCTTCTCCCCGGCTACAGCCTGCTTTTCATGCCCCTTGCTGCCGTCTTTGGGCTTCGGCCGCTGGCTGCGGCTGCAGCGCTTGGCTCGACGGCGATCGTCGCCTTCACGATCCGGCGAGTCTGGCAGCGGCCGCAACCGGTTGCGGAGGTCGCCTTCGCCCTCGCCATCGCTGGGGACCTCTGGATCGGCAGGCTCACCTACGCCCTTGGCGTTACCTTCGCCCTTTGCGGTGTGGCAGCGGCGCTTTTGGGCCGTGGTCGCCTCGGGGAGGGAGCCGCCTTCCTTGCCGGCCTTGCAGCGGCGACAACAAGCCCGGTTGCAGGGCTGCTTGTCGCCGCTTTTGGGGTCGGTTACCCGCTCAGCAGGGTTGCCACCGCCGGTCGCCGCGGTCTGCCCACGAGGGCGGAGGGACGGCGGTGGGCGTTCCTCTGTGCGGGCGCGGTCGGCGGGGCTTTTGCAATCCAGATGCTCTTCCCCGAAGGGGGCCACGAGCCGTTTGGCTTGAACTCTCTGCTCGCCACGGTCGGCACCTGCGCGGCGGTCTTCGTTGGCGCCCCACCTGACTGGCCGGAGCTGCGGTTTGGGGCGGTCGCCTTCGCCCTCATTGCGCTGGTCAGCGAGATCCATACCCCGATGGGGTCAAACGTTGAGCGACTAGGGGTGATCACCGCCGCCCCGCTTACTGCACTGGCTCTGTTCCAGCGTCGAGCGGCTCCAAGCAAGGGACCCCTTGCCTTCCGGCTCCCCGTTCCGCTTGCCCGCGTGGCGGCTGTCGTTGCGCTTGGTGCAAGCCTTTCTTGGGTTGTCTTCGGTCCGATCACCCAAACCCTCGAGGTGGTCGGCGAACCGGGGGTTAGGGCGGCGTTCTATCGGCCCTTGGAACGGTTTTTAGCTGCCCACCACCCCCGACCGCTGCGGATCGAGGTCCCCTTTACGCGCGCCCATTGGGAGGCAGCTCTGCTTGCCCGGACGGTTCCCCTGGCCGGAGGCTGGGAGCGGCAGCTGGCCAAGCTCTACAACCGCGACCTTGAATTCGGCCTTACCCAAAGCCGCTACCGCCAATGGTTGGATCAAAACGGGGTCAGCTACGTCGCTGTGCCCGACCTGCCCTTAGATCCTTCGGCCCTTTTGGAGCGGCGGGTGATCGCCTCCAACCCTCGGTACCTGCGGCTGGTCGCCGACCTGCCTGGGTGGGTGGTCTACAAGGTCTTCCAACCAAGGCCGCTGATCAAGGGGCTGGGCCGGGCAGGCCACCGCGCCTTCGTCAGCGTGCTTGGACACACCGAGGTGGTGGTTAGGGTCACTGCGCCGGGGAGCTACCTGCTGCGGCTCCGCTACAACCCCTACCTGTCCGCTGGGCCAGGGGTCGGTTTGAGGGAAGGTCGGGACGGCTTCACCGTTCTTTCGGTGCGAAAGCGCGGTCGCTACACCGTTGTGCCAACCTTCTCCGCTGCTGGTGCGGTTGCCGCGGTTGCACGGTTCTTCAGCGTTCTTTAGCTGGGCCTTGGCCCTGACCGCTGGGTGCGCCCTGGCCGCTTTGGCCGGGTGCGGGCGGACCGCGCCCCGTCGCTCCGCCAGGAGCGGCCAAAGACCGGCCCGGTGGCTTGCAAACGAAGTTGGCCCGGGCCTTTACCGGCTGTTTGTAGACGCGCAGCGAGCAGCCCCGTCCGTTGAGGCAGAGAACCAAGCGGCCGGCTCGGCAGGGTGGAGGCTTCCTGGCCCCAGCCCGCTGGTCGGCGGCAGCAGCACGAAAGGGGTTGCCGCCTACGTCTCAAACCCTAGCCCCTTACCAGGAGAACAGGAGTTGCTCTACGTCTCCGCCCCCGGAGCGCCGACGGTCCGGGTCCAGCTCTGGCGCCTTGGCTGGTACGGCGGGGAGGGCGGAAGGCTTTACCTGGAAACTACCCCGCTGCCCGTCTTCTCCCAGCCGCCCTGCCGCCACGACCCGTCGACCGGGTTGACCGAATGCCGCTGGCGGCCGACCTTTGGGATCCGGCTAGCGGAAGGGTTCCCCTCCGGGGTTTACATCTTCAAGGTGGTTGCCGCCGACGGGGGAGCCGGGGACGGGATCTTCGTGCTGCGGGCCAAGCGGACGGCAAAGCTCCTTGTCGAGCTGCCGGACGCGACCTGGGAGGCGTACAACCTCTTCGGCGGCGACGACCTCTACCCGGAACCAGGGGCCCGCCCGGTGGCCGCGACCGGGACCGACCAAGGGGTGGAGGTCTCTTTCCTACGGCCCTACGCCACCCTCTCCGGCGCGGGCCAGCTTTTCCAACGGGAGTTGGCCGCGGTCTGGTTCTTCGAGCGGTACGGCTACCCCGTCTCCTACACCACCCTCTCCGCCCTAGATCGGGAACCCAACCAGGTCCGGGGGGCAAGGGCGGTGGTCGATATTGGCCACTCGGAGTACTGGTCTTGGCGGGCGTTCTCAGCACTCAAGACGGTGGTGGAAGAAGGGGGCTCGCTGATCTTTCTCTCCTCCGACCTGTTCGGCTGGGAGGTGCGGTTCCTCCCGGCGGGGAGCGGGGCAGCCCCGGATCGGACGATCGTTTCTTACAAACAGTTCGCAGCGACAGCGCCACCACAGCTACGCGACACCGGCCCTTTCCCAGCGGTGGCTGCCGGCCACCTTACCGGCACCGCCTTCAACGGCTGCATCACGCCCCGGCTCGGTGGCGTGCCACCACGGTACGCCTACTACCCGTTGGTGATCTCCGCTCAAGCTCCCCGATGGCTGCTGCACGGCAGCGGCCTACAACCCGGGGACGAGCTACCCGGGGTGGTGGGGTACGAGCTCGACCAGCGCTCCCCCTTCGCCCCTGCCGGCACAACGGTGGTCGGCTACTCCCCGCCGGTGCCGTGCCTGCACGGGGAGGGAAGCGTCCCGGTCGTAGGGAACACCGCCCAAGCCACCCTCTACTTCACGCCCCACGGGGGCTTTGTCTTCTCTTCGGGAACCCTCGGCTGGCTTTACGGCCTCCAGCCGTTGCCGGGGGTCTCCCCCGACATCCCAAAACGGCCGCTTCCCGGCCTGGTTGCGATCACCCGCAACCTCCTGAACCGGGCGATCGGCCGGCGCCGCCGCAGCCTCCTGCGCTAGTGGGCTTGGGCGACACCGGCCTGGGTCGAGACCGGTTGGAGGGCGTGCAGTGTGTTGTAGCCGGAGAGGAAGATCGTCTTGCCGTTGGTGATCACCGGGTCGAAGGCCCCTTCGGGGAACTGGAAGACCGGCTTACCGGTGGTGATGTTGAGACCGAAGGTACGGTTTGTGCCCAGGTCGGAGAAGTAGACGATCTGGCCAACGATTGTCGGCGAGCCGGAGATCTTGCCGCCGGCGTCAAACGACCAGTCGATCGCCCCGGTGCGGGCGTTGAGCGCGTAGAGGTGGCCGTCGTAGGAGCCGATGTAGATCGTCGGGCCAAGGCCGGGGGCTTCAGCCACCGCGGGCGAGGAGTAGACATAGGCGCCGGTTTGGACCGCCCAATCGAGGGCGCCGGTTCGCTGGTCGTAGGCGTAGATGCGCCCGTCGGTGTTGCCTAGGAAGACCCGGCCATAGGCGACGGCAGGGGTCGAGTAGAAGGTCCCGGAGCCTATAATCGCCCCTTCCGAGGCGACCTTCCAGATCAGCCGACCGGTTCGGGCTTCAACGGCCTGAAGGTTGCCGGCGTAGTCGCCGAAGTAAAGGACCCCTTCGGCAAGGGTGGGACTGGCCTTCACCGCCCCTTCGGCGTGGTAGGTCCAGACCGTCTGGCCGGTTTCAGCGTTCAGCGCGTAGACGGTGCCGTCCTGGGAGCCGAAGTAGACGATCCCTTCGTTGACCAGCGGCGATGACTCGCTGGGGCTTGGGAGGTCTCGCGACCAGCGGATCGCGCCCGTTTCCCGGTCAAGGGCCACCACCTCCCCCGCTTCTAGACCGGGTTGCCGGGAGAAGATCGTCACGTAGACGGTGGTAGGGGTGACCGCCGGCGAGGAGGCCGAAAGGGCGCCTAACCGCTTCCTCCAAACCACCCTGCCGGTTTCCGTATCGATCGCCGAAAGCGTCGCGTTGTCGGCAAGCTGGTACAGCGTCTTCCCGTAGATCACCGGGGGGAACTCCAGCAACGCCCCCTCGTTGTAGGACCAGAGTTCGTGGAACGGGGGGCCAAAGGAGGGTGGGGCAGGAAAGTCCCGGAGGTGGTTCTTGGTGTAGCCGTAGTTTGGCCACACGAACGGTGCCGCTTCCGGGGGCGGCGGGAGCTTTAGCGGCTTGCCTACAAACCGCGCGTGGGGGTGGTAGACGGAGCCCGTTCGCCCTTCTACGTAGAGGTAGCCGGCAAGGGCAAGCAACCCAGCGCAAAGCGGGGCCGCAGCGAAAAGAACCTTTCTGCGGGCGCGTATCTTCCGCTTCCTGGCTGCCATCTGCGGTTTGGCGAGTCTTGCACAACCCGGCCACGGCCGGCGGAGGTTATGCCGCTAGCTGGGAGCGGTTGCGCTTGGCCTGGGCGGGGTGGTGGGACGACGGCCTCGGCGTCGGCGGGCGAGTTTGGTGCCAGTCTTCACTAACAGCCGCAGGGTCGCAAAGCAGAGCGCGAGCAGGAGCGGGACGAGCAGGATGCCGGAGATAAGGGAGAGCAACGGTAAGGAACCGTTTGTGGAGAGGTAGTAGATCGCGTAGTCGAGACCGGCCGCCGCGGCTAACGCCGCTGTCGTCTTCCCAAGCACAACCCAAAAGTTAGGGGTTCGCGAGGATGCAAGCCAACCACCTGCGCTGCGCCGGCGCGATCGCCGGTCGGGCGTTAAGATTGAGCCAGCAAGCGGGCGAAGTGTTGTGGCTGCACAGGAGCCTTCCAAGCTCCTAGGGCGGGTTCGATTCCCGTCGCCCGCTTTTTCAACGGGACGTGGCGCAGCCTGGTAGCGCACCCGGCTGGGGGCCGGGCGGTCGCCGGTTCAAATCCGGCCGTCCCGACTAAGCCACCAAGGCCGGGGCGCCGCTCAGCCGCCGGTTTGCGGCTCGGTGCCGAAGCGGGCTCCGCCGGCGCGGATGATCCCGAGGAGGTCAAGCTCGCAGGCCTGGATCGCCTGGACGAAGGTGGGGGACGCAGTGTTTACGCCCCCACTGCTAAGGATCTGGTTGGGGCCTGCTGAGAAGTTGGGCGGCGGCAGCTTCACGCCGTGTTCGTCCATGCAGTTGACAAAGGAGGTAACCGCTGCCTTCAGCTGCGGGCTGTAGCCGCCTGGCGGAGGCGAGCTTTGCTGGGTGGGAGGGGAGGGGGTGTGGCCGCTGCTGGGCGCCGCTCCCTCGGTGGTCGTCCTGCCTGTAGAGGTTGCTGTGGAGGTGGAGCTGCCCTTCGGCCTCTTGGCGGTTGCTGCGTTTCCGCCGGTAGCCCGCTTGGCTGGTGTTGTCGCGAGCCCGGGCAGGGTTGTCGTCGTGATCGTGGTAGCTGCGGTCTTGGGTTGGCTTGAGCCGCAGCCCGCAGCGGCAGCGCAGACCAAGGCCGCTAACGCAATCCCTCCCCAGCTCCCGGTCTTGTTCATCCAGTCCTCCCTCTTGGTTGGTCTTCGTCGACGATACCGCACCTTCGCCGCCGGTTACGGCTCGATCAACACCTTAATCGCTTGCCGACGGTCCATCGCTTGGTATCCGTCCGCAGTGCCGTCAAGCGGCACGGTTAGGTCGAAAACCCTCCCTGGTTCGATCCGTCGCGCGAGGACGTCGGGGAGGAGCTCGGGGATAAAGGCGCGGGTTGGCGCCGGCCCGCCCCCGATCACGACGTTTCGGTAGAAGGTCTCTTCGGCGAGCGGGAGCTCGCTGTAGTGGGGGACGCCAACCCGGCCAACGGCTCCGCCGGGGCGGGCCAGTTCGACCGCGGTCCGGGCTGCCTCTGCGTTGCCGACGCACTCCAGCACGCAGTCAACCATCCGTCCACCGGTGAGCTCCCGCACCCGCTCGATCGCCGCCTCGCCCCGCTCTTCAACGGTGTCGGTCGCTCCAAGCTCCAAGCCAAGCGCCGTTCGCTGTGGGTGGTGGCCCAGGAGCAGGATCCGCTCGGCGCCAAGGCGCTTTGCTGCGATCACGCCGCAGAGGCCGACCGCGCCGTCCCCGACGATCGCGACCGTTTTGCCCGGTGCCACGCCGGCGACGACGCAGGCGTAGTGGCCGGTCCCCATCACGTCGGAAAGGGTGAGTAGGTCGGGGAGGATCTCGGGATCGGGCTCGACGGCAAGCGGGAAGAGCGTCCCATCCGCATAAGGGACCCGGAGCGCCTCCGCCTGGGCGCCGTTGATTTGCTCGTTGCCGAAGAACCCACCGTTCACGCACGCTGTCTGCAGGCCTCGGCGGCAGAGTTCGCAACTCCCGTCTGAAAAAGCAAACGGCATCACCACCAGCTGGCCGGGCCTGATCCACTCCACCGCTTTACCGACCGCTTCGACGACGCCGACGGCCTCGTGGCCGATCGCTCGGCCTGAGGCGCTCGGCTCCATTTCCCGGTACGGCCAGAGGTCGCTTCCGCAGATGCAGCTTCTAACCACCCGCACCAGGGCGTCGCGGTCGTCCTCGATCCGGGGATCCGGAACCTCCTCGACCCGCAGGTCGCCGGCACCGTAAAGACGGGCTGCCTTCACCTCTGTCCTCCGCCGTCTTGCTCTACCCTTCGATGGCCTGCCTGTACTCCTCCTCCGTCACCGGCCTACCCCAGTCGGCGACCTTGCCGGAAGGGTCGCTCTGCTGGATCGCCACGTGGCACATGAACTGGTCGGGGTTTGCGCCGTGCCAATGGTTCTCTTCGGCCTCGAACCAGACTAGGTCGCCGGCTCGGATCTCCCGCACCGGCCCGCCCTCGGTCTGACAGCGGCCTACCCCTGAGACCACCCAGAGCAGCTGGCCGTGCGGATGGGTGTGCCAATGGGTGCGGCTGCCCGGGGCAAACCGCACTAAAGCAGCGCCGATCCGCCACTCCCCTTTCGGATCGGTGAGGGGCTCAAGGTAGACGGGGCCGGTAAACCAACCGTCGGGTCCGTTCTGCGTCGGTCGAGCGCTGCGCAGGATCTCCATCGTTCCTCCTTTCTGTTCCGGTGGCGACCTGTCGATTTCTCTTCTGCGAAGCCGCTTCTTGTGCTTGAACGGTTGTGAGCGTAGCCGGCTGGGGCTGTTTGCTGCCGCGGTGCAGGCGGTGGTCGAACGGAGCCTCCCGCCTCACCCCCGGTCAAGGCTTAGCCGGGCCCTTGCGGGAAGAGCTTTGGCGGCAGCAGTGGCCGGCAGACGGTCTCTGCAAGCTGGAAGGCGGCGGATTCGATGAGCGCTGCCGGCACGTTGAAGATCGGTCCGTTGCCGGAGGTGTTTGGCTTTGGCAGGCGCATCCCGTGGCGCCGCATGCATTTGGCAAAGGCATCCAGCCGGGCAACGACCTGGGGCCCTTGGAGCAACTGCTGGGGCGTGGGGCGATGGGGCAGTTCGATCCCGCACTTGCGAAGATCCGCTTCGGCCTCGGCGCGGGAGACCCCGGGCGGCAACCTCAGCTTGGGTTCCTGCATTGACTGGGAGTTCGGCTGGCTTTTCGGAGGGTGGATGCCGTGCGCTTCCAGGCAGCTGCGGATCGCAGCGGATCGGCCGGTCGGCCCGAAGGGGCCGGTATGGCCTGTCGCCGCGGAGATCGCGGGAGACGGTGCCTTTGCCGGCTTTGCTGCGGACCCGCCACACCCCGTGAGCGCAACCACGGCGAGCAGGACCGTGGCGGCAGCTGCAACCCTGCGCTGCCCCGAGCCTCTCCTTTGAAGACAATTGCGGCTCATCCTCTCCCTGACCATACCTTTAGCCGCCAGCACTCCACTTCGGTTGAGGCCGGCCAGCTGCCCGACGGTGCGGTAGGTCTGGCCTTTCCTTCTGACCAGAGGCTGCTGGAGCTCGGGCGCTTCCGATCCGGTGCAGCACCGCCAAAGCCAATCCCCTCAACCTGGCAACGACCTGGCCAGGAGGCCACCGGTCCTGTGGGGGAGGTCACCGGCAGCTGGGCTAGCAAGACGCCTTGTTGTCTACCGCGCCACCCCGCAACCACCGTGTCGCTGCCGCTTGTTGGACCCGGTTGGGCTGAGCCTAGTTGGGGTTCCGATCGGCCGGCTGGGCTGCCTTTAGTGGCGCTAAAGTAACGGTGCGCGTGGCAACCAAGACGGTTCACCTGTCAGAACTGCGCCGCGCTGCCTTGTTGGATCCCAAAGGGGAGCGACTGGGCCGGCTCAAGGACGTGATCGTCCGCTTAGGGGATGAGGACCACCCACCGGTGAGCGGGCTGAAGGTGAGGATCGGCGGCCGCGACCTCTTCCTGCCCCTTGGGGAGGTCGCAGAGCTGGAGGCGGGCAGGGTGCAGTTGAAAAGCGCGAAGCTGAGCCTCGACCGTTTTGCGCGGCGGGAGGGGGAGGTGTTGCTGGTCGAGGACGTGCTTGGTCGATCCCTGGTTTTCGTCGGTGGGGAGCCGCCACGTCTGGTC
>Ga0167615_1000175_pt1 | contig 22426 bp, 33 predicted proteins | sample BED_Mat_host_9_1_FD_111800 | JGI IMG/M metagenome (GOLD analysis project Ga0167615, IMG submission 111800) | Extremophilic microbial mat communities from Yellowstone National Park, USA - BED_Mat_host_9_15 (v2) (version 2) | ecosystem: Environmental > Aquatic > Thermal springs > Hot (42-90C) >... | reverse complement strand
GAGCCTTGAGGGGCAAGCTGGAGCTGATTGGCTCCCAGGCTGGCAAGCGCTGTCCAGCCACCCCATATCGGAGCGCTACCACTTGTGAAGGCATCCAGATAAAGGGCAGTACCAGTACCGGGCGAAGTGGCTCCGTTTCCGATTGCAAGGCCACTGTTGTACACGAAGGGGAAATATCCGACTTTCTTCTGGAACAAGGTACTCGCGTCGCCAAGACCGAGCGTTTGCCCCTCGAAGTACCCCGTGCCCGCGGCCGTTACGTTCCCGCTCGCATCCACCTTCGCCAGTACGGTCCCCGACGAGTTCTGAAGTTCCAGCAGGTCCCCCGTCTGCGAAGCGAGGCCCTTGACGACGAGGCCGACGGAGGAGGAGGAGGTGGGGGAGATGGCCGCGCCAGCGTTGAATGTCTGCGGTGCCGTCCAGGTATTGGCATTGGCAAGGTTGACCGATGCCTTGCCGCTGGTTACCTGGAGGGTGGCACCGTCAACGGCGCTCGGCGCGAGGGATGTGGCGAGGAATCCCTGTGGCGGTGCGGCGAGCATGGATCAGTCACCTGCCCTTCCGACGTCGCCGTCGTTCTCGGCGCTGGTCGGCCCGGCACTCGGCTCGGTTTCGGGGACGAAAGGGATGGTGACCGACTCGCCCTCCTGATCGCCGCCGGAGGACGGCACGGAGGCCGGGATGGCCTGTAGCAGCTCCTCCGGCCCCCGCTCGGCCTTTCCCTTGTCGAGTTCCGCCCGCAGCGTCTGGAGCACGTCCAGGCGGGCCAGCATACCCTGCAGGTACGCCTCCCCCTGGCGCCGCTGGCGCCGCGCGACCTCTTCCTGCGACGCTAGGTCGTACAATCCTGCCTTCTGGACAGCGATGGCGCTCAGTTGCTTCTGGATCTCGTCGTCCAAGGTCTTCTTCAGGGCCGTTAGGTCTGCCATGCTAGGCATCCCCCGACGCCAATGACTGCTCGCCCGTTGGTTCGGGCTCTGCCATGGAGGACCACTCCCGGCGGATTGTTGTGTGGTGGGGTTAGACGGAGGAGTTACCGAACTAGCGCCCCCGTTAGTATGAGTTACGCTCCCAATGCTAGCAGTAGCGAAGAACCTGTTGTAGCATTCGTACTGCTGTTGTTGTACAATTGAACAGCTATATATGGTAATTCACTTACGTCATATGGACCTTCCACTAGCGGCGATGTTATTGCCGATATATTAACAATAGTTGTTCCTTGTGATCCTCCAGTACTAGTCGGCCACCAGAGCGCAAAATTAACGTTGCCACCAGGAGTTACGTTCACATACATCTTAGACCATTTACGATTTCCGTTGGAATCTGTGTTCGATACTGAATATAGCGATGTTTGACCACCTGCCGGTATGACAATATTATTGAAAACTGTCAGGATCACAGGCCCAGGAACAGGAGCTAAACTGCCCGATAACGCAGTACTCCCGCTTCCCGGCCCCTGTACCGTCGTAAGGCAGTCGACGCTCCCAGTCGTGGGTGCGGCGGCGAAGGTCACAGTCAAGGTCCAGTACCGGAACTGGCCGCTGTTGACCGGGACATACTGCGTCGTGCTGCTGCCGCTCGCCAGACCCCCGCTTGGCAGGTTGAACGGATACGTGATGCTGATAGTCGTTCCATCCGCCAGCGTGTCGTTCGTGGTCAGGGTCGCGGAGGTGATGGTCTGGCCGGTTCCGTTGTTCTTGAGGGCAATGGTCAGGCTCTTGGCGTCGAAGATCTGGAACTCCGACGATCCTGTAGCTGACTGCCCGGACGTTAGGGCCAGGTCGGCCAGCACGATCTGGAACGTTGTGGCCGTGTTGGTGCTGGGGATTGCCCCTGTGCTGCTGGGAACGTAGCGGGCGTTGTTTCCCCAGAACAGTTGTCCCGAACCTGTCTGCGGTAGTGCCGTTACGCCTGCCATTACCCATCACCTCTAACGGAGATGCTATCACAATCGTTCTGGAATACCGTCCTTGCCGTCGTTCCTTGCCGTCGTTCCTTGCCGTCGTTAGTCGATCTTGAATGTCGCCACCAGCGTCAGAGTCGCGGCTGCACCAACCTGGAAGTTATAAGTCGCCTGCTGGAGAACGGAGAAGCTGAACTCATACCATGCGCCAGCCGTAAGCGAGGCTCCATCGTTCAGAGTTCCTGTTACTGCAGCCGTGGTGCCGCCGGTTGATGGCGTCACGGACGGCGTTTCAACCACACTTACTGTAGTTGCCGCAGAAACAAGCACTCGGATAGTTAACGTTCCATTGGCAGGAGGCTGATAAGGCGTAGTAAGAAGGTTGGTATTGGCCGATGCACTAAAGCTGCTTAACCACACGGCAATACTTGGGACCTGGGGCTGCGGTGCGCCGTTGGGTAGGTACCTGGGCACAATCGTGTTACCATTCGGATCCAGTCCGCCTATCTGCACTGCATGAGATGGCCCAGCACTACCCGGCGTTTGCTCTGCATAGCTAAGCTGGGTCTTTCCTACATTGTTCCCGTCAACACCCAAAGCTCGCAGGTAGGTTCCATCTGTCCCTGCTATCAGTGTTCCTGCTCCAGGCACGGCCGCACCCGTCGCGCCAGTCGCATCGTCCCGCACCTGGAGGCTCCCGCTTACTGCCAGTCGCAGCCTAGACCAGGCCGATCCAGTCCAGGCCGTGAGCCGCGCGAGCATCAGCGGCAGCCCGGAGGACGTGGCGGCAACCCCGTCGGCATTGTCCCCCTGTGGAGCCGCTACGGTTGTGCCGCTCCATTGGGCGATGTTCTCGCTTAGGTTTGCCTGCATGGTGGCCACCACGAAGATCCAGAGCTCAGCCCCTTGCTGTGGCGCCGTCGACAAGGCCGATACCGTCAGGCTGGTCGCCGTGTTGCTCTGAATCGTGGCAAACGTAGGGGGCGATCCCGCTCCCAGCGCCCCGGCGTCCAAGAGCACGAGGTTTCCCGCCAGGTTCTCCCCTGCCAAGTTGAGATCCGCAAGCGGGATTGTCGTGGTGGTGGCCCCGGACCCCACATGGGCGGTGGCCGTGGCCCGCGCCCGTGACAGAGCCCGGACGAGGTCCCCGATCTGAATGGTGTCCCCGAAGGCCATCAGGGCACCTCCTCCACGTGGCAGACGCCCTGGAGGGGTCTTCCGTCCGGTCCGCGCTGGCGGATCTCGCCCGCACGGAGGTCCTCCATCACCAGCAGAGCGCACTCCCCATGGATGCCGGCTGCCGGGTCCGTGCGGTTGTGCGGCGTCACAGGAGGCGGCAAGAGTACCCGGCGGTGCTCTCCCCGCGCGCCCGAGACCTCGATCTGGATACCGTGGTCCTGGCAACGGTACGTCGGCATGATTACACCTGCAGGCCGTATGCCTGCGAGATCGCCTGGTAAGCCGCGTTCTCCAAGGCGGCGATGAACTTGTCGTAGAACACGCGAGCAATCGTCAGCATCTGGCTGAACATCCAGACGGTGACGTTCGACGCACTAGGGTTGCTCAGCTCCACGACCAGCCCCTGGGCGGTGGCATAGATGGCTCCCGCGGCCGTGATCTGCGCAGGAGGACCGAGCACGAATCCCTGCGGCCCGACGAGGGGCGTGCCGTCTAGGCTGGCGGTAACCTGGACCTGGGCCGATACGTCGGTGCTTGAGATCTCGACTGCCCCGACCGTGCCGATCACGTATCCAGGAGGCGGCGGGATCTGGACTGTCGCGGTGCCTCCCGCGGGAACCAAGGTCGGGAACTGGATGGGCCCTGCGGCGAGGTACCCCCGCACGGCCGGTGTGGCGATCAAGATGTCGTTCAGGCGGTGCGGGTCCAGATTGAACGTCACAGCCAGGATGGTAGCGTGATCGGAGGGCTTCTGCTCGGGCAAGGCTTGGTTCAGGTCCTTGACCTGGCCGAGGATCTGCTGGTTGAGGTCGATAAGCCGCAGGAGGAGGCCGACGAGGATCTGCTCGCCAGTGAGCAGGCCTGGCGTGAGCAGCTCCTCGATCCTCCCCTGCCGGAGGGCCTCGAAGGCCGCGATCTGCGCCTCGGTGGGAAACTGCGTGCTCATTGCAGTCCCACCTGCACCTTCGCGGCAGCCTGGGCCGGACTGGAGCGCAGGCTGAGGTGAAGCGCGAGCAGGTCGCTCAGGCGGTAGAGCCCGCCCTCGGGACGGAGCGCGAACGTGCCTTGCGCTCCGGACACGGTGAAAGTCAAATGGTCTGCGGCTGGCACCCAAGCAAAAAGGGGTGCGTCGTTCGCCTGCGCGACGGCGGCGCCGTTGATCTGGACGTAGCCCTGGTCCTGATCCCGGTCCACGGCAATCTGCACAGCAGGCTGGCCCTCGACTCCGAGGGCCTCCAATACCAGCACGTAGCCCTGCGGCACCCGCACGCTAAAGGATGCAGACGTTGTGGGACCCGGGGTGGTGATGTGGCGCGGGACCAGTGCGCTCGCGGGGGCGACGCGGCGGTTGCGCCATAAGGAGTCGATCTGGCGCTCCCAGGAGATCGGCAGCGTGCCCTTTTGCAGCAGGCTCTGGACCTGCTGCAGCGGGGAAAGACCGTCCTGCTGCGGGAGCTGCGCCAACGCCCTTTGGTCGGATGGCGTGAGACCGTAGCCGAGCAGGAGCCGATAGGCCGCCGGGATGCTCCAGACGGTCACCCAGTAGTTGAGCTGGAAGTTCGCGATTGGGGATCCCGACTGGTTGTTGATTGTCAGCGCGAGGCGGTTCGCGGCCCAGGCTCCCACCGGGTTCGGGCGCAGACCGGACCGGAGGGCGTCGGTCCAGCCCTGGGCGATGTCGCTCTGCTGCCCGTCGTAGCTCCAGACGAGCTGTACACCGGAGTTCTGCGTGGCGGCTACAGCCTCCAGGATCAGCACCTTCTCGACCCCGTCCGCGGGATTCCATCCCGCCACATCGAACACCGTCGTTTGTCCAACGGGAAGCGAAGCGGGCCCCCAGGTATAGGGCAGCGTCTCGCGCCCATACCGAGCCCGGCTGATCTGGTCGCGGTCGAACACAGCGCCCATGGGACTTCATCCTCCCTGTGCCGATCCTCTCTCAAGCTCCGGGCAGAAGGGGACGAGCCTTGCCCGGAGCCCGAGGCAGGACCGGCGAAGCCGGTCTGCGGCTACGCGGCCGCCGCCGCCGCTCCCACCGGCACCGCCGTCACCAGGAGCAGCTCTCCTGCTGGCGGGGCGGCGGAGAGCGTGATCTGGTTGCTCGGCGCGTGCGGGCTGCCGACGAACTGGAATTGCCCTGCCGAGGGCGTCCCGGTTGTAGGCGTGAGCACGGTCGCGGTCACCGAAGTCTGTCCGGTGGCCACCTGGACGATCTGCAGAACTTCCACCACATTCTCGGGGAGCGTCTGTGTGGTCGTGGCCGTCGTCACGACCTCGTAGGTCTTGGTCACGTAGGCCATTGGTGAGCGCCTCCTTCGGCTCAGGCCAGGATGACGACGCCGGACACCGCCGTCTCGTCGGTGTTTGCCGCGATCGTCTGGCCGTTTTGGGCTGCGACTGCCAACGCCGCGGTTTCTCCCGCGAGCAGCTCGGGATGCTGTTCGCCACGCGCCCAAGCTCCCCAGGGCGAGAGCGCGTAGTACAGGTTGCCGTCGGCCCGGAGGGGCTGGACAAGACCGAACGGGATTCGCGGCCGGCCGTACGTCGAGGTAATACCATAGGCCGTCTCCGACGGCTCCACTTGGGTTCCTCCGAAATAGAGAGCGGCGTATCCCGCGCCCTGCGCCGGGCGGCGTGCCCAGTGGGTCAGATAGATGGCGTTGCGGGTGCCCGCGTATGCCCATCCTAGGTCCTGGCTGGTGGGGACATTGCCTACCTTGCCGCCGACGCTGTTGATGGCACTCAAGGGCGTGATGGTTGTCCCTGAGACGGCGGTTTGCAGGTAAGCGGCTTTGGCGAAACGGAAGACCTTGACGTCTCCCTGCTGTGCACCGTCCGGCAGCTTGGACCAGTTCCGGAGACTGATGATCCGCTTGTTACTATCGGGAGCGATATCGAAGCTCGCCTCGTAGGGAGGCAGGCCAAGTCGCGCCCGGCGCGGCGACTGCAGCTTGATCTCGGGGTTCCAGCCCAGCGTGCGGTTGATCCAATCCGCCGTATCCTCGTCGAGGACGTCTCCCACGAGCTGGAGCGTAGGGGACTCGACGAATGTGGACGCCGTAAATCCTGCGTTGCTCGTGAAGAAGACATCGACTCCCTGGGTGACTTTCGGCCCCGCGAATCGGATCGCGTAGTTCTTTGGCTTCGGAGCTCCCATCGCGACCGCCTTCGCGGCCAACAGCAAGCTCTCTCCGAGGCGCACAACCTTCTGCCCGACCGTGAGGTCCGGCCTGGGGAACATGCAGCCGTGGACGCTCATGTCGATGTAGATCGTGGTCGAGAAGTCCTGGCCATCGATGTGCAGTACCGCCCACAGGTCGGGCTCCGTAGCGCCGGGCGCCAGCACGCCGGGGAAAGCGTGGATCTCGGTGATGTGCCAGGCCGTGCCGGTATAGGGCTGCGTGCTGCCCACGCTATTGGGCGTCATCTGCACAGTCCCGGATCCCACGGTGTTCGTCGTCCCGCTGACGCTCTGGAGCGTCTGTCCCGCGCCGAGGGAGAGCACCTGCACATCGACGAGGGTCACTCCTACGGCGGGCGTCTTGGTAGCCAAGGCGATCGACTCCTTTCAGACCCTTTGGTTGGTCCTCGAGAGTGCTAAGAGTGCTATCGGATCAGTCGACGTCGTAGCTGACGTCGTAGTTCCCGGAGTCGGAGGGCGCAGGGGCAGGCGCCACCGTCCGTGCTGGCACACGCACGTCTGCCTGCGCACGCGCCACCGTCACCGGGGCGGGCCATCCTCCGCTCGGCGCCGGGGGTGCCGACTTGCGGACGAGTTCATGTGTGATGTCCTCGGCGCTGTAGGCCAGAGCCGGGTACAAGATGCCCTCGGCGATGTCGTCCAGCGCCTCGTCCTTGCCGTAGCGGCTGGCGTAGGCCAGCGCTTTGAGGGCCAGGCCGACGCCGCCGGCGACCGCATCAAACATCCAAGCGCGCTTGTCGATCGGTAGCCCGATCGCCCGCGGATTTACCCTGCGCCGCAGCCAGTTCCGCGTCACGCCCACGGGAGCGGCTCCTAGGGCTCCCTCCCCTACCGCCTCCAGATACCGCTCAAACCAACCTGGCATTCGGTGATCCCGCCCTTCTTGAGTGCGTCCGGCACCACTCTAGAGCCAAGCGCTGCACTGCGGTGGCGTTGCCGTATGCCCGACGGGCGCCCCTCAGACCCACGTCGAGGTTTGGACCTCTCCGCTCTGCTTGGGCTGCACTACCTTGACATACTGCATCACGCGCAACGTTAGGTAGGACGCCTGGGCCGCGGCGACACCGAACCCTCCGTAGCGGAGTTCTCCTCTTCCCTCCACGGCCATCACTGAGCCCAGGGCGAGCCAGAACACGCTCCACCCGAGGGCTTGCGTCGACGGGCGTGTGGCGGTCCAGATCACCGTGATTCCACTGACGATGATCGTGATGAGCACATCCAGGAATCTTACCTCGGCTCCCGGAGGCAGCAGGTAGCTGGAGGCCAGGGGCGCTGTGCCGGGAGGATACCCAAACACCGACGCTCCCCTGCGCGATCCCGTCGGTGTCCTCGCGGATCCCCGTCTGGCCATCAGAACTCGCCTCCTTCCGCCGCGCGCAGCTCATTCTCGCTCTCGCGGAGCCTGGCCACCTGCCGGATGGCCCACGGGGCGGCGGCGAGGGCTCCGGCCCCGAGGAGCAGCCACGGCCAGTTCCGTGCCAGCCAGCCGTACACCTGGCCCGGGCTGGGCACCGTGCCTCCGGTGCTGCCTCCGGACGGCGCAGGACTGGCCAGTGCCGACCAGGAGGTATGAGGGTTCGCCCAATGGTCCCACAGCGCCGCGATGAGGATGCCTGCGACAATGCCTGCGACGAGCAGGAGAATCGGCAGCGGGATATCGGCCTTGCGCATCCTAAGGATCAGGAGATCCTGGTCGTCGTATCCCCAGGCTACCTGATCCGGGTACTCCCGCCACGGGACGACGGGCGTCCCGTCCAGGTTGCGGAGTTTGCCGAGCAGAAACGCCTGGTTCGTCTGCTGCGCCACGAATTGGGCGCTCTCGCCGATCACGGTCTGCCAGCCGGTGATATGGAGCTCAATCGGCGTCCCCTCGGGGAGAGCGCTTTCGGCGGCGATGAGGTGGGGGTTGACGTAGTGCAGAAGCTGCGACGGGTTCGTCTCGGCATAGTAGGCCGCTGTGGCGCCGTCGATGCCGCTTACGAGCGCCCCGTCAAGCTCATTGCTGCCGATGACCGCCTGCGCCATAGGGGTATTCCCCTACTGTCCGGTAAACCGAACTTGGACGGGTGCCGACCACGGGCCCACGGCGCGGCCGAGGATACCGAAGCTTCTAGCCGCCCGGACGCGGACGTGCGCGACAAACCCACCCGGCGCAGCGCTCTTGGGCAACGAGGTCGACACCACGAAGGTAGGATTGGTCAGGCCGGTCACGATTCCGACGGGAATCCCGTTGACAAGCGTACCTGGAGTATTGCTTGGATTCCCGTTCGCATCGACGTGCTGGACGTCGTATTGATCGGCCGCTGTCGGCAGCGTCACAGACACTACGGCGACGGGATCCGTTGAGGGATTGGTTTGTACGGGCGGGCTAGGCAGGACGAGCAGTCGTCCCTCTTCGATCTTGAAAGCGTAGACACCGAGCACGACGGCAGGGATGCCGATGAGCAGCCCCCCGGCTACGGCGCGTCCCGTGCTGGTGGCCATGTGGGGCTTCCCCCTTCCGAGGCTGCGTTCGGGAACAGATTAGCCTCGCCCGGTGCCTCCGCGTCCCGTTGCCGTTAGGTCGCCAGCCGCCGCTTGACCTCGTCCATCTGCGCCGCATACCAGTCGCGGTGGCGCCACAGTACCTGCGCATGGTCGGGATAGCGCTGGGAGAGCACGTGCAGGATCTCCAGGTACTCTTGCTTGCCGAGGGAACTCACGACGCGACCGATCGCCGCCCTGGTCCCGATCCAGGCCTCGTCCGGCACCTCCTGCAGTGCAATCTGCAAGATGGGCCGCCCCTCGCGGATCGCCTCGTCGAGGTCTTCCGGAGCGCACTCGGTGCGCTCAATCCACATTCCGATGGCCTCGGCCGCTCCCGCGATGAGAGCCTTCCGCATGCCAGACCGGAACCTGCGGCGGAGGCGATCCCCGACGCTCACGACGGATCCGGGGAAGCTCCATCCCCGTCTTCCCAGGTCGAGGGCAGGCCGTTCACAGGCCGAGGCGGCTCATCGTGATGGAACATCTCGCGCAGGAATCCGGTGCCCGCGGACATCAGCTCGGCGAACTGGCGGCGGAGCCGAATCGAGGCCTCTTTCTCCTGCTCTTCGAGCTCAAGTTGCTTCCGGGCCCTCTCTCGCTGCAGCCGCAGTTGCTCCGCGTTGTGTTCGACGAGGGGGTCAACGAGCTTCGCTTGAACTGCCTTGTCGGGATCGACGTAGGCCAGGTCCGGGGGAGGTTGCTGCACACCGACCAGCCGATGCGCCATGTCCCGCTCACGGGGGTCCGCGTCCGGGTTGAGGAGCGTCTCGACCAGCCACTCCCGGACGTCGCGCTTCCCGGCCGCCTGCTGAGCGGCCTGCCGCAGGCGCTGGATCTCCTCGTCCTTGCTCTTGAGCAGCAGGTCCATGCGCTCCTCGAGCCGTTTGAGCGCTTCGCTGAACTGGCTCTCCTTGCTGCGGATCTCGGACTCGTACCGCTCCTTGGTCAAAGCAAGGACGGTCTGGTTGAGCTCCTTGAACATCGCCAGCACCGTCGACCACCTCTCCTCGGCTGCCTGCTGTCCCACCTGGTACGCCTGTTCGGCGCGTTCCTCCGCCTCCCGGCGACGCTCGCGCTCCTCCTCGGCTTGGCGCCGTGCCAGTTCCGCGGTCTCCTTGGCGGCTTCGCGAGCCTCGCGGCTGAGTGCGATCGTATCCTGCACCGTGGCCGGAGCTGGCATGGCGGACGGTGTCGCCTCCCCCATCAGTTCGCGAATCCTCCGCGCGCGCAGCACGCTCAGCGCCTGGCGCTCAAGCGGATCCATGGCCTCTTCATCGTCGCTTCGGATCTCCGATGCTCTGGGCAGCACCTTGCCCAGGCCGAACATCCGCGCCGGCTGTTTGCGCGCCATGCCACCTCTCCGTTCTGCAATTCATCGACAAATGTATCATCACACCTGTCCAGGTTGCTTCCTGCTTCCTCCACCGGCACCGGCCTTGCGGCCTGCAACCTCCGATGTCCGCAGGCGTCACTTCCCGCCGAACTGGCGGTAGGATCTCTGCCACAATCACCCGCTTGGCTTGCGCCGGGTGCGTGGTGAGGGGACGCGGGACGTCCTAAGGCAGCGGATACCCTGGGGACGTGCCCACCCCGAGACCTTTCCCGATAGGGATGATCATAAAAATGACAACTGCTGCCAACCCTCCTAGGTGCTGTCCGGCGCGATCTGCAAAGCCGCGAGAGCCTCATCGATCGACATCCTCCCGGCCTTGATCTCCTCCAAAAACCGGGCATACTGCCGCCGCGCCCGTAGTGTCGCCTCCTGCTCGCGAGCCCGCAGCTCCTGGACCAGCAGCGGGCTGATCGCGCGAAGGTGCAAACTCTCCCAGTCGTATTGGCGGTCCTCCGGCGGGCGCTGCTCGTCCAGGCGCAGATGGTCGACGACTACGACCGCCAGCCAATAGCCGAGAAGCTGCTCCTTCGGGACCTTGAGGCTGCCGTCGGGGGCGAACCAGTCCGGATAGACCTGCGGCTGCCCTGGCGGCGATCGCCTCGCCTCGAGCCAGGCCTCGAAGGCGCACAGCAGCGACGCATCGAGTGGGCAGACGAGGCTACGGATCGAGGCATAGGCCGGGGCGGTCTCCTTGGTTTTCTTCGCCCTCCTACCCAGGCTGAGCATGTCCTGCAGGTCCTGGCCGGCGTCATCGCCTGTATCGCCTGTTTCGAGGAATTTGGGCTCATCGCCCAAGTCTTCGAGCGGCCCCCCCTCGCCCAAGACGGTTAGGTCCTTGTCGTCATCCGGCACGTCGCCACCTCCGGGCGCATCCTACCTCTCCGGGGTCGGGCGGTGGGGAGAAGTCGCGTCAGACCCGTCATACCCAGGGCGGCGAGGTCTGACGACCGCACGTCCGCGCGGTAGGATGGCAGCGGGAGAACCCGAGACCAAGAGGACGAACGAGGTGCGATCAAGTGCCCTATAAAGATCGGGCGAAAAAGCGCGCAGCCGACGCCGCGGCCCAGCGCCGGCGCCGGCAACGGCTACGGCAGGCGCAAGAGCTGGGCACGGCAGGTGCGGTCGAGGCGAGGGCGCAGCGCATGCCCGCCTCGCCGCCGGCGGCGGAAATCGGACCAACGGAGCTCTTCTTGGCGGGGAGGTTGGTGGGATGGATCGAGATCCTGGCCGAGTACGGACGTCCTGACTGGATCGACTGGGAGCAGATCCACGAGCTGCTCCGCGGGCGCAGGAGCGTGGAGGTGATGGTCCGGCACAAGCTGCTCGAGCTCGGACTGGGAGAACTCCTCGAGCGAGCGCTATGAGGGACTCGGAGAGGTCCGGCGCCGATCCCGGGGCACCTTTTGCCCGCTGGCGATAAGAAATTTCGCCTCACCGATGGCTGCCGCAGCCTCCGAGAAGAACTGCTCAAGATCAAGGAACAAGCCGAGCGCCCGGCGCAGCTTTTCCACAAGCTCAACGTTCCGCTCACGCTCCGCATCGCGCACCAGCCTGCGGTACACTTCGATCTCATGCGCAACGGCTTGGAGGGCCAAGTGGCATTGCTGGGCGGACAGGCGGCGCACGACGAACCGGCCCGTGCCTTCCACCCGGCGGGATTCGTGTTCGGTGAGCAGGACGGACAAAAAGGCACCAAAGGACCGGAGTCCGCTCAGGCGTTGGAGCCTCCGAAATCGCTGGGCCTCCGCCGTCGGCAACCAGATGGTCATGCGACGGTGCTCTTCCAGGTAGCGACGGCTGGCGCGCCAGGCCACGTCCATCCCCCTCGCGTTGCTGTCAACTGTTGCTGCCAGAGGCCTGCTCCACGCGCAGGCCGAGGCGACGGTAGATCGCGATCCGCTCCGCGATCTGGCGCCGGAGCGGCTCGACGCGGACGTCCCACAAGTCCCATATGACCGGCGTCTCTTTTCCCCGGCGCGCGCGCATCACCCTCCCGACCTGCTGCTCAAGACGCGGGGTAGGAGCCTTGTCGTCCGTGAGCGCGTCCCCCCGCGCCGCAGCGCCCAGCACCAGGCAGTCGAGCGCCGGGAGGTCCAGACCCTGGTCTGCCAGGCGGGTGGCCACAAGCACCACCCGTCCTTGCTCGAGGAGGTCGTAGGCGCGCTGGCGTACCCGGGGGGGCACAGGTCCGGTGACGGCGAATGCCGGAGTGCCGTAACGCTGGGAGAGCAGTTCGGCCAATTGATGTGCGTGCGCCTTCCGGTCGACCAAGACCAAGACGTGACGCCCTGCGCGGAACTGACGCTGCACCAGGCTACAGAGCAGGTGGTTGCGCCGCCGATCGCTGGCACGGGCCGTCTGGATCCTCGCCCAATCGAAGGTGTCCCCGTGCCAGACGAACGGTGTCGGAACGCCGACGACCTTCGGCAGCACGATGCGGCCTCGACGCAGCAGATGCCGGCGATCGATCACGCCGACCGCTGGCCCAAAGAGCGCTCCGATCGCTTCGTCGAGGCCATCCGATCGGTACGGCGTCGCGGTAAGGCCGTACCGGTAGCGGGCGGGAAAATGGCTGACGATCTGGGAGATCACACGGGCAGGCGTCATGTGGACCTCGTCGACCACCACGCAGCCGAAATGCTCCGCGATCCGGTCGAGCTGTGCTGCGCCGATGTGCATCAGGGTCTGCACCATGCAGGCGGTGAAGTGCGTCCCCAGCACCGCGTTCCCTCCTCCCAAGAGGCCAAAAGCCCGGGCAGGTAGGTTGAACAGCGAACGGGCGCGCTGCAGCGCTTGCAACGCCAAGTCCTTGCTGTTCACGATCCACAGAGCGGGCTGGCGACAGGCCGCTATCAAGGCGAGCCCCGCCTGGGTCTTTCCGCTTCCGGGAGGGCCCACGAGAATGCCGCCGTCCGCCTCGAGCAGCGGCCGGACCGCCTCGCGCTGCTCGGGCCAGAGCGTGCCTCGCCACCCGAACTCCACCGCGCCGACCGTGAGCCTCCGGTCGACCACCTCGGCATTCGGATAGAGTTCCACCACCCGATGGAGCAGCCCGCGCGGCAAGAGGATCCATTCGCGCGGGTCGTCGGTGTCGGGACGATGCATGCGAAAGAACCTCGCCACGCGGGCCTCGCCTTTGGGAACGCGCCCCTTCCGTCGCCAGGTCGCGAGCGCCGCCAAGCGGACGCGCTCATGCCCCGGGTCGAACACGACCACGCCCGAGCGAACGAGGATCGTCACAGACCGATGCTCCCGAGCAGACGATCGAGTACGCTGGGCTGACCCCGCACATGGCGCGTCAGCCCCCACCCGAGCAGCGCTCCTCCCAGCAGGCCGACCGCCGCGCCGGTCACCAGGCCTGCGCCTTCGGGCGACGATGTCGGTTGGGGACCGGGAGATACCGCCGTCGGCGAACTATAGACGGCCACCTCGACCGGACCAGGCGGCGCGCCTCGAATCCGGCTATAGTCGGGCGATGGGTATTGCCGCTCCTCCACGGTCTCCTCCGGCTGCCACGGTACCCAGGAGCCCGAGACGAGCAGCTCCAGGTCCGTCCACGTCGCGATCAGAGCGCCCGACAGGTTCTCGGCGGCATTACCGAGCGGTGCGATCGATACACTGCACTTTACCCGCGCCGACGAAGGCGCCGCGGAGCCCATGGGCTGCGAGGTGGCATACACGACCCCGGTCTGCAGATCCGTGGCAGTGAGCGAGGCCAACGCGCCCTGCGCTTGAAACTCCAACCGCCACGACGTGTCGGAGGGAGCTACCCCCTGAGGGGAGGGGGGATCCTCCCAGTATGCTCCGGCCGGGTAGGTCAGTACGAAGGCATGCAGAAGACCGTCCTGAGGGCGCAAATAGACACCCGCGTCCACGTTGGGAGTGCCTGCGAGGCCGAGATAGGCGTACAGGCTTGCCGTCTTGGTCGGCACAAACGCTTGGATATGCAGAGTTCCCCGCACGCCCTGTCCCGCAGCGACCAGGCTGGCATAGACGCCATGATCGCTCACCCACGCTCACCTGCCAGTTTCACCTGCTGAAGGCTGCCCGGACGACTCAGCGTCTACTCGGGCTGATGGAAGCGACACATAGCCGCTGATCTCCACATGGTGCGTGTAGGGAGACGGAGTACCGAACGGATCTTCGGACAAAAAGGAGCGCACCTGGGACAGGGTCTTGTACTCCGTCATACTCTGGATGCCCCCCGAAGCCCCTTCGTACTCCGACACCAGGCGCTCAATCTCGTCGCGCAGCCAAGCCGAGAGACGCTCGGCGAAGTTGCGGTACTCCCTGCGCTCAAGCTCGCCGCGAAGCATGATCTGAATACCAAGACTCACCTGCTCTGCCTCCTCAATACCCGGATCGCAAGACTATCCTATCTCCCCCACCACAAAGCCGGGGACAACAGCGCATACCAAGCTGCCGCCCAGATCCAGGCGACCAGAAACGCCAGGCACATGCCGCATCCCTCCCTTCCGAGACCTCGACATCCGCAGCTACGCAATGTCGACTACCCGACGCTCCCCATCCACCTGCACCTGCTTGCCTAGGGCAGCGGCCAGCTCGCGCACCCCGACGTACAGGCGTCCGTCCACATCGAGGACGGGAGGAGGTATGGACTTCCCCAAGATGCGCACCCTCCACTCTCGCGATGCAGGCGTAGAAGAAGCCCACAGCCCGTCTGCCCATGAGGCGTCCACGAGGTCAAGATCGAACAAGCCCGCGACATCCCCGACGATCTGCCAGGCTTGAACCGGTCGCCCTTGGCAAGACTGCCAGCCCTCGGCCCACCTCCCGAGCTGGTCCGGGGAGGGAGCCGTGCGCACTTGCAGCCAGTCCGCAGTCCAGAGCGCCAACTGCTCCCGCAGGACTTGACCAAGCGCGGTCCAGGCGCGCAACCAGTACGAGGCGCCCATGTTGGCGTATACACCCGGGATCACCCCCTCCTGCCGACAGCCGTGGATCCAGCCCGACAGCCAGTCGGAGGTGACGGGCACTCCGTACTCCAGGTCCGCAAACACTACCGGAAGGGCTCGACGCAGCGACCGCATCGCCTGCGCAGCCTGCGCAGCGGCGGCTATCCCCTGCGCCGTGGTTTCTGGCGTCCCGACCGCATTCCAGACGGGCAGCACGTGAATCTGACGTGCCGAGAGCGCGTCGATCTCATCGGCGGTTACGGTCGTTGCCCCTACACCGCCGTCCGTTAAGTAACGCCACCAGACTTTCACCATCCCCAGCAGGCCTTGAGGAACGATGGGGATCACATCTCGGGCGTCGCGCGCGGAGTCGAGGCCCAGGTACCACCGCATGGCTACACCTCCTCACCTCATGTGCATATGCTGTCGTCTTTTTTCCCGCGCGGCGGAATACAGCAGCGGAATGCTTCCGAGGGCGCCGTATCGGGAGGCAGGTTCCATCCAAACTCTTCGCGCAGGGAGTCTCCCATGAGGAACGCCGTGCAGGAGATCAGCTCCACGCGCAGATTTAAGATTTCTTCCAGGAGCTACGTGCTCAATCACTTCTTGACCCCCAGAAAGTCCGTCGTGAGTATCAGCCACCCCTTGGTCCTAGAAAGATATGGCTCAAGCTCTTTCTCGATGTGCTCAATCTCGACCAGAAACTCGACCGAATAGTTCTCAGTGCGCACATAGAGAGCCAAGTGGAGATCGTCGATCTCAGGGTCCTGGTAAACCTTGAGGGCAAGATTCGCCTGGGGAAATCGGGAGCGGGCGAAGACGACCGCAATACGCACAACATCGGAGAGTTCGGGATATAGAGCAAGATAGTCCGATACCGCCTTCGTGTCAGGGATCTCGACGCGATGTGACCGCACTATGTGAAGCAACTCTTCGCCCAAACCTTGATAGGCTCTCTTCTTCACGAAACAAGCCCCCATCGCCGCACCACCTCCGCCACCACCTGGGGCACTACGGCATCCCCGAGGGCAGCCAGCCGCTGTCTCCTGTAGGGCATTTGGGCTGCGACCGTCCTCGGCGGCTCCCACTCGTATTGCTCCTCCCCTCGGGGAGCGGGCCAGCGATGCGCGTCCAACCTGGCGGATAGCCCATGAGGGTTTCCACCCAGTCCGGGTTGAGTCGGGCAGCCGGGGCAGGCTGTACCGCCGTCCTCAGGTCCTGACCACCATCCCCGTGGGCTCCCGGCCAGTTGGCATCCGATGCCCGCGGCGTCGGCCATAGCGCATCGGTGAGCGTCTCGCCAGTCCGGTACGGCCTTGCCCCCGGTCGCCTCGCCGCAGTTGCTTGGCGGGCGCCTTTCGCATCCGCAGCTCGGGGGGTAGGCCACAGAACCGCCGTCACCAGGTCGTGGGCGTCGTAATGATGGTCGCCGAACGTGTTCGCCACACCCCTGGCCCCCGTGCCATCGTGAGCCTGCGGGGTAGGCCAGTATCCACACCCGCCGCCGGAGGTGCGGCGCTCCCACGGCTGCAGCCGATAGCACCTGCCACTCTGCATCGTACCCGCAGGTGGCCAAGCCTCCGAGAACGTCTCCCATCCCTCGAACAAGGAGACCCGACACGTTCTCCAGCAACACGAGCGGCGGTCGTAGATCGCGAACAATCCTTGCGACTTCCGGCCACAGCCAGCGTTCGTCCCGTTGGGCCAGCCGCTTTCCTGCACTGCTGACGGGCTGGCAGGGAAACCCGGCGGTGAGGATGGGGCGGTGGTCGGGCCAGCCAGCAAGGCGCAGACCGAGCGGGAACCCACCAATTCCTGCAAAGAGGTGAATCTGGGTAAATTCGAGCAGTTCATGCGCCTGCACCTCGCGGATATCCTGCATGTCTACTACCCCAGCCGGTAGCAGACCTTCCTCCATGCGCTCCAGCAGTACCCCGGCCCGATACGGATGGATCTCGTTGTAATAGGCGCTCATCAGGTAGGCCATTGGAGTATCTCCCCAAAGCTTTGTGCTGTGCCAACTCGTAGCACAACCGAACGACCTATCACACTTCTCCCGCTGCGCACCCTACTCCGCGGCTGCCTCTTGAGCAAGGGAGCACACCTCCAAGGTCAAGGACTCCTCGCTTCCGGCAACTTGTGCCGCGTCCACGAACGCGACCGTGCATCGCACGACCTGGCGGTCATCGCACCACAAAAGGCCGTTCGCCGCGTCGAGGGCCGCCTTGAGGTAGTTGTCGAGGTCGCCCCGCCGGCCTTTGGCGACCCGCACCCATACCCGGATGGCCACCGGACCGGAGAGCGGAGCCCCGCGCCAGGCCTGGACGATTCGCCACGAGGCGTACTTGCGCCAGGCCAGGTATCGCTGGGCCTGAGGCCTCACCCACTTGCCTCGCCGGGTCATCCGCGCGGCCGGGACCGGACGGCCAGGGATCTCGACCCGAAAAGGGGCACGCGGGTGCGGATGTCGGGGCTCCGGCTTAGGCATGGGACTTCGCATCCCAAATGCGCTGCGAAGCGGGATAGAACGGGAGGCGAATGCTGATCCCTGCCTGTCCCTCGTTTGCTTTCCCGACGATCACCCGTAGCTCGTCTTTCTCCGTGACCCCGGCATGATCGCGGGAGTAGTAGCCGGGTCGGTAGAGCAGCAGCACCAGGCGGGCGTCCTGCTCAAGGTGCCCCGACTCACGGAGATCGCTGAGGTGCGGCTCCTTGTCCGCTCGCGACTCAGGAGCACGACTGAGTTGGCAGAGCGCCACCACGGCCACGTCGAGATCCCGGGCCAGCGCCGACAGACGGTGCGCAATCGTGGCCACCACCATCTGGTCGCTCGCCGTCGACCGATCCGGTCGGTCCGCCAGCAGGTGGAGGTGGTCCACGAACACAGCGTCCAGGCCTCGCCACCGACGGGAGAGATCGCGGGCCCGCATGCCAATGTCGGCAGTCGTAAGGCCCGAGCAGTCGTCGATCGCGAGCCGCCACCCTTGAACTTGCTCCAGCACCCTCCGGACGCGCTCATGCTCGTCCTCGTCGAGCCGGTGCAGCCGCAGTTTGGACCTGCGGATCCCGGAGATCTGGGCAATGAGACGGTCGGCCAGGTCGGACTTAGGCGTCTCGAGCGAGAAGAGCAGCAGCCGTTGGCCCTGTTCCGCCATGCGTCGGAGCAAGTGCAGCGCAAAGGCGGTCTTCCCCATGGCCGGTCTGGCGGCGATGAGCGAGAGGGTGCCGCGGCCAAACCCGTCGATGACGTCATCCAGCTCCGGCACCCCGGTCGGGACGATCGACCGAGGAGCGACCCGCAGCTCCACCTGCCTCCGGGCCAGCACATCGACAATGGGCTCCGGACGATCCGCATCGATGAGCTCCTCGTCCGCCAGCCTCCGGGACCGTTCCGCTAGGTCTGCGAGCGACAGCGACCGGTCGCCCGTCGCCAAGCGCATGTAGGCTTGGCCGATCTCCGCTCCCAGCCGTCGGACGTGGTGCTCCCGGACGATGCGGGCGTACCGCACAGCGAGCACGGGCTCACCCCAGGACAACAGGTCCAGCAGCAGCTCCATCCCGCCAGCCTGCTCCACGAGCTGCGCGCGCTCCAGCTGGTCCCGCACCGTCACGAGGTCGATGGCCTCGCCTGCCTCGTCCATCGCGAGCAGGACCCGGTAGATCGTCTGGAGCCTCGGATCCGTCAGCATCTCCGGGCTCACGATCGCCCGTACGTCGCCGATCCGCACGGGCTCCCCCAGCACAGCCCCCACCAGCGCCCGCTCCGCGTCGACGTCGCGGGACAAGCGCGGGAAGATCCTAACCGCCACCCGCACCGCCTCCTAGCCCGAGCCGCTGACGCCGGAACTCAGCCGGATCGACGACCCGGTACGCGGGACTGTCGCGCGCCCGGATCCGCAAGCGCAGCGCGTCGATGCGCGTGCCGAGCAGGCGCAGCGGCCATCCCTGAGAGGCGATCCAGCGGTCGTCGTCGCGCACGTACGCCCGGATGCACTCCGCCAAGAGCTCGGGATTTTTGATCCTGCGCAGGAGCAGCTTGACGCCCCGTGCTCCCTCGGCGCTCACCACCGGGTCCTGGCCGTGGACGGAGCGGTATTCGTCGACAAACAGCGCTACGAGGTCCCGAACGCGCGGGTCGCTGTCCGGATCTGCAGCTCGTCGACGGGATTTCCGTGCTCGATCGTTAGGCTCTCCCGACGGCGCAGCGTCAGCGGAGCCGTCTTGACCCCCCTCGTAAGGGGGGGTAAGGGGGGGTTTATCTTGGTTGGTTGGTATATCGGTTGGTTGGTTGGTACGTACGCCGTCCATATGGACGTCCGATGGATGTCCGTCGGACGTCCGCTGGACGTCCCCTGGACGTCCGATCGTCGTCTCTTGGACGTTTCCGACCGATCCGCTGGACACGCCGCCGTTGTCCTGCTGTCCGCGCGCTGCGCGCTTGCGCTCCGCATCGGCACGACGACGCTCGATGAGCCTGCCTGCATACTCCATCCAGTCGTGGAGGTACAACCCGTCCTCCCTGCGGTCGACGAAGCCGCAGGAAATGAGGGCCTCAAGAAGAGTTTCGGGATCGCCCTCCCACTCTGCCCCGATGGCGATATCCAGCGGGTCATACCGGTCGAGATGACCGTCCGGTGCGTAGTCGAGAGCCCACCACCATAGGCAATGGAGAAGGCCAATAGCTTGGAGTTTGTGGATACCGAGCACCTTCGCTAGGCGACGGGTCTTAGGATGATGCTGCAGACTCTGGTGACTCTCGATCCACGCCATCGTAAAACCCCCTGGTCGTCCTCATCAGGCTCGCGTACGCAGGATGCGGGACACGGAAGATCTGCAGCGCAGACCACGCCTCATGCTCGCACGCCAGCAGCTCCGCTCCTGCCGAGCAAGCTCCGGGAAGCTCCTGGCACCGAGCACAAGCGCCCAGGTGATCGAGGAGCGCCTCGTGGGCAACCATCCAGCGACGGTACCCGGCGATCTCGTCCGCAGCCTCCTGGGCGAGGCGGAGCAGACGCGCCAGCCAGGGTGCAGGCAGGAGGTGCGATCGCTCAATCCAGGCCTGCGCTTCCTCAAGCGCCTGATGCAGGCCGTCGAGATCGCAGGATACTGTCGCGCCACTCACTCTGTCTCCAGCTCCCGATGAGGGTTCCGTCCAAGTGCCAGTCGGAAAACAAGTAGGAATAACCTTCGCGCGAATACTCGATCTTGAGGATGCGCATCTTGTGCCAAGGCTGCTCCGGATCCCGCAGCGCTTCCCTCCGGAGGTGCTCCCCGAGGCTGTCCGGGTCGCGCGAGACATACCGCGTCGACGTCGTCCTACCGGACCCCGGTCGGCCGAGCAGGTAGCCTTCGCATAGCCTCAGCGCCCGCGTGTTTTTGACGGCGCCCATGACCAGTGCCCGCGGTACTTCCGGCCACGGCACAACCTCCGCGGCCCCGAGGAGGCCAGAGGTGATCACGGCGACGCCTCCTTCCATCCGAGCAGCCGCCGCAGCCGGTGCCGGACTGCCCACTGCCGGTGGATGATCTCGTCGACCAATGCAGGGTCGGTCGCCTCGTCGAAACAACTTTCGAGTGCCTTCCACTCCGCGATCGCCTCGCGGAGCTGGTCGCGGAGATCGAGATCACTCGACTGCAGCATCTGCGATCGCCTCCATACAGGGCCAGCACAAGCGCACGTGCCGTCCCCCCACCCACACGACTTTGAGCTGCTGGGTCTCGCCGCAGAGCTCGCAGCCGGGCAAGTAGCGGCGCAGCCGGACCTCCTCGCCGTCCACCAAGATTTCCACCTCGGATCCCTCGGGCCAGCCGAGGGTGTTCCGTAGGGCCTTGGGAACAACCACCCGCCCAAGGTCGTCCAGGTGCCGCACAAACGCGCCCTTGGACATGTTCCTACCTCCCTAGCAGGACTTGGCCCGTAGTCCGTACGACCCAGCCCGCGCTATTCCAGTGGACGCGCGCCTCGATTCTCGTGGCGACAGGTGCCGCACGCCGCACCTGTTCCGCGGCCTCGCGGCAGTCCACGATGACAAACCCGTACTCCGCCAAATCGCGGAGCGCAGCCCCGAGCTGTGCCGCATCGAGCATTACATCCACGCTCCCGGGTTGTCAGGCGTGAAGAACCGAAGCAGCATTAGGAACAGGGCAAAGACCAGCATCCAGCTAAGCGCCCATAAAAACCCCGTCCATACCCACCAGGCCAGCGAACCGACGCGCAGCCTACGCCGGAGGCGGCGCATCCCGGGATTCTCCCGATTCGGGTGTGGCAGCGTCGACGGTAAGGCCGTCTTCCGCTTCGACGTCCGGAGGCGACTCTTCAGAGCCGAGCGCATCGAAGAACTCCGCTGAGAGCGGAAGATACCTGGCCATCGCCCGGATCACCGTCTTTTTGGCCATCTCGTCGTAATCCGTGACCCAGGGCCCGGCGTCGGGCGTCTTGCTGCGCCGGCGATGGCGTTCGATCTCCTCGATCGACATCACCTGTGTAACGTACCCGCCGTCCTTGAACTTGGCCACCCCATAATAGGCGTACGGCTTCCCCCTTCCCTTCAGGGAAGGCTTGTGAATGAGCTTTTCTTGAAGGCCGTACTCAAAGTGGAACTCATCCCCCTCGCACACCTCGCGGGCCACGATATATTCCAGTTGCCCGGACCGCCTCGCAAGCTCCACCAGCCCTCGGTATCCGAGGATGAGCTGCACCTTCCCCCCGAAGGGGATCAGATACGCATGACCAAGCGGCGTGTTGGGCTCCAGCCCGAGCTGGGCGCAGGTCATGATCGCCGCCAGCAGGCTGCGCGCCTCGCATTGCGCGAGTCCGGGCGTGGTACGAACGGCCGTGAGCGCCACACGCAGCATCCGGTCGGGACTGACGTGGCGCGGCAATGCGCGCGCGATTTGGGGGCGCATCTGCTGCAGGAGATCGTAGACGGTCATCTCCTTGCGGGCGGGGGCGGATCCAGCCGCCCGCGACTGCTGGTCCAGCTTTTGCTGCAGGGCCTGGCTATTCGTGGCCATCAGTCATCCTCCTCAAGCAGGCGGAACACGCGGAAGGTGCACTCGGAGGTAAACCGGTCGGCGATCTCGGGATACTCTGCTCTCAGGGCCCTGGTATCGAAGGTCCTGCGCGTGGTCTGTTTCCAAGAAACCACCGGTTCGCCAGCGATCAGGCCCACCTCGGCCTCGCCCATCAATGCCTTGATGCGGTTTGCGGCCTCGTCGCGTCGGAGGGAGGCCTCGCGCTCCTCTGCGGTCGCACGGCGGTACTCGTCGAGAAGCTCCCTCGCTTCGAGGGGCAATACCGCCCGACT
>Ga0167615_1000170_pt1 | contig 23206 bp, 26 predicted proteins | sample BED_Mat_host_9_1_FD_111800 | JGI IMG/M metagenome (GOLD analysis project Ga0167615, IMG submission 111800) | Extremophilic microbial mat communities from Yellowstone National Park, USA - BED_Mat_host_9_15 (v2) (version 2) | ecosystem: Environmental > Aquatic > Thermal springs > Hot (42-90C) >... | reverse complement strand
CGTCAACATGAGGACCGCGATGAAAAGCACGTAATCCGGTTGATGCCGCTCGGTCCGCACGTCCACACCCCGCTTTGCGCTGTCTAGGCTAAGTCCTCATTCGACAGCTTACGGCCATTCCCTGCCGGAAGGCAAGGGGCGCATTTACCACCAGTGAATCCCGATGGCGGTGATGCCGAGAATGGCGGCGAGCGGAATGGCGAGGTGCCAAGGGCTTTGCGGCCCGCCGGGCGGTCCATAAGGGTTTGGCGGCGGAACGGGTGGCATGCCGTTGGGTGCGGGACCGAACAGTCCTCGCGCGTGGTCGAGCGATGTGATGGGGGTGTCGGCGCGGACGGCGTTTTGCAGAATGAGATGATGCCGCGTCACGTGCACCACCACGCCCTGAAACGACCCGAAGTGCGTGTGGCAGTGAACGGGCCGGCCCAAGTATTCGCGGACGTCGCGAAGCGTAAGCATAGGTGAACGCCTCCTTTCTGGATTACCTTACGGGGCATCTGGCCCCTTTGGCTGGGCGGTTGCACCGGTGGGAGCGTCGAAGTATGGCTGAAACGCGGAAGCGTATGGAGGAAACGCGGCGCTCGCGAGTTCGGGTCTTTGCGCATCGGGGCGCGAGCCGCGAGGCGCCAGAGAACACGCTCGTCGCATTTCAAATTGCGCTGCGCCAAGGAGCCGACGTGATCGAAACGGACGTCCACTGGACGAAAGACGGGGAACTGGTCATCAGCCACGACGGACGCATCGATGCGGTTTCGGATGGAACCGGCGCTATCGCCGATCAGACCTACGAGGAACTCTTGCGGTACGACTTTGGGTATCGATTCACGCGCGACGGCGGAAAAACGTACCCCTACCGGGGGTGCGGGATTCGCATTCCCACGCTGCGCGAGGCGCTTCGCGCGTTTCCTCGCGCCCATTTCAACGTGGATTTGAAACCGAAGCGCGCGCAGGTCGGTCTATTTCTGCGGATGCTCGAGGAGGAAGATGCGCTCGAGCGCGTCACACTGGCTTCCTTTCATCATGCGACGCTCGTGGAGGCTCGGGCGCGATGCCCGCGGCTAAGGACGAGCGCTTCGCCCCTCGAAGTGGCGCGCTTGATGGTCATGGCGCGCACAGGCTGGGGGCCCGGTCGGCGGGCAAGGATGCCGTTTCAGGCCGTTCAGGTGCCCGTTAGGCAGTACGGCGTTCAGGTGGTGACGCCTCGCTTCGTCGCATTCGCCCACCGGTGCGGCCTGGAGATCGACGTGTGGACGGTCGATGACCCGGACGCGATGCGAGATCTCATTCAACGAGGCGTCGACGGCATTGTCACAAATTCGCCGCAGATCTTGCAAAAGCTCCTGCTGGAACTGGAACAATAAACGTGACATGATGGGGTTGTTTGTACGGGGAGGAGGGCGGCGCGTGGAGTCGGTTCGTCGGGAATGGAAGTATTTCGACATCACGGTGGTCGTGGTCCTCGCGCTGCTCGCCGTGTACGCGTGTCTTGCGATTCACGCGGCGACCGCAGGCAACCACAGCGCCAATATCCCATCCCACGTGATGAGCAAGCAAATCGCGTATGAAGTGTTGGGTTTCGTCGCGTTATTTGCGGGCGCGCTGATGGATTATCGTTGGCTTCGCAAGGTGCACTGGTGGCTCTGGGGCATCTCCTGCGTGTTGTTGGTGGCGGTGTTTGGGTTTCCGGCCACCATGGGCGCGCATTCGTGGATTTCGTTTCACTCGTTCTCTTTCCAGCCGTCGGAGCTCGCGAAGGTGGCCATCGTCGTCTGGTTGGCCAAATACATGGCGGACGTCGAGGAGGCGGAAGTCCCGGATTACCGACTGCGCAAGCAGTGGATTTTTCTGCCCATCGTCCTGGTTCCGTTTGCGCTGACCTTCAAAGAGCCGGCGCTTGGACAGGCCCTCGTGATGATCGCCATCTTCCTGACGATGTACAGCGTCTTCGCTCGCCGCGGGCCGTACGCGGTGCTGATGTTGTTTGTGCTCGGCGTCATCGCGCTTGGCGTCCTGGCGACGACGGTCTTCACGAAGCAGACGCTCGCCTTCGTGGACGTGCTCATGAAACACCACATTCTGAAGGGGTACCAGGCGTACCGCATCCTCACTTGGGTGGATCCCAACTTCAGCCAGGACAAATACGGCTACAATATTCATATGGCGCAGACGGCCATCGGCAGCGGCGAATTGTTTGGGGAAGGGTACGGAAAGGGCGTGCTCACGTCCGGCGGATGGGTGCCCAACCAGTGGACGGACTACATCTTTTCCGCCATCGGTGAGGAGTTCGGCTTTGTCGGGTCGGCAATTCTGGTTTTGTTGTTCCTGATTTTGTGTCATCGGCTCATCCGCATCGCCCAAACGACGACGGACCCGTTCGGCATGTACATCGCGGTCGGGATCGTCGGCATGTTCGCGTTTCAGGTCTTCGAAAACATCGGCGCGGATATGTACATGAGCCCATCGACCGGCATCACCTTGCCGTTCATCAGCTACGGAGGTACGTCGCTCTTGGTCAACTACTTCGCGGTGGGCATCGTGTTGAGCGTCGGGCTGAGGCGCAGGCGCGCGCGCCTGCAGGCCCAATTCGAGACAAGCAAGGGGCGATTGGCGTGACATTTCGTCTGGCGAACCGGATTGTGCGGCTGCCGGAGCAGTTTTTCTCCGGTTTAACGCGGCGAGTGGCGGCATTTCAGCAGGCGGGGCATGACGTCATCAACCTTGGGCAAGGCAACCCGGATTTGCCTACGCCCTCGCATATCGTGGAGGCCCTCCGGGAAGCGGTGCTCGATCCCGTCACGCACAGGTATCCGCCGTTTCGCGGACTGCCGGAGCTGAAGGAGGCGGCCGCCGATTTCTATCGGCGCACCTATGGCGTGAGGCTCGATCCGGAGCGCGAGATCGCCATTCTCGTGGGCGGCAAGACGGGCCTCGTCGAGATCGCCGAGCTGTACCTTGAGCCAGGGGATGTGGCGCTCGTGCCGGACCCAGGATACCCCGACTACCTGAGCGGCATTGCGCTTGCCGGGGCAGAACCGCACGCGCTTCCCATTACGTCGTCGAACGGGTACATCCCGAATCTCGAGGCGGTGCCTCAGGCGGTGTGGGAGCGGGCGAAGGTGTGGTACCTCAATTACCCCAACAATCCCACGGGCGCGGGCACCACGGCTCGGTTCTTCGAGCAGGCCATTCAGAAGGCGCGCCAGCACGGCGTGCTCATCGTGCACGATTTCGCGTACGGCGCCATTGGGTATGACGATCACCGCCCACCCTCTTTTTTGCAGATCGAGGGCGCGAAGGAAGTCGGGATCGAGATCTACACGCTCAGCAAGACGTTCAACATGGCCGGGTGGCGCGTGGCGTTCGCGGCCGGCCATGAAGAGGTCATCGAACATATCAACCGGATTCAAGATCACTACTACGTGTCCATCTTTGCGGCCGTTCAGCGGGCGTCTGTGGCGGCGCTCCGCGGGCCTGCGGACGAGATTGAAGCGCTGCGCCAGACGTACCAGCGCCGGCGCGACGCGTTTCTCGGCGCGCTTCGATCCGCCGGCATCGAGGCGCCTTCGCCCCAGGGATCGTTCTTCTGCTGGATCCCCCTTCCTTCCGGCGTTTCCTCTGTGGCGTTCGCGAACGCGCTGCTGGAAGAGGCGCACGTCGCGGTCGCCCCGGGGAGAGGATTCGGCGAGCACGGCGAAGGTCACGTCCGGGTGGGCCTGCTCGCGCCGGAAGATCGGCTCGTCGAGGCGGCCGAACGGATGGCGCGGTTCTGGGCTCGGCAGTTTTAAGGGCGCTCCGGCCCCTCGCCGGGCTGCGTGTGGCTTCGGAATTTGTCCGCGAGCTGAATCAGCCACAGGTGATGGTACGGCTCCTGATACAGCACGGGCTCAATGCGGCGATCCGCCGGCCCGATTCTGTACATCCAGATGGTCGTCTGTTGGCGAATCCCTTCGTGTACGCGAATGCCGAGGTGGATCGAGTCTCGGTAGCCATCTTTGTACGCAATCGCACCGAGCTGTCCGTGGAGCTCGGCGACCATGGGACGGTACTTCGGATTCCGGATGACCGGGGCGTCAAACCAGGGTGTGTAACCCTGCGCGTCGGTCTTGAAGCGCTGCTCGGTTTCAATCAGGACGACCTCGGCCCCCTGGATGGGTTCCTTCGTGCGGCCGTCGATGACGCGGATCCGAAGTTTCGCCGTCTTTCGCGTGTAGCCCCAGGATTCTGGACCTGTCGGCTGGTCGTTGCGTGGCGCGGCCGCTGGCGGCGTCGGAGCCGGCTTCGGCGCCGCGGGCGATGCCCCTTTGGGCGGGGCGGATTGCGTTGGGCCAGGTTCCGAGCCGTTCGATGGTTTTGCGGATTCTGCGGTGCTTCCGCCCGTCTTTCGCTTCGCCGGCGCCTTGGATGAGCCAGGCTTCTCGGCCCCTGTGTCGCCCGCCCGAGGCTTTTGCGCCGGCCTCTCGCTCGCGCGAGGCTTGGTTGGCTGGCCTGTTTCGGCGCGTTGCTCCACCGGCGCGATTTCGACAGGCGCCATCGCCGCGATGGCGCCGTGCAGCGCCCGTGCATGCGCGTGACGAAGGGCGCCAACCTGGGGTTGCGTCGGGATGGCCATCGTCACGGCGCTGGCAAGGAGCGATGCGACCATCACGCTTCGCTTGGATGGATATCGTTTCACGGCATCTCCCTCGTTTCTCACACGATGGTGGGCGGTGCTTGGGCGCGATCACGGCAGGCGCATGAGCGCCCGGTTCTGGTAATAGAACTGCAGAATCTGCAGGTAGTTCTGCCCGCGCCTCGCCCAGTATTCTGAGCCCCACTGGGCCATCTTCTGCGCGTTGCGGTACTGCCAGTTCGGATCGTTTTCGTAGCCAGCCGAGTAGTTGAGTTCCACAATCTCTCCGTTCGGCTTGGTGTACGCGAGTTTTTGAATAGCTTGAAACGCTGCGTTGGTCGTCGGCTGGCTCGACATCTCCTGAAAGTGCTGGAAGTTCGTCGTGTTGTCCACGTCAAACGTGAAGCCGTCGATGGTCACCGGGTGGAGATGGTGGTACCAGGCAAACATCTTGACGGCCATCGCGCCGGCCTTCAGCGCTTCCGGATGCCAACTCGGGAACCATTCGTTCGGCAGGACGTCTTCGCAATAGGTCGTGAACGGAACGGCTTCCACGTACATGATCCGTCCGCGCGGATCCGGTTCGCCGCTCGGGTTGTTTTCCCGAATGGCGACGCGGATGACCGACGGAACGCTGGTGTTGTAGATGGTCTGGGCAGCCTCGACGCGAGGCGCCGAGAGAATGGGCGCGAGAGTGGCGAAGGCGCCGCTCGCGCACAGCAAGCCGACTGTCCGTTGTACGCTCGTCATGACCTGTCCCCTCGCGAGATGTGGTCGTTTGTCTTACTTTTCCCCGCCTTCCGCTGAACATGCGCCGGTGGCGCGTGTGACACATCCAGGTGGAGCGGGTACAATGAGTCTTTAGAATTGCGTGCTACAGGAGCGGTCAACAGGGTCAAGGCCGTTCCACGAGGAGGGTGTCGGATGCAGAAACTGAGTCTCACCGGCCAGTCGAAGCAACCGCATGCGTCAGAAGATCAGCTGAAAGGGATCTCGGCTGTCTTGATGGACGGCGATGAGGTCTTCATTGACAACAACGCCATCCACGCCAAAAGCCGGGTCGAATTGGGCGTGCGGTTTGTCGGATCGCTCGAGGAGGTGCCTCATCCGAGGCGCATTGTGGGGTTGTGGATCAGCTTGAAGCGATTTGAAAACGGCATGGGATTCCATGGCGTGCAGGCGTTTGAGATGTGGATTGACAGCGAGGCCAAGCTCGGGTACAAGAAACTCGCGGACCACGTGAACGCCATGGATAAGGCTGTGAAGGGCAAGGCGGACCTCAGCCTTTTGAGTCCAGAAGAGATCGAGAAGTTCGCCGCGTTCTTGCGTGGACTCCGCCCGGACCTGTGGGAAAACGCGTCCGCAGCCTTCCGGGAGGCTTTCTCCGCCGCGTGAAGCGGCCGAGCCGCGGTCCCACGTCGTCAAGGAGGGATGTCTCCGTTGAATCAAAATGAGACCCCGTTGTTTGATGCACTGTTGCGCCACGTGGCGCGCAATCCGCGCCAGTTTCACATTCCAGGGCACAAGAAGGGCCGCGGCATGGACAGCCGCTTCCGCGCGTTCGTGGGCGACAACGCGCTCGCACTGGATCTCATCAACATCGCGCCGCTCGACGATCTCCACCATCCAACGGGGGCCATCAAGCACGCGCAGGAACTCGCAGCGGAGGCGTTCGGAGCCGATTACACGTTTTTCTCCGTCCAGGGCACGTCCACGGCCATTATGACGATGGTGATGGCGACCGTCGGTCCCGGGGATAAGATTTTGGTTCCCCGCAACGTTCACAAGTCCGTCCTGACGGCTATCATCCTGGCGGACGCCAAGCCCGTCTTTCTTCACCCCGAGGTGGACCGGGAGTTTGGCATTTCGCACGGGCTGTCCGTTGAGACCGTGTCGCGCGCGCTCGAGGAGCATCCCGACGCGCGCGCGCTTGTGGTCATCAATCCGACCTATTTCGGCATTGCGGCCGATCTCGAGCGCATCGTCGAGGTGGCGCACAGCGTCGGCGTTCCCGTGCTCGTGGACGAGGCGCACGGCGTGCACATCGGGTTTCACCCGGATCTCCCGCTGTCCGCGATGCAGGCGGGCGCCGACATGGCGGCGACCAGCGTGCACAAGCTCGGCGGCTCCATGACGGGATCGAGCGTGTTGAACGTGCGCGAGGGGATGATCGACCCGCGGCATGTCCAGGTGGTCCTGAGCATGCTGACCACCACCTCGACCTCGTATCTCTTGCTCGCTTCGCTCGACGTGGCGCGCAAGGAGCTGGCGATTCACGGGCGAGAGCGGCTCGATTACGCCATTTCCCTGGCCAACAAGGCGCGGCGGGCGATTCAGGCCATTCCCGGACTGCGCTGTCTCGACGAGCGCCAGCTCGTCTCGAGCGCCACGTATGCGCTCGATCCGACCAAGTTGACCATCTCTGTGCGCGATCTCGGCCTCACGGGATACGACGTGGAGCGCATCCTGCGCGAGGAGTACAACATCGAGGTCGAGTTGAGCGATCTGTACAATATCCTGTGCATCATCTCGTGGGGCGACACGGAGGAGGATATCGAGGCGCTCATCCAGGCACTCGAGGCCATTGCGGACCGTTACGGCCAAGGCGCGGTGCGCGAGCACCAGCCCGTGACGCTGCCCTCGATGCCCGAACTGCGGATGACGCCGCGCTCTGCGTTTTACGCGCCCACCGAAGTCGTGCCGCTGCAGCAAGCCGTGGGGCGGACCATGGCGGAGATGGTGATGGTGTATCCGCCCGGCATTCCCATCCTCTTGCCTGGGGAAGTGATCACGCAGGATAATATCGACTATATCGAAGCCAATCTGCGGGCCGGACTGCCCGTGCAGGGCCCTGACGACCCCGAGATCCGCATGATCAAAGTCGTCCGCGAGTGAACGTCCGGCCGCGCGTGGGAGGAGTTTGTATGGCTCTGGAAGTCGGCGTGAAGGCGCCTGAGTTCACAGCGGAGTGCGACTCGGGCGAGACGGTCAAGCTGTCCGATCTGCGCGGGAAGGTCGTCGTGCTGTACTTCTATCCGAAGGATGACACGCCCGGTTGCACCCAGGAGGCCTGCGCGTTCCGCGATCTCAAGTCGCGGTTCGAGGAGGCCGGTGCGGTTATCTACGGCGTGTCGCGCGACGATGTCCGTTCGCACGCCAAGTTCCGGGACAAGCACGGCCTCAACTTTCCGCTCATCTCCGATCCCGACGGACAGATCTGCCAGGCGTACGACGTGCTGAAGGAGAAGAACATGTACGGGCGCAAGACGCTCGGCATCGAGCGCACGACGTACGTGATCGATGCGGACGGCGTCATCGCGGCCGTGTTTCCGAAAGTGAAGGTCGACGGGCATGCTGAAGAGGTGCTCGCGAAGGTGCGGGAAATCGCGGGCTGAAACAGGGAACGCGAAGGCGTATAATAGAAGCTGGAAAGGGAGGCGATGACGGTGATCACGCTGACCGAACAAGCCGCAGAGCGCGTCCGGACGCTCCTCGAGTCACAGGCGTCGGGCGAGGATGCGCTTCGCATCTACACCAAGCCGGGCGGCTGCACCGGATTCACGTATGGCCTCGCACTCGACAACGAGAAGCCGGGCGACCTGGTGACAGTTCAGCACGGCGTCAAGCTCGTGGTCGATCCGGAGAGCCTGGAGCTGATTGACGGCTCCGAGATCGACTACGTCGACGATCTCACGGGCCAAGGTTTCAAAATCAACAATCCGAATGCCACGCAGATGTGCGGGTGCGGTTCTAGTTTCCGGACCGCCACGCGTGCGGGGCAGCCGGGATCGTGCAACTGAGCCGGAACGGGCTGACCGAGGGTGCGCTTCGGTCGGCCCGTTGCCGCGTAGGTCGACGTTTGGAGGGCGCGACGTGTTCGAAAAAGTCCTAAAAGACCCGGTTCACGACGAGATCCTGTTTGACGATCCGCTCCTGTGGGCTCTGGTGAACGTGCCCGCGTTTCAACGCCTGCGCCGCATCCGCCAGCTCGGGACCTCGTATCTGACGTTTCACGGGGCTGAACATTCTCGATTCGCGCACTCCCTGGGTGCCTATGAGACGATGCGCCGGGTGTTGTACCATCTCCAGCGCGAATCCGGCTGGCCGACCGATCCGCGCGAGATCCGGCTGGCTCTGGCCGCAGCGCTTCTGCACGACGTCGGGCACGGTCCGTTCTCCCACACGTTCGAATCGGTCCTCGGCGTGCAACACGAGGCGTGGACGCACCGCATCATTTTGGAGGATCCCGCGCTGCGGTCCGTGCTCGATGGCGTGGACGACGAATTCGCGCCCGATCTCGTCCGGGTCCTTCGCCGCGAGAGCCGCTATCCAGCCGTGGAGTCGCTCATCTCGAGCCAGCTCGACGTGGACCGGATGGACTACATGCTCCGGGACGCCGAAGCCACCGGCGTGTCGTACGGTTTGTTTGAGCTCGCCCGGCTCATCCGCTCGCTGACGTACTGGGACGGGCGCATCTACGTGAAACGTCAAAATCTCCACACGGTGGAGCAGTATCTGTTGGCGCGGTACTTCATGTACGTTCAGGTGTACTTGCACCCGGTCACCGTGGGAAGCGATGTCCTCGTCGAAAAGATCCTGGTTCGAGCGAAGGATCTGATCGCCGAGGGGGAGCGCATCACCATGCCGGAGCCCCTCAGGCGCGTGCTTGACGGCGACATGGAGGACGTCTCGTGGTACATCCGGCTGGATGAATCGGTGTTGTTATACGCCTTTCACACGTTTGCCGAACACCCGGATCCCATTCTCCGCGATCTCGCCGAGCGCTTCCTGCACCGCCGTCTGTTCGCTCCCGTGGTGCGCCAAGGTCCGACGCCGGTGGATGATCTCGCCCTGTTGCGCACCACGGCCAAGGCCATGGGGTTTCACCCGGACTACTATGTCTCGTTGCGCGCCTGCAAGATCCCCGGGTACGACGTGATCGGCCAAGGCTTGCTCCTGCGCGACGCGAGCGGCCGCGTGGAGGACCTGAGCCAGGCTTCGAAGCTCATTCGCACGCTGGTGCCGAGCTCGGAGGAGCGGATGTTCCTGCCGAAGGAAATGCTCGATCCCGCCCATCCGCTGTCCGCGCGCGTGCGCTCCATTGCTTATTCGGCGCTCTGATCCGCGCGCCGGCGGAACCAGAACCAAATGAGCGCAATCAGGAGGATCGCCGCGCCCACGTAGGTGAAGGGCTTGACGTGCTCGGCCAAAAGCTGCCAATGTTTGTTCAGCTGGTAACCGCCGTACACGAGCGCGAGGTTCCACACGAACGAACCGAGCAGGCTGAAGAGGACGAATCGCGCGACGGACATGCGAGCGAAGCCCGCGGGCAGCGAGACGAACGTCCGCACGGCAGGGACCATGCGTCCGAAGAAGACCGTCGCCTCTCCGAACCGGTGGAACCAGCGCTCCGCGCGCTCGAGGTGGCGAGCCGAGAGGCCCACGTAGCGGCCGTACCGCAGCACGAAGGCGCGGCCGGCGTAGTTGCCGATGGCGTACGCGGCGAGGCTTCCCACGACATTGGCCGCGGTCGCCACGATCACAGCTGGCCAAAAGCCGAGCAGGTGCCGGTAGGCGAGGAAGCCGGCGAGCGGCATCACGACCTCGGAGGGGATGGGGATGCAGCAGCTCTCGAGGGCCATCAGCAGGAAGATGCCGAGAAGTCCGTGGTGATTCACGAGCGTGGTCAGATGGGACACGTTCATCCTCCGTTCCTTCTGCGTTCAGCGCACAGGTCTGTCTCCCATGGTACCTGGTTTGCGCCACAACTCAAGGACTTACCGGGAGAAGCGCGAGTTCAAAGGGGCTTGTCCACGCGCAGAACGGTTCATCCGTTCTGCGCGGCCCGGCCGAGCGTTGCCAGCGCCTCGCGCATCGGCATGCCCGGGTGAATGCCGAGCTCCTCGGCGGCTTGGGTCTGGTTCTCCACGGTTGCGGCGAGCAGCTCCTCAAGCGTGCGCACCCCGGTTGCGCGCATGGCGACGACGTTGCGACTCCTGAGCTTCGTCCGCAGGAGCTCCACGTCGAGCGCCCCGCACATCGCGTATCCCACGGCGTTCGCGATGACCAGGAGCGTCGTCTTCGGAAGTTCGACCTGCACCGCCGTAAACGGGTATCCTTCAATCCACATCGGCTCCACGCGCACCATCTGCATCTCTCCTCCTCGCGCTCTTGGTATCGTATGACGCGACAGCGTCAAAGGTGTGTGCCCCCTGTCCAATGGCGAGTATGTTATGATGAGTGGCGGTGTGAGATTTGGCGCAGAGGGGAGAGTCATCGATGCATCCACATGTCGAAGTCTTGCGCGATCTCTGCGACGCCCACGGCATCTCGGGCTACGAATCCGGCGTCCGCAAGATGTTGGAGGAGCGCCTCAGGCCGCTTTCCGAGGAGCTGTTGCGCGACCGGACTGGCGGCGTGGTCGGGCGAAAGACCGGGGATCCCAACGGACCCAAGGTGCTCATCGCCGGGCATCTCGATGAAATCGGCTTCATGGTGACGCACATCACCCCCGAGGGCTTCTTGAAGTTCCAGCCCATCGGCGGCTGGTGGTCTCAGGTCGTGCTGGCGCAGCGCGTGATTGTGCAGACGCGCAAGGGGCCTTTGCTCGGCGTCACAGGTTCCAAGCCTCCTCACATTTTGTCCGCGGACGAGCGCAAGAAGGTGGTTGAACTGAAGGACGTGTTTGTGGACATCGGCGCCACGAGCAAGGAGCACGCGGAAGAGATGGGCGTGCGGCCGGGCGACGCCATTGTCCCGCACAGCCCGTTCACCCAGCTCGGGAATCCGAAGATGTACGTGTCGAAGGCGCTCGACAATCGGCTCGGCTGCGCCACCGCGCTCTGCGTGCTGAAGGAACTGCAAGGGCAGGCGCACCCTAACGTCGTGTTTGCGGGTGCCACCGCGCAGGAGGAAGTCGGTCTGCGCGGCGCGAAGACCCTCGTCCACCTGGTCGATCCCGACATCGCCATTTCCATTGACGTGGGCGTGGCGGGAGACACGCCGGGGATCGACAGCGGGGAACGCCAGCATCTGGGTGACGCGGGCAAGGGGCCGCTGCTCATGATTTACGACCACTCCATGATCCCGAACAACCGGTTCCGGGATTTCGTGCTGGACATCGCCGCGGCGGAACACATCCCGGTGCAGCTCAGCAGCATGGCGGGAGGCGGAACGGATGCGGGATCGTTCCACCTGCACGGCATCGGTGTGCCGAGCGTGAACATCGGGTTTGCGACGCGCTACATTCACAGCCACAACGGCGTCGTGCACGAGGACGACTACCTGCAGGCCATCCAACTCGTCACGGCCATGGTGAAGGCGCTCGATAGGGATATGGTCACCGAAATTCAGGCGTGGTAAAGTGAAGAGTGGACAGTCCGCGAGGCGCCGGTCATTCGGCGCCTCGCTTCTCGAGGAGGCCCCTGAATGCCCGACCTTCTGCATTTTCTACAGGGCCTGTGGGGAAATACCGCGCTGATGGCCGCCATCTGCGCCATCGTGGTGACCCAGATCCTAAAGGTCCCCATCCATTTTGTGACGACGCGCGCCTGGGATTGGAGCCGCGTGTTCGGCGCGGGCGGCATGCCGAGCTCGCATTCGGCGGGCGTGGTGGCATTGGCCACCGCGCTCTGGTTTGTCGTGGGCCCGACGTCGCCCATTTTCGCCGTCGCCGTGGTTTTCGCCGCCATCGTGATGTACGACGCCGGCGGCATTCGGCGTCATGCGGGCGAACACGCCGTCCTGCTCAACCGGATCGCCATGGAATTTTCGCAGCGATCCGAATCGGCCGTCGCGGGGCAGCCTGAAGGAGAGCGCCTGAAGGAGATTCTCGGGCATGAACCCGCCGAGATCGTCGTGGGCGGTCTGATAGGCCTCGTCATCGGAATCGCCTTCGGCAGGTGGTGGTGACGTGGGGGACGTGCGATTTGCCCCAGCCAAAGAACTGCAGTTTGACCTCGCGAGTCGCCACCCGGCGCCGCACTCGGTGCTCGTCTTCGCGCGGCTGTTCGACGGCTGCGTCTGGGTGCGTCATCATGAGCGGGGGTGGGAGCTTCCCGGGGGCAAGGTGGAACCTGGCGAGGCGCCGGACGCCGCAGCGCGGCGCGAAGCGTTTGAGGAGGCGGGGGTTTTGCTTGACAACCTCGCCTGGTTCGCGCAGTACACGATTGTCCTGCGCGACGGCCGCGAGGCGAGCAAATGGGTGTATGTCGCCGACGTGTACGACGTGAAAGCTCGGCCCGCGACATCCGAGACGACGGCGGTTCAGCTCGTGCCGTGGGTTCGGGGCATGGAAGGTTTTCCTGCGGCGTATCGAAGCCCTATCGTACAGGACGAGGTGTTTGCGAAGCTGTTTGCGGAAGTGGCATTCCGCTCGCGAGCGAGGTGAGATGGTGTTTTTGACCAAGGATCACAAGCGGCAAATCGAGGGGTGGCTTGAAGCGCTCGGTGAACGCGCCGAATGGTTGCAGGCCTTGGCCGAGCGGGAGGATGCGTGGGAGCGCGATCTCACGTGGCGGCTTGCCGCCGAGCGCGCGCTCTGGACAAGTGTCGAATACGTCACCGACATCGCGTCGCTCATCATCGACGCGCTCGTGATGCGCGATCCCGGCGGCTATGCCGATATCGTCAAAGTCCTCGTCGAGGAAGACGTCCTCGAACGTTCATGGTTCGATGCGTTCACCGGCGCAATCGACTTCCGTTCTCGCCTTCTTCGCGATCACGCCCGCATCACGCCGACGGACGTGCGCGAGACGGTGATGCGTTACGCGGATCTGTTCGCTCCCTTCATGAACCAGATTCGCGAGTTTCTGCGCAACCACTAGACGTCGTCGAGATCGTCGGGGATGTACACGGTCACCCGGCAGTTGCGCTTCACCCCAAACTGCAAGGCATGTTTCCGCGACGGCATCAGCACGTCGATGTGATGGCCTCGAATGGCACCTCCCGTGTCTTCTGCGATTCGCCAGCCCACGCCCTCGATGTAGAGCAGGCTGCCGTAAGGGATCACCGCCGGATCGACGGCAACCGTCCGTCCGATCACGGCGGGCCGCCCGGTGCTCGTCACGCCAAAGCCGGGATCGCCAGGATCCTTTCCCGTGGAGTAGCGGTCCAGGTTGTAGGCGGTGACGACGAACGTGTCGGTCACCTTCTTGCACCGGCGAATGTCGTAGCTGCGCCCAAAGACCGTGATGGCCTCCGGTTCGGCTCGCCACGACGCCTGCTCTGCATGCGCGGCCGATGGCGCATGCTTGGCGACCGGCGTTCCGTTCGCCGGCGCGGCACTTGAGCACCAAGAAGCGGCTGCACAGATCAGCGTGAGGCACATACCTATGCGTCGGGATCGGTTCATGGTTGTAAGATGTGCATGGATGGGCAAATTATGCAATCGGGAGAGGCCTGACCTGTAGAAGTGCGTCGCCCGGCCAGATCGCGAGACCTCGTGGCCGGGCGACATGTGTCGTTCAGGTGTACATTTGTCGAACAGCGGACAGATGCCGATACCAGTACGATCCCGGCCGCACGCTGAGGAAGCCCACACGGCCAAGTCCGCCGCCGCATTGAATCATCTCGCCGTTGCCGGCGTAAATGCCGACGTGACCGCCATCGTCGAAGATGAGCAGGTCGCCCGGCTTGAGGTCGCTGAGTGGAACGCGCCAACCCACTTCGAGGTACTGCAACCGCGATGACGTCGTGAAGCGATACCCAAGGGCGTGGTGGTACACGTATTCCACAAAGTTCGAGCAGTCGAATCCGTACTGCCCGCGGTCTTCGTTGTGACCCCAGATGTAAGGTGTGCCAATTTTGCTATCGGCGACTTCTAGGACAGCCTGTGTTCTCTGTTGGTAGGACGCGTTTTCCGGGGCGAGAGGCTGAATGGAAGGATCCAGACGAACCCCGGGGGGCAGTGAGGTCTGAGCGAGGGCAGTGAAACCGCCCAATGTCAACGTGGCAACGGTGGCGCAAGTCGCGGCAAGGGCTCCAAGAGACATTCGTTTCGGCAGCATGCTTCTCCTCCTGTAGCCTCCGAGGTTAGTTGACGGGTTCGGGTGGAAGAGTCCCCCTATGCGCCTGTGGCGCAATTCACCCCTGGGCCTTGAGCCCACTTGTCCCCCGTACCTGCGTTTGCAGGATTCGGCGTGATTTTGGTGTGCGTGGTGCAAAGAAAGCGTAACAGGAAGCGCAAGCTCATTCATTACGAGATTGATGGATCGCGCGGAGGATCCATGGATCCAAAGGGAGGGCGATCGTTGAAGTCGTGGCTCAGGCGGTGATCCTCATGAAAAGTCAAAGGGTGATCTTGGGTGATTCGAGATTTTGGGGAACGCTGTAAAGGCGGGGGAGTTACCGTCGCCCAAGACCCGGCGATCTCCGAAGGCGCGTGGTTTGGCGCTCACGAAACAAGGCCCCGACCTCGGAGCGGGGCCTTGATGGGAGCGCACGTCACGCGTTGGATGTCGCGTTGGACGTGGTTGTTGCCGACGACGTCGGCTGTGCGCCTGGCAGATGGGCGCCTGAAGGATGAGGTAGCGTGCCATTGACCCAGTCGGTGATCCAGGTGTCGACCCGCGCGGACAGTGCCTGTGCCCGGCTCGAGGAGATCTTGCCGTCGGAAACGGCCTTTTGGATGTCGGCTTGCGCCGCGCGCTCCAAGTCGGAGATGAGCGTCGACGACGAGACGCCCTGGGCCGTGGCGATCTCGGCCAGCGTCTCTCCCTTGCGCAAATCGGCAATGAGCGCGGAGGTCGACAGCTTCAAGTCCTGCGCGGCGGTCGCGACGAGATCGCGGCGCCATGCGCCGAACTCGCGAGGGCGCACCTTGTCCCATCCGAGCGGCGATTTTCCACTCACCCAGGCTTGAATGACGCGATCGACCCGGGATTCGATGGTCGACGCCTGTTGACTGGTGAGCGCGCCGCTCGCAACATCTGCCTGAAGGTCCGACGCGGCTTTGTTTTCGAGATCCGTCACGAGCGTCGATGTGGAAACGCCGGCCTGGGACGCGAGTTGCCCGATGGTCTTGCCGTTTCGCAAGTCTTGGCGCAACGCTGTCGGGGTCAGGTTGAGTTCCTGCGCGAGTTCGGTCAGCAAGTCATGCCGAAGCGCGCGTAGGACTTGGCGTTTTTCGGGCATCGACGAGTTGGTGCTTTCATCCGCAGCGCGAACGGCCTTCGTGCTATGGTCTGCGGCGAACACCACACCCCCGCCCACGGCGAACGTCGACAAGAGCGCGGCTGATCCGAGAAGAGCCTTCCGGTGCGTGAACGTTGCCATCCTTGCCACCTCCGTACCGAAACTGGAATGCATGCGGTACGGATTGAACGTAACACAGGAGGCTTGAAATCCTCTTGAATCGGGGCAGGCGGCTCAGCTAACCCACCAGGGATCTCGAACGCAGGACTGGAGCACCAGTTCCAACTGCTCGGACGACACGCGGTAAGGGACATTCTTTTTCCGCTTATGCCGCACCATTTGCACCATGCCGTCCCCGTAGAGGTATGCAGTGAACTCGTACATCCGCTTTCCTTCTTTGACGCGGATGAAAATTGGATTATAGTTCAATTCAGGTATCATGCCGCGCTCAAACAGGAAGTCTGCCTGGTTGAACGCGTGAAGAAATCGGTCGCGATCGCGCCCGCGAAGTTCCGTGCCGTACACGTTGACCGATGTCACGCGAGAAACGTCGAACGTCGGGTGAATGGACAGCGACGAAATCAGGCGGTTGACCCATATGCTGGGAGGTGTCAGCGCAAACGCTAAAATGGGGAACACGACGGCGGCAGCATAGACAACCCACTGCGGAATGGCTGGCAACCCGGATCTCCCCTTGTTGATGAAGTCGCCTTGACGATATTATAGCGCTCGCAGCGCGGCCATTTGTATCAAAATTTCCGGGAGCGGCGCTCGCCTTTGTGACGTTTTATGGAGATTTCGAACGGCGCGGGAGTTGACAGGCGTCGCGACGTCGATTTAAAGTATAGGTGCGTTTGGGCGCGGACATATGCGGAAGTAGCTCAGGGGTAGAGCATCGCCTTGCCAAGGCGAGGGTCGCGGGTTCGAATCCCGTCTTCCGCTCCAGCTCAAGGGGAGGTTTGGCCTCTCCTTCGTTGTCATGTGGAGAGGTGGGCGAGTGGTTGAAGTCAGCGGTCTTGAAAACCGCCGTGTCCGCAAGGGCACCGTGGGTTCGAATCCCACCCTCTCCGCCAACAAACGGAGAAATGGCGAGGGTTTTGCCCCTCGCCATTTTTGGATCATTCACATTCGCGATGGCGCTGCATTGGGCGCGGCAGTCGGCGTGAGGTAAGCCGGCTGAGTGCAAGGCCGACACGAATCCCGGGCGAACTGTGGTTCTTCCATCCGAAATTATAAATAATATTTCCTCGATTTCGATCGCGTACGGGGAGTTCATCCGTCTTTGCAGGTTGAAATCTCTTGTGTAAAATTCACCGTTTTCTATAGAAAACGCGTATAGGTCGGATTTGCTCCTCTGGGAGGCCCCTGATACACTGGGGCTGTCCGAGTCTGCGCAGGCGACTTGAGGAGTGTGTCCATGGAGCATTCACAAAATCAAGCGTTATCGACGCAACCATTGCACGATCGCCATACCGATCATGTCGCAGCGACCTACAAGGCGTATGCCGACGCGGAAAAGGCGGTCGAATTGTTGCTGGAAAAGCAAATCCCGGCCGAACACATTTCGCTGGTAGGAAAGAATTTCTCGATTGAAGATCGCCCGCTCGGCTTTACCACCATCCGCGGCGTTGCCAAGGAAGGAAGCAAATTCGGCGCGCTGTGGGGAGGCATGCTCGGTCTGCTCCTCGGATTCACCGTGTTTTTCGCGCCGGTGACGGGGCCGTTGCTCCTCTTTGGACCCATCGCGTATGCCTTAACTTCGGCGGTGGAAGGGGCATTGTTTGGGGGCCTTGCCGGCTTGTTGGTGGGCTGGGGGCTGAAGCACGAAAAAGCGGTCCAATTCGAACGGTCCATCAAAGAAGGCGAGTACCTGGTCATGGTCAGTGGCCCTTCTGACTTGGTGACCAAGGCTTACTATGCCCTTCAACAGACGAATTGTACGCAAATTGAAATATTTGACAACGGCGGTGCACCCGAAGACGGGACATCCGTTCCTGCGACCGAAGCTCCAAGCGAAGGCTGATCGTTCATCCAATCCCGTCGCGCAGATTCGGACACGAGGGAAACCCTGTTGCGGTGCGCCGGGCTTGGGGAACTGCCGTCAGGCAGCACCGAGCCCGGCGGCATACGCTTTACTCTGGAATTTTCTCCTTGATGAAATCCCCGATTTCAGTCAGCGCCTCGTCCGCCTCCGGAATAGGAAAGCTGTGAAACACGTGCCACATGTCCTCCCAGATGTGTAACGACGAGTCCACGCCGGCCTGCTGAAGCTTCTCATGCAGTCTCACGGAGTCGTCGAGCAGGCACTCGTCGTGACCGACGTGGATGAGGATGGGGGGTAACCCGGCGAGATCGGCATAGAGAGGCGACACGAGCGGATGCGTGAGCTGTTCCGCGCTGCAGTACAAGAGCGGCGCCTTCCGGATCCCATCTGGTTCAAGCCAGGGGTCATAGGCTGCGCGCGATTCCATCGATGGACCGGTGCCTGCCAGGTCGGTCCATGGCGAAAGCACAACGGCGCACGCGGGTAGCGGTTTGCCCGCGTCGCGAAGCGAGATGAGTGTGGCCAAGGTCAGACCGCCTCCGGCGGAGTCGCCGGCAATCGCGATGCGGTCTGGCGATATCCCTTGGGCCAGAAGGGATTCGTATGCTTTCACCGCGTCCTCGACTGCAGCCGGAAACTTGTGTTCGGGCGCGAGTCGATATTCGATGAGGGCAATGCGGGACTTGGACGCCTGGGCGAGCCGCCATGCCAGGCTGCGGTGAGATTCGCAGGATCCCATGTAATACGCGCCGCCGTGCAGGTATAGCATTGTGCGCGTCGGGGCACCGCCAGCCATGGCAATCCATTCGCCAGGGACGCCGCCGAAGGACGTTCGCTCCACCTGCACGTCTTCGGGTTTCGGAATGGTTCGGCCCATTTGGTCGAGCCCCGCCCTCTGGGCTTCCAGGCTTTGTTCCCCAAGGTTCTGAGATGCGCGCATTTGCTGCAACATGGAGCGGACGGCAAGAGCCTCTGCGCTGGGCATCCGAGCGCCTCCTTTGTAAGCGGTATCATTTTGATAGTTAGCATATCACATGGTTCACAGCTTGGCGATCTCGCCCTAAGACGAAGGCCCTCTCCGACGACCGCATCCCCCGCAGGTCGGAGTCGCTGCGTGTCAGCCATGCGGCCGGAAGGTGTGCTTCCACTTGGTCCATAGCCAGACACAGGCCGGCCCGGCGAAGACGGCGAAGAGGGGCATGAGAGGGTAGCGGAACCGGTCCCAAGCGGGGAAGAAGAAAAAGAAACACGTGTAGTACACCACGAAGGTCAGGAGAAGCGCGGATGGCCGGCGAGCTTCACGCCACCTGACCCACGTGTGCGCAATGCCGACCAAGCTCAGGACCATGAGAACCCAATAGGCGACGGTCGTGAAGATGTCGATGGCTTGAAGAAACGGGTGGAACGCGGTGGACACCCGGAATGTGTACCAATTCGCATTGACGTCGTTCTTGTACAGGTCAAAGATCTTGACCCAACCGTTCAAAAAGGTTTTCCACGGATGGTGCAGGATGTATTGCTCAGCGAGATGTTCCCCAAGCTCGTTTTTTGCGACCTCGTTGGTCACCCGTACCAAGGGATTGACGTATGGGTTGTACGACCACCAATAGCCACCGTTGACGTGAACGCCTTGCCACAAATTCGTGCCGCCATTGGTGGATACGAGGACGAAGTGCCCCATGGCGAGCCGGTTTCGAATGGTCACGGGCAGAATGGCGAGCAACATGAACACCGTGACCCAGAGGACGCGGGCGAGTGCGCGCGCTGCACGCGAGCTCCACCTGGTGAGCATGGGGGTGCCGTGAGGGAGCGCCACGCACCACTCGTAGATGAACAAAAACGCAGGAAATGCTAGAGGGATGGGCCGGACGTCGCAAGCGAGCCCCATCACCACGCCGGCGAGGGCCAGCCAACGAGATCCGCGCGGATGACCGATGCCGCGCAAGTAAAGGACAAAGAACAGCACGAGAAGGAGCGTGAACAGTTCTTCCGATCCTAAAACACTGTTCCAGATGATTTGGCTTGGGAGCAAGGTATACGCGGTCGCTGCGCACGTGGCAGACCGCACATCGCGGAACAGTTGGCGTGTCAGCACATAGACCAGACACACGATGCCTGTCGACAAAAGGGCGTTCACTGCAAGCCCAACCATCACCGAAGGCCCTGTCACACGGTAAATCAAGGAGAGAAAAAACGGCCAGCCAATGGGCCAATAGGCCGTCGGATGCCCCATCCAGTTGTAGCCTTGGTTGTGGGCCAGTTCGACGGCTCGCGCATCGTACCACGCGAAATCCGCCTCCTGAATCGGGTGCATAAACGAGATCCACGCAAACCTCAGCACGAGGTTGACGGCGATGAGGATGACGAGAACACGTCGATCCCGACGCACACTCCCGCTGTCCATCATGTGCGCTTGCTCCTTTCCACGCTGTTCCCGATCCTAGCGCAAACCGAGTCAAGTTTCGAGTGAAGAACGCAAATTCGTCACTTGCGGCAAGCCGAGACCAAGTCAAAAAAGTAAACGAGTGCGCGACACGCAATCCAAAATACCCAGGATTGTATTCTGTAAAATTCAAATTGCATGGCGGATTGGGTGTGAAACCCTTGCAAGCGCTATCATCGTTTGGCTGCCATGTGGATACGGTCAGGGCGCCCGCTCTCTTCAACTTGTCAAGAGAGGTGAGAGAAAGTGTCGAGCACGACAGCCGTCAAGTACGCGCAATGGAACAAACTGTACCTCAGGGGCGAATGGAGGTCTGGATCGAGCCGCAACACGGTGATCGTTCGCAATCCGTACAATCACGAGGTGTTGACGGAACTTCCGTTGGCAACCGTGGACGACATCGACCTGGCCTATCGTAAGGCCCAGGCCGCGCAGCCGGCTTGGGCTGAGGCGAGCGCCTTCACTCGGGCTGAGGTCATGGAGCGCGCAGCGAGCATCCTCGCACAGCGGAAGGACGAAATCGTGCGGTACTTGGTCGAGGAGACTGGCAGCTCTCATCTGAAGGCGAGCATCGAGGTCGATGCCTCCATCGGGGACATCAAGTTGGCTGCCGAGTATGCGCACAAAATGACCGCTGTCATTCTTCCCTCTGCGATTCCGGGCAAAGAAAACCGCGTCTATCGCACTCCCGTGGGTGTCGTGGGCGCCATCACCCCGTGGAACTGGCCGTTTTACCTCAGTATCCGCGTGGTGGCGCCAGCGCTCGCAACGGGCAATGCCATCGTCCTGAAAGCCGACTCGCAAACACCCATAACAGGTGGGCTTCTCGTCGCCGATCTGTTTGAGCAGGCCGGGTTACCTCCGGGGCTCTTGAGTGTGGTGGTGGCCGATCTCGACGAGATCGGGGACGCCATGGTTGAACATCCGATTCCGCGCGTCATTTCGTTCACGGGGTCGACCGCGGCAGGGCGACATATCGCGGAGGTTGCGGCGCGATCGCTGCGCAAGGTGGCGCTCGAGTTGGGCGGGAACAACGTGTTCATCGTGCTCGACGACGCGGATGTCGACCAAGCGGTGGCCGCGGCCGCGTTCGGGAAATACCTCCACCAGGGCCAGATCTGCATCGCGACCAATCGCATGATCGTGCATCGCAAGGTGTACGACGAGTTCGTCGAGAAGTTCAAAGCAGCGACCGAGAAGGTGAAGGTGGGCGATCCGGCTGACCCCGAGACGGTGATTTGTCCGCTGATCAACGAGCGCCAGGCAAAGCGCATCCTAGGGCTGATTGACGACAGCCTGAAAATGGGTGCCCGCCTGGTTTTGGAGGGAAAGCTGGAAGGTCAGCTCATGTATCCGTACATCCTGGCGGATGTGACGAACGACATGCCCATTGCGAAAAACGAGATTTTTGGCCCGGTTGCCGCCATCCTACCCGTGGACAGCGAGGAGGAGGCCGTGGACGTCGCGAACGACTCGGACTACGGGCTGTCTGGCGCAGTGTTCACAGGAGACCTCGAGCGGGGCCTTCGCGTCGCAAAACGCATCGTCACGGGGATGATCCACGTGAACGACCAGACGGTCAACGTGGAGTCGAATGTGCCGTTCGGCGGAGAAAAGTCCTCCGGTATCGGCCGTTACTGCGGAGAGTGGGGTATTGAAGAGTTCACCACGTTGAAGTGGATTTCCGTGCAGAAGGAGCCGAGGGTGTATCCGTTTTCGTAAATATCCATGTCATGGTTAAGGGCCTGCGCTGGTGAGCGGGCCCTTTTTTGCGTGGTGTCTGCGCAGCAAGTGTTATATCTCTTTACGATACGGATCCGGTTTGCTAGAATGTGCCCATCCATCCTGACTGGAGGTGATATTTGATTACACAAAAATCGACGGAAAGAACGAAAAGTTGAGAACAATATAAAGTCAGGAAGGATGGGGACCGGATGGAACAAGGGAAACTGCGCCGTCAATTGTCTCTCGTCGACCTCACGTTTCTTGGCCTTGGGGCCATTATCGGTTCCGGGTGGCTCCTCGGCGCGCTGGGTGGCGCCACGCTGGCAGGTCCGTCCGCCTGGATCGCCTGGGTCATCGGGGCCATCGCGGTGATGCTGATTGGACTCGTGTACGCGGAATTGGGCGGCGCTATGCCGAGGGCGGGCGGCATTATTCGCTACCCGGACTATTCTCACGGTCCGCTGGTCGGATATCTCATGGGGTTTGCCGCGCTCATTGCGTATTCGAGCGTCGCGGGCATTGAAGCCGAAGCGATGCGCCAGTACGCACAACATTGGTGGCCCGCCCTTGGGTGGCAAACCGCTTCAGGTTCGGGGCCCACACTGCTCGGCTGGTTTGTGCAAGCAGCACTGCTTACCATCTTTTTTCTGATCAACTACTGGAGCGTGAATGTGTTTGGGAAAATCAACTCCGTGTGGACGTTCTTCAAGTTCGTCGTTCCGCTCCTGACGGTGATTGTCTTTTTCGGACACTTCCACGCATCCAACTTTACGAGTCATGGATTCGCGCCGAACGGGGCCGCAGGGATTGAGACGGCCGTCGCGACCGGGGGCATTATCTTTTCATACCTGGGATTTCGACAAGCGATTGATTTTGCTGGCGAAGCGCGCAACCCGCAGCGAAACGTGCCGATTTCCATCGTCTTGGCCATCGCCATTGCCGCTGTGTTGTACATCCTCCTGCAAATTGTGTTCATCGGCGCAGTGCCTTCCTCCGCATTGGCGGGCGGCTGGTCCAAACTGAATTACACAGCGCCCTTTGCCCAGCTTGCGACTGCGCTCGGCATCGGATGGATGGGTGTCATCCTGTACGGAGACGCAGTCATCTCGCCGAGTGGGACGGGAAACATTTGAGCCTTTTGCAGAATGACTGATTCCATCGCGAGCGAAAACGACGCACACTTCTCGTGAAAGATAACACATGCCATAAAAATCCTTTTCTGTTGTGTGGATAGATCACGCCCCTTCGGTGG
>Ga0167615_1000168_pt1 | contig 23227 bp, 23 predicted proteins | sample BED_Mat_host_9_1_FD_111800 | JGI IMG/M metagenome (GOLD analysis project Ga0167615, IMG submission 111800) | Extremophilic microbial mat communities from Yellowstone National Park, USA - BED_Mat_host_9_15 (v2) (version 2) | ecosystem: Environmental > Aquatic > Thermal springs > Hot (42-90C) >... | reverse complement strand
TTCCAGAGGGCAGCGCGGTAGCTATTTATGCAAGGGGTTTTGAGCGATAAGAACAAAGAAAATCTTGGAAGGCTTAAAGAGTACAGTTTAGCCAAGGGATATTAGATAAAGCACGTAGTACAAGGGGTAGGCTAAGAAGTGAATGATGCTCGATCTGAGCTTATAGGGCTGTTGAAAAAGAGGGGTTACAAGATATTAATGGTTGAACACGAAGGCAGGCTTATGAGGGTTGGCTTTAGTTACCTTAAACTTTGATTTTGCAGTCGTTATTTACAGTTTTTCAGCTAAACTTTACCGTTGCTAATTCCCTTAGAGAATAATTCTTCTGCGAAAGAGCTTGGAAGTGGACTTTTTAACTTTTGCCAAGTGCAGGTAGAGGAAGATGAGGTGAGCATAGATTTAGGGCTGTGTCCCTTATTTGCACAAGACATAGGGGACCTAATAGGAAGGTAGTTTTTAGAGTTTTTGGAAAAAGCTTGAAAAGTATAAACCGTTGATTTTAGAAATCAAGAACTTTCAAAGAGAATGAGCAGACTGATAAGCAACTTTGGGAAAAGGCATATAAAGGGTAAGTTAAACAGGTTAGAAGAGTTTTACAAGATAGAAGTTGTGGAAGTAAACTCTTCTTATACTTCTCAAGAGTGCAGTAGTTGTGGGTATTTAGAGGTAAAGGACAGGAAAAGCACGCAGGAGTTTGAGTGCAAGGCTTTTGGTAATAAGATAAATGCGCAGGTAAACTCTGCTAAAAACTTTTTAAAACTTGTCCAGTGAGCATAGGCGACCATAAAATGGTGTCTAATTAATTAATAATTTGCAAGCGTGTAACGGTGTGCTATGAAAATAATCCACTTAATTAAGATAGAGTTTTCGCAAAAAGGTTTAATATAAAAGAGCGGCGGGTACTTAGCATTGTTGAGGATATGTCCAGGGCAGGTGGGCAGCCGCTGGCGCATTGTGCCAGAGGAAAGTCCGGGCTCCACACAGCGGGGCGCTGGGTAACGCCCAGTGGGGGTAACCCCAAGGAAAGTGCAACAGAAAACACACCGCTGCCGGATGGTAGTAAGGGTGAAATGGTGGGGTAAGAGCCCACCGGCATCTGGGTGACCAGATGGCCTGGCAAACCCCGCCTGGAGCAAGGCCTAATTGAGGTGCCCGGGCAAAGTCCGGGAGGGGTAGCTGGCCCTAATGCCTCAGGTGTGGCCGCTTGAGCCTGTGGGTAACTGCAGGCCAAGATAGATGGCTGCCGCTGCAGTTGGTGCAGTACAGAACCCGGCTTATAGCCTGCCTTGGACATTATTTTATAGCCGCAAAAAGCAAACCACCCAGTAGCACGCTAGGCAGCGCCAAGGCTACGGATGTAGCAACAACTTGTAAGGTTGTTTTTGGGTAAATTAATCTGTCCCATTTTATCTTGGGTGACAGCCTGGAGGCTAAAGTCAGCCACAATTGTGCGGCAAGTGATCCGTAGGGTGACCATCGTGAAGCAGCATCACCACCTATTACAGCTGCTGCTACATATAATGGCGCTAAATTGCTAGGTTCGTGTAGCAAGCTCAAAATGGTTCCTATCATAACTGCAGCTGGCAGATTGTTAAGTATGCCGGAGATTATACCAGTAAAAATCATAGTAAGTAATGCTGCGGAGATTGGTTGTGCCATAAGCACATGTACTTCATTCGAGTGGGCAATTGATATCGGGAAAAGTTTGATGCTTATTGTGGCAGCAAACCACAGCACCACAACCAGAAACAGCAGACGCAATGGTACCATAGAAACAAGGCTGCGTAAGCTTATGCTTCTGCATGCTTGAGGCAAAAACGAAAGGCATGCTCCGAGTAATATGGCTAATGGCAAAGGAAGTAGTTGGGCCAAGCCCAAGGCTATGAGAACCACAATTGATATGATTAAAAAGACCTGCCAATAGGATACTGTGCTTGGACTTGCGTCTTCAAATTTTATTAAGCGCTGATTCTTCACTTTTAGAGAAAGAAATATCCATAAAACAGTCAGTATCACAGTTGTGGGTAAAGCAGTTAATGCAATATATTTCCAGGTGGGCAGGGAAAAGTAGGATAGAACTATTAGGTTTAATGGGTTGCTTGTCGGTATAAGGGGACTTGCAAAATCGGCTGTTAGGGCAACGCACCCTATAATTACTTTTCTATACGAATCAGCGCAGCTTAAGTTGTCCATCAAAGTTATAGCTAAAGGAGTCATAAGCATAACAGCTGCGTCATTCCCCAGCACCCATGTAATTAGCGCTGTGAGTATAAATACACTAAAGAGCACAGCTCGTGTAGTTTGGAGTCGGTTTGCAATTACTGCTGCCAAAGAATCGAATATACCCGAAGTTTTTAGATTACCAGCTATAATGCTAAAGCTCGCGATAATTACCAAAATAGGGCCGGCTTTAACCACTACTGGACGAAAGATATTCGTTTCAAATAACGTGACTAGGTGTATTGCATTGTAATGCGCGATAGGTAAAAAATATATGAATCTCATAGGCCTTCTTTTGTCGACTCGGATTCAATCTCTTGAACTAATCTTTCTAAGATCCACATACGGATAAGTGTTGTTGGTCCTATGCCTTTTTTCCTCGCAATACGCCTTAAAGCGTTTGCAGTTTGTTGATCGAAACGCACTGCCATTGTTACATCAAGCCCCTTAGAGGGTTCTTCCCATCCCCACTCAAAAGGTGATTCTGCTTGAGATTCCTGCTCGCGTTCTGCCGGCCTTTTGCGACCTGCATGACCTTCGTGCCGCTCGTGGGGCCTTTCGGGTGGCATGATCATATTGTATCACATTGCATTACGCAAATGTTTTCGTATATGGCCAAGGTCTTTGCGAATCTAGCAAAGTGCGTTTTTAAAAAGTTGATCGTCGCGAAAAGCAAATTTTTAGCTTTTAGAATGCAAACAAATGCTTTATCTTCAGGTTGACCCTATACCAGAATTTCTGAAGATTTCATTTGCATGCTTTACAACCATTTACTTGATGTAAAGAATTGTCTCGAACATATATTTGTAGTTGCATCAAGTGGTACAAAGTGGTAAAGTGTGGAGTCATGTGGGGTATGATGGGATAGACAAGGTACCAGCTGTAGAACATAGCTTTTAGGCTCTTACGTCTTAAAAATGTTGTGGAGAATGTTAAAGCTTTTCCCATCTACCCTATTTTGTCATCTACATTCAGTGAAGGCGCGGTTTAGTGTTTGTCGGAAGTTATCAAAGGCAGATTGATTCTAAGAACAGGCTATCTATACCTGTAGAGTTTAGAGCGGAGCTCGGTCAGAGGTTTTATATGACGTTACTACCAGATAAATGCCTTGGTCTGATACCAGAAAGCTCGTGGGATGCGTTGCTGAAGGATCTCTCTAGCCCGCTTAGGCAAACACAGAATCTACGGCGTTTTCTTAGAGTTTTCTTTGCCCGAACTCAGCAGGTAATACCTGATACTCTAGGACGAATAACTCTTAACCCAGCGCTCAAAGACCTTGCCGGAATAAATGACACTGTATGGGTTATTGGCAACAATTCAATTGTTGAAGTGTGGGACAAGGATCTGTATGAACAGCAGATGGCAGATGTGATGGCAAACTATGCCGAAATTTTTGAGCGATCGCTACATGGAGAATGAGGCCCTAAGACATGTTCCGGTTATGCAAAAGGAGGTTGTGGAGTTGCTTGCACCAGCGAGGGCTGAGCGTATAATTGATTGCACTGTAGGTGCAGGTGGACATGCAGCAGCTTTGCTGTCAAACGCTCCAAACAGCGCAAAGCTACTTGCCATAGACCTTGACAATGGTGCACTGGCGGTGGCAAGGAAGACGCTTGCGGCTTATAAACAACGTGTCATATTTTATCAAGGTAATTTTGCCAACTTACATAAGATTGCTCTTAAATTCGATTTCATTCCATCCGATATTGTTTTCTTTGATCTAGGCATGTCTTCTATGCAGGTAGATGACCCACATAGAGGCTTTTCCTTTCATTCGCCTTACAGGTTAGACATGCGCTACAACCAAAAAGAAGGCGTTCCTGCCTATGTTTGGCTAAATCGAGCAACCAAAAAAGAGTTGGTAAATGCGCTAAGGACAGCTGGTGAACGATGGGCTACTCGAATTGCGCAAGCTATAATCGAACGGCGCCAGCAGCAACGAATAATCGCGTCTAACGAGTTAGCTGACTTGGTTGCACATGCCGTTCCACGACGCTTTTGGCCTAAACAAACTCATCCAGCAACAAAGACATTTTTGGCGTTACGCATAGTTGTTAACGATGAGCTGAGTGTGCTCAGACAAGCGCTAATTCAGGCTGTTGCAGTACTAGCTCCGCTTGGAAGGTTGGGTGTAATTAGCTTCAACTCGGCTGAGGATAGCATCGTTAAAGACGTCTTTTCTCGGGAATCAAAAGATTGTATATGTCCACCCGAGGCGCCATATTGTGTTTGTGGCCATCAGGCGCAGATAAAGGTTATCACCCAGAAGCCAGTGTTACCTGGAAGACAAGAAGTAATTAACAATCCACGAGCACGATCAGCACGGCTGCGAGTAGCACAAAAGTTGCATATGAATTCGCAAAAAGCCTTAGGAGGGTTGCAAGAATGATCAATATAGATGTCTTATTTCCGCGTTCAAGAGCTGGCAAACGGGTTAGCGCGAAAAGAGCTTCCTCATATAAAGCTGCAGTTCTAAGGCTACCCAGAATAAATACTCACGTAAAAGTAGCTATATATATTTTTATCTTTGCTGTGCTGTGCTTTATGTATCTGTTCGAAACAGCGAAGGCTACTCAATACAGTTATCAAATAGCATCCTTAAACAGCGCTAGATCCAAGCTGGTGGCCAAACTAGAGAATGATGAAAGTAAGCTTGCAAAGCTAGAAGCCCCAGGTCTTATTTCTCAAGAGGCCGAATCTCAGGGCATGCAAAGGCCGGATACTTATCAGGTGATAAAGGCTACTCCAATATATTGGGCAGAATTCCCTTCTCTTCAATCAAGTTCTAAGGTTACCAGTAACGTACCTTTTTGGATACGTATATTCTTGTTGGTGCCGAAGCTTGGTTGGTAGTTATGGAGCTGCCAAACTTAGTTAGGCGCCGTCTAAGATTAGCTGCATTGGTAAGCCTTGTAGCATTCACTATAGTGTGGGCTCGGTTTTTCTATCTCCAAGTTATTATTCATCCATATTTAGCAAGCCTTGCCGCGGCCCAATACAAAGAAAAGATAGTTCTGCCGCCTACTAGAGGAATAATTACCGATCGGTATGGGAATCCGCTTGTCTTAAATGACACTGTTTACAATATATACGCCTCACCGTCTTATTTAAATCTATCTGAAAAGAAAGCTGTAGCAAGCCGGTTATCCAAGGTTCTAGGTATCAGTTACTCTAACTTGCTTAAGCAATTAATGACTAAAAGTGGGTTTGTATATTTGGCCAAAGGCGAACCACAGTCGGTAGCGAACGCTGTTTCACAGCTGGATCTCCCGACCGTGGGGGTCCAACAGCAGACTGTGCCTTACTTTATGCCAGGCGCAGAGCCAGATACATCTATTGCAGCTAACTTGATAGGGTTTGTAGACGCAAATGGTGTTGGTCAGTACGGAGTAGAGGGATATTACAATAAATTACTCGCCGGCACGCCTGGATATATTTACGCGTATAGGGATATTGCCGGCAATCCTGTTGCCACAGCTCCTGAAAAGGTTGTACAGCCGAAAAATGGTTATAGTTTGGAGCTGTCACTAAACTCTAATATTCAGCTGGTTGCTGAGCAAGCTTTAGCAACGGCGGTTAAGAAATATGGCGCGTCATGGGGATCGCTAATTGTATTGAACACACACACGGGTGGCATAATTGCGTACGCTGACTTTCCGTCGTTTAATGCCAATAAATACTACACGTATCCAACGTCCAGATTTTTTGACCACAATATAAGTGGCTTGTATGAACCTGGTTCTGTAATGAAGGTTGTTACACTGTCTGGAGCACTAGATGATGGTGCTATTACGCCCAATTATAGCTTTGACGAACTGGGCTATTGGAAAGTTGACGGTTACACCATTAGAGATTGGGATCTCAAAGCTCACGGCTGGATTAATATGACATATGTCCTTGAACAATCGTTGAACGTAGGTGCTATAAAAGCAGAAAGTCTTGAAGGTAATCAAAAATTCTATCACTATCTTAAAGCCTTTGGTTTTGGTAGGCCAACTGGAGTGGATCTGCAGGGTGAGACATATGCACCTCTTAAACCTTTGTCACAATGGCCTCAAGTACAGATTGACACAGCATCTTTTGGTCAGGGGATAGATGTGACTCCTATACAGATGGTTACAGCTGTAAACGCAGTTGCCAATGATGGTATCCTAGTGGAACCTCACGCTGTTAGGGCCATCATAAATCCTCAAACTGGTAAAGTTACGTATGTAAAACCAAAGGTTGACGGGCGCGTTATATCAGTGAAAGCAGCAGAAGAAATGAAGCAAATGATGAACGCGGTAGTTGCAGATGGATCAGGTTGGACGGCGCAAATTTCTGGTTACGTGCCTGAGGAGGCCGGGAAAACAGGTACTTCAAATATTCCGGTCAATGGGCATTACACGGGTATGACTTGGGCATCTTACGCAGGCTTCATGCCGCTTCATAATACAAAGTTCACTATGCTGGTCATAATAGACAATCCAAAAATTCTCTTCGAGGGTACATTCTGCGCAGCACCGGTTTGGAAAGTTGTGGCTAAGGCGCTAATAGATTGGTATCATATACCGCCCGCTAGTTGACTACAATCATGATGGAACAAAGTTGGCTTGCACGAAGTGTACATGGTTATATCTATATAGCCACCGATAAAAAAATTACGGGAGTCAGTTTTGATTCACGAGATGTCAAGCCAGGTGATGTCTTTTTTGCACTGCGGGGCAGTCAGCATGATGGTCATGAATATGCACAGGATGCTTTCCAAAAAGGTGCAGTCTGTGCTGTTGTCGAACGTAAAGTGTCGGATACACTGCCTCAAATAATAGTGTCTGACTCACGAAAAGCATTGATCGAGGCATCAAAGGCATATCTGACTCTGAGTAGGCCTTATGTTGTTGCCATTACAGGTAGTGTAGGTAAGTCATCTACAAAAGAGCTTACGGCAACTGCTCTTTCCCAGCATTTTAATGTAGTAAAAGCAAAACAAAGCTACAACACAGATATAGGCCTGGCAAAGACAATTCTGGATTCACAACCAAAGTGTCTGAGATCAACAGTCATGGTTCTAGAAATGGGAATGCAACGTCGTGGTGAAATTGCTGAGTTATGTTGGTTAGCCCAGCCCCTTATAGGGGTAATTACACGCATTGGTACGGCTCATCTTGAATACCATGGCACAAGACAAAGCATTGCATTTGCAAAAAGTGAATTACTAGATGCAATAGATTTTGATGGGGCTGCCGTTATTAATGCAGATGATGACTTAAAACCTATTCTTGCGTTTAATTCGCTCGTTCCAATTTACACGTTTGGTCGGTCTGCAACTGCGCATTTTAGGATTGTGAATGCTGTGCAAAGAAATGGGCGTTTACATGTGGATATTGATGCTGCTGGTGAAAAGGTGCGGTTAACTCTAAATGCTTTTGGTGTGCATAGCGAGTATAATGCTTGTGCTGCTCTTTCTGTTGCGTATATTATGGGCGTAGACCTTAGACCGGCTGCAAGGGCTATTTCGGAGCAAGTACATTTATTGGAAGGGCGGCTTCAACCTGTCGCTGGGCTAAACGGAAGCCTTCTGCTTAATGATACTTATAACTCCAATCCGGAATCACTGGCTGCTGCTCTGGAGGCAGTAGCTACGTATCCTAGGGAGAGCGTGGTAGTTCTGCTTGGCGACATGCTAGAACTAGGTGAAGCATCAGGAGAACTGCATAGGAATATGGCTGTCAAGGCAGCTTCAGTCGCCAGTCGGATTTATTATTGTGGGGCATTTACAAAAGAAATAGAAGAAGGTGTAAGGCTTTCGGGTAAAGCGCTGAAACGTCTTTGCTTCTGCAAATCCCTTGACGAACTTGTAGAAGAGGCAAAGGTTGAATGCGATGCTGGAAAGGTTATCTTGGTCAAGGCTTCGCATGCTGCGGGCTTCGATCGAGTGGTTGAGGCGTTGAGAGCGAAAGTATGAAAGATTTTGCGGCTGCCTTAATTGCTTTTGTTCTGTGTCTTATTGCGTATGCACCGTTTATAAGGAGGTTGTCGAAATGGGAACTAGTTCAGCCGGTTCGTGAGGAGGGACCTTCATCACACCGTTCCAAAAAAGGGACTCCTACGGGCGGCGGGGCACTCATGGTGGTAGTGGTAGCTCTGATTGTCAGCTTGATTGATTTTGCTCACCAATATGCTTTTGTAGCTGCATTGCTTTTGGGTGGCCTTTTAGGTGGTGCAGACGACCTTGCGAAGTCCTTCGGTACTTCTGGATATGGAATTAGGGCTAGGTACAAGATTCTTTTGCAGCTTGTCTGCGCAGCCATTATAGCGGTTCTTTTATGGATATCTGGCCGTACATACTCTGTTGTGCCAAGGATCGCGCTGAACGTGTGGTTTTGGCCGCTTTCTATCTTTAGCATAGTAGCAACAGCCAACGCAGTTAATCTGACTGATGGTAGTGATGGACTTGCTGCCAGTGTGGTACTTTTTGCCCTTTTGGGATTTATTGCCCTTTCGGTTAACTCACCATACGTACTGCCAGCAGCTTGCTTAATTGGTGCAGTATTTGCCTTTCTGTGGTTTAACCGTCATCCTGCAAAAGTCTTCATGGGGGATGTTGGCAGCCTTTCGATTGGGATGGCGTCGTGCACATTGTTTATAAGCTCTGGATTAATATTTCTTTTACCTTTGGTTTTCATAGTTCCAGTTATCGAGACGCTTTCAGTCATCATACAGGTAGGCTGCTATAAGTTAACCGGCCGAAGAGTGTTTCCTATGACCCCAATTCACCATAGTCTGCACTTAAAAGGGTGGTCGGAAAATGCAATAGCGGGGCTTTTTTCTGTAGGAAGCATTTTGGGGTCTATAGCAGCCTTTATTACGATTAGGGCATGATGGAAGATTTTCAAGGTAAAAAGGTAGTGGTTTTAGGAGCTGGCAGGACCGGCTTGTCTGTATGCAAAGTGTTGCACAAGTTGGGTGCGGATATTGTTATTGCAGATGATAGAAGTTTTCAACAGATTCTCCTAAAAGACGACTTCACTAAGCTCGGCCTGAAAATCTCTGCAGCCAATTCAATTGATATAAAAGATGCACAAGCAATTATAGTTAGCCCCGGCGTACCGCCGCATCACCCATTGCTCATAGAAGCTGCTTCGCGCAAAGTACCGTTATTGACAGATATTCAAATATTTTTCCAGATGTCTCAGCCCAGAACCATAGCTATTACCGGCACTAATGGTAAAACAACTACTACTAAGCTTGTCTATGAAATTCTTAAAGTAGCGGGCATAGATGTTGTGCTAGGTGGCAACGTTGGAGTCCCGGTGCTGGATGTTGTTGATAAGGTGAATAAAAAAACAGTTATAGTTTTGGAAATATCTTCGTTCCAGCTAGCGCGCCTAGATTCATTAGATGTAGAGATTGGATGTATCCTAAATGTCGCGCCCGATCACCTAGGGTGGCACAGGACTTTTGATGCCTACGTAGAGGCAAAGTCAAGGTTAGTTCAGTTTGTGCACGCGCATGGGTTAGTGGTTTTAAATCACGATGATCCTATTGTGAATAGCATGTCTGGGCTGGCCAAAGCAAAAGTCCATTGGGTTACGCTAAAGTCCAAGCTAGTTGATGCGACATTTGTGGAAAACAACTGTGTGTACTTTTCAGGGTGTGAGGGAGAGATCCGTGAGGTATTCCATGCTGACAAATTACAACTTTTAGGCTCGCATAACTTATTCAATGCTATGGCAGCAGCTAGTATAGCGCTGTATATGGGTATTCCTGCCGATCTTATTGCTAATACAATATACAACTTTAGTCCGATTAAGCATAGGATGGAAGCTGTTCTGCAACGCGATGGAGTCACGTGGATTAACGATTCAAAGTCTACCAACAGTGCTTCTCTGAAGGCAGCCCTTGACTCTATTGGATATGATCACGTTGTGGCTATTGTGGGCGGCCAAATAGAAGACTCTGACATAAAGGAAGTAGCAAAGCATGTTGCGTCAAGATGTGCATTTGCCGTATTGATAGGAGAGGCAAGACATGACCTTGCCACATATTTAAGGGCTTTTGGGTATACAAGCTTTTCAATTTGTGACTCGCTTTCTTCCGCGGTAGAATTGGCAGCAACGGTCGCGAAGTCTGGTTGGTGTGTGCTATTTTCTCCTGGGTTCAAAAGCTATGACATGTTTAGGAACTATGAGGAACGAGGCAACGCATTTGTTGAGGCAGTTAGAAGACTGTATGGACACGCCGACTGAGCCCAAGCGTAAGCTGTTTATAAACTACGATAGATCTTTTTTGATAACGATTACTGCCCTGGTTCTTTTTGGTCTTGTGGTGCTATTCAGTGCGAGCCAGGCTATCGGGTACGTAGAGTTTAGTTCTTCGTTTTACTTCTTTAAGCATCAGCTTCTGGAGCTAATGCTCGGCATCATAGCATTTGTGTTTTTCGCAGCTTATGATTATCATAAACTGCTTGGTAAGAGTGGACTTATTGGTGGCTTTGGAGCCCTACTTCTTGTGCTAGTACTTGTACCTCATCTTGGTGTCAGCATAAATGGCTCACAAAGGTGGCTAATGTTAGGGCCACTGTTTATTCAGCCTGCCGAAATCGCAAAACTTACGCTGACTATATATACCGCAGCATGGCTTGCTAGGAGAAAGGAAACGATCAACAACTTTCGTGAAGGATTTTTGCCTTACATGATTATTTCTTTTTGTGCATGTATGCTTGTTGTCATTGAAAAAGATCTTGGAACAACTTTGATACTTGGTGCAATATTTGTAGCCTCTTATATAATAGCTGGTGGTCGCTGGCGCTACACTCTGCTATACTTTGCCCTGCTAATCTTGTTTGCACTTTTGCTCATCGTTTTGGAGCCCTATCGTATAGCCCGCCTGGAGGCTTTTTTTAATCCCTGGCAGCACGCACTTGGCAAAGGGTTTCAGCAAGTGCAGTCCTTGCTGGCTATAGGATCGGGTGGTATAGTTGGACAGGGGCTTGGGCACAGTATTAGTAGTTACCTTTGGATACCAGAAGGCGAGACTGATTTTATTGCAGCCATTCTTGGCCAGGAAGCTGGATTTGTCGGAATTACATTACTGCTTTTGCTTTTTGGAGCCTTTGCATTTTATGGCTATCGAATTGCCATAAAAGCTCCTGATAAATTTGGCATGATATTAGCTGGTGCTGTCACTAGTTGGATTGTAGTGCAAGCGGTTATTAATCTGTCCGCTGTTAGCTCACTAGTACCCGTAACGGGTGTACCTTTGCCTTTTGTTAGTTATGGGGGTAGTTCATTAATCAGCGTACTTGCTGGGTCTGGCATTCTTATGAACATATCCAAGCAGGGCGTAATATCTAAATGGGATAATGATGCGCAACATAGTAATAGCAGCAGGAGGTACAGGCGGTCATATATTTCCCGCTTTGGCCGTGGCTAAGGTATGTCTTGAGCTCATGCCTGATTGCAAAATATCATGGATTGGCAAGCGTGAAGGTAGGGAGCTATCAATTGCCAAAGACAATGGCTTCAAAACATTTGGCGCGAGTCTCCATGGAATAAGTAGGGATGAGCCATGGCGCAACATTGACCTTATATATAGACTGCCGCTTGAACTTGCTCGTGCGATAGCCTTTATCAAAAGTGTTTCACCCGAAGTTGTGCTTAGCTTTGGCGGCTACATAGGAGGATTAGGTGCCCTTGCCGCTCTAGCTAGTGGTGTTCCATTAGTGATTCACGAACAAAATGCTTATCCAGGTCTTGTAACAAGAGTTCTTGCTAGGCGCGCTTGCGCAGTATGCACATCATTTCCCGTCACGGAGTCTTTCTTGCCCCTAGGTACTAATGTAGTCCTTACTGGCTTGCCTATTCGCAAAGGTTTCGTGCCAGCGGTGCGCAGGGATGTGCGGTATTTATTAGTGTTTGGCGGCAGCCAAGGTGCGTCTAAGATAAATAGGGTTATGTTTGATGGCCTAGAGAGTATCCTTAGCAGATTCGATGATCTAAAAATTATCCACATCTGCGGGGATTTGGATAGTCAAAGATGTATGGGAAAAGCATCCAGTCTTTCAACAATTTTCCGCGGTAGGTATTCGTGGTTTGCCTTCGTAGATGATATGCCCGGAGTGATGAATCGGGCGGACCTAGCACTTTGTAGATCTGGAGCAAGCACTTGTGCTGAACTAGTTGCAAGTGGTATGCCGTCAATTTTGGTACCGTACCCTTATGCTGGTGGTCACCAGCGCTTCAATGCTATGGAGTTGCAAAAGGTTGGTGCTGCAACAGTTATACCTGATAATCAGCTTAGTGTCAAAAGCATTATAGATGCACTGGACGATTTAGTTAGCAATCCAGATAAAGTCGAAGCCATGTCTAAGGCAGCGATAAGGTTGAGTATGCCTGAAGCTGCTGCTAATGTAGTTACGGTTTTGAATAGGGTCGTTGCAAAGTGAAGGTTCACCTTGTTGGAATTGCTGGATCAGGAATGAGCGTCTTGGCCAAGCTGCTTTTTGCACTTGGTTATGAAGTTAGTGGATGCGATGCTGATAACAAGCATAAGCTTGATGAGCTAAAGGAGCTCGGTATCGATGTGTTTTTAGGGCATAGCGAGAGTCATCTTAACAACTGCACGATGATAGTTTACTCTAGTGCTATAAAGCAAGACCATATAGAACGGCATATGGCAAGTGCTCTGGGGTTGCCACAGTTAAGGCGGGCAGAGATGCTTGCAAACATACTGAAAAACCGATTTTATATAGGTGTTGCAGGGACACATGGAAAGACTACTGTTACCAACATGATTGGATGGATCCTGCGCCAAGCTGGGTTTGGGCCGACAGTCCTTGCTGGTGCTGAACTGCAATACGAAAGTCAGCAGAAGCTACCAGATCTGCAGGGTCCAGCCGTAGTTGAGCTTGATGAAAGTGACCGTTCGATGGAATTGTTTTCGCCTAACATAGCAGTGGTAACCAACATAGAACTTGACCACGTAGACATGTTCGCCGATGTTGAATCCGCGGTAGAATCCTTTTCAATATATGCAAGCAATGTTCAGGCCGACGGCTCAATAGTGGCGTTTGGCGATTCTGACAATGTAAGGAAGGCAGTACGAGAATCCGGTAAAGACATCTTGTATTACGGGTTTTCGCCCGATAACAATTTTCGTATCGCTAGCGAACGCAAGGACTCCAATAAAGGCTTTTCTTTTAAGCTAGATGCGTTAGGAAAAACGTTTGATATAACTTTGCCAAATCCAGGCAGGCACAATCGTCTCAATGCTACCGCCGCAATTGCAGCATGTTATTGCTTTGGCATTGATATTCAAGCATCTGCAGAGCATCTAGCCAGCTACCCTGGTGCAAAACGCAGATTAGAGCTAATTACACGCCTAAAGGGTGTGCCGGTTTATCTGGACTATGCGCATCACCCATCAGAGATTTCTGCTACGCTGCAAAGTCTAGAGGAGCTAGGGTTGCTAAAGATTATGACTATATTCCAGCCGCACAGGTACTCGCGATATCAAGCGTTATTCGATGGCTTTGTGCGAAGCCTTTCACAGCCATATAGAGTTATAGTGCTGCCTATATTTGGCGCGGGTGAAAGCGGTGATCCAACGGATGCAAGAAAACTGGCTAATGCCTTACCCAACGCTACTTATGTAGAAGATTCTCTAGAACTGGGGAAAATGATACGGCAGAGCATTAGTAAACTGGATGCGATCATTTGCATGGGAGCTGGTGATATAGCTGACATAATTAAGGATACTTTAGGTGATGGTTGACTCTTTAGCATTGTACAGTGGCATAAGGCGTGATGTTGGACTAGGCAAATATACAACGTTTGGGGTTGGAGGCAAGTGCAGCTATTTTGTTGAAGCGCGGAGTACCGATGAGCTTGCTAGGTTATATAAGCTTTTTTTAAACAGCGACATTCAAACAACAGTTATTGGAGCGGGCACAAACTTGCTGGTGTCTGATAGGGGTGTTCAGGGAGCTGTAATTAGATCAGCTGGCCGAGAAATAGAGGTAAAAGGCAGTACTGTTAGAGTTTCGTCTGGAGTGAAAATGATGCGGCTTGCCAGAATAGTTGCTGCAGCAGGGCTTTCTGGGCTTGAATTTGCAGTAGGGATCCCTGGAACGGTTGGTGGCAGTGTGTATCAGAACGCAGGCTGTTTTGGCTCAGACACAGCAAGTGTATTGGAAAGAATAGGAGTAATGGATACTCATGGCAAAATTTATGAGCTAAAAGCTGATGAATGTGAATTCGGATATCGTTATAGTTCATTTAGGTATGGCGCTTTGCATAAATTCATAATTCTTTATGCCGTGTTTACGCTTTGCCAATCCGAACGGTCTAGGGTTGAAAAAATGATGAGAGAAATCAGTTTGAAAAGACGGCTTAGTCAACCACTTGCCGGGCGGTCTGCAGGTAGCACGTTTAAGAACCCTCCAGGGTTAAGCGCTGGGGCGATTGTGGAAGAATGTGGGCTGAAAGGATATAGGATAGGTGGAGCTGTCGTATCTTCTGAGCACGCAAACTTCATTATGAATGTGGATAATGCTACAGCTGATGATATAAACTCGCTGATTATGTATATTCAAAGGATTGTGTTCCAGAAACGTGGAATAATGTTAGAACCTGAGGTTGAGAAAGTGGGCATATGGTAAAGCATGTCAAAGTAGCTGTTTTGGCGGGAGGTCCATCTACTGAAAGGGAGATTTCCTTGAGAAGCGGAAAAGGTGTTGCAAAAGCACTTGAACAAGAAGGTTACGAGGTTGAGTTAATTGACTTTGACAGTGATACTATATATAAGCTTCGAAGCGGAAACTTTGACGTTGTATTTATAGCACTGCATGGGTGCCCTGGTGAGGATGGTACTGTGCAAGGTATGCTGGAGCTTGAAGGTATTCCCTACACTGGATCTGGCGTGCTAGCAAGCGCACTTTGCGTAGACAAAATTATGGCAAAAGAAGTTATGAGGTGCGCTGGCATCCCAGTCCCGCCAGGGCAAGGCCTAAGTACGTCAGATCCCCGCTTTGCAAGTGAGGAGCAGATAGAGACGTTAATAAGTTTTTTGGGACTTCCTGTTGTTGTAAAACCATCCAAACAGGGATCTACAATCGGAATAGAGATAGTAAAAGACAAGGTTCTTCTGAGGCCCGCGCTTATTAATGCAGCGTCATATGGGAGTCAGGTTCTGGTTGAGAAGTATATTCAAGGTACTGAAGTAACAGTTGGCATCTTGGGTTATGACGAGCCGAAGCCACTTCCCGTCATAGAGATTGTAAGTAAACGACCACTTTACGATCTGATAGCAAAGTATCAGGCCGGAATGTCCGAACATATAATTCCGCCACGACTTCCCTCGCCGGTTATCGAACATTGCCAAAAAGTTGCTTTGCAAGCTCACAAGACTCTTGGTTGCGAAGGGGTATCACGGGTAGATCTCATAGTGGACAATGCTTTAAATCCGTGGGTTCTGGAAGTAAATACGTCTCCCGGGATGACGGATGTTAGTTTATTACCTGATGCGGCACGTGCTGCGGGAATAAGCTTTTCTAGGCTATGTAGTGTGCTTGTTGAAGGTGCTTTAGCTAGGCATGCAAAGGCAAAGGGACATCAAAACAAGAGCAAGGCGTAAAAGCGTGTATCAGGGTGTCTGGATACTCACAATCACGCATCCGCTAGGAAGACGCAAGGAAGTTATACCACCTAAGCTAGCAAGTTCCGGTAGAGGTCAACTTGGTAAATTTTTGGCTTTGTTGACACTTGTGGCTGAGCTTTTGGGGTCCGTATTCTTTTTTTCATCTGGGGTGTTTGCAGTATCGAATATTAAAGTAGTAGGAAACACATCGATTCCGACACAATATGTAATTAAGCTTGCAGGACTGAATCGCAAGCCAAACTTCCTATTACTCTCGACTTCGAATATACAAGCAAATATTTCAAAGATTCCTTGGGTGAAAGCTACATATATAAAAACAGGGTTTCCTGATTCCATAACCATAAGGATTGTTGAGTGGCGTCCTAAGGACATTTTCGTCAGCGGAAAAGAAAGATATGTTTTGGCATCTAACGGCAAAGTCTTAGGATATGCAGGTAAGGCATCTGGGCTGCCTGTTATAGTTGGTCCTACGATAAAGGTTCAGTCGGGAAAGATATTGCTACCCCAATCATTGATAACGGCTATCAATCAGATATACTTGTACTCTCCTAAATATATAGGTCAGAGTATTAGTTATTTCTCTATGGATTGCGCCGCCGATCTACAAGCGACGGTGTCGCAGGGATGGCAAATAATCTTTGGGGAAGTTTTGACTTCGTCTCAAATCGATCAATTACGCATAAAGATGGCAGCGCTTAATGCAGTGTTGCCTCACATTGGCTTACCATTAAATCAGATCAAATATATTAATTTGGAGAATCCATATATGGTTGCTGTAATGACAAAAAATGCCACGAAGCCATCGCCTCAGGTGTATCCTTACCCTAAGACATCCTTTTATTGTGAGGTTATACTTTATTGTGGTGTTAATGTGCCAAAACCGAGTGCCCCTGTTGTGCCATCAGCGAATGCGCCCAATGGCAGTTGTTACGTTTGAGTAAAACGGTGGGGCGAGATAGTTGGAATATTTCAATAGGTCCAGCGGTATTAGGGATAAGTTTATGAATAGAAACATTGTAGGACTTGATCTTGGTACCAGTAAAGCCAGTGTTGTGGTTGCTGAACTATCTGATTTAGGAGAGGTGTCGATAGTTGGTGTGGGAGAAAGCCCGTCGGACGGCCTGAAGAAGGGCTACGTAGTTGACATAGAAAAGGCGGTGAGATCTATTAAGAGTGCGGTTCTTTCGGCCGAGCGTATGTCTGGTCTTCGGGTTGAACAATTATATGTAACGCTTGGTGGTGCCCATATTGCTTCACAAAACTGCCGTGGGACGGTAGCGATTACCGGGCCAAGCCGGCAAGTTGATCAAAATGACGTAGAAAGAGCCATTGAAGCATCTAAGTCAATAGCACTTGCATCTGACAGAGTTATTCTGCATGTTATACCTCGTGAGTATACAGTTGATGGACAGGCAGGCGTTAAAAAAGCAATAGGTATGATTGGAAGAAGACTGGAAGTCGATTCCCACATTATTACAGCTTCTGCTACTGCTGCCCAAAATGTAATCTCTTGCGTTGAGAAGGCCGGTTATGCAGTGGGTGATGTTTATGCTCAGGGCTTAGCCTCTGCAGAAGGGGTGCTGGCAAACAGAGAAAAAGAGATGGGTGTTGTACTGGTAGACATAGGTGCTGGCACTACCGATGTTGTTGTGTATCAGAGTGGTGCACCTTTGCAAACTGCTGTCATCCCAGTTGGTGGCGACCACATTACAAATGACATATCATATGGCCTACAGCTTGGGGCAACTGATGCTGAAGCGCTAAAGCTTAACTATGGGCATGCTGTGCCTAACCTCATACCGGATACAGAGCTAATCGAACTAAAACGTGAGCCATCTGGGCGCGTTATCAAGATAAGAAAAAGGACACTTGCAAAAGTAATAGGGCCAAGGATGCAGGAGATCCTTGAGCTTGCATTTGATCAGGCGCGCAAAAGCGGATTTGAGGGGGTGCTGGCGGCAGGAGTTGTGTTGACTGGTGGGTCGGCACGTCTTGGCGGGGCTCAGGAATTGGCGGAGAGTATATTTAATCTTCCCACACGGATTGGTCAGCCTTTGGGAGTGGGCGGCTTTGCAGACCGTGTTTGTGGGCCGTCTCATGCAGCTTCAGTCGGTCTTGTTAAACTTGCTGTACAAGAAATGGTTGCGGAAGAGGATGAGGCAAATGAGCAGGTCCCAATTATGAAGGCTGTAAGCAGACTTGTAGAATGGGTGAGGCGTTTTGTCTGATCCTAAGTATGAAAACCTTAAAAGACAATTGCAGTTAAAAGGGCTTAATATTGAAAAAAGTAGATATAAACATAATCAAAATTTGCACTTGCAGAAGGAGGAAAAGTATATGGCAGACTTGGACAGAACTGCAGAAGGTCACGCTCGTATAAAGGTAGTTGGCGTTGGAGGAGCAGGTGGCAATGCGGTAAACAGAATGATAACCGCATCATTAAGGGGGGTCGAATTCATTGCGATAAATACGGATAACCAAGCACTGCAACTCTGTCAGGCTCACTACAAGCTGAACATTGGTAGTAAACTAACACGCGGACTTGGGGCTGGCGGCAATGCACAAGTAGGCAAGGAAGCAGCTGAAGAAAATAGGGAAGAGCTAACACGATTACTTAGCGACTGCGACATGGTTTTTGTTACGGCTGGAATGGGTGGAGGCACTGGTACTGGTGCCTCGCCGGTTGTAGCAGAAATAGCTAAAAGCCAGGGAGCACTTACAATTGGTGTGGTGACCAGACCATTTTCATGGGAAGGTAAAGTACGTAATCGAACAGCAGAGCAAGGTATAAAAGAGCTTCGCAGTAAAGTGGATGCCCTCATAACGATTCCCAATGATAATTTGAGTCACGTCGTCGGCAATAAAACTTCTTTAGAAGAAGCGTTTAGAGTTGCGGATGACATACTTAGGCAGGGAGTCCAGGGTATATCTGACCTAATAGTAAGTCCAGGAGTCATAAACCTTGATTTTGCCGATGTAAAGGCAATTATGCTGGATGCAGGTGCTGCACTAATGGGAATAGGCTTTGGGGAAGGTGATAACAGGGCAGAGACAGCGGCTCGTGCTGCCATTGAAAGTCCTCTTCTGGAAACCTCCATTGAAGGAGCGCGAGGAATTCTCTTCAATGTAACAGGTGGCGGTGATCTGACATTAGAGGAAGTTAATAAGGCTGCAGATATTGTACGAAGTGCAGCGCACCCTGATGCAAACATAATTTTTGGATATGTTATGGATGACAAGATGAAAGGAGAGATAAAGATAACCGTTATTGCAACCGGTTTTGATAGTGAAGAAAAAGTTGCTAAGGGTGAAAAGGAAGAGCAAGTGGAGCAGGAGATTGTTACCGAGCTAGATCCATATAGGTTGCATACAGGTGCAGAACGCATCACACAGGAAGATTTTGAAATACCAGCCTTTTTGCGTCATCAGAACCGGCTTTAATATTGTACCGCCTATCAAAGGGATAGTGGAGCAGAAATGAGGTGCCCCTGGTGTGGGAGCAGTGAGTTGCGGGTGGTTGATTCTCGCGATTCCGAGATCGGTGACGCAATAAGGCGACGCAGAGAATGCCTTGCATGTGGTAAGCGATTCACAACTTATGAACGGATTGAAGCTCTTCCATTTTATGTTGTTAAAAAGGACGGAAGGCGCGAGGATTTTGACCGTAATAAACTATTCACTGGTCTTAAGAAGGCTTGCGAAAAGAGGCCTATTTCCAGTGAGCAGATTGAGAGAATAGTAGACGAGATCGAGCATGAATTGAGGCAACGAGGAGAAGTTGAAATTCCAAGTCGTGACATTGGTGAGCTGGCTATTACAAAACTGAGAGATCTTGATGAAGTTGCATATATTCGCTTTGCCTCAGTGTACAGGGAGTTTATGGATATTAGCGAGATTAAAAAGGAAATAGACAGGCTTTTGTTTGGTAGGCATGAAAGTAACGCTGCTGGAAAAGAATAATGGAATTGCCGTTCCTGATGTCCAGTTGCCCAAGTGGTTTAAAGTTGGTTATACAACGTCATATTTTGGTTCGGTCGATGCTACCCACTTAGATGACCTGCACAGGCTACTTGGTAGTAGCTTAACACTTTACTGGATGCAACAAACGCATTCTTCACGTGTTTTTATATTAGACTCTTCTACTAATTACCTTATGACAGGGGTGGATGCAGATGGCCTTGTAACTAACCAGGCGGGAGTGGTGCTTCTAGGGAGATTTGCTGATTGCTGGCCATTAATACTGTGTGGAGTAGAGTCCAAGATTATTGGAATAGCTCATGTAGGTTGGAGGGGTCTAATAAGAGGCATATTAACGAGTCTTGTTAGCGCTTTTAACAGATTGGGTGCTTCCATACAGTCTTTGGTGGCGTTGCTTGGCCCTGGCATCTGCGCAAGTTGCTATAGTGTCAAAGAGGATTTTTTATCTTTTGTGTCTACAGTCCGTGGTCGTAATTATACACAAACTTTTACTAAATACATTAATGCGGTGCCTTATTTTGATATTGCTGCTGCCATAAGAAATGATCTTTGTGAGCTAGGGGTTTTAAAAGAGAAAATATATTTAGTAGATGAGTGCACATATGAATCAGACTTTTTCTACTCGTATCGACGTAATGGAACTAGTGCTAGATTTGCCGCTTTTTGTCATGTGACCTAATATGCTGGACGAAGATACTACCAAGCTTAAGGTTGCTATTGTGGATGACCACAGTCTGGTTCGAGAGGGGTTGCGGCACATACTTAGCATGGCTGGTGACATTGAAGTTGTGGGTGAAGCGTCGACGGGTGAAGAAGCCCTGGCGTTGGTCGATAAACTCAAGCCTAATGTTATTTTATTGGACGTAAGCCTACCGGGCATAAATGGTATAGAGGTAGCGCAGAAGGTTAAAAGCGGTTATCCGGATGTGCGTGTGCTCATGCTTAGTGCTTATGAGGATGTAGAGTACTTAAGAGGAGCGATAGATGCAGGTGCTTCTGGGTATGTGTTGAAGACCACGCCAGGACATAATTTGATAGAAGCCATTAGAATGGTTGCAAGTGGCATGGAAGTGCTGGACAAAGACCTTGCGAAGAAAATGCGCCAGGGTGAGGTTGTTGAGTTACCTGAGGGACAGCTGTTAAGCCCACGTGAGATAGAAATTATAAAGCTTCTTGCTCAAGGACTCAGTAATAAACAAATTGCAGTCAAGCTGGGCATAAGCCGTAGGACAGTTGAAAGGCACTTGGAGACTATATACAACAAGATGGCAGTAAATAACCGCACTGAAGCAGTCATGAAGGCTGTTCAGCTGAGATTGCTGTATTGAACAAAGGTGAGCAGTTGACATACATAAAGCGGTTTATAATTCTTGTCAAGCCTCCTGTAACTGAATGGAGATTCTGGCAGATCCAGGTTCTTATCCTCATTGTGCTTGCAGCGAGGTCTACTGTCGACGCCTTTTTTAAGGGAAGTGAAGTTGGTTATGATTATGTAGTTTTGGCTCTGTTGCTTGTTCCAATAGTATACGCGGCGCTCCATTACGGGCTCAGAGGATCATTTTTAAGCGCTTTGTGGGCTTGCTTGTTGATGTTGCCGGATATACTTACAGATAAGCCACTTAACAAGCTTATAGATGCAACGATTCTTTCCATGATCTTGACAGTTGCTGTTACGGTTGGATGGAGGGTTGGGGAAGAAAAGAAAGCCAGAGAAGCAGCGGAGCATGCGCTAAGACGCCACAGAGAAGCGGAGCGTAAGTATGAGTTGTTGTTTGAGTCAAGTTTGACCCCTGTTGTACTAATTAATCAGGATCTAAGGGTCCAAGAATATAACAGGGCAGCTTCACAGTTGTTTGGCGAAAGAATAACAGGTGGGTTGCCAATAAGTGAACTGATCCAGGTGTCTTTGCCTGCAGACGACTCCGAAACTTCCGAGAGGGTTTATCTGAATACGCCTGGAGGAAAGCGCATAGCTCTGCGAGTTAGGATTGCAAGAATCAATGAGTTTAGTGGAAATAGACTTTATCAGTTGGTTCTTCAAGATGTTACCGAAGAGGCTAGAAGAGAGATGCAGGCTGCTAATTATGCGCAAGCAGTACTACGTGCACAAGAACAAGAGCGGCTGAGAATTGCCGAAGAGCTGCACGATGACCCTGTGCAGGAACTCGTTTATCTTACGCAGAAAATAGATCTTGTTAGCTACAGGGTTGCAGATACTTGGCTGAAGGAGAGACTTGGCGAACTAAGATCAATTGTGCTTGACGTTATCCAAAAACTCAGAAAGTTAGCGCATGACCTACGCCCTAGCCTTTTAGATAATCTCGGCCTTCCGGCAGCAATAGAGCGAATAGCGCATGATGTGGCAGAAACAAGTGGGCTCAATATACGTCTCAGTATCGGGAACAATCGATATCCATTAGACAAGTGGACAGAGCTTGTGCTCTTCAGAATAACTCAGGAAGCCCTCAACAATATAGTGAGGCATGCCCATGCTAAGCATGTAGAAGTGAGTTTGAGATTTGAGGATATGGGCCTAAGGCTTCTGGTTATGGATGATGGTATAGGTTTTGACGAGTCCAAAGTGTTCTCGTCTGTAGAAGAAAACAAATCGCTTGGTCTTTTAGGAATGCACGAACGTGCTCGCCTGATTGGTGCAGATTTAAGAATTAGTTCTACTCCTGGTAATGGTACAACGGTGGAAGTATATGTAAAAAGACCACATGCAACCAACACTGCCAAAGTAACGGGTAGTTCCGCAAGCTTTAACTAGCCATAAACCTAATAGCTCGTAACAATTGTAAACGGTTTTCTTAATTGCAAAGACCATTGACATGCCTAAATCTGATATAGTATCATTGCGGCGTGTGTGAAGAAATAAATTGAATATGTTACGCATGCCCCTAGTTACTCAAGCTGGCTCAGAGCGCCCTATCTGAGCCAGCCATTTGCCAAAAACATCTCAACGTAACCGCTATTATATTGAGGTGGGATTAGCAAAATCAAGCGGAGAAAGCTGACTATAATTGTGACCACAATTGCTTGATAGACCTCTAGACCAGTTTGGACATGTTTAATTATGGATACGGATAGTACTCATAACGTAGCGAGCTTGTCCGAGCAATATAAGTTATAGTTGTGCTATGATCGAAAACCTGGCGGCGCAAGCCCCGGGCTTTAGTCCTGGGGATAAGCCGCCCAGTTTTTGGCATTAGATGCGTTTGAGTGGTGTAGGTTTTTTATGAGCCGGCAATTTCGTTCTGATCGCAAAGTGGTGTACTCTTGCCAATATCACGTTGTCTGGTGTCCGAAGTATCGGCGGCGAGTGTTGATTGATGGCGTGGACGTCCGGCTGAAGACCATCATCGGCGAGGTGGCGAATGAACGGCAGGCG
>Ga0167615_1000167_pt1 | contig 23406 bp, 24 predicted proteins | sample BED_Mat_host_9_1_FD_111800 | JGI IMG/M metagenome (GOLD analysis project Ga0167615, IMG submission 111800) | Extremophilic microbial mat communities from Yellowstone National Park, USA - BED_Mat_host_9_15 (v2) (version 2) | ecosystem: Environmental > Aquatic > Thermal springs > Hot (42-90C) >... | reverse complement strand
TTCCTGCGAAAGGATTTTTTATGACAGCAACGCTTGCGACCTTTATAAGCGGACCTTGCCCATCATCCTTCCCCATTTCATTCAGTACTTCTTCTTTAAACAGCACCCATTTTCTAACAGTGATATCCATCGTCCATAGCCTCCTATACATTATTTATACATGGGCAATTTTCTATATAGGTGGTATGCCCCCTTAAACCATGATTGTTTGCTTAGTCTGTAGCGCCATGGACTAGACCTAGCTATTTCCCTATACCTTGACTCAAGGGCCTTTGCGTCGGCTAAATAATGAACAGCTAGATGAGTGAAATTGCCCCCTTCACTTACGTGAATCTTATACCTCAAGCAAGCAAGCCAGTTAATTTCCTTGAGCAGTGTCGGTACATGGTCTAGTTCATACCACGCGTTGAATTCGGCTTCGCTATCTTCAGGCACATTAAAAAGTACGCTATACACAAAAGGTGATTCCCAGTAACGGGGCACATCTGGGCGCGTTGAAATACTTAGCAATTCACCTACATACCTAGTAAATCCACTTACGTTTTCCAGCATCCACTTTGTGCGCTCCGATGGGCTCTCCCGCAGCAACTTGTACGCATCCTGTTTTAAAACATCCATGCCACTAAGCTCATAGATAACCATGTATCTTCGGTCTTGAGAAGTGGACAAATATCTCTGTGCACGTATAAAACCAGGAATTTTAAGGCGAGCAGGAATGTGTTCAGTATTATACCAGTCGTTAAAATCGTTTTCCCACGACGATTGAGGCGACATTTCCGAAAATATAACCGCCTGCGGACCCATATGTAGCAAACCCTCCACAATAATGCAATCAAACTACACTAGTCTATATCTTAAGCTCATACGCATTTTCATCTCAAATACGGTTCATCAGCAGCAACGTTTAATCTTGTCCAAATCTACTTTCAAACCACTTGCATGCACGCTTCAGTTCTGCGCCTGTATACGCTAAACGCTTTGACCAGTCAATATGCTCGGTAGCAGTGCCTGCCAAAACTGCCACTCTCGCTCTTTCTTCAAGAAAATATAGCCTCACAGCAGCCTCTATAAGTGACTTTCCAACAGCAAAACCTCCGTTACCTCTCAGTAGCATCGCATAATTATCACCAAGCGCATTTGCAACCTTTTCTGCCAACTTAAAACTGGTTATCAGCTCTACATCCTCAAAGACTTTCACAGATTTGCCAGCGAGCAGTCCAAGGCCATGCAGTGCTGGAAGCTCATTTGTGTCCATAGCTCCGTAGACCACCATGAAGTTCCCATGCCCTCTACAAATTGCCTGCACATCGGTCCTGCTCTCATATATGGCGATATGCAAAGGCGTTTCCAGGGGAAGATTTGTGTGATCAGCGAAATCGATGGAGGGGTCAACTTTTACAATCGAATCCTTATCCATATCATGTAGAGGCATGGTACTGGTAATAAGGCATCCCTGACCAAAACGAAACGAAACGTGCCCGAAACCTTCCACTAGGCCGGCTCGAGCAAGCATTTTTGCAGTTTTTGCAACTTCAGCTCTTGCAAACGCTTCGTCATAGCCACTCATGACTACAAAGTCTTTAGAATATCCAATTCACTCACCTTCATAGGGCTTGCCCAATGACGCAGGTGCAGATGCCCATCTCTTTCCTTTTAACAAAGCTGAAGATGCTATCAACACTATGAGCGTCAATGCATATGGCAGTACCCCGTAAAGCTCAGGCGCGAGCGTTATTCCTCTAGCAGCCAGCACAGAGCCTATACTTACACTGATTCCAAAGAGATAGCAGCCTGCAAGCAGTAGTATAGGACGCCAAAATGCAACAATAACAAGGCCAAGAGCTATCCAACCCGCACCAGCTGTAAGGCCATTACTCCATGAAGGTATTAGTCTTAGCGAATAATACGCTCCGCCAAGGCCTGCCAGAGCTCCACCAGCGATACAAAATAGAAATCTGACTTGCCTAACCTTTATACCCATTGCTGCCGCAGAAGTCGGATTGTCGCCAACTGCCTTTAGCGTAATCCTGCCTAGCCTAGTGTACCCTAAGAAAATCTCAACAACGAGAAGTAAAAACCACGACGCATAAACCAAAGGATCTTGGTGAAAAAGCACCGGGCCAACAACAGGAAGCGATGACAAAGGCCCTAGCCCTACAGCCACTAAGTTATGATGACCTACCACGCCAATTAAGTGCGCAGTTGACCCAAGGTAAGTTGAAAGACCAGTTGAACCACCAAAAATCGCAAGGATAAGGCCTGTAACAACCTGATCCGCTCTCAAACCGACAGTAATTACCGCATAAAGACCTGCCGCAAGCGCTCCCGCGATCATAGCTATCACAAAAGCTACTAACAGAGATGCCGCACTTTCAAATGTCAACACCTGAGATACCCAAAAGCCAACGGATGCGCCTATGAGCATCATTCCCTCAATGCCCAGATTTACAAGACCACCTCGCTCGGAAAGTAACTCTCCAATACCAGCTAAGAACAACGGAGTACCATAGCTTACGCCCCCCTGCAATATGACAACCGGGATCGAGCTGTTTATATCCATTTTTATTAGTCTCGCTTACCAAACGGATTACTTGAAAAAAAGCGCACTCGTGAAAACGTGCTTTTCTCTTGGACCCCTGCCGTTGTGGACCCATCTTTGCTTGCCTTAAGAGGCGTGAAACGAGCTTGATTTACTATCCTTATTCTGTAGTTAACTAGCGTAAGCATACCAACTACGCAAAACAAAATTATTCCTTCTAGAGTTCCTACAGTACCATTCGGAAACTTTGGGCCTTCCAGAGCAAATCCAGCATTTGTAAGGCCTCCCAAAAACAGAGAACTCAGTATCAAGCCCAGAGGATTCAGCATAGCCAGCACCGCAACGAGTATCCCAGCATAGCCATAACCTGCAGCCTGGAGAGATGAGGGATCAAGCAAGTGAGCAAAATCACCTATTTGGCTGGCTCCTGCTATGCCGGCAAGTGCCCCAGAAGCTAGAAATATCCCAAAAACCAAACGCTTGGTACGCACCCCCGTGTACTGGGCAGTAAGAGGACTGTTCGCAAATACCCTGGCAAAAAATCCGCCTCTGCCTTGCCTAAACCAGAGCATGACTAAAATGCTCACACCAAGCCCCACCAATAGCCCAAGTGGTAGAGTAAAACCTGCAATACCAAGCGCTGGCCAGTTAGCGTTAATCGGAATAGTTTTTCCTACAGGGTATGATCTTGCGAAAGAAGTTGATAAGTCTCGCCAATAGGAATCACTATTAAATATGAGGTAAGTTATAAGAAGCCCACCTATATAGTTCATCATGAGTGTTGTCAAAATCTCGTTAGCATCGTAAAGCACTCTGCTTAACGCCGGAATGAGCGCCCAAGCTACCCCTCCTAAAGCACCAGCGATTAACATGCATGGGATTATAACTATGGGGGTTTGGCCACGCAAGGCTAAAGCTACACCAGAAGCAGACATTGCGCCTATATACAGCTGGCCCTCGGCCCCTATGTTGTATACGCCTGCTCTGAAAGCAACTAGTGCTGCTAGCCCTGTTAGTAAAAGTGGTGTCATTTGTACAAGCGTTGAGTTGACACCTCGGAGAGAACCAAATGCAAACTGCAACATGATTCCATATGTGCTAAAAGGATTGTGCCTAGTTACAGCCAGTATAACAGCTGCAATGAGCAGCCCAATAACAGCGCCAACGACCGGGATACCTGCAACATATACACTCTTTATAGAGGTTGGCCTACGTTCTAACTTGAGCGAAATCAACTCCGACTTCCCCCCATCAGAAGACCGATCCTGTCGGGATCTGCACTTGCACGTGTGAACGAGCCTACTATCTCGCCGCGAAATAACACATGGACCTCATCAGCTATCTCCAAAACCTCATCGAGGTCCTCGCTAACGACTAAAATACCGGTACCTGTGTTAGCCATGTCATCAAGAATCTGCAATACACTGCGGGTTGCGGCAATATCAAGTCCCCTTGTAGGCGATGCAACTATAAGAACCTTGGGATGCAAGCCAAATTCTCTTGCTAGTAGCACTTTTTGTGCGTTACCTCCAGACAGTTCTCCGACACGCATATTAAGTCTACCCTCAACCTTATATGTTTCTAGGTTCCTTGTCCCTTCCCTACGGTACGCTGCCCAGTTTACATATGGCCCTGTACAGTGCATCCCAAGCGCTATTTTTTTCATTGCCAGGTTTTCCAAAACTGTCATATTGGGGACAAGGCCAAGTGAGAATCTGTCTTCAGGGACATAGGCCATGCCGAGCTTCAAACTGGCAAGCGGGTTTGCTGGTGCTAGCTTTATACCACCCACATACACTTCCCCTGATCTTGAACACATACCGTAAATAGCATCAGTAAGGTGCTTTTGTCCGTTGCCCGCAACGCCTACAACACCTACAATGCTGCCTGCTTTGACCGAAAAGCTAACATTCTTGACTCTTAAAACTCCATGCTCATCGCGCACTGCAAGATTCTTGACTACTAGAGCTTCTTCTGAACCTGGGGCGCTATGCACCTGTGTAGATGCAACCGGCTCGATACCACCAAGCATAGCTCTGGCAAGGTCCCTCTCGCTAACTTTCTCCTGCCGCATGTCAAAATGATGTGCTAACCTTCCTGCACGCAGTACATACACTCTGTGACAGACTTCAACAACCTCGTCCAGCTTATGAGAAATAAATAAAATTGTCGCACCTCGCTCGGTCATGCTAGCCATAATTTCGAACAGTTTCCTACTCTCCTTAGGAGTTAAAACTGCGGTCGGTTCATCAAGAATTAATATGTTGCTGCCTCGATATAACGCTTTGAGGATTTCTACTCGCTGGCGCTCTCCCACTGAAAGATCACCCACCACTGCGGTTGGAACCACATCAAACCCATACATTTCAGCCATATCGCCAACTAACTTTATGGCAGTTCGCTCATTGTAAAACCTGCGCTTTTCGGGAAGCCAGCCTAAAAGTACGTTCTCAGCAACCGTCATGGTGTCTACCAGACTAAAGTGCTGGTGCACAAGATAAATACCCCTAGCCATTGCATCACGCGGAGCCTGAAACCTTACAGGCACATTACCTATTAGTATCCGCCCACTGTCGGGCTTTGTCATCCCCGAGATAATCCTTGCAAAAGTCGTTTTGCCGGAGCCGTTTTGACCAAGAAGACCATTTACTGCTCCTGCTGTCAATTCAATCGTTATATTGTCGTTGGCAACAGTGTCGCCGTAGCGCTTAGATATTTCCTCAGCGCGTAACCTTACTTGCCTTAAGACTTTATCTTTAAGGCTATTAGATGTCAGATCCTTGTCCACCATGGGCATAAGCCTCTTGCTTTATACTTTTGCACTAAGTACTGAGGATCGCTCAAGACCTGCTCTTGCAAGTAGCTTTGCAGCGCGTTCGTTAGCCTCTTGGTAAAGTGATGCTAAATCTATGTCAACGATGTTTCCAGCGCTGACCTTTAACTTACCGTCGACCCACACATATGACACATTCCGTGGTCCAGCACAGTAAACTAGCTGACTGTAGGGGTCATGCAACACAGCCAATTCAGGCCACTGCTGTGTATCTATAAGCACCATGTCGGCACGCTTACCTATACTAAGCGATCCCACCTTGTCATCGATACCAAGAGCTCGCGCCCCTTCGATTGTAGCCAGCCGTACAATCAGCCGTGCATCAGCAACATCAGCCCGAAGTTCGTTTACTTTCTGCAAAAGCGAAGCCATTTTAAGGACTTCAAACATATTTTGGCTGTCGTTTGATGCCGCTCCATCAGTGCCAAGACAAACACGGCCTCCAAGCTCAAGATACTCAGGCCACCGACATACACCTGACGCAAGAATCATGTTCGCAACCGGATTGTGGGCTATGCTAACATCATGGTCAGCTAAGCAACTCAACTCATGATCCGTGCACCATACACAGTGGGCGGCCAGTACATCCAGCTCAAACATGCCAAGCTCTTTAGCAAACATTATGCTGGAGCGTCCATGCCGTCTACGGCACTCAACAATTTCATCACGTGTTTCGGCAAGATGTGTGTGAATACCCCATCCGTACTTCTTGCACAGGTTTATGCTCGCTCTGATCGCTTCTGGACTTAAGTTTAGAATGGTTGCAATTCCTAAGCGAAACATAAGAAGAGTGCTATTCTCAACGAGCTCTGCCAGCTTCAAATGTTCTTCAAGTAGATCAGGTATGTCGGGCGCACTCTCAAAGCTGTTATCGGCACCAAAACAAACCACAGCGCGTAGCCCAAGATTATTCAGTCCCTCAGCAGCACCCAGGGACGCGAGTGAACCAGGATTACGATGAGGCGACATATCTGACACAGTCGTAATACCAGAAAGCAGCATTTCACATCCCTTAAGAAGTGCGCCCACCCGAACGTCTTCTCTAGTAATCACCCTTTCTACCGGGAACACAACCTCCTTAAACCATTCAAAAAGAGTTAACTCTTTTCCTATTCCGGCAATGAGTCCTTCTGTAAGATGCGTATGACCATTGACAAAGCCAGGAATAAGGATGCCACCACCATTACCTATTACGTTTGCATTTGGATGTTGATCTCTAAGAGTGTCCCATGAACCAACTTGCTTAATAGTACCGCTTTCCCCTATCAGTACAGCGCCATTTTCAATGTCGCCAAGGGAATCATCCTGAGTCAAAACCCATTTCGCTCTCACTAAGGTGGTAGCATCCATCACGCCAAATGTCTCCCCTATCTCATCTGAAATACTCAGTAAACCACATACTTACTCTGTTGAGCTTATAACTCCTTTGACCATCCACGTAACGTGCATGATCTGTTCAGGTGTATAGACCTGGCCTGCTGGAATCATAACGCGGCCACTTTGGTCCTCGATTGGGCCTTTGAATACCTGAAGTGCACCGGATTTCAGCTCTGCTTCTACCTGGGCAACATGCTGTCGCTCAGCAGGAGTTAAAAGCTTATAATAAGCAGGACCAAACGGACTCATAACGGTTGCGCCTTCGCGCCAGCCCATAATAATGTTATTTGGAACCGGCTTGCCATTTAGCATGTCGTTTATAACAGTTGAGAAAATAGGTGTCCAGTTATACATGTAAGAAACCAGATATTCTTTGGGAGCATAGCTTGCCCCGCCAATTATTGTGTCGCCTATGCATGGAACTGAATGCGCTTCAGCAACGACGCACACATTTGCATCATTTTGCCCGTCAACCAGAACACCAACATGCTCGTCTATCAGACCTAGGCCCGCTTGCTGCTCAACTGGCGGGTTGTAGAAACTTGAAATATAAATCGCATGCTCTACTGCCTTTGGATTTACACTTTGTGCACCGAGCTCTATTCCGTTCACTTCAGCTACTATGCTAGGGATCGGAAATGCATTCACCATTCCGATAAGCCCATTTTTCGCTACATAACCTGCAATAACACCAGCAACGTAGGAGCTATCCAGTACATTGATGTCGTAAAAGCCAAAGTTTTTAAGCGGATATGAGCTAGAAAACTCTTCAAACCTTACATTTGGATGCGTCTTTGCTATAGGACCAAGCGAGTCCTGATACCCGGCAGTGTTTACAAAAATCAATTTGCAGCCATCAGCAATGAACTGTTGTGCAATAGACGCAGATTGTGGACCAGTCAGTACGTTCTCCTTATATGTAACCGATATTTTGGAGCCAAATTCTTTCTCAACGGACAGCATATTTGTATATGCTTGTTGGTTAAAGTTATGGTCGTCAGTGGGACCATAAAACATGAAGCAAACCTTAAGGGGATGAGCTGCGCTATACTTAGTGCTGGTAGATGATGAGGTCTGGCTAGCCGAGCCACATGCGGCAAGGGTTATGGCGGCGACACCCATGGCAGCCAGCCTCATCAATCGTCGCAGTTTTTTTAGTTTTACCTGCATTGCTTTTCACCTCCAAAAATCCTACATGCAGCATACTTTGATTTTATTCACTAACTACGGTCACACACTTGTGACGCACATACAACAAATCGGAACAGCAATTGTCAAGCATATACATACATTGCCTACACATTTTTGCTTGAAGCCTTTTTCATCACACCAAACCCACCCCCTTTTGGAAGTATCTGCGACTCTAGAACAAAATGGCAAACTATAACGCGCTTTGCATCATTAAGTAAAGGCTGCGCTAGTATTGAAGCCCTGGTCGTGAACACAACATCACAGCTGTCAACTATTGCCCTTATCCTCTCAGTTTCAGTAATGGTAGCACAGACTAGCCTTGCTGCGCAGAACTGCTGAGCGATACCTTTAAGGCGCCTCAATGATCGCCCATGGGTGCCAACAACCCCCATTAGACAATCTTCAGGCACGGTTGCAAGGCTAGCAACTATCTCTTCTGAGGGCTGAAAATTAAGCGCCACAACCTCGCATTTAGGATGAAGTGATCGTACATCAGCAAGGTGAAAGTAAGGAGTAAAGATAGTTCCATCAACCAACGTATCAACAACATCTTTCAGATCATCAAGCAATATAGGTTTGACTTCCGTACCTATGACACTCATCACTTGCCCTGCCATTTCGGTTAGATCATCCGGGCTACACTCCACAAAGTAAACGGGATGGTCACTTGCAAAAACCTCATTAAGAGCCTGGTCAAAAATGCGGCTAAGTTCCTCTGCTTTCCCTCCACGCATACGCCACTGGATAGCAATGTTTTTTATAGCTGATTTAATAGACAACACTCCATCTGTAGATACAGCTTTGGCTTTAGCGGAAGCAACCACTACTCCTCGCTTTTCAAAAGTTCTTACAACACCACGATCTGCAAGATGCTGTATTGCTCGACTAACCGTGCTTGGGCTTACATGCAATTCTTCTGCAAGTACCCTTACCGCTGGCAGCTTTTCACCCGGCCTGTATATGCCCTGGCTTATCCTTTCTTCAATAACTTGCTCAATTTCTTCAAAGACACATGCCATATTGACGCCTAACGAACTTCTTGTAAGCACATCCAGATGCAGGGTCTTTCCATGCTATTTTCAGCCAACACCAAATATAACCTCTTTTAGCACATCTAAAGCTTCAGGAAGTGCAATAGGTGTAGCACCGCCTCCACCGCGCGCAAAGTATGCTCTTATCGATGCATCGCTAATCTCACCCCGCTCACTTTTTAGGCGTTGGGTAAGTCGCTCCCTTATGCTGAGCAGCTCTTCTTGGCTTGGATGAATCTCGACTAGCCCATTTACAATATCATTGACACCGATTAGTTTTTCAAGCCTTGAGTCCACTTTTCGGTAACAAGGAATTTGATCCAAGGCTCGCTCAGATTCACTTGAAAGAAAACTCCTATGCGTTAGGCCAGGTGCAACCCACGCAATAACAGTGCTGTAATGATTCTTTATCCGAGAAAGTATAGCGGCAAGCAGTTGTGCTATATGGTTATGAACCTGCACATAAGCAGCCCGCTCTAAATCACCCCATCGCCAGCTTTTGCCGTCAGAAGAAAGCCGTGCGCTTGAGTCGCTGCGCCACGGCGATACCGATGTCCCACGTGCCTCAAAAAGCCCAGGATCATCATATAGAGCCGCTGGAGAGTATCGTCCTCGCCACCAGTACACATACTCATATGGAACAAGCCCCATAGGTTCTGAAACAACCATCCTATGTACAACAATGTTCTTCTCAGGATGAAGCAACGGGGAAATGTTAAGCACCTGCGGGTCTTCATGCTCATTAAGAGCACCCAGAAGTTCATCTGGTACATCAAGCCGCTGGACGGGTTCAAACCCCGCAGCTAAAAGCGCACTGTTAATCTTTCTGTGTTCAATACTTGCCGGGTAGGGCTTTACTCTTGTACAAGGTAACAAAAGCAACACAGCCTTTCCTTTGGGCAGCTGGGGCTCATATTCATTGAGCATGAACTCGTGAAAATCTCTGATCTTGTCATTGCGAAAGGCATCTAAGTTATCCTGCGGGCTGTAAAACACAAGCTCCTCATCCAGCGAAAAAGGAGCAAGTATCTTCTTACGTGACAGAGTAATTCTTATATCCTTTGAGTAAACTAGCTCGGAGCCAGATGCACTTGCGCTTACGTTCACTTTTTACTCACCGCCTTACTTAGCCCAGGCAATTGCTCATCAAACAAGCCTTCAGGTAAGTCGTGTAAGTACTCGAGCACATCGTCTACCTCCACGACATCGCAGTATTTTTGATTCAGATCAAAAAGGTTCATCTTGTGAACAATATCGCTCCGATCGAACACACATTGATGCGGTATAACAACTCTGAAGTTGTAGGAAATTGCATCAACTGAACTTGCTCTTACACAACCACTTGTTGTCGTACCCGTCATTATGATAGTGTCGGCTTTTAGCTCCACTAGATAGCTCGCAAGAGGTGTACCAAAAAAAGCGGATGGCTTCTTTTTCTCTATAAATATGTCCCAAGGCATTGGCGCAAGATCTGAGACTATCTCATTACCTTTGTGACCTTGAACATCTACTTCATCTTTAGCTCTATAGCTCTTGAGATTCCATACCCCAAGGTCAAAGCCATCTTCTCGACGCGGGTTAGTTGTGTAAATAACTGGTAAGCGTTTTAGGCGCGCAACATCTAAAAGTCTTTTTATTTGCCCTACTGCGGTCCATCCACGCTCCCCACAAGAAAATCGCCATGTTTTTATTGATTCCAATATAGGCTCAGGTTTGTCTCCAACAAAATTGTAGTTGACGTCAATTATCATAAGGACTGGCCTTGACCCAAAACCTGCCGGCCTTCCCCAACCGGCAGCCTCGAAAACCTTTTTATCATCCTCAGGTATCAAATCGTCCCAGATGTCCATAATATCCTCCTAGGATCTGTCAGACACACCTGCAAGCTTGAGTCCTGGCTTAGCCCTAACCAGCTTATCCTTTGGATACGGAGGAACCTCCTTGCTAAAAGTCCGTGGCAAGTACTGGCCTCTTGGTTCGCCAACAGGTCTTATGCCCGGAGCATCGTCACGCCACTCAGCTATCACCTCACCACGAAGAATGGTCATAATAGGCCAACCCGTGTAAGTCTTGCCTTCCATTAAAGACCAGCCGGCTCTTGTATTAAGGTGATCTTTACCAACCTTTACCTCGCGCGAAAGATCGACAACTACAAAATCTGCATCAGAACCAACCCTTATATCCCCTTTCTTGGGATATAGACCAAAAATCTTTGCTGGATTTTCGCAGCATACCTGAACCAGACGTTCAAGTGTAATCCTGCCTTCGTGCACTCCATGGGTTAGCATCACTGGCAACATCATCTCAACTCTAGAAAATCCACTACGGCATGTCCATATGTTCGGACTGTACATCTCTTCGTACGTTGCAGGCTCCCACGCCACAACATGGTCTGACCCAACAGCGTCAATGTCGCCCCTTGCAAGGGCAGCCCAGATTTCTTCTTGTACATCTTCCCACCTAAGAGGTACATTTATTCGCCACCCATCATCAGGAGTAAATCCAAGCCATGCCGGACCAGTTTGTGCATATATCTCCACGCCACGCGCCTTTGCTATTCTGATTTGCTCAAATGTTTCTGGAGTTGTTGCATGCTGAATGTACAGCCTGTTTCCCAACTTCTCGGCTATATAGGCATATGCTCTTACATGCTGAGCTTCAAGCATGTGTGGCGAGCGATCAGTCCATGCACCAAAGTCAGTCCTACCAAGCTCACGAAGCCGCTTTTCAAAGACTCTTGCAATCTCCCAGTTTTCTGCATGTATCGAACATATGGCTGGATAGCCGTAACGAGACACGTGCTCAAAAACTTGATACAAGACCCCGTCATCAATTCCAACCCCAAGCCCGGCTCTCCTACTAGGCCAGTTATGATCTTCAGCCGGTATGTGCTTTGTGTGCATGTAAAGCTTGAACGAAGTAACTCCGTACTGTTCGCAGTAAATTGGGATTTCATCTGCCTGCTCATCTGTCTCAAGCATGAAAGTAAGAAAGCAGTCAATATGCGAGACAGTCTCTATTATCTCTTTGGCTTTAGAAAATGACTTTGAAAAAGGCACAACGTCCGACGCCTGCACAAACTCTATAAAAGGCTCAAGACCAAGTCTTGTGCTTGGTGCTTGTATCCCCCACGTCGTAATACCAGCACAGGCTGCTGCCTTGCTTTCTGTGCGCATATCGTAATCAAATGGAACATAACAACCAGGATGGGCCTCAGGATCTACTAGACCTGGGAGAACATAATTACCCTTCACGTCAATGGAGTGCTTTGCCGCAGGCGATAGTCCAGGCGCATAAATGCCAACTATCACACCATCCTTGACAGCAATTTCTCCTTCAAACACCCCAGAACCTGTTGCAATACGCCCACCTTTTATAACCAAGTCGACTTCTTCAGCCATTAATTTTCCTCCTAACTGTTTCCTGCCTCAGACAAGCTATGTAAAAGATGCTACCATATGCTACAGTTATTGTCAACAGGGAAAATTACAAGCTAATTAGGCAACATGTAATTATCCAAACATATAGCGTGTTAAGGAGGTACGATAGAATGGCAGAACCTAATCTTATGATTCCCGATATACCCATACCTGATGGCTATACGCAGCGGCTTTCAGTTTTGATACCACCTGGTGAAGCAAGGGTTGTTGATGTCTTCAAAGGTGAATTAGTTGCGGTAATTGATGTACGCGGTCAGCAAGTTTCCGACCTAATGGCATGGGTCATGAAGGACCCTGGTGAATATTTTTCGCCAGCTCACACTGTTTCTTGCCTTGGTCGAATACAGCTAAAGCAAGGAGATAAACTCTGCTCAAATTTAAGACGTGATCTATTTGAGATAATAAGAGACACTGTAGGACACCATGACTTGGTTGTACCATGTTGTGACCCTCAAAGATACAAAAGAGACTTTGGCTTGGATGATCATCCTTCCTGCCTGCAGTCAATAATAAGTGCACTTGATAGTGCCGGTAAAACCCTCGACGCTCACGGTGAGCTCACCTGGAACATTTTTATGAACAATGAGCTGCTACCTGATGGATCTATTGTTACCAAAGAGCCGACACACAAAGCAGGTGACCATATACTTTTGAGAGCTTTAGATGACCTTACTATCGCAGCAACATCATGTCCACAGGATCTAACCCCGTGTAATGCATGGAACATAACTGAAATAGGCATTAAAGTTTTTAAGCCTTTATGAATATTGACGTTCTCCCCAGCCCTAAAGGGCGGGGATTCTTTCTCGCTCTGCGCGAGCTACGCGCAGGTGCTGGTGGGGATGCCATCGCACGCCCGTGGGGGACGCCATCGCCCCAACTACTGGGTGGAGACCCAGATACTTGCGCCGGATGTTAATCGCGCCGACACCATCCCGATGGAAGCGGAATCCGCAGGGCTGACACCGATAGTCCCGACCCCGGGGTTTATATCGATGCAAGCAGCGTGGACATTCCTGAGACGTGTAGGTTTCGTCTTGGGGCACCACCCGCATCCCCAACCGCTCAGCCTTGTAGGTGACCATCCAGCGGACTTGGCCTGTGACCATCTGGTGGATGCGCTGGTTGGCTGAGGAACCGTAATTCACCCGCTGCCGCAGATCCCGCACATCGCCGATGACCACCGTCTGCACACCGCTCGCGTGGAGGGTGGAGACCAGGGCGGTCGTCTGTTTGTGCAGGATCTCGCGAATCTGGTGATCGACTTTCCGGAGCTGTTTCCGTTTGCTCCGCTGGAGCTTGCGCCAGCGGCGGGCCCCTTTCTGCATCCGGGACTGCTTGGCGGCCAGCGCCGCCTGGATCTTGTTCTGATACTGCCGTTTGGCCCGCAAGGCGCGCCCGTTGAAAATGGTCGTGTCCCGACCGTCGTGGACGACGGCGAGGTGAACCTCGCCCAGATCAATGCCTGCTGTGCCGTCGCTAGGAGGACGGGACACCGCGACCTGCTCCACCCTGTAGATACACCGCAATTCGTACGCAGAGCCCGTCCAGCCCAATTCAACCAGCACCGGCATGCCCCAGAACCACGGCACCACCAACGGCACGTTTCCTCGACCGTTGGAGAGAATCAGCTGCCCTTCCTGCATCCGAATCGCCGATGCCTTCCACTGGACCCGGTAGTACCGGTGACGGCGGTGCGGTGGCTTGGCGTGCGGATCGGTCTTCCGCCGTTTACGCCACGATTTAAGCGCCGCATAAAAATCCTGCACGACCGCATCCGCGCTATGGGCGTGCAGTTGACCGGACGTGTGCCAGCGCATCATCGCCGCAGGCTTGAGCCACACGTTCTTCTTGCGTACCGTGCGCCAAAAGCTGACCACCGTGCGGGTATACAACTCGCCCGCTGCACGGGCCAACGCATCGCGTTGCGGAGTGGGGTCCAAGTGTAACCGCCTGACCTCATACCCGTTTTTGGTTTTCGATGTATTGCTTGATGACGGCAAGGGGCGCACCTCCTACGGTGGCAACGAAGTAGCTGTTGGTCCACAAGGTTGGCAGGCGGCTTTTAAGTCACGGAATTTCCTGCCGAAGCAGGCGGGATGACCGGCCTTTCATCAATCGCACCAGCCGGTGGATACCACACTGCGGATCGACCGAGACCAAGAGATGCACATGATCCGGCATGACCTCCATCTCAATGACCTCGGCCTGTCGTTCGGCAGCCACGTTGTGAAGGATCTGCTTCAGGCGCTCATCAACCCCATCGACCAGTACCGGGCGGCGGTATTTCGGACACCAGACGACATGGTACTGGCAGGAGTAAACGACGTTGCGGTTACACTTGAACTTCCGGCTCATGCGATAATTATACTGCATATCACAATCTAATCCTGAAGATCGGGCGGCTTATCCCCAGGACTAACGTCCGGGGCTTGCGCCGCCGGGTTTTCGGTCACGGGTACCGTATAGTGCAAGCGATACCGGTTCGCGCGGTCAACCAGCCGGACAACTTCCACGACCGTGCCTGCGGTCGTCCGTGTGATCCGCTCAATGTCCAGGACCACTAACGGGGCGCGGCCTACTTCGTTAAACCACTGTCGTTCCTCGGTGGTCGCCACCCGAGCCGTGACGGTTTCTTCAAACGCGTGCAAAGACCCATGCATCGCGGCCAACCGGCTATAAAAGTGATCATCGGGATGCAAAATGATATCGGCCATGTCTTGGTGGGGAAGATACCATCCATCGGTGAGGGCCACCGTTTCGGACCCGTCGCCTTGGATTGTGCGCCAACGCATGAGCCGTTCCGGAGCCGGCATTAGCCGGCGAATGGTTCCTGGCGGCTCTTCTGTGGTCAGTGTGAGGGTCTTCACCCACGGATCGCGCCAGGCGGGATCTTCCATAAACCCGCTCGCACGCTCCGAGCGCGGGCGGGGTCCCGCCACCAACCGCTCTTGCAGTCCATGGGGCGAATACAATAGTCCTTCCGTGGTCAGCTGTTGTAAGGCTTTGGCCACGGTACTTGGTTGCACGCCAAACCGTTCGGCGAGTTCGGGTTGTTTCGGGAATACACTGTCCGGTGGCCACTGGCCGCTTTGGATTTCAGCGCGCAAGATTGCGGCGATTTCTTCCCAGATCCCAAATCGACTCATCGCCATCCCTCCACCGTGCGGCGGATGGCGGTTGTCAAGACGTGCCACGCGCGTGCCCCCGCGTCTCGCGAGGCGTAGGACGGGAGTCCCACGACGCCACTGGTGGTGTATGCCTGAAGCCCGGTCGCCGAAAAATGGGGCCGATCGGGCACAGCGACGTCCTCCGGCACGGTCAGGTGCACGACATCCGGGGCGAGGTAGAGTAGCACGCTGCGCTCGAAGGCGCCGGCATGCATGTCCTCGTGCGGCCCAAACGACCAGCCCGCCGCTTGATAAGCCGCGCCCCAGTCAGCACGGGTCGGCAAAAGAAGCACCGTCACGCCGTCCGCATTCCACTCCTGGACCAGACTCGCTAGCACCTGGTTGCCGCCGTGACCGTCGGATGGCCGGATGCCGCGAGTCGGGATCAGCTGATTGCGCAGATGATTCGTGATCGGGCCAACATGGCCGGTGCCTGGGGGGTCGTGCTCTCCGCGGTGGCGACACCCGAAACCGTCCTCTGCGATTTGGCCGGGACCGGCTTTGGCGGGTATCGTGAAGAGGAGGTTATCTGCCTGCCCGGCACGTACTTCGTGACTTGGGAGTGGATCGGTGTCCGCCGGCCGGGAACCACGGATTGGTCCGCCCTTCTCGACGGTCGGCCGTTCGCTGATCTGTTGCCGATGTTGACGCACGTGAGCTAGGGGGTTCCGCTGGCTTCTGTGACTGCGTTCCGATACCACGCCCCCGCCGGGGCGCGGTTATCCAATTCCTCGATTCCATCACAACCTCAAAAGGAGTGGTTTCGCATGTTAAACACTGTCGTTCTCATCGGTCGGCTCACCCAAGACCCCGAACTCCGGTACACCCCGAATGGCGTGGCCGTGGCCCAGTTTACCGTCGCCGTCGATCGGCCGTTTACCGACCAAAACGGGAAGCGCGAGACGGACTTCATCGACTGCCTCGCGTGGCGTAAACTCGGCGAGACCGTCGGCAATCACCTGAAGAAAGGCCGCCTCGTGGCTGTGCAAGGACGCCTTCAGATCTGGTCGTACGAAGCCAAAGACGGCACGAAGCGCCGCGTCGCCGAGGTCATCTGCGATACCGTCCGCTTCTTGGACCGCGGATCCCAAGCGTCCGACGAAGCGTCGGCGGCAGAGCGTCCGATCGACTTGCCCGACGACCTGCCGTTCTAATCCTTAAGGGTCCAGGGCCGCATGGGGGCCTCGGACGGGCATTTCAGGAGGGATCTCGATGTCTATGCTAACACCGCTGGCAATATTGCCAGCACGGCATCAGGAGCTGCTGAGGCCGTGGGCCCAGGAGTCTCCCGCGGAACTGATTCGCCATGCGATTGAACAGACGTCGCTAGAGGACCCCGCCTGGATTTATACCGCGGCGTCCCTCTTACGCGAGCAGCTGTATCGGCAGGTCCCGGGGGGCTACGCGCACTTCCGCGATCATGTGACCACCCTCGTGCGCGCGGGGCTTTATCATCCGTCCCTGGTGACCGTGTATCGACCGGAGGAGCTGGACGCGGCGGGCCAGTGGCTGAAGCCTGAGCGCGATCGGCTGTTTCATTACGCCGGGCTCAAAAGCCTGGCCGATCGGTACCTGGTGCGCGCCCAGGGCCGGCTGCGGGAGTTGCCGCAGCACCGCTTTTTGGTCATTGCGCTGTTTTTGGCGCAAGTCTATGGAGACCACAAGCTGCGGTGGGCGTATGGGTTTTACGAGGCGTTGTCGCAATTGCAGATCACCGTGGCCACGCCGGTGTTGGCCAACGCCGGCCGGGCGGTTCCGCAACTGGCGTCGTGCTTTGTGGACACGGTGGAGGACGACCTGGCCAGCATTTATCGCACCAATGCCGCGTTTGCGCAAGTGTCGAAATGGGGCGGCGGCATGGGGATTTATCTGGGCCATATCCGTTCGCGCGGGGCGGCCATTCGCGGCATGGACGGCGCGGCGGGCGGGGTCATTTCGTGGGTCAAGAATTACAACAACACCGCCGTCACCGTGGACCAACTGGGCGTGCGGGCCGGCGCCGTGACCGTGTGGTTGGACATGTGGCACAAAGACATCCTGGATTTTTTGGATCTGCGGACCAATAACGGCGACCAACGGCTGAAAGCGTACGACGTGTTTCCCGGGGTGAGCATCCCGGATGCGTTTATGCGGGCGGTCGAACAGCGGGCGTCGTGGTTCTTGTTTGATCCGCATGAGATTTGGGAACAGCGCGGCTGGCGGTTGGAAGATTGTTGGGGAGCCGAATGGGAGGCGCGGTATCAGGCGCTGGTGCGCGACCCCGCGATCTCGCGCCGCGAAATCCCCGCGCGCGAACTCATGAAACGGCTGCTGAAGTCGGCCTATGAGACCGGCACGCCGTTTGTGTTCTTTCGGGACGCGGTCAACCGGGCCAATCCCAACAAGCACGCGGGCATGATTTACGCCTCCAACCTCTGCACCGAAATTGCCCAGAACATGAGCCCCACCCGGCTGGTGGACGAGCGGCTGGAGGCCGACGGGCGGATTGTCTCGACGTTGGCGAGCGGCGATTTCGTGGTCTGCAATTTGGCGTCGCTGAACCTGGGACGGCTGCCGACCCGGCGGGCGCGCCTGCGCGCGAGCCGCCTCGCGGTGCGGATGATGGACGCGGTGGTGGACCTCAATGCGTACCCGGTGCCGGCGGCCCAATACACCGCGCACCGCTACCGCGCGGTGGGGCTGGGGTCTCCGGGTATCATCAGCGGCTCGCGTTGGACCACATCGTCTGGGAGTCGCCCGAGCACGTGCAGGCGGCCGACCGGTGGTTTGAGGAGATCGCGTACGCGGCGATCACCGAATCGGTGGCCTTGGCCCGGAAGAAAGGGCCGTATCCGTTGTTCGCGGGCTCGGATTGGCAGAGCGGGGCGGTGTTTCGCGACCGCGGGTATACCGGGCGCCATTGGGAGCGGTTGGCGGCGCAGGTGGCCACCGCGGGCCTGCGCAACGGGTATTTGCTGGCGGTGGCGCCGACTTCGAGCACGTCGCTGATTGCGGGCAGCACGGCGGGGATCGATCCGGTTTTTGAAAAATTCTACTGGGAAGAAAAGAAGGGTGGCTTGATGCCCCAAGTGGCGCCGGACCTCTCGCCCGAAACGCAGTGGTATTACAAGGCCGCGCATACCCTCGACCAGCAGTGGAGTCTTCAGGCGGCGGCGCGCCAGCGGCATATTGATCAGTCCCAATCGCTGAATCTGTACGTGACCCCGACCATTTCCTCGGCGACCTTGCTCGAGTACTATCTGAGCGCGTGGCGGCTCGGGTTGAAGACCGTGTACTATCTGCGCAACCGCTCACTGGATGTGGCCGAGTGCGTCAGTTGTTCGGGGTAGCTCGCTGCCATGATGCTCCAACGCCGTCGCGGCTCGCGCCCCCGATCTCCGGGGCGGCTCACGACGCGACGGTCCCCGCATGCCCTCTGCTCCCCACCCGTTGATTGTCCATCCTCTGAAGAAGGTGAGTTCGTTGGCGTCTCTCTGGGCCTGGTCGACCCCCTGTCAACCGCTGACGACTGGACCGCGTACCACGGACTGGTTGGCCCTGTATCAGTGGGTACAGCGTTATCGCCCGCCCGTGCCCCGATCCGGCCGTCCGCCGGTTCCGCACTTCGGCGCGCGGCCCCAATGGATCCGAGCGGACATCTCGTGGCTCACCACCCCGCGCTGGACTGCCACGTGGGATCCGGAAGCCGGGTTCATCGGAACTCGCTGGATTCCGATCCCCCGGCAACGGCCCAATCATCTATTTTGGCAAGTCGTTCTCGGCCCCGCCGATTGGATCGGCGTCTGGACCGTGCAGCTCGCGTCAGACGCGGCTCCCTATAGTGTCTGGGGGCTGTGGTGGCCCGCCTGGCGCCGCATTGTGCCCGTCGTGCTGATTGATCGCGCTAACCCCGAACCGTACGGTCCCCACCCGCCGCTAATTGACGGGCGGATCGTCGCACCAGCTGCCCAGCATGACCGCTGGGCCACGTTTATCGTGTCCGACCGCGGTTGGGCCACACCCGACGAATGGCGCTTTTGGACCGCGGCAACCGATCTGCTGACGGCCGTGACTCGTTGGCCGATCGTGTTGTGGTAATGCGTTGGCCTCCTTACGGGGTGACTCCCCGGGTGAGCTAGGCCGAGCCCTACCGGTTTAGCCTTATCGCTTTTCAGAACACTAAAAGGAGCGTCTGCGGATGGTGTCCTCGTTCTGGCGTTTTCTGAGCTTAGCATGGAGCCCGTATCGCCAACGCCCTTGGACATGGGTTGCGGCCTATGTGCGTGGTGGGGGGCGTTTCTGCTGGGGTGGTTCCTCCGGTTAGGCAATCCGGCCGTATGGTTTGCCGTCATCACGGCCGCTTTGCACACCCAACAGTGGTCGCTTCCGCCGTTGGTATCAATCCTTCGGCATAACACGCTTCTTCTGAGTGTCTATACCGGGGCCGCTTGGCTCTGGTTCACTTCTCGACCCGCCCAGACGGCGCCTCCTGTTAGTCGGTCCGTACGCATCGGATTCCGATGGCGGCTTCTGTCCTTCATCGTGGTAACGGGCAACGTCTTGCTCCAATTTGTTTTCCTTTTCGGCGCCGGCGTCGTCAGCGCAGACGCCTGGGGTTGGCGCGGCCTATTGGCCATGCCGCACGGCGTCCTGGAATTTGCGGGATACACCATGCCCCTGGGGTTGTTTCTGGCTCGCCCGCCATCTACGCATCGCACATTTTGGGCGGCGGTGTGGGTCAACGGCTTTTTGTCGTTGGTTTTCGCCGCTATCATTGAAACCTTCCTCACGCCAGCGATTCAAGCGGCTCTCCATCTCCCTGTCAAAAAACGTGAGACTCTACACCTGGCGGTTTCGAACATGTTTTCAGACTTGATTTTGTCATTAGCACGTAGGTATATTCTTATTTGGTGATATGGTATGTTTGAACAGCAGGCGGATCTTTTTAAGGCGTTGGCGGACCCGATGCGGCTACGCATTTTGGCGTTGCTGCGAATCCGCGAAGCCTGTGTCTGTGAATTGGCAGGGCTTTTGCCCATCACCCAACCGGCGGTGTCTCAACACTTGCGGAAATTGCGGCAGGCCGGCCTGATTCAAGAACGGCGGCATAAATACTGGACGTATTACGCCTTGCGGACGGATTTGGCCCCGGCTGTGGCCGCGCTAATCGCGCAATTGCCGCACGTCGAAGCGGACGAAGCATGGCTGACCGGCCATCAGGTTGACACATCGTGTCAAGTACTGGTGCCGACTGAATCGCCGGCCGTAACGGGGTCAGCGCTTAATGACTAGGGAGGATATGATGGACGAGCGCACACGGGAATTGGTGGCTCTGGCTGCGGCATTGGCGGCGGGGTGTCCGTCTTGTCTGGAGTCACATTGGCAGGAGGCCGAACGGTTAGGAGTTTCGACGGCGGAAATGACGGAGGCGATACAAATTGCACGCGCGGTACGCGTGACGGCGCTGTTGACCATGGACTCGTTGGCCGAACAATTGCCGCATCGGGTGGACATTCCTTTACTGGAATCGGCCGGGCAATGCGGGCCCGGGTGTCAGTGTTAGGAGGCGCACAAGATGACCGTCGAGATTTTTGATCCCGAACTTTGTTGCACGTCAGGGGTCTGTGGGCCGGCCCCGGACCCGGTGTTAATCGCCATGGCCGACGCAGTCGATCGCTTACAACGTAACGGCGTGACGGTAGCGCGTTACCAGTTAAGTCGCCAACCGCAAAGCTTTCTGCAAAATCCCTCCGTCTACCGAAAAATCGTTGTGGAAGGGGTCTCGTGCCTGCCTATGGTGGTCATCAACGGCGAGGTCAAATGGACGGGCCGGTATCCCGGTTACGAGGAATTGGTGGCGGCATTGGCTGAATACGCGTGAAATAAAGGAGAGCTGTCATGCCGACCCTATTTTTTTCCGGAAAAGGCGGCGTCGGGAAAACCAGTTTAGCGGCGGCCACCGCGGTCCGGTTAGCCGACCAGGGCTATCGAACGTTGTTGGTGACGACAGATCCGGCATCTAATCTTGCGGATGTATTTAAGCAACCGATTGGACCGGTTCCGGTTCCGATTGTTGCGGTTCCTCGATTATCGGCTCAGGAAATCGATGCCGAAGCGGCGGCAGAAGCCTATCGGATACGAGCGTTGGCGCCGCTTCAGGGGAAGCTTCCGGATGCGGTCTTAAATACCTTGGCGGAGCAAATGAGCGGCCCTTGCACGGTAGATATTGCCGGGTTCGATCAGTTTGTCCAAAGTTTGTTGGAGCCTGCCTATGACTGGTTGGTGTTTGACACCGCCCCGACCGGCCATACGCTAAGACTCTTGGCATTGCCGGCCGCCTGGTCGGCCCATATTGAGCTGAGCAGTCAAGGCAGCGGACAAACGTGTCTAGGTCCGGTTGATCAGCTGACGACATCCACCGAACAATATCAACGGGCCTTGGCCCACCTAAAAGATCCGGTGGCCACGATGTTTGTGCTGGTTACCCAACCGGAACGAACCAGTGTGGAAGAAACGTTACGGGCGGCCGACGAATTGCGGAATATCGGTTTGTCCAACCTGCGGCTGATGATTAACGGCGTCATTCCCGAAGAATCGGCGCGGCTCCCGTTTCTTCAATCCCGTCGACAACAACAACAGGCAGCGATCACGCGGTTGCGCCTGGCGTTCGGCGATGCGCCGGAGATTCCGTTGCAACCCGAAGAAATTACCGGAATAGAACGGCTTCGGGACTTAGGAAAGTGGGTGGCGTTTCATGTCCCGGCCTAACGTTAGACGGCGTGTTTTTTTCTCCGGTAAGGGCGGCGTCGGCAAAACCACCTTGGCTACCGCCACCGCCGTAGCCGGTGCCGATTCCGGGTATCGCACCTTGTTAGTCACGACGGATCCAGCGGCCCATACCGGATGGGTTCTGGAAACGGCGGTTGATACGATACCTCGGCCGATTTCGAACGTACACGGTCTTTATGTCGCTCGCATAGACCCGACCTGGGAGACGGCGGAATATCAACGAAAGGTCTTAGAGGATGCCGCACACCATTATCCGGCCGACACGGTAGACCGCCTACGAGAAGAGTTGGCCAGTCCGTGTACCGAAGAAGTGGCCGTTTTTCATCGCTTTCTGGATTTATTGTTATCCGATGAGTGGCCCTTGGTGGTGTTTGATACGGCGCCGACCGGCCATACCCTCCGCCTATTGGAATTGCCGTTAAGTTATCAACGGCAGTTGACGGTAAAAGTGGCAGGACCGGACCCGTCGGAGGGCGAACCCGAAGAGGCCGCGAAAATTGCCGACGCGCTCCGTCTTTTGCGCGGGTCGGAAACCAAAGTGGCATTTGTCCTCTATCCTGAAGCGACTCCGATTCTCGAAGCCCGGAGGGCCGTACACGAACTCCATACGGCAGGAATTTATGCCAGTCATGTGATGGTCAATCAAATGTTGCCGGCGGAGGTGCTGGCCGACCCCTTATTTGGCGCGCGATATGCCATGCAACAACGCCATGTGAAAAATCTTCGGCAGCATTTCCCAACCGAGCAAATTGTGACGGTGCCGCTGATGGAACAGGACGTGATTGGACTGGACGCGTTACGGGCATTGAACCGGGCGATGTTTCCCGAGGATTTCGATACCCTATGGGGGTTTGCTCGAATTAACCCGGAGACCATAGAAAAATCTGATAAGAGGGTGGGTTTGATGGCAAAAATCGCTATTGTATTATTATCTGGGCAGGACAATCCCGGGCGGGCGATGGCGGGGTTGCATGTGGCGAAGCGGATTTATGACGCCCGGGAGGAAAACGGGATTGATGAGGTGGAAGTATTTTTGTTCACCCAAGGGCTCAAATTG
>Ga0167615_1000165_pt1 | contig 23556 bp, 22 predicted proteins | sample BED_Mat_host_9_1_FD_111800 | JGI IMG/M metagenome (GOLD analysis project Ga0167615, IMG submission 111800) | Extremophilic microbial mat communities from Yellowstone National Park, USA - BED_Mat_host_9_15 (v2) (version 2) | ecosystem: Environmental > Aquatic > Thermal springs > Hot (42-90C) >... | reverse complement strand
GTACAAGATGCCACAAGACGAATCGCTTTCTAACGAGCCCCGCAGCCACGCGGGGCTAAAGTGCGTGTGGTACAAACTCGCCCCTACAATCCGCGCCATATCAAGGGTACTGTCAAACTCGAGATAAAGTTCGCCAAGGGTCAAAGCCGACCATGTCACACATAAGGCACGCACGGCGAAATTCCACCACTTGACGGGACACTACTCGACACCGAGCGGCATCGTGAACTGTTCACCTAAGACAAGGAAAAGCGCGGCGATGAGTTCGCCGCGCGTCGGGTTACTTCTTTTTCGATTTGGACGTGCTCTTGCTCGCCGTCTTGTGCGACGTTTTGTGTGCCGCCGGCTTCTTGGCAACCGTCTTCTTCGGCGCGGTCTTGGTCGACTTCTTGGCCGCTGTCTTGTGCGCCGCGCTCGTCTTGGCCTTATGCACGTGCACGACGGCATTCGCTGGATGCGCGGCCTTCTCCGTGCCTGCAAACGCAACGCTCGGCGCTGCCAACAACGTCAGCGCTGCCACGCTTGCCAGAATCGACTTTTTCATGGTAACCCCCACCTCGATGGCTAAGTTTGGCCAGCCCGGCCTACCTGTAATCTAGGGGAAAGTTCTTAAAATAGGCTCAAACCGCCGAGCGCGGGCGTATCGGGGTTGGCTGGGATCAGGGAGGTGGTAGGCGAAGCGTGGATGACAAAGGCGGGCCGCGGCGGTTTTTTCGACATCAGCCAATATTGATGGCGCGCCCCGCCACGACGGCGACCACCACGAGCGCGAGCGCGGATTGCGTCATCATCAGCAGCTTCATGCGACGGGACAATACCGCCGTGTCGGTCGGGCTAAAGGCCGTGTTGGTGTTGAAGGCGAGATACAGGTAGTCGATGAACGTCGGCTGCCATCCTTTCCAGTCAGGCACATCCGCCATCATCTGCGGGAACAGGAGGTCCGGCGGTTCGGGGGTGCCTCGGTGGCGCCGAATGGGTCCGCCGCGATCGATCTCCCAATACCACACGGCAAACACAAAAATGTTGGTCACCCAGAGGAGCAGTGCGTCTCGAAACAGCGCCACCGCCGAGATGTTTTCGTGAAAGAGTGCGTGCACGAGGTAAGTAATGCTCACCACGAGGAACAGCGTGAGAACCGAGATGGTGGTGAGTGCGAGCCGCCGTGCCCAGACGTCGTGCTCTTGCCAGATGGCTGCGGCGAGAAGCGCCACGAGCACGGCAAACAATCCTGCGCTCATCCACCACGGCGCAATATGCATGATCACCGAAGCGAACGTCAGCAGAATGCCAATGACGACCAGCGCCCCAAAGAACCAGGCGCGCGGCACGCGCCGCGCATAATGGGCGATCTCGTCGATTTCCTCTTCGATGCGCGATTCAAGGGAGCTCGTGCGCACGGAGTCGCGCGCCTCGTCATGGGAACCGTGCGAATCTCGGTTCACCGTTTCCCTCCTCACCGCTCGCGCAGCTCATCCAAGCGAATCGCGCGCTTGTGCACCGTGTGGTACCACGTCCGGTTGCTGCGCGTGAAATAGGCCTGGAGCGTCACAGGTCCCCACGTCCAGAGAAAGAATGGGAGAAGTGGCAGGGCGAAATATGCGCGCCAGTTCACCCGCTCGAGCAGCAGCGCGAGCGGGACCTCAAGGAACAGGATGAGGTTGACCGCCACCCATAGATTCGTGACCATGAGCGCGGCCGGGTTAGACGCCGCGTCGGTCGGATCCGGTGACAGATAGTGAAGCCCAAGCACAATCATCGCGCCGGCAAACAGCAACATGGACCGCATGGGCTGAAACAGGTAAATGACCATGTCGATTTTGGCGAGGTTCCGCTCGCGCAGCCCCTCGAGGAACATGGGGAGCAAATGCTCCCGTGCACACTGGAAATGGCCCTGCTGCCAGCGCAAACGCTGGCGGAAAGAGGCGGCGAAACTCGTCGGCTTTTCATCGTACACGCGCGCGTCGTGCGCCCACACGGGGATGATGCCCCGGCGGACGCAGCGAATGCCGAACTCCAGGTCCTCCGTGAGGCCCGTCGCCTTCCACCCCATCTCCTGTAGCAGCGGATAATCGATGCAAAGGCCTGTGCCGCCGAGCGTGCACGGCAGATGCAGGCGGGCGCGGGCGTATTGCCACAGTCGATTGTCGAACCAGTAGGAGATGGCGAGCGACACGCTGATCCAGGAGTCGAACGGATTCTTGGTATCCAGATATCCCTGGATGACGCGATCGCCGCTGCAAAGGTGGTCGTTCATGATGGCGAGAAAGTCCGGATGAACCAAGTTGTCGGCGTCGAACATCACGATGGCATCGTAGCGCGCACCCATCTCCTTCAGTCGCGCAAGCATCCACTCGATGGCGTACCCCTTACCCTGTTCTGCGCGGTTTTCGCGGACGTGGACCATCGCGCCGTGCGCCCGCGCGCGCTCCACGGTGCCGTCGGTGCAGTTGTCTGCAATGACGTGTACGTCGTACAGGTGCGCGGGATACGTCTGGCGCTTCAGGCTTTCCAGGAGCGGGCCGATCACGCACTCCTCGTTGTGCGCCGGGATGATGATGGCAAAGCGCTTCTGCGGCGCGTGCGTGATGGGCCGTCTGCGGTGCCAGATGCCGTACACGGACAGCACAATCTGGTACAGCGCCACAAGGCCTGTCACAAGCTTCAACGCGGCATAGAACGTGTCCCAGAGCAGGTACATGAGTGTCATTCGTCCGACATCCTCGCTTTCCGCCAGCGGCTGCGCGTCTCATTCGCCTCTGGCATGCTGCGACTCCACGTCAACAAGAGCCCTACCATCAGGTAGTACAAGCTCGCAGTGTAATTGTATTCAAACAGGTTCTCGACGAAACTGTGAATCAAAATGGCCAGGATCCCGGTGAGCCCAGCCAGCGCGAACAGGCGCGAGGCGCCGGAAGCTTGCCGCACGCAACGCATCATATCGCGCACGATGGCGGCGTGCATGGCCATGAACAGCACCAACCCGAGCATACCGGTCTCTCCGAGCACCTTGGCGTAGTAATTGTCGGAGAACGCGGAAAAACTATGGGACGTCGCCACATAGCCGCCGTAGTACCCGAGCCCAGATCCGAAGAGCGGATTTCGGGACATCACGTCGAACGCCTGTTGCCAAAGCGCCATGCGCCCGCCTGCGGACGACTTCACGAAGTAGACGGGGTTGAACAGGTCGAGCGCCCGGTGCCGAAGCGACGGCACGCACAGCCCGAGCGCCGCAACGCCCGCCAGCACGGGCAGGAGGCGCCGCTCAAACGCCGCCGAAACCAGCACGGCCGCCGCGAACAGGCCCAGCCAGGAGCCGCGATCGTACGTCATGAAGAGTGCGCCGAGCCCAATGGCGGCGCCTGCCAGATACGCGACGCGACGCCGCTTGTCCCGATCCACGGCGAACAGGCCGAGCATCAGCGGCAGGGTGAGTTCGAGGTTCGCGCCGAACTCCGCGGGCGACTTCATCACCGTGAATACGCGGGTCCGCACGTGTTCACCGACGTCGAGCCACTGGCTCGGGATGGGCACTTTGATGAGAAATTGAAACCAACCGTCTACACCCATCAGCATAGACATGGCGATCACGCCATAGAACAGCCTGAGGGTGTCCTCCGCGTCGAGGGCGAGCGGCACGAGCAGCCCGACGAAGATGTATTCCACGTCCACCGTCCACGCGTTCAGGGCGAGGACGGGGTGTTTGAGATCCGCCAACACGAGGCAGAGCGTGTAAAGCACGTACCACCACGCGTACCGCGCCCACGCGGGTTGGGATACTTTCACGCCGTATGTGCGGCGGACAAGCGCCGCCCAAGCCAGCGCGAACACCGCGAGCGCGCCCCACACGTTGGCGAGGGGCGCCAGAAACGTGACGTCCAAGCCCTGGTTGATGATGGCGAACGCGCCAAGCGCATAGACGGCCAGGTACGCGATGCGCTTGCCCTGCGCCGCACGCGCTTCGAACGACAACAGGACCGAGCCCGGATTGTCTCGCGACATGCCAGCACTCCCAGCACTCCAAATTCGGACATGGCTCGTCCTGCGAACCACACTATACTCATTCTACCCGAAAATCCGCAGGGCGCATACGCTCGGCTTCCGACATTTTGGCAAACGTTTCGACGAAGATCGCCGCACGGCGAGCTCGGCCGCGGGTGAACTTGCGCCGGGCGGCGCAGGTCTGATTTAAATAGCAGTGGAGACTCTGGGACGGAGTGAGATTCGGTGCGAAGGTCGAGAACAAAGCGTACCAAGCGGCGAGAGCGGGCCGTGACCCCGCCTGATCCGGCGAAAATGGCGAAGCGCCGCCGCTTTCGCGTGCACGTGGTGTACAGCCTCGTCTTTCTCTCGTTCACCTCGCTCATTCTGCGCTTGGGATACGTGCAGGTTGTGAAGGGCACATCGTTTCGCGCCTCGGAACAGCTGACGCAGTACGCCCGCGTGCCCATCCTGCCGCAGCGCGGTTGGATCTACGACGCGAACGGCCAAGTGTTGGCGTGGGACAAACCCGTGTTGACCATCCAGTTCAACCGCTACACGCAGATATCGGACGCGGAAATGCGTCGCGTCGCGTCCATTCTGGCGCCTGTGCTTCAGACGACCCCTCAGGCCCTCTATCAGGCCATGCAGAGCAATCCGGGAGCACTGCAGGTGACGCTCGCTCGGAACGTGACCGATGCGCAGGTGGCGTACGTCGTCGAGCACCAGAGCGAGTTGCCGAACGTGCAGGTGGTGCAGGATTACGAACGCCAATATCCGTACGGCGATCTCGCCGGGCAAGTGCTTGGCTACGTCGGGGCCATCACGGCTCAGAATGTGAGCCAATATAAGGGGTATCTGTACAGCCAGCAGGTGGGCGAGACGGGCATTGAGTACGAGTACGAGCACCTCCTGCAGGGCAAGCCGGGCTACGAGCTGGTGACGGTCACGTCGAGCGGGACGGCGGTCGGAAGTGTGGGCGAGATCGCCCCGCAGAACGGGGACAACATTCAGCTCACGCTGGACGGCCACGAGCAGGCGGTGGCGCAGGAGTTGCTGCAGAACATGATCGACTCGTCGCAGACCAACAAGCAGGACATCACGGACGCCGCGGCGGTCATGCTGAACGTCAAGACGGGCGGCGTGATTGCGATGGTGAGTTACCCGTACCTGGATCCGAACTGGTACACGAATGGAACGTATGTCGATCACGTCCACTACCTGGAGACGTCGGGGGCTCAGCTGAACAACGTCATTGGCACGTACAACTATCCGGGCTCGACGGTGAAGCCGGCCAACATGCTGGCGGCGCTCAAGGCGGGCGTGGTGACGCCAAAGACCGAGATCTTGGACGACGGGTACATCTACATTGGGACGCAGCGCAAGAATGAGGATGAGGGCTTTGTGTTTGGCTGGGTGAATCCCATTGAGGCCATCACCGTGTCGAGCGACGTGTTCTTCTATGAGCTCGGGCTTCACCTGGGGAAGTGGTTCGGATCGAGCACGACGTCTGGGGGAACGTATCCCGCCTCGGATGGGAGCTATCAAAACTACCTGGACACGGACTTTGTGAAGGGCATCAACGCGATGTTCCAGGAGGAGGAAGATTTCGGCCTGGGCACGCTGACGGGGATCGACCTTCCCTTCGAGGAGCACGGCGAGTTCTACATCGAGGACTACCGGAAGGGCAACATCCAGGTGCCATACAACCTGCAGGCGAGCGAGGCGTCTCTCGCAAAGACGGGCAAGTACGTGAACTACGGATCACCGGCCAGCCTGGCGGACGCGGCGATTGGCCAGTCGCAGATGTTCACGCCCATGGAGCTCGGCGTGTATGCCATGACTCTGGCGGACGAGGGGCTCAGGCTGAAGCCGCACCTGCTTGAGAACGTGTATGCGCCAAACGGCACGCCGAATTCGGGGGCGAAGCCGATTCTCACCTACAAGACGCAGATCTTGGGCCGGGTGAGCGCCGCGCCGTGGCAGTGGGACCTCATCAAGCAGGGCATGTACGGCGTGACGTCGAATCCGGCGGGCACGGCCTATTACGCCTTCTTGGGCGCGCCGTATCAGGCCGCCGGGAAGACGGGGACGGCGCAGATTGTCATCAACGGACACCGGACGGACAACTCGGTGTTTATCTGCTACGCCCCGCTCAACCATCCGCTCGTCGCGGTGGCCGTGATGGCGCCAGGCGGGGGCTATGGCGCGAGTTTCTCGGCCATTCTGGCGCGCAAGATGATCGACGCGTATTTCGACGAGCATCACGAGCCCTGGATGCCGAAGAGCCAGTGGACCAATACGGCCATTCCGTCCAACTGGACGCAGTCGCCCGCGTACCTGTTGCCGGAAGAGAGCCATTGATGGCGATGCATTACTGCGCTATCATGAAATCACTTGTGTGGCCACAGCGAGCGTCCGCTGTGGCCTTTCTCGAGTCTTGAAATCGAGGTGTCTTCAGTGACGGAGGAGTTCCGTCGGCGCTCCGCTGGGTGGCGTCGATTCACCCTGTATCTCATCCTGCTCGTCGGACTGGCCGTTGTGGCGTACCTGGGCCGGGAGTCCGAACGGCTTCAGTCGCTGCCCTCGTTGGATCGGCAGATCATCGAATGGGGCATCGCGCTCGCCTGGTTCTTGGTGGGTGCCCTGTTGGTGAATCAACTCCGGCGCACGGTGAACGCCATGGCGTCTCGTCACCCAAGCGCGGACATCCGCGTGCTGAGCGTGGTGAACCGAGCGCTGAGCGCCGTCGGCTACGCGTTCGTCCTCGTGATTGGCCTCAATCTGCTGCAGGTGAAGGTGGGCAGCATCCTCGTCGGCGGCGCGGTGACGGGCGTCATCGTCGGCGTGGGTGCGCAATCCACGCTCGCCAACCTCATCGCCGGTTTGGTGTTGTTTGCCGTGCGGCCCTTTCAGCTCGGGGAGTACGTCAGCTTCCGCACGTATCTCTTCGGCGGCGTGGAGTACAGCGGGACCGTGGTGGACGTGAACTGGTATCACACGATTCTCGAGGAGGGCGGCGTGCGCCGGGTGCTGCCGAACGCGTCGGTGGTCAGTTCGGCCATTACGGTGGGCGCCCGAGAAGGGAACAAGCTGTGCACGGTGCCGCTTCCCTACGCCATTTCGTTTCGGGACTTTGAGGCGAAGATGTCCGAAATGACGGGTGGCCGCGCGGTGCTCGCCATCAAGGAGTTTTCGGCCGACACGTATACCGTTCAGGTTGAAATTCCTGCCGATCTCGACCTCGAGGTCGTTCGAGAGGCCATTGCGGTGTTTCGGGCGCAGGGGTGAGCGCGCGTCGTGCGCGCTTGATCCGTTTCGGTATACTAGAATTGAAGTGCAGAGGATGCGCCAGAAAGGGGAGTTTTCGTGGCAGGGTCGAGCGCCATTCCCAAGACGATGAAAGCGGCGTACCTCGTCGGCACGCGGCAAGTGGAGGTCCGCGAGGTCCCGGTGCCCAATCCATCCTCGGACGAGGTGTTGATCCGCGTGGAGGCGGTCGGGGTGTGCGGCTCGGACGTGCACTACTATGAACACGGCCGAATCGGGCGGTACGTCGTGGAAGGCCCCCTGATTCTCGGCCACGAGGCGAGCGGCGTCGTCGTGGCCGTCGGCGCGGGCGTCAAGCACCTGCGCCCAGGCCAGCGCGTGGCGATTGAGCCGGGGGTGACGTGCGGGCGCTGCGACGCGTGCAAATCGGGGCGGTACAACCTGTGTCCGCACGTGCGCTTCCTGGCGACGCCGCCCGTCGACGGCGCGTTTGCCCAGTACATCGCGCACCGCGCGGACTTTGTCCACCCCATCCCGGACGACATGTCGTACGAACAGGCGGCCATGGTCGAGCCGTTCTCCGTGGCGCTCTACGCCATCCGCCGATCCGGCATGCGCCCCGGGGATCGTGTCGCCATCGCGGGGATGGGGCCCGTGGGGCTTTTCACGGTGGCGGCTGCGCGGCGGCTCGGCGCGGGCGACGTGGTGGTGAGCGATACGGTCGAAAAGCGGCTTCAGCTCGCGCTTCAGCTCGGGGCCACGGAGGCAGTGCACGCGAAGCGCGGGGCCATCGCGGACGCCCTTCACGAGCGATTTCCCGAGGGCGTCGATGTGGCCATCGAGACGGCGGGCCATCCAGACGCGGTAGCGTCCTTGTTGCCGGCCCTGCGCCGCGGCGGGCGCCTCGTGATTGTCGGGCTGTCCCAGGCGCCGCTCCGCGAACTCGATTTGACGCAGATTGCGGACGGCGAGATCGAGATCGCCGGGGTCTTTCGCTACGCCAACACGTATCCGGCAGGGATTCAGCTCATGCGGGAACTCGACGTCTGGGACCTCATCACCGACACCTTTCCGCTCGCCCAGGCCGCCGACGCGCTCGAGCGCGCGCGGACGAACAAGACCGAGAGCGTCAAGGTCGTGGTGTACCCACAGGCATGAAAAGGGGCGATCGCGACCCGCGTCGCGATCGCCCGCGCTGTCTCGGGCGCTACAGCACGTGGCTGCCCGCGAGACCGAGCAGGTAGGAGACGATACCGACGATGATCCCTGCGATGGTCATCTCGATGCCGCTCGACCACCAGGAGCGCACGGTGACGAGGCTCTTCAGGGCGCCCACCACGAAGTGCGCGGCAAGGCTCACGGCCGCAGCGGCGATGACGGCAGCGAGGCCATGCATGAAGAAGAATGGGATGAGAGGCACGACCCCGCCGATGAAGGTGGACAGCCCGCCCGACAGGGCGGCGCCCCACGGATTTCCGCGACTCGCCTCGTGGATCCCGTGCTTCTCCTGCGCCATGGTCGTCAGAAACAGCTCGTCGTCCCTGGCAATGCGCTCGGCAATGTCCTTGGCCTCGTGCGGCTCGAATCCGCGGGTCTCGTAGATGAGCGAGAGAATTTGAATCTCGCGCTCCCGGTTCTGCTCGATGTCCCTTCGCGCCTCGTGGAACGCCTTATCGAGCAATTCATTTTCCGATCTCGTCGCCAGCCACGCGCCGGCAGCCATGGACAAGGTGCTCGCCAACGCACCAAAGAAGCCTGAGATGAGGATGGTCTGATTGTTGCCGGTGTAACCGGCGACGCCAGCGATGATGCCGAAGATGGCGCCGAGCCCGTCGTTCACTCCGTAAATGGCATCGCCGATCCAACTCGGCGTCTTGCGCTGTTCTCGTCCCATCAGTTCGTCGAGTTTGGCGGATGGTGAAAGGGTGCTCATCTTCCATCGTCCTCAGTTCTGCAGAGTTTGGCCGCTCCAGGCGGCGTTGCAATGGCTACACAACCTCATCATAAAGGTGCTTGGTAAAATAAGTCAACCCTAAGCGTTCCAGTTAGCGCCACCTTATCGAGCTCATTAGGACAAAGATCGCCCAAGGAGGAGATTCCACATGCCGCATCCGGTGCCGTCGTTGAAAGAAGCGTACGCGTCCCATTTTCGCGTGGGCGCGGCGGTGAACGCGAAGACGATTCACACGCACGCCGATCTCCTCGAGCGCCACTTCAGCAGCCTGACGCCGGAGAACGAGATGAAGTGGGAGCGCATTCACCCTGCGGAAGATACGTATGCGTTTTCTGCTGCCGACCAAATCGTTTTATTCGCGCGCGATCACGGCATGTTTGTGCGGGGCCACACGCTCGTGTGGCACAACCAGACGCCTTCGTGGGTCTTCCAGGACGCGCTTGGCCAATCCGCGCCCAGGAAGCTCGTCCAGGCGAGGCTTGAGGCGCACATCGCCGAGGTCGTGGGGCGCTACCGGGGGGCCGTCTCATGCTGGGATGTGGTGAACGAGGCCGTGATCGACCAAGGGGAAGGGTGGCTGCGACCGAGCCCGTGGCGCCAGGCCCTCGGGGACGACTATATCGAGACGGCGTTTCGCTTGGCGCATCAAGCGGATCCCGGGGCGCTTTTGTTCTACAACGACTACAACGAGACGAGGCCGGAGAAGCGGGAGCGCATCCTGCGGCTCGTCGAGCACCTGTTGGACCGCGGCGCGCCGGTTCACGGCGTGGGGTTGCAGATGCATGTCTCGTTGGACGATCCGCCCGTCGAAGAGATGGAAGAGGCCATCGAGCGGTACCGCGCGCTTGGCCTTCGGCTGCACGTCACGGAGCTCGACGTGAGCGTGTACCCGTGGGTGCACGAGCCGGATCGGCCGCAGGCGCCGGCGCGCCCGTACGACGAGGAGATGGCCGAGCGGCTCGCGGCCCGATACGAGGACCTGTTTCGCCTCTTTTTGCGGCATCGAGACGTGATCGACAACGTGACGCTCTGGGGCGTGGCGGACGATTCGACGTGGCGAGACGACTTTCCCGTGAAGGGCAGAAAGGACTTTCCGCTCCTCTTCGACGTCCATCACGCCCCGAAGGAGGCGTTCTGGCGCGTCGTTGGCGTCGCCGAACGCTGAACTTTTCGGCCGGGCGGCCGAGTGGTAGAATGTGCCCAAGAAGGCGAAGGTGAAGGGTGGCGATGGCCTTGCGGGGCGCCGTGTGCGCGGTCATGTTGGCGAGTTGGGCGGGGATGGTGGCCGCGAGCCCGCCGGTTGGGGCAGCCACGCTGTCCCCCGGGGCTGAATTGCAGCAGGCCATTCAAGCGTGGCAGCAGGCGCCCTATCGCCAGACGCAGGTGTCCGCCGAGGTCAGCCTTTCCGTCACCTGGCAGGCAGGAGAGGCGCAATCACTCGCCTGGTCGAATTTGGCGAAAAGGCTTGCGCGCGACGGGCAACGGGTGCTGTTTCGAGCGGACGATGACGTGTGGCAGGTGAGCGGAGACAGGGCGGAATGGTTCGCCTGCTCCGGCGCCACCGGGGTTGCGAGCGTGTTCTGGTTTCGGGGCGCAGCGTACGAAAAGGAGCAGGGCCAATGGGTGAGCGCCGCGGCGAGTCCCGCGCTTTGGAATCCCCTGCTCGGCGCATGGACGTCGCCGCACGTGACGGCGCGTAGCGCGAGCGAGGACGACCTTGTGGCGGTCATGGCGGCGGCATCCGCCAGGTCCGTTTGGGCTCCCTGGATCGCGGGCGCCGTCGGTTCGGCGCTCTATGGAAGCCGGCCGATGCCGCAGGCCGACCTGCAAGCGCTCTTGGCCCACACCACGGTGTACGGCCACTTTGGCGTCTCGCGCGCCGCGGGGGCGCCAGCGCTTCAGGCGGCGACGGTGGCGGCGATCGTCGCTGTGCCGAGTCAGGTGGTTGCGCACGCGCTCGGCGGCAAGGCGGCAAATGCGGTGCGGAGCATGACGTGGCGGATCGACTGGACCATGAAGGCGAGCTACCTGCAGGTTTCGGAACCGCTGCCGCAGGGGCTCCAGCCGGCCGGATGGCCTTCGCCGGGGATGGGGAACTCGACCGAAACCAACTCGGCCGACGGCAACGCGGCGCAGTCCAACGGTGAAGCCGCGGGCGGATCGCTCCAAAACGGCGCTTGAAGTCATCCTGCGAGGAAAGGGCGAGGGCGATGGAACTCGTGCGCGTGGAACGCGGCGTGGAGCTTCGGAACGATGAAGGGGAGCGGATTGGCTACATCACCTGCACGGATCGGGGAGATGGGGTCTGGACCATCGACCACACGGTGGTCGAACCGGCCTATCAAGGTCAAGGGCTTGCCGCCAAGCTCGTCGACGAACTGGTGGCCATGGCCCGCGAGCGGGGTGTGAAGCTCGCCCCGGTGTGCTCGTACGCGGTGCTTCGCTTCCGTAGAAGGCCGGACTACGCTGACGTGCAGGCTTGATCGGCGGCGCCGGACGGTCACAGAGGGGTCTTCCCCGCCCGATGTCGGGAGGGGAAGACCCCTTGCGTCAGCGCACCAAGGCATCCAGCGCGGGAAGCGCATGCACGCCGTCGCCGATGTCGGTGACGTAAAACGAAGGCGCGCGGCCCGTGGCCCGTTGATACGCCGCCTCCACGTGCGTCGTGAACGCTTCCACCGCATCCTCTCGAACCAGGCTGACGGTGCATCCGCCGAAGCCCGCGCCCGTCATGCGCGAGCCGATGCAGCCCTCCGCGCTCCACGCGGCCTCGACGAGCGCGTCCAGCGCTTCGCCGGTCACCTCGTAGTCTTCGCGGAGCGATTGGTGCGAAGCGTTCATCAGTTCTCCGAACGCCTCGATGTTCCCCTCCGCCAACAGCCGCGCCGCCTGCCGCGCCCGGTGGCTCTCCATGACGACGTGCCGCGCCCGGCGCACGAGTGTCTCCGCCTCGAATCCCGGTGCGCCCTCGGCTCGCAGGATGGCCTCTACCTCGGCCCACCGGCTCGGCTCGATCTCGGCGAGCGCCTGAACCTCCGGGAAGCGGCGTTGGATCACGGCGAGCGCCGCCTCGCATTCCGCACGCCGCTCGTTGTATTTCGATCCCGACAACTTCCGCGGCACGTTGCTGTTGGCAATCACCAGGCGATACCCCTGCGAATGCACCGGGACCAATTCGTACGCAAGCGTGAGGCAGTTGAGGGAGAGCGCCATGTCCTTCTTCCCCATGGCGACAGAAAACTGATCCATCACACCACAGCTGACACCGACGAATTCGTTTTCCGCCTGCTGCGCGATCACGGCGAGCGTCTCGCGGTCCAGCCCAGCGCCCACGAGGTCATTGATGGCGAACGCGGTGACCACCTCGACGGATGCACTCGAGGACAGGCCCGCGCCAATCGGGAGATTCCCGAAGAAATACAGGTCCATGCCCGGCACGTTCACGCCTCGGCGGTTCAGCACGTCGATCACGCCGAGCGGATAGTTGGCGAAGTCCTGCTCCGGGCGGAACCGCACGTCGTCGGCGTCCACCTCAACGACGTGATAGGAAAACGTCGTCGCGAATCGAAACCGGCGGTCGGCGCGAGGCCGTGCCACGAGCCACGTGCCCATGGTGAGGGCGGCGGGCAGGACGTAGCCGCCGTTGTAGTCCGTGTGCTCGCCAATCAGGTTGACTCGCCCGGGCGCGAAATACGCCCGCAGTTCGCCAGGGTGGCCAGGCGAGAAGGCGAGGATCTGGTCCATCAGGTTAGGCCAGGGGATCGACATGTCGGTTCGCTTCCTTTCGCTTCTGAATCGCTTCCCGCAATTGCGGCGCGGTCGCCTCGACCGCCATCGGGTTGCACGGCGCCCATGCCCCTGTCTCCGACGACGCGAGGTATTTCAGGCGCGTGGCGGTTTGCAGCGGCGGGTAGAACTCGATGTGGAAATGGAAATCCACGGGCTTTTGCGCATTCACCGGGCTCTGGTGAAGCACCATCATGTACGGAAACTCGCGGTCAAACAGTGCATCCATGCCGCTCGTGACGCGCTTCAGGATGCGGGCGAGATCGGTCCGCTCGTCGTCCGTAAACTCCAGCAGGCTGCCGACGTGCCGCTTGGAGGAGATGAACGCGCCGTACGGATAGTCCGTGAAGAACGGGATGTACGCGTAAAAGTGCTCGGTTTCTTCCAACATTCGCTGCCCGAATGCGACCTCCTCGCGGTTGATGTCGCACATGAGGCAGCGGCCGGTCTCCTCCCGGTGTGCCGCAAACGACTCCAATTCGACCCGCAGCTTCTGAGGCACGTACGGGTAGGCATAGATCTGCCCGTGCGGATGCGGCATGGTCACGCCAACCTCAGGGCCGCGGTTCTCGAAGATGAGCACGTACTTGTGACGTGGATTCGAGGCCAGATGGCGGAAACGATCCGTCCACAGGTCCACCAGCTTGCGGATGTGCGCCACCGGGAGTTCGGGCAGCGTCGTGGTGTGCTCCTTCGAGTATAAAATGACTTCGCATTTTCCGTAAGCGGGTTCAACGCGATAGAGCTCGGTCGCCACGTCGTCCGGCTGCGGCGGATTCGGAGATAACGCGGGAAAGTCGTTGTCGTACGCCAGCACGTCGTAGTCGTCGGGCACCTTGCCCGAGCCAGGGCAGAACGGGCAGTTATCTTTGGGCAGGTTCGGGCGCTTGTGGCGGTTCGACGCCACCATGGTCCAGTCGCGCAACAGGGGATTGTATCGAAGTTCCGTCATTTGGCATCACCTCGATGAGGGTTTGCGTTCGGCGCGTCGGCGATGATGAGATCCACGTCGGACTCCGCGAGGCTCGCGGCCTCCGCCTCGCCCGGCCATCGGTCGGTGATGAGCGCATCAATCTCACTGAGCTTCGCAAAGCTCATCAACGACTCCACGCCCCACTTCGTGTGGTCGGCGAGGACCACAACGCGCGCGGCGCGTTCCATCATCGCCCGGTTGACCGCGGCCTCCAGCACGTTCGGCGTCGATAGGCCGTGATCGACGTGCAAACCGCTCGCACCGACGAACAGGATGTCCGCGCGAAAATGGCGGATCATGTGTTCCGCCACGGGGCCCACGAGGGCGTCGCTCGGCGTTCGAAACTGGCCGCCTGTCAAAAAGATATCGCTGTACCCGTTCTTGGACAGCTCCGTGGCGACGTTCACCGAGTTGGTGAGAAACGTCAGGTCTCGAAAACCTGCGATGTGTTGCGCGAGGACCCATGTGGTGGTACCCGCGGCTATGGCGATGGTCATCCCGGACTCAATCTGACGAAGCGCGGCTTTGGCGATGGCGATCTTCTCCGGGATCTGGAGAATGCGCTTGTCGGTGTAGGGCAGCTCGCGAGCCGCGCGAGCCACCTGACCGCCGCCGAACGCGGTCTCGACGAGTCCCTGCGCTTCGAGCGCTTTCATGTCCCGGCGAACCGTGATCTCCGACACGCCGAGCCTCTCCGCCAATTGGCGGTACGACGCGAAGCCGTGCTGGGCGAGCAGTTCCAAGAGCACGCGCTGCCGCTCCTTCGGATACACCGTCCTCACCTCGCGCCCTATGATCATGGTTTATCATAACATAGTCGACTTATTTTCAACATATGATACTCTGTGAGATTCCGGCGCATGTTTCCACGGTTGGCCTACATACGGCTCGGTTTCCTGCGCATCCTAAGGCCGACGACACCACATTCGCCTTATAGGAGGTCGAGCCATGCAACAACAGTCGAACATGCAGCCCTCCATGCAGGGCAACATGATGTCGAATGCCCAGGCGGGATCGCAGGGGCAGGTGCAAAACGCGCCCAACGCGCCGTTTGGCGCGCACGAGATCATCGGGATGAACGAGGTGCTGCAGGCCACGTCGGCGAACGCCGAGGTGCTGAACTTCCTCGCGCATCACGCGCAGGACATGCAGGTCCGGCAGCTGCTTGAGCGCCAGGCCCAGGCCATGGAGCAACACTACGTGGAGGGCGTGCGCGTCCTGCAGACCCAAAGCCCCATGGGCGGACAGGGCTACCAGGCGTTCATGCATGCCCAGCCCAAGCTCGGGCTTCGCCATCCCACGTATCCCGCGCCCAACCTGCAGGCCCAGGCGCCGTCCGACCGCGCCATTTGCGCCGTCGCCCTGAACCTGCACAAGTTCGGGGCGATGATGTGCACGATGTTCGCGTTGGAATGTGCCAACCCGCAATTCCGGACGTTCCTCATGACGAGCGCGAGCCTTTGCGATCGCATGGCGTACGATCTGTTCGCCTACATGAATCAGAAGGGCGACTACCAGGTTGCGACCCTGCAGAAAAACACCACGCAGACGATGATCGACTCGTACCAGATGCCCGGGGGGATGGCGCAGCCCGGCATGCCGCAGGCGCCGAACGTCCAATAATGAGGTGGGCGGCCCGCGCCGGGCCGCCTGCTTTCAATCATGATTCGAGAAATCGCGCGTATGCTGGTCTTCGGGGAATTTCGCGTTCCAGATCTCTCGCGCAAGGAGTCGATCGAGATGCTGACAACCGTGGATCACATGGTGGCGTACTGCTTTGGCAGACAGGACATCTTGGACCGCGCGCACAACCACTTTGAGCAGACCATCGACGAATTGCTGCAAGAAGGGGAGGTCATCTGGACGCGCGATCCCGTCGCAGGCGTGATTGCGCACGACGGGCGCTGGTACGTGTGGTTTCGCCACGCTCGGGACAATGGGCAGGTCGAGGGGAAGCTCTTCGCCTGCGCGGATGAGATGCAGGTGGTGTCCCTCGTGGTAGAGGAGATCCCCTGGCTTGAGCCCGAGTGCCGCATCAAGCTGCTTCGCGCGCTGCGCGCAGCGCATCAAAGCGCTTGACGCGGCGCGAGACGCGCTCGTTCCCCTCGGCCCTGGGCGCAGGGCTTTTTTCATCGCCAAAAAATCGCAGGCCCGACCGCTTTATCTGTCGAGGAGAATCGGATAGGATCGAACCATGTAGAAACCGAGGCAACGCTTCGGGCCATTGCGAGGGGACGCTTGTGAAGACGCTCAAAGGCATGGACGCACTCGAGGTCGCCGCTCGTTACGGCATCACGCTCTATGATACATATTATGGTAACGAAGTGACCGTGCAGGAGGCGCGCGAGTTCATCGAGGCCAAGCGGGATCCGGATAGCTTCATCCTCAAGGACTGGCCGGATACCGAGGAAGAGGCCGAGGATGTGCTCCTCATGCACATCTATCAGGCGCTTCGCGAGAAGAAGCAGGCGCACGGACGGGTGGATCTCGTCATCGAGCAGACCGAGGGCCCCGTCATCAACGTGGCCGCGGCGGAACTGGCGGCGCTTCGCCTCGGCAGCCGCCGCATGCTGGAGGTGGACGATCGCGACGACGGCGTCTACTACCACGTTCCGCGGACCGCTCGCCTGACGGACGAGTTTCTCGACAAACTCGGCCAGTTCGTCTGCGAGGAGTGCCGCCATTTCGATCTCGCCGGCCCCTACCACGAGGCGTGCCTGTACGCGCTCGTCCAGGCCATCCGGCGCGGCGAATTTGCGCTCGAGGACGTCGTGGAGGAACGGCCTGCGGACGGGAGCCCGCTCGGCCGATTGTTTGGCTCGAACTTCGGCATGTGGTCCCGCCGCGTCTCGGAGACGAAGTCGCGCCTGCAACAGGCGTGGAAAAAGCGGCGTCGCGCTGTGCTGTCTCGCATGGAGGACAGGCGCCAGGAGGAGGCAGGCGATGGCCAGGCCCAGGCGCGCACGCAGGACTGGACCACCGCCACGCTCCACCGGACGCTCGCCGGATTGAAGCGCACGCGCATGGCGGCCAAAGCCACCGCGCCAGCCGCGGAGGCGGAGATCGAGCGCCCCGCAGCGCAGGCGCCGCTTGATGCCGGCGAGATCGTCGATGCACTCAGCGAGCCGACGCAATCCGGCGCGCGGCGCGAGCGAATCACGAAGCGGGCGCTCATTCGGTACTTGGAGCAAGTGGAGATTGTCGACGAGTCCGGAGAGGAAGCGCGGGAACTCGCCGATCTCCGCCAGCGCTGCATCGAGCTTGAGGCGCTGCTCGACTCCGCCAACACGCGCTACGATCGAGCGCGCGCCGAAATCGACCACTGGAAGCGCCAGTACGAGGCGCTGAAGAAGGACATGGACACCGTGCTGCAGGCGCTCCAGATTGCGCGCAGGCACGCGGGGGACGAGGCGGCGCCCACGGGGCGGGACGAGGCGTGATGAGGGCGTGCTGCATCACGGAGCAGGCGTGTGCGGCGTCTGCTCGCTTCGGGGCAGCAGGCTCGGGTGGCGCATGAGGGCGTATGCGCCCGCGGTGACGCTGGCGAGCAGGGCCCCGGTCACCCAGAACACGCCGTGGATACTCGTCGCGTCTGCGATGGCGCCGCCGACGAGCGGTCCGACCGTGTTGCCAATTTGGTTTGCCGTCTGATTGAGCCCGAAGGCGCGCCCGCGGAACGAGGCGTCGGTCGACCGTACAATGAGCCCGTTGATGGCCGGGTACACCGCGCAGAAGAAGGCGCCGTACACGAAGCGGACGGCCGCGAAGGCAATCACGCTGTGAAACGGAATCTGCATGAAGGTCCACACCGCGCCGCCCGCAAGGCCGATGGTGAGCACCCTGGCAAAGCCGATGCGGTCCGCGTATTTCCCCCAGAGCGGCGCGAAGACCACGCTCGCGATCCCGGCGAGCGAAAACACGAGGCCCGCGAGAAAGGACGCGTTCTTCGCGCTCGCGGACGGATCGAGCTCGGCGATGTAGAGGGTCAGGACCGGCTCGATGGTCATGATGGAGAACGAGACGACCATATTGAGCGAGAGAGCCGTGACAAGCGGCTTGTTGTGAAGCGCACCGCCGATGGCCCGCACCACCGAGGGCCGAGAGGTGGCGCGCTTTTTGTTCATCTCGCGCACGAAGAAGAGCGCGAGCAAGGTCGAGATGAGCACGAGCACGGAAGCGCTCCCAAACGCCACGCGGTTTCCAAACAGGCGCGCGATGGTGCCGCCGACGAGCGGCCCGACAATGCCGCCTGCGGAACTCGCGGCCGAGATGGTCGACAGCGCGTAACCCACCTTATCCTCAGGCGTGTTGCTGCCCACGAGCGCCACGGAACCGGGAATGTAGCCCGACAAAAGGCCCTGCAGCGTGCGCAGGACGAGAAGCTCCCACGGGTGTTGGACAAACGCCGTGAGGCCGTAGATCACAAACAGCACAAAGCCCGCCCGGACGATCATCGGCTTCTGGCCGTATCGATCTCCGAGCGAGCCCCAGTAGGGCGCGGCAATGGCGCCGGCGACGAACGCCGCGCTGTAGAGTGCGCCGGACCAGATGTCGGTGTGCTCGTGCACCCCGATTTTGAGCAGAAACAATGGCAGGAACGGGATGACCATTGAGTAGCTCGCGGACGTGAGCAGCGTCCCAATCCACAGGACCACGAGGTTTCGTTGCCAAGTTTCCATCTGCCATCACCAACGTTTTTCTTTTTATCTTACCGCTATCTCGATGGCGCGGGGCAACGAATTTCAGCTTCTCGAAATGTGGTTCTCAATTCATCTGGAAAGCGGTATCATAGGTCTAACATGATTAGGAATTTCGTCGAAAACGTTGGATGGAAACTGTGTCTATGAGGGAGGACGCCTGATGCCGCAGATTCGCCAAGTCATCAGCACGCTGAGTAACGACGGCAAGGAGATCATGGGTCCGGACGTGTTGGTTTACCATTATCCGGACAACAGCATTTTGAATGGCTCGCTGCTCACGGTGGAGTCGAATCACTTTGCGGTGTTGAAGTCGCGTGGCGCCATTTTGAACGTGTACGAGACGGGGCAGTACGTCATCCAGACGCCGGATCGGCCCATTATCGGCGCCTTTCAGCAGGCGTTCTTCGGTGGCCAGAGCCCGTGGCAGTACGAGGTGATTTACATCAATCGGGCAAAACTCATCCTCGAGGTGTCGGGTGTGGCCTACTCGAAGGAAATGGCGGAGATGGGGTACCACGTGAGCTGCTATGTGCACGTGGACACCAAGGAGGACGCGCTGAAGCTCGTGCAGCACATGCCGATGTCGGGCCACTACGTCAGCATGAAGGAGGTCAATTGGTACGCGGGCCCTGTCATTGAGCAGTCCATCAACAAGATTGTGCAGCTGACCGAATTGGAGCGGGTCAACGAACGGATGCCTGAAATTTTGGAATTGGTGAAGGAACACCTTCAGGAGTTCCTCTCGGTGTACGGGCTCACGCTGAACGACGTGAAGGCGCTCGTGTACCCGCGGGACGAACGCATGAAGGAGCTCATTGCGCTGCGGGCGTTCGGCTTGTCGGAGTTGGATGCGGTTCGGTATTACACCGCGATGATCATGGCGCAGAAGGGCGTGATCTCCGCGCCCAATATGGCCATCGGCGAGCCGTTCTTCATCGGCAATCCGCAGGTCGCGGCGGATCGCATCACGCAGGTGGAGAGCAAGCACTGAGGGGGCGCTGCGATGAGCGACCTGATGCGATACGGCATCGCGGTGTCGCCGGGCACACCGGTCAATCAGATTCTCACCGGCTGGATGAACGCTTGGTTCGTGAACATGCGCGATCCCCGCTTTCGCCTTCGCGAGCGCATGGTCGCGTTCCACAACGCCATGGACCGCGCCCTGGGCGCGTACCTCGCTCAGCTGCGGGAAGAATTGGCCTCGCTTCGCAAGCGGCTTCCACAGCCGACGCGCGAGGATCCATTTCCGAACCTCGAGGCGCTTTCGGCGGTGAAGGAACTCGAGAGCTACATTCTCCGGGTGGAATCGGTTCGCACGCTCGCCCTGTCGGCGCCCGTGCCGCCGGACGAATACGTGTTTCACGGCCGGGCGGAACACGAAGGGATGCTCGCCGAGCTCGCGCGGATGGACGGCGAGATCGCGCAAAAGATGCAGGCGCTCTCGCCGGGGACCATCGGCGAGGTGGAACAGCTGCTGCGAACGCGGAACGAGCGGTGGCACGCGCTGGTTCAGCCGTGATCACAGGAGGCGCGGGGGCGTGCGCGGGATCATCGACTCCGCGAGCGCCTTCGCGGTCTCGTCTGCCGCGCCGCACGCTTCCAGGTAGAACTGCATCTGCGACGCCACCTTCGGTTCGCCGGGCTTCGGCTCGACCTTCTGGTACTGGCCGTTGGGTGATAGGATCCACCGATTGACGTTGTCCCGAAGCTGCACATCCAGGATGTGCTTCAGTCGCTGTTTCAGGTTGTCCTGCAGCACCGGAAACAGGATCTCGACGCGGCTCACCATGTTGCGCGTCATCCAGTCCGCGCTCGAGAGGTAGTACTCCTCCTCGCCGCCGTTCAGGAAGTAGTAGATGCGGCTGTGTTCCAGGAAGCGCCCGACGATGCTCGATACGCGGATGTGATCGCTCACGCCGGGGATGCCGGGGCGAAGGCAACAGATGCCGCGCACCAGGAGGTCGATCTCGACGCCGGATTGCGACGCCGCGAAGAGGGCGAGAATGAGGTCCTTGTCGGTCAGTGCGTTCATCTTGGCGATGATCCGAGCGGGCCGCCCGGCGCGGGCGTGATCGATCTCCCGTTGGATGAGCTTGAGAAACGCATCCTTCAGGCCGTGCGGAGCCGTTGCGATGCGCCGCCACGCGGGCGGATCGGCAAAACCCGTCAGGTGGTTGAAAAAGAGCGATGCGTCTTCCCCGAACTCTTCGCGCGCGGTGAACATGCCGAGGTCCGTGTACAGGCGCGCGGTGTTGTCGTTGTAGTTGCCGGTGCTGAGGTGGACGTACCGGACAATGCGCTCACCTTCGCGCCGGACGACCAGCGCAATCTTGCTGTGGGTCTTGAGCCCCACGAGGCCGTAGATCACGTGGCAGCCGGCCTCCTCGAGTTTCTTCGCCCAGACGATGTTGTTCTCCTCGTCAAACCGGGCCTTGAGCTCCACCAGCACGGTGACTTGCTTGCCATTTTCGGCCGCCCGCGCGAGCGCCAGCACGATGGGCGAATTGCCGCTCACGCGATACAGCGTCTGTTTGATGGCGAGGACCTGCGGATCGTTCGCGGCCAGGTGGATGAAGTGAACGACGGGATCGAACGATTCGTAGGGGTGAAATAGCAGGATGTCCCGCTTGGCGATGGCCTCAAACAAGCCGGTTTCCCCGATGAAGTCCGGCGGCACCTGCGGCGAGATGGGCGGGAAGCGGAGGTGGGCGTATTCGGGCATCGCCGAAAAGCGCATGAGGAACGTGAGATCCAATGGCCCGTCGATGGCGTAGATGTCCTCCGCCTCGAGTTCAAGCCAATCGCGCAGGGTTTCGACGAGCTCGGACGACATGGAACTCTCGACTTCAAGCCGTACCGCGGCCCCCCGGTTCCGCTTCTTGACCTCACGTTCGATCTCCTCGAGCAGATCTTCCGCACTCTCTTCGTCCACCGTGATGTCCGCGTTGCGCGTGATACGGAAACAGGCATGCTCAAGCACGGTATGACCCGGAAACAGCGTGTCGATGAACATCTCGATCACGGCCTCAAGCAGCACGAACACGCGTTTGCGCCCGCCCGTGGGCAACTCCAGGTATCGCGGAAGGACGCTCGGCACCTGAACCACGGCGAACAGCGGAGACTCGTGAGGCAATCGAACGGCGACGGGTTCCAAGAGGACCGCGATGTTGAGCGACCGATTCGCGAGAAGCGGAAACGGGTGACTTGCGTCGACTGCAAGGGGCGTCAGGACAGGGAAGATATGGTGATGATAGTATTCCTCAAGATGCGCGCGCTGCGCATGCGTCAGCTGATTCGGTTGGACAAAGTCAATGCCTTCCTTCCGCAGCGCAGGGAGCAGCGTTTTGGTCCACAAGCGATACAGGTGAGTCACGTGGACGTGGGCGCGGTTGGCCACTTCGGCCAATTGTTGCGCGGCGGTCATGCCGGTTTTATTATCTGGGCGTCCCACGCCGAGCTTGAGCTGGTCCTTGAGACCGGCGACGCGCACCATGAAGAATTCGTCCAAGTTGGACGCGCAGATGGCGAGAAACCGGAGCCGCTCGAACAGCGGATTGTCACCGCGGGCGGCCTCGTGCGCAACGCGCTCGTTGAAGAGCAGCCAGCTCACTTCTCGATTGATGAAATGGGTATGGTGGTCCAAGTTCATGGTGGTTCCCATCCTCGTGGGCTTGGTGTGGGTTGGCGCGAAAAGTTGGTTGTGGATGTATTGTGACGGCAAAGGGCGGGGAAATGCAATGGGGAAATGAAAAAGCACGCCCGCGAGGGGCGTGCGTCCAGAACCAAATCCGATCAGGAGCCTGGATAGGGTTCCTGAGCGACTACACTCGATACCGCTCCTCCGTGGGCCACAGCCGCATTCGCAGCGACTGGCGAAGCCAAGACAAGCGCTCCAAGCGCCACGGCGCCTGCAAGGAATTTTTTGAATTTCGACATGTCACGACCTCCTTGCATGTCAAAATTTATCTACGACCTTTAGAAACGCGTCCACGACGCGTGGGTCGTACAACTTACCTCGTAAAGAACGAATTTCTTCAATGGCCTCACGCTTCGATTTGGGCCTTTGATACGGCCGCTCCGACGTCATAGCGTCGTAACTGTCCACAACTGCTACAATTGCAGCGGGTAAGTATATTTCGTCGCCTTTGAGGCCGTACGGGTACCCGCTACCATCATATCTTTCATGATGTTGCTCAGCGACAGTACTGCCGACGTGCAAGAAGGGGTGCTCAGGAGAATTCATCAAATCGCGGCCGTATATCGTATGCATCTTCATAATATCAAATTCTTCAGGCGTAAGTCTACCAGGTTTCCTAAGAATTTCGTCAGGGATTTTAACCTTACCAATGTCGTGGAATAGTGCTCCACAACTAAGCGATATTAACTCGTATGCTGATAATCCTAGTTCACACCCTATCATGACTGAATACCTGCGAATGCGTTCGCAGTGGGAAGCGGTATAACCGTCTTTTTGCGCTATATCTGCAGCCATTTGGTGAAACCGTTCCACCCAGTCCTTGTACCAACTAAAAAGTGAGAAAGAGGTTACGTATATAAAGTCGGTTTGTTCTCTGGCTATGACGCAAACGACATCCTGTACAGGTGACATGTTCATTACAGAACCTGCGCCTAACACGGTGGATTGCCGATCGCAGGTCACCTGAAGCTCTCCGCGTAGCACTATAATTTCTTCAAACGCGTTTGGAACGGATGATGGGTAAAACCCCATCAACCCATACCGCTTCAGTTCGTGCCGGATGAGTTCCACGCCGTCATACGAACCTAGCAGCGTGATCGTCATGTTATCCGTACTCGCGCTATCCAAGCCTTCGCCGTCTCGCATGATTCGGAGCCACGGTGTGAGCCCTTGGTTCTCGAAGTTCAACGTTTGCACC